>Ga0209810_1002873_pt1 | contig 19354 bp, 17 predicted proteins | sample Coa_R1_7_FD_187159 | JGI IMG/M metagenome (GOLD analysis project Ga0209810, IMG submission 187159) | Surface soil microbial communities from Centralia Pennsylvania, which are recovering from an underground coalmine fire - Coalmine... | ecosystem: Environmental > Terrestrial > Soil > Unclassified...
CGCCTCGCCCGCATGCTTGGGATCTATCGTTGCGCTCCAGCGCAGGATGAGTTGCGCGAGCGGCATGAGGCGCGAAAGTCCTTCGAGCGCGGGCGGCAAAGCGAGCGCGGTTTGCGGAAGGCCGCCACTCGCGGCTTCGGCAAAGGCGATCTCGTCTTCGTCGATGTCTCCGAGCGGCACGATGCGCGGCAGAATCGCGGCATCGGCGTCCGTGCATCGAAGGAATTCCGCGCGCGCGAGGCGGCAGGCGCGTCGGGTCGGCAGATAGAGCGTCGCGCGCGCAAGCGCGAGCGGATCGCGGCTTGCAGGGAATCCCGGCACCAGCCGGCCTGCCCGCAGTGCCTCGATCAGCGTCGGCAGGAACCGCGCCGATGCGGGGATCGTGAACAGGTTGTACGAGGCCTTGGCCATCGGGCGAATGATACTCCCTATAGCACCGCCGGCCGCGCCCGTATCGTTGGCGCGACCCGGGCTGCCCGCTCAGCGCAGGCTTGCCTTGATCGCGGATTCCGCGGCCGCGATCGCATCGGGTGTGCCGACATGCATCCACACGCCTTCGAGCCGCAGCCCGTGCAGACGTCCCCTCCGTTCGGCGCGGGCAAAGAGCGTTGTCAGCGGAAACGGGCCGACCGGAGCGTCTCGGAAAAGCGCCGGGGTGAGGATCGCGGCGCCGGCATAGACGAAAGGTGCGATTTCCCGCTCGTCGCGCGCGGTGAGACGTCCGTCCGCCGTCATGGTGAAATCCCCGCGCCCGCCGTAGCCGATGCTGCCGGCGCTCGGTGCCACGAGCAGGAGCGCGTCCATCGTGGCAGGATCGAAGGCTTCCGCGAGCCGCACGAGATTGGGTCTCGGTCCCTCGATCCAGATCGAGTCGGAATTCATGTGGAAGAAGGGCGCCGACCCCAAGTACGGCAGCGCCCTGACGACGCCGCCGCCGGTGCCGAGCAGGAGCTCGCGTTCTTCGGACAGGACGACACGCGGCTGCGCGCGGCTCTGCAGATGGCGCGCGATCTGGTCGCCGAGATAATGGACGTTGACGACCGCGCGGGAGACGCCGGCCTCGGCCAGCCGGTCGAGCACGTGATCGATCAGCGCGCGGCCGGCCACCTCCAGCAGGGGTTTGGGCCGCCGTTCGGTGAGCGGTCGCATGCGAAGGCCGAGGCCGGCGGCCAGCACCATCGCGGTCTGCGGTCTGCGGTCCGTCATCGCAGCGAGGTCAGCGCGGGGACATGCGCATGGTACCATGCGGCGAGTTCGCCGAGCGCGGGATGGGCGAGCGCGCGCAGCAGATAGGCCCAGACGCGCGGCAGGTGACGCAGATATTGCGGTTTGCCGTCGCGCCGATCGAGCCGCGCGAAAATGCCGAGAATCTTGGATGCCCGTTGCGCCGCCACGGTCGCATAGTCGCGCGCGAAGGTCGCGGCATCGAAGCACGCGTCGGTGTTCATGCGTGCGCGTACATAACGCGAAAGCAGCGCGATCTCCATGGCTTCGGGGACGTCGACGCGTGCGTCCTGCAGCAGCGAGGCGACGTCATAGGCCGCGGGGCCGATGAGCGCATCCTGGAAATCGATGAGGCCGACCCGCGCGAGTCCTTCGCGTTCGGGCAGCCAGATGAGATTGGGTGAATGGTAGTCGCGCAGCACCCAGGTCGGCGGTGCGTCGAACAGCGGTGTCAGCGCCTCTTTCCACAGCGCGCGATAGCGCGCGCGGGCCTCGGCGGCCGGCGCCGCGTCGAGCCGCGGCAGATACCAGTCGATCAGCAATTCGACCTCGATCAGGAAGGCGTCCATGTCGTAGCGCGGCAAGACGTAGCGGACCCCGTCGGCGGACAACGTGTCGGGCAAGGCCTGGGCGTGCAGAAAAGCGAGGAGGTCGACCGCTGCCGCGTAGCGCGCTTCGACCGGCGCGGGCGGATCGCCGTCCACCACCGGCTCGTTGCCGAGGTCTTCGAGCACGGCGAGGCCCAGCGTGCGGTCGGCGGCGAAGACCGCCGGCGCCGAAAGGCCCAGCGCGCGCAGGCCGTGCGCCATGGCAAGGAAAGGCGTCATGTCCTCGGCGAGATGGGCGATGGCGCTGTACGGCTTGCCGTCGCGCACCGGCGGGCCGTCCGGTCGCGGCGGTGCGTTCATGAGGATATAGGTCGTCCCCTCGCGGGTCAGCCGCTCATAGGAACGCGTCGACGCATCGCCCTCGATGCGTCGCCGCGCGGCTTCGCCGAAGCCGTGACGTGCAAGGAAGTCGCGGATCGCCGCGATGCGCGCCACTCGCGGTGCGAGCGCGCCGTGACCCGTCACGCGCGCGTTGCGGAATGTCGCGCCTTGCTGCGGCGACAATGTGAGCGCGACGTCGATGCGGTCGGCGGGCAACAGGCCCTGCGCGCGGTCCGGCCATTCGAGAAGGAGCACGTCATTCGTCGCAAGATCATCCAGCCCGAGCTCGGCGAGCTCGGCCGGGCCGGACAGCCGGTAGAGATCGGCATGCACCACGGTAAATCGCGGCAGGGCATAGGTCTGCGTCAACGTGAAACTCGGGCTCGGCACCTCGAGCGAATCGTCTCCGGCGAGATGGCGGATGAGGGCCCGCGCGAAGGTGGTCTTGCCGGCACCGAGATCGCCCGAGAGGGTGATCACGTCGCCGGGTTCGAGCAGGCCCGCGAGGTCCTGCATCAGGCGATGCGTCGCCCTTTCGTCGGCGAGCGCCACGCTGAAGCCGACATTGCCGGAACCGAATGAACCCATCGAATCGACCGCCTCATGCGTGCGCTTATAGACGCACGGCGCGCCCTGCGGCCAGCGGCCGCGAGGCGCCACGGCGCGGCTCGTCCCCGAGCGTGCGGCCACGCGGATGATTTACGTCCTTGTCAAGGCTCTGGACACGCGCGCCGGGTCGCTGGCAATGTCGCGGGAAAGGGTCGGCCCGCCTATGCGTGACGGTATCATCCTCGCGACCGAGGATCTCACCAAGGAATTCGCCGGTTTCGTCGCCGTCAGCAGCGTCAACCTGCGGGTGCGGCACGGCACGATCCATGCCCTGATCGGTCCCAACGGTGCGGGCAAGACCACGTGCTTCAACCTGCTGACAAAGTTCCTACAGCCCACGCGCGGCCGCATCCTGTTCAAGGGCAAGGACATCACCTCGCTGGCGCCCGCCGACGTCGCGCGTCTCGGCCTTGTGCGCTCGTTCCAGATCTCGGCCGTCTTCCCCCACATGACCGTGCTCGAGAACGTGCGCATCGCCCTGCAACGCGCGCGGGGAGCCTCGTTCGATTTCTGGCGCTCGAGCGCGTCGCTCGAGCGCTTCAATCCGCGGGCGCTCGAGCTGATTGCCGATGTCGGCCTTGCGTCGTTCGCCGACTGGATCGCGGTCGAGCTGCCCTATGGGCGCAAGCGCGCACTGGAAATTGCCACCACGCTCGCGCTCGATCCGGAGGTGCTGCTGCTCGACGAGCCGACCGCCGGGATGGGTCACGAGGACATCAACCGCATCGCGCACCTGATCAGGCGCGTCGCCGCAAACCGCACCGTACTCATGGTCGAGCATAATCTCTCTGTCGTTGCGGATCTGTCCGATCGGATCACGGTATTGACGCGCGGCCGCGTGCTGGCGGAAGGAGATTATGAGAGCATCGCCGGCAATCCGGAGGTGCGCGAGGCCTATCTCGGGGTGGGGCATGCTTGACGTCGCTGCCCCACTGCTCGCGGTCGACGATTTGCACGCCTGGTACGGCGAGTCGCACATCCTGCACGGCGTGTCCTTCGACGTGCGCGAGGGCGAGGTTGTCACGCTGCTCGGGCGCAATGGCGCCGGCAAGACGACCACGCTCAAGTCGATCATGGGAATGGTGGACCGCCGGTCGGGCTCGATTCGTTTCGAAGGCCGCGAGCTCATTGCCTGCAGCTCGGACCGCATCGCTCAAGCGGGCATCGCCTTCTGCCCCGAGGAACGCGGCATCTTCGCGAGCCTCGGCGTCGAGGAGAACCTGTTGCTGCCTCCGGTCGTACGACCGGGCGGGCTCTCGCTCCAACAGATTTTCGAGCTGTTCCCGAATCTGAAGGAGCGTTTGCGCACGAGCCAGGGCTCGAAACTCTCCGGCGGCGAGCAGCAGATGCTGGCGATCGGCCGCATCCTGCGCACCGGCGCGCGCCTGCTGCTGCTCGACGAGCCCACCGAGGGGCTTGCTCCCGTCATCATCCAGCAGATCGGCAAGACGATTCGTGCGCTCAAGGAGAGCGGCTTCACCATACTTCTGGTGGAACAGAATTTCCGCTTCGCCGCGACCCTTGCCGACCGCTATTACGTCATGGAACACGGACGTATCATCGATCGCTTTGCCAATGCCGAATTGGATGCGAGCGTCGAGAAGCTGCACGACTATCTCGGCGTCTGACGGATTCACGAATAACCAAGGAGGAACAAGCCATGCGAAAGATCCTGGGGTTGGCGGTGCTTGCCGTCGCGATCGCCTGCGGCGGCGCGCATGCCCAGCAGATTCACGTGAAGGTCGGCGTGCTCACCGACATGGCGAGCCTCTACGCCGACGACACCGGCATCGGCTCGGTGATTGCCGCGAAGCTCGCGGCCGAGGATTTCATGAAGACCCATCCCAACGTGAAGGTTGAGGTGATCAGCGCCGACCACCAGAACAAGGCCGATATCGGTACCAATATCGCCAATCAGTGGTTCGACGTGGATCATGTCGACATGATCGCGGATGTGCCGAACTCCGGCGTGGCATTGGCCATTGCGCAGGTCGCGGCCCAGAAGAACAAGGTTTTCGTCGCGTCGGGGCCCGCCAGCTCGGATTTGACGGGCCCGAAATGCACGCCCAATACCGTGCACTGGACCTACGACACCTGGATGCTGGCGAACGGCACGGGCAAGGCCATCGTCAAGAACGGTGGCGATACGTGGTTCTTCCTGACGTCCGATTACGCCTTCGGCCATGCGCTCGAACGCGATACCGCGGCGGTGGTCACGGCGAACGGCGGCAAGGTGCTCGGCGCCGTGCGGCACCCCATCAATACCAGTGACTTCTCGTCGTTCCTGCTGCAGGCGCAGGCGTCGAAGGCCAAGATCATCGGTCTTGCCAATGCGGGCGGCGACACGATTAATGCGATCAAGCAGGGTGCCGAGTTCGGCATCGTCGCGGGCGGTCAGAAATTCGCCGGCCTGCTGGTCTTCGCGCCCGACGTCGCCGCTCTCGGTCTGAAGACCGCGCAAGGCCTGATGTTCACGGAGACCTGGTACTGGGATCTCAACGACGGCAGCCGCGCCTGGACCAAGCGCTGGGGTCAGGAGCGCAATGCTCCGGGCAAGGTCCCAAGCATGAACATGGCCGGCGTTTATGCCGGCACGCTGCACTACCTGAAGGCGGTTGCCGCGCTGGGCAGCGCGGCCGACGGCAAGGCGGTGGTGGCCGAGATGAAGAAGATTCCGACCGATGATCCGCTGTTCGGCAAGGGCACCGTTCGTATTGACGGCAGGGTCCTGCATCCCGCCTATCTGTTCGAGGTCAAGAAGCCGGAAGAATCAAAATATCCGGGCGATTTCTATCACGTCCGGGCGACCATTCCGGCGGATCAAGCCTTCCGTCCGCTCAAGGACGGGCATTGTCCGCTGGCGAACGGCTGACGCGGGCGTGATCCTGTCCACCCCGCGGGCCGGGAGGCCGTCATGATGGTTCGCGACCCGCGGCGCCCAGCTCGCCTCGCGGGTCGATCCTCCCGCGCGTTGCGCGGGAGTCGCAGCCGCCGCCGCCCGAAGACGGACTTATCACGCCGGGCGGCGGATGGCTCCGGCTGCTGAGAGGGAGGGGAATTCGCGGCCGCGCTTCGCCCCCGGGGCGGTGGTCCTGCGGCGCGGGCAAAACAACGGCGCGGATTGAAGCACGCGATGTTCGACGTCCTCGGCATTCCTTCGACGGCCTTGTTCGGTCAACTCCTGATCGGGCTGATCAACGGCTCGTTCTACGCGTTGCTGAGCCTCGGACTGGCCGTGATCTTCGGCATGCTCAACATCATCAATTTCACGCACGGCGCCCAATACATGCTCGGCGCCGTCACGGCCTACCTGCTGCTCAACTATGCCGGGCTCGGCTATTGGCCGGCGCTCGTCATCGCGCCGATCGTCGTCGGCCTTTCGGGTATCCTGATCGAGCGTGCTTTCCTTCGATGGATCTACCGGCTGGATCATCTTTACGGCCTGCTGCTCACCTTCGGGCTTGCGTTGATCATCGAAGGCATCGGTCGCAATTATCTCGGCACGGCAGGCCTGCCTTACACGCTGCCCGACTCGTTGCGCGGAGGACAGAATCTCGGATTCATGTTCCTGCCCAACTATCGCGCTTGGGTGATCGGGGCGTCGCTGCTGGTGTGCTTCGGCACGTGGTTCATCATTGAGCGCACCCGGCTCGGCGCTTATCTGCGCGCGGCAACCGAGAACCCGGCGCTGGTACGCGCGTTCGGCATCAACGTGCCGCGGATGATCACGCTGACCTATGGGTTCGGTGTGGCGCTCGCCGCATTTGCCGGCGTCATGGCGGCGCCGATCTACAACGTCTCGCCCAATATGGGGTCCGAGCTGATCATCGTCGTGTTCGCGGTGGTCGTGATCGGCGGCATGGGATCGATCCTCGGTGCCATCGTGTCCGGATTCGGCCTCGGCGTCGTGGAGGGTCTGACCAAGGTGTTCTATCCCGAGGCCTCCAATACCGTGATCTTCGTCGTCATGGCGATCGTGCTGCTGGTGCGCCCCGCGGGACTTTTCGGCCGGAGAGCATGATGGAGCGCTTCGTCGACCCCCTGGTCCGGAAACGCTCCGTCCTGCGGGCCGGCAGCGAGACCATTGCGTTCGCGGTGATGGTGATCGGTCTCGTCATTGCGCCGTTCTTCGTATATCCGCTGTTTCTGATGCAGGCGATGTGCTTTGCGCTGTTTGCCCTCGCATTCAACCTGCTCATCGGCTATGTCGGCCTGCTCTCGTTCGGACACGCACTCTACTTCGGCTGGGCAAGCTATCTTTCGGCGCACGCCGCCAAGGTCTGGGGCCTTACGCCCGAGCTCGCAATTCTCACCGGCACGTTGACCGCGGCGCTGTGCGGCCTCGTCGCGGGGTTCCTGGCCATCCGGCGTCAGGGCATCTATTTTGCGATGATCACGCTGGCGCTCGCGCAGATGATGTATTTCTTCGCGGTGCAGGCCAAGTTCACGGGCGGAGAGGACGGCATTCAGGCCGTGCCGCGCGGGCACCTGTTCGGGCTGATCGATCTGCGCAGCGATACGACGATGTATGTCGTCGTGCTGGCGATTTTCCTCGCCGGCTTCCTGTTCATCTATCGCGTGATTCATTCGCCGTTCGGCGAGGTGTTGAAGGCAATTCGCGAGAACGAGACGCGAGCGATCTCGCTCGGCTACAAGACCGACCGCTACAAGCTCGTGGCATTCGTGCTCTCGGCCACGCTTGCCGGCGTCGCCGGCGCGACCAAGGCGGTGGTACTGCAGATTGCCTCGCTCACCGACGTCAACTGGCCGATGTCGGGCGAGGTCGTCCTGATGACGCTGGTCGGCGGGCTCGGCACGATCTTCGGACCGGTGGTTGGCGCCCTGGTCATCCTGGCCATGCAGTACAAGCTCGCGTTCATGGGCGAGTGGGTGCTGGTCATCCAGGGAGTCATATTCGTCGTTTGTGTCCTGTTGTTCCGCCGCGGCCTCATCGGCGAGCTCGCGGCGAGGCTGCGCATCCGTCTTTGAGCCGGCGCGTCACGCCGCCGTCTGCTGCTCGATCTTCTCGACAGGAAATGTGCAGGTGACGGTGGTCCCGCGTCCGGGCGCCGAATCGATCGTCACTCGGCCGCCGTGGAGCTCAACGAACGAGCGCACCAGCGACAGGCCCAGGCCTGGCCCGCGATGCTGCGAACCGCGCGGATCGGTTTCGAACCACTCGAAGACCTTGTCCTGGGCCTCCGGCGGAATACCCGGCCCACGATCGGACACCGCGAAGCAGACCGCATTGGGCTCGCGCGTTGCCGAAAGCGTGACGGTCTCGCCGGGCGGCGAGAAGCCAATGGCGTTGGACAGCAGGTTGAACAGGATCTGCCGCAGCCGCCGCTCGTCGGCGATGAAATGGCCGATCCCGGGCGCCACGCGCATATCAAGCCTCAATCCGTCCTTCACGAGACGGTCTTGCACGCCCTCGGCCGCCGCCTCCATGCACGCGCGGATGTCGACCTCGCTCAGGTTCAGCGTCATGGCGCCGGCGTCGATCGTGGCGAGATCAAGAATATTGTTGATGATGGCGAGCAGTGCGTTGGTCGACGTCGTGATGTAGCCGAGGTATTCGCGCTGCTTGTCGTTGAGCGTGCCGAACGTCGCGTCTCCCAGAAGATTGGCGAAGCCGATGATGTTGGTGAGGGGGGAGCGCAGCTCGTACGAAACGTGGTGGACGAAATTGATCTTGATGCTGTCGGCCTCCTCCAGGGCCTCATTGCGTTCGCGCAACGCCCGTTCGACGTTCACGGTATCCGTCACGTCCTGGAAGGTGACGAGCGTGGCGCCGTCCGGCAGCGGCATGGTTGCGAGATCGATCACCATTCCGTCGCGCCGTTCGATGCGGGCGGCAACCGGTTCGCGCGCATCGATGGCCGTCACGGCGGTTCGCAGCTGCCGCCAGACGGCGGTCTCGTCATGCAGCACCTGACACCAGGCGGCCACCGCGTCGACATGGGGACGCTGGTCGAGGACGCTGCTCGCGAGCTTCCACATGCGCTGGAACGCCGGATTGTGCAGGCGCACGCGCCCGTCGCTGCCGAACACGGCGACCGCTTCGGTCAGATGATCGAGCGTCTCGCTCTGGACCTTGATCAGCGCTTCGTAGCGGCGGCTGAGGTCCAATCTCTCGGTGACGTCATCGTAGAGATACGTGACTCCGCCTTCCGGGTTGGGCGTGGTGACGACGCGAAGCGTGCGCCCGTCCGGCAAATGCCAAAGATGCTCGGCAGGCTCGACCGCGGTGTAGGCTTGGTGGAGTTGCCCTCGCCATTGGCGGAAATCCTGTTCCTCCGGCAATTTGCGCGCCGAGCGCAGCGCCTCGAGCACGGCCGCGTCGTTCGGCGCCTGGTCGAGGAAGGCGGCGTCGAGGTCGAACAGAGCGCGATAGGCGCTGTTGTAGAATGTCAGCTTGCGGTCGGCGTCGAAAATGGCGACCCCGGTTGCGAGCTGGTCGAGCACGCGGCGATGCGCCTCGACCATGCGCGCAAGCTCGGCGCGCATCATTTCGGCCTCGGTACGATCGATCGCGATTCCGGCGCGACCCGAATCGGTCGGGACATCGATCACGTCAAAGATGCGGCGCGCGCCTGCGGCGATCGCTGGCAGACGCGCGGCAAAGGATTGTCCCGCCGCGCGCGCCTGCAGCATCTGATCCCGCGCGTGGCGGTCGAACAGCTCGAGCCCGCGTGCCGCGGCATCCCGCGCGTCCGTCGCTTCGACCGCGCGCGCATAGGCCGCATTGACGAACGCGAGGTCGCCGTCGCCGTTGCGCACCCATACCGGAGCGGGCACGGCATCGAGCAGCGCCCTCATGGCGTCGACGTCGCGTTGCAGCCGCTCATGTCGTTCGGCAAGCGCGATGAGCTGCTGCTCGATGCCGCCGATATCACGCAGCCGCAATACCGCACGGCCGGCGACGATCCGGCCCTCGGCCTCGACCGGCTTGCCTGCCGCGCTCGTGAAGGTCATGACAAAGGCGCGGCCGCTGCGGCGCAACGCATCGACCGCCTGCTCCATGCGTTGCGCGGCGGAAGGCCCAAGCCACGTACCGAAGGCGAGCACGCGTTCGGCGGCGGCGCCGGGAACGAACAGGGCCGTGTCGCCCAGGATGCTCGGCCGGTCGGACGATGCAGACCATTCCACGAACACCACCGGCTCCGAGAACAATAGCGCCGCCAGCCGGTCGACATCCGCCCGCAGATCGTTGGCCTCCTCACGCGCGGCCGCCTCGGCTGCGGCGGCTTTCCTCCCGACGCGGAGCAACCAGAGGACCGCGCAAAGGCCGATCGCGACGGCGGCGAACACGGGCAGGAGCAGCGGCGACTCGCTCATGGCAAGCGCGGCGAGAACGCCGTCGGCGGCGTCGGCGATCGCGCGACCATCGAGCGCCGCCGCGCTTTGCGCAAAGACAGGGCAAGCGCAGACCGCGACGGCGAGGCTCGCGCCCCACCGCGGGCGAGAACGCAGCCTCTCGTTCGCCGCCCGGATTGTCCCCGGCATGCAAGACCTGCCCCGCAACCGGCACGCATCGTCCGCCGTCGATGCGCGCGAATCGTCGGACTTTACTCCCGCGACGAGTCGCGCCGAAAGAGTCCAGACCGTGAACATCGGCGCGAGGCGCGGTGCCCGACGAGCGTTCCGCGGCAGTGCCGACCGCTTGCACGGATCGACACGGGCAGCACCGCGTGGACCGCGGAAGCGGCACGGGGGCCTTGATCTCACGCGTCGATGCCGTGCGCCGCAGTCGACACGCCGGCAGATGCCCGCGCTTGCGGGATCGTGAGGTTGTGTCAGGTGCCGGTCGAGCCAAAGCCCCCGCCGCCCCGCGCCGTCTCGTCAAGCGAGGTCACCTCCCGCAGGCGCGCGCGCGTGACCGGCGCAATGACGAGCTGCGCAATCCGCATGCCGCGGGCGACCGTGACCGAAGCGTCGCTCAAATTGATGAGCAGCACCTTGATCTCGCCGCGATAATCCGCGTCGATCGTGCCCGGCGCATTGAGGACGGTGACGCCCTGCTGGGCCGCGAGGCCTGAGCGCGGTCGCACCTGCGCCTCGTGGCCCTCCGGCAAGCCGATGGCGATGCCCGTGGGGACCAGCGCGCGGGCGCCCGGCGCGATCGCGAGCGGCGCCTCGGCCGGTACCGCGGCGAGCAGGTCAAGGCCCGCCGCGAGTGCGGTCTGATAGGCGGGCAGCGGCAGATCCCTGCCGTGCGCGAGCCGCATGATTCTGACTTCGACGCTCATGCCGCCGTCGCGAGGCTGTCGGCGATCCGCGCGATCAGCTTCGCGGCGACCTCCTCTTTCGATTGCGAAGGCCAGGCTTCGACCCCGTCGGCGGTGACCAGCGATATGGTGTTGCGGTCGCCTCCCATGACGCCGGTCTGCGGCGAAACGTCGTTTGCCACGATCCAGTCGCAGCCTTTTTGGGCGAGCTTCGCTCTCGCATTGGCCGTTATGTTCTCCGTCTCCGCGGCAAAGCCGATGACGAGCCGCGGCCGCTGCGCGGTGCGGCGGGCCACGGTCGCGAGAATGTCCGGATTCTCCTTGAGCGCGAGCGTGGGCGCTTCCAGACCCGGAACCTTTTTCATCTTCTGTCTGCCGGCATTCTCGACCCGCCAATCCGCAACCGCCGCGGCGAAAATTGCGACGTCCACCGGCAGAGCGCGTTCGACGGCGCGCAGCATTTCCTGCGCCGTCTCGACATGCACCGTCCTCACTCCCGGCGGGTCGGGCAGGTTCACCGGACCGCTCACCAGGATGACGTCGGCGCCGGCGCGGGCGGCGGCCTGCGCGATGGCGTGGCCCTGCTTGCCGGACGAACGGTTGGCGATGTAGCGCACCGGGTCGATCGGTTCGTGGGTGGGACCGGAGGTCACCAGCACGCGCCTGTTCGCGAGCACCGGCGCGACGCGCTCGGCCAGCAGCCGCATGACCGCGTCGGCGATCTCCAAGGGTTCGGCCATGCGGCCGACCCCGCGCTCGCCGGTTTCCGCCATCTCGCCCTCATTGGGACCGACCAGTGCGGCGCCGTCGGCGAGGAGCTGCGCGAGATTGCGCTGCGTCGCCTTGTGGGTCCACATCCGCGGGTTCATCGCTGGCGCCAACAGGATTTTCGCGTCCGTCGCAAGCAGCACGGCAGTGGCGAGATCGTCGGCATGACCGCCGGCGAGTTTGGCCAGCAGGTCAGCGGTGGCGGGCGCGACCACCACGAGATCGGTTTCGCGCGCAAGCCGGATATGGCCGACGTCGAATTCGTGCTCGGGGTCGAAAAGATCGGTGAAAACGCGTTCGCCGACGAGGGCGCCCGCGGACAAGGGCGTCACGAAATGCGTCGCCGCGCGCGTGAGGATACAGCGCACCGCAAGGCCGCGTTCCTTGAGGCGGCGGATCAGGTCGAGCGATTTGTAGGCGGCGATGCCGCCGCCGATGACGAGGAGAACGCGGTCCGGACGGGAGGTCGGGACCGGCACCGTCACCCGCGCGGCGGCCGTCGGCGACGCCGCACCGAGGCCGTCCGCGACCGCCGCACGCAGGATGGTTCGCACCTCGTCCTCGACCGAGCGGCCGCTGCGCGCCGCGCGCAGCCGCAGCGCCTTTTTCAGGCCCTCGTCGAGCTGCCGCACGGTCAGGGAAGCCATGAAAATATCCTCAGTCGATCAGAACCATAAACCAGGTTTGATTGCAATGCAATCATTGCAATCATTCCGTCACGGGACCCTCCTGCGCGGCGATGGATGGCGATTGACAACGCGCTCCGGCGCCTTTATTTAACCGATCGGTTATTTAACCGAAAGGCTAATTACCTCGATGCCGACGGACCGTCTCAGCGCCACCTTCGCCGCCCTCGCTGATCCCACGCGACGCGCCATTCTCGCCCGTCTCGCGCGCGGCGAGACGTCGGTGTCGGAGCTCGCCGCGCCGTTCGCCATCAGCCTGCCCGCCGTGTCCAAGCATCTCAAGGTGCTCGAACGCGCGGGCCTCATCACGCGCGGCCGCGACGCGCAGACGCGGCCGTGCCGGCTCGAAGCCGCCGCGCTGAAGGAGGCGGACGACTGGCTCGAAGGCTATCGCCGGCTGTGGGAGCGGCGGCTCGACCGCCTCGAAGATTACCTGAAGACCCTGCAAGCCGGCGAAGCCGGCCTCGCCGAACCGAAGAAGGAGACGCAACGTGACCGCGACCGGTAGCATCGATCTCGACTCCGATCCGCGCGTGATCGAGGGCACGCGCCTGTTCGACGCCCCGCGCGAACTGGTGTTCGCCGCTTTCAGCAATCCCGAGCATCTGGCGCACTGGTGGGGTCCCGACGGGTTCACCATCACGACGCACGCGTTCGACTTCCGCCCCGGCGGCGTCTGGCGCTTCGTCATGCACGGGCCGGACGGGCGCGACTACCGCAACCGCGTGACGTTCGAAGAAATCGTGCCGCCGGAACGCATCGTCTATCGCCACGGCGGGGGAGATGACGTCGAGCCCGTGCGGTTTCGCACCACGGTGGGGTTCGCGACCGTCGGCGCGAAGACGCGCGTGACCTGGCGCAGCGTGTTCCCCACGGCGGAAGAGCGCGCGCGCGTGATCCGGGACTACGGCGCCGACAAGGGCCTGGCGCAGACCATGGCGCGGCTCGCCGACTATCTGGCGGGCACGGCGGCCGCAGCAAGCCGCTGATGCCGCGCCGAAACGATCCCGTGCACGCATCGAAGGAATCACGGCATAACGCTCAAGCTCTACTATCATCCGCGGTCATCGTACTGCCACAAGGCGCTGGTCGCGCTCTACGAGCACGGCGTCGTCTTCGAACCGGTCTTCATCGGACCTCGGCGACGCGCCATCGAGCGCGCCGACGCGGGCCAGGACTGACCGCCGCAGGGCGGCAACGCCGCCCTCACCCGACGCGCCCTCGCTTCGCTCGGACGCATCGACCTCTCCCCGCAAGCGGGGAGAGGTGAAACGGCAAGGTCACGGCGGGGGCGGGAACGAGCGGAGCATGGCCGACCGCACACAACCTCTGCTATACTTCGTCGCGAGGTAAACCCGATGGCGGAACATCGCAACGGCAACGGCAATACCGCCGGCCTCGCGCCGGAGGCGCCGGCGCGCGCTGACTATATGCGCGACTTCTATTCCTGGCTGATGCAGCAGGCGCGGCTTCTGCGCGAAGGCCGCTGGGACGCGATCGATCGGGAGAACCTCGCCGAGGAGATCGAGAGCTTGGGGCGGGAGCAATTCAACAAGCTGGAGAGCGCGCTGCGCGTGCTGCTGACGCACATCTTGAAATGGGATCATCAGCCGAAGGGCCGCTCGCGCAGCTGGGCGCTATCGATTAAAGCCCAGCGAACCGAGGTCGAGGACGTCCTGTCCGACAACCCCGGCCTCAAGCCGCGGATTGCGGAAGCCGTCGCGCGCGCCTATCGCCGCGCTCGCATCGAAGCGGCGAAAGAAACGGGGCTCGAGGAAAGCACGTTTCCCGAGACCTGCCGCTATTCCTTTGATCAGCTGATGGCGCGGGAGTTTTCGCTTTAGCCGCGAGCGTGCATCCTTCCCTCTTCCGCCTGCGGGAGAGGGTGGGGAGCGGCGAAGCCGCGGGGCCGGGTGAGGAGGCGTTTCCGAGCGGCTTAAAATCGCGGGCAAGCCCCCCGGTTTCCTCGCCGCGCTCGGGACATCAACCGCAAGCGGGGAGAGGTGAAACGGCTGGGCCATGGCGCGGTGTGTGGCTCGGTTTGAGCGGATCGTGCCCTACTGGATCAGCCAGACGATCCAGGCGAGCAGGGCGGCGATCGCCCACAGCGCGACGGTGGTGGCGCGGCTCCGCCGCGCCTCCGCCTTGCCGATGGCGGCGACCGTCTCCGGAGACAGCACGAGCCCGTCGCGGGTGATCGCATCGAGCTGGTCGAGCAGCAGCGCGCCGCGCGTCAGCAGATGCGGTATCTGGCTGGCGAAGCGGCCCATTTCCCCGGCGCCCTCGACCGCGTCTTCGAGCCTGCCGATCGGCCCGAGATTGCGCTCGATCCACTCGCGCACCACGGGATCGGCCGTCGACCACATGTCGAGCTTGGGATCGAGCGAGCGGGCGACGCCTTCGACCACCACCATGGTCTTCTGCAGCAGCAGCAGCTCGGGCCGCGTGCGCATGTCGAACAGGCCCGTGACCTCGAACAGCAGCGCCAGCAGCTTGGCCATGGAAATGTCTTCCGCGGTGCGGTTGTGAATCGGCTCCCCGATCGCGCGGATCGCCTGCGCAAAGCTCTCGACGGAGTGATGCCGCGGCACATAACCGGCATCGAAATGGACCTGAGCGGTGCGCCGGTAGTCGCGGGTGATGAAGCCGAAGAGAATCTCGGCAAGAAAGCGCCGTTCCTTCGGTCCCAGCCGGCCCATGATGCCGAAATCGACCGCCACGAGCCGCCCCTCGTCGTCCACGAACAGATTGCCGGGGTGCATGTCGGCGTGGAAGAAGCCGTCGCGCAACGCGTGGCGCAGGAAATTCTGGATCACCGCGCGGCCGAGCGCCGGCAGGTCGAAGCCCTTGGCCTTCAGCGCCGCGTGGTCGCCGAGCGGCGTGCCGTCGGCCCATTCAAGCGTGAGCACCTCGCGCGCGGTGCGGTCCCAGTCGACCGCCGGCACGCGAAAGCCCTGGTCCTCGCGCGTGTTCTCCGCCATTTCCGAGGCGGCGGCGGCCTCCAGCCGGAAATCCATCTCGATCGCGACCGAGCGGGCGAGCGTCGCCACCACCTCGGTGAGCCGCAGCCGCTGCGCCTCGAGCGAGACCTGTTCGGCCTTGCGCGCCGCGAAGAAAAATGCGCCGAGATCGGATCGGAAACGCCGCTCGATCCCGGGCCGCAGCACCTTTACGGCGACCGGCCGGCGCACGCCCTCGTGCACGATCTCGGCGCGGTGCACCTGCGCGATCGATGCGGCGGCAACCGCCGGTCCGAAGCTCGCGTAAACCTGGTGCAGCGGCTTGCCGAGCGCCGCGGCGACGGCGGCCTCGGCTTCGGCCTGCGGGAAGGGCGGCATCTTGTCCTGCAGGCTTTCGAGGTCGCGCGCGATCGCGGCACCGACCACGTCGGGGCGTGTGGCGAGGAATTGACCGAGCTTCACGTAGGTGGGCCCGAGGCGCGTGAGCGCCGCCGCGAGCCGCCCGGCACCTCCCTCAGCGCGCGGCCGCTCGATGAGTCGCGCGAGCGCGATCGCCCAGCGCGCCGCCGGCGGCAGCGCGCGCGTGTCGATCAGAGCCAGCACGCCCTCGCGCGCAAGCACGAAACCGGCGCGGGTGAGACGCGTCACATGGGGAAGGGCCGCAATCACAGCCGCCAGCCCGAATGCAACGCAACGATGCCGCCCGACATCGGAGCGAACGAGACGCGCCGGAACCCGGCCGCCTCCATCATGCGGGCAAAGACGCTCGGACGGGGAAAGCGGCGGATCGATTCGACGAGATACTGATAGGCCGCGCGGTCGCCGGCCACGACCTCCCCGAGACGCGGGATCACCCCGAACGAATAAAGCTCGTAGAGCCGGTCGAGGCCGGGCACGTCGACCGACGAGAATTCGAGGCAGAGAAAGTGCCCGCCGAACCTGAGCACGCGCCAGGCTTCGCGCAGCGCCGCCTCGATGCGCGGCACGTTGCGGATGCCGAAGGCGATGCTCACGCAATCAAAGCTGCGGTCCGGGTAACGGAGTGCTTCGGCGTTGCCCTGCTCGAACGTGATGCGGTCGTCGAGCCCTTGCGTCAGAGCGCGCTCCGCGCCGACATGGAGCATGTCCGGATTGATGTCGCAGACCGTAACCCGGACGCCGGAGCCGCCCGCCTGCGCGACACGCAGCGCGACGTCGCCGGTCCCCCCGGCAAGATCGAGCAGCAGGAAGCCCCTGTCCGAGCGCGGCGGATTGACCGCGGTCACGAGCGCGTCCTTCCAGGCGCGATGCAGGCCGAACGACATCAGGTCGTTCATCAGGTCGTAGCGGCGCGCGACCGTGCGGAACACGCCGTCGACCATCCCCTGCTTCTCCTCGAGGGGAATGGTGCGCGCGCCGAAATGCGTCCTTTCGCGCCCGGTCATCGCCGCTCTTCCTTGGCCCGCGAGACCATAGCGCGCGGCGGCGAGAGGCGCTATGTGTCGGCGTGCGGAGCGGTTAATCATGCCGGAATTGCCCGAGGTCGAGACGGTTCGCCGCGGTCTGGCGCCGGTGATGGAGGGCGCGCGTTTCGCCAAGGTCGAGCTGCGGCGCCGCGATTTGCGTTGGCCGCTCCCGCAGGATTTCGCGCGACGGCTCGAGGGGCGGACGGTCGAAGGGCTCGGCCGTCGTGCCAAATATCTTCTTGCCCATCTTTCCTCCGGCGACGTGCTGCTGATGCATCTCGGCATGTCGGGGTCGTTCCGCATCGGCGCCGGCGCCATGCCGGGGATCTACTACCACGAGCGTTCAAAGCACGTCGCGCACGACCACGTCGTGTTTCACATGTCGAACGGGGCCGTGATCACCTTCAACGACCCGCGCCGTTTCGGCGCGATGAAGCTCGTGCCGCGCGCAACGCTCGACGGCGAGCCTCTGCTGCATGCGCTCGGGCCCGAGCCCCTGGGGCACGGGTTCGACGCGGCAAAGCTGGCATGCGCATGCGCGGGCAAGAACACGTCGTTGAAGGCGGCGCTCAGCGACCAGCGCGTCGTCGCCGGCCTCGGCAACATCTACGTCTGCGAAGCGCTGTTCCGCGCGCGCCTGTCGCCGAAGCGACGGGCATCGACGATCGCCGACCGCGGGGGACGACCCAATGCGCGCGCCGCGGCCCTGGTTGATGCCATCAAGGCGGTGCTCAACGAGGCGATCGCCGCCGGCGGCTCATCGCTGCGCGATCACCGGCGCACCGACGGCTCGCTCGGCGACTTCCAGCATAATTTCCAGGTCTATGACCGCGCAGGGGAGCCCTGTCCCGCCTGCGCGGGCAGGATCATGCGCATCACGCAGGGCGGACGCTCGACGTTCTACTGCCCCGCATGCCAGAAATAGCCGGATGCAGCGGGAGACCAGCATGAGCTACGAGAACATCCTTGTCGAAACCAAAGGTCGCGTGGGCATCATCCGGCTCAATCGGCCGCAGGCGCTCAACGCGCTCAACCGCGCGCTCAAGGCGGAACTGGCGCAGGCCATCGACGCATTCGAAGCCGACGATGCGATCGGCTGCATGCTGATCACCGGCAGCGACAAGGCCTTTGCCGCCGGCGCCGACATCAAGGAGATGGCCGACAAGACCTTCATCGAAGCCTATCTCGGCAATTTCGCCGGCAACTGGGATCGGGCCGCACGAACGCGCAAGCCGATCGTCGCCGCCGTCGCCGGCTTCGCATTGGGCGGGGGTTGCGAGCTCGCCATGCAATGCGACCTCATCATCGCCGCCGACAATGCCAAGTTCGGCCAGCCCGAGATCAAGCTCGGCGTCATTCCGGGCATCGGCGGCACGCAGCGCCTCGCCCGTGCGGTGGGCAAGGCCAAGGCGATGGATCTCATCCTGACCGGCCGCATGATGGACGCGGCCGAGGCGGAGAAGTCCGGCCTGGTCGCACGCGTCGTGCCGGCGGCGAGTCTGATGGAAGAGGCGATGAAAGTGGCCGAGACCATCGCCGGCATGTCGCTGCCCGCGGTGCTCGCGGCCAAGGAGGCGGTCAACCGTGCCTTCGAAAGCCCGCTGTCGGAGGGCGTCGTGTTCGAACGGCGCATCTTCCACTCGTTGTTTGCCACGGAGGACCAGAAGGAGGGCATGCGCGCCTTCATCGAAAAGCGGCCGCCGCGATGGAAACACCGGTGAAATTCCGGATTGTCCCGCAGGTTGCGCGTCCGGGCAGCGCCTCGTCCGGGTTGCTTTCCCGCGCTCACCATGCGCTCGTGATGCGGCGTCACAAGCACCCGCAACCGTTCTATCTGCCGCGCACGCAGATCACCCGCCGCACCGCCGCGCGGGCCTCGCCGTCTGACTGGGTGGCGGCCGGCACGTGGTGCACCGCCAGGAAATGCAGGATCGCATCGCCCGGGATGAGCCGTGCGGGCGACGGCGCCATGCCGAGGCTCGCGAGGACCACGCCGCGCATGTCCATCATGCCGATCGTGCGGCCGTGCGGATCGAGAACGGCGGCTCCGACAAGGCCCGCCACGGGTGCTGCCCGACGCGGCACGATCACGCCGTCGGTCAATCGCGCGATGATCTCCGCGCGTGCGCCGTCGCTCTGCTCGCGCGGATCGGGAACGCCCACGAGCGTCACCTCCGCGGTGTCGGGTCTCTCGCTCGTCAACGGCATCGCGGTGAGGCCGCTTCGCCCGTAGACGCGCAGCAGCGCAAGCCCCGCGCGCTCGTCCGCGGCGAGGCGTTCGGCATCGCCGAGACCGGCCACGGCGATGACTTCGCATCCCTCCGTCAACCGGTGCGCGGTGACGATGTGGCCCTGCGGGCTGACGATGAGACCGGTGCCGTACTCCACGGGCCGGGTCGGCGCGACATAGGGCGCCGCATGCTCGGGGAACGGCGCAAAGGCGTTGAGCATCGCCGCCGTCACCGGAGCGAGGATCCCTTCCCACGCCTGGTCATACATCATGGT
>Ga0209810_1002876_pt1 | contig 19349 bp, 16 predicted proteins | sample Coa_R1_7_FD_187159 | JGI IMG/M metagenome (GOLD analysis project Ga0209810, IMG submission 187159) | Surface soil microbial communities from Centralia Pennsylvania, which are recovering from an underground coalmine fire - Coalmine... | ecosystem: Environmental > Terrestrial > Soil > Unclassified...
CCTTTCGTCGCGCGCGCCAGTTCCGGTGAATTTCGAGGGCAGAGAGCGAATGGCCGACTACAACTCCAAATCCGCGCCCCCCGACGAGCGCCCTCGCGAATTCAAGACTCTCTCCGGTCTCCCGCTCGATCGTCTCTACACCCGCGAGAGTCTCCACGACTGGGACCCGGAAGTTGATCTCGGCTACCCGGGCGAGCCTCCGTTCACTCGGGGCATTTACCCCACCATGTATCGTGGCCGGCTTTGGACCATGCGCCAATACGCTGGTTTCGGAACCGCCGCCGAATCCAACCGGCGCTATCGCTACCTCTTGAGCAAGGGCCAGGCGGGACTCTCCGTCGCTTTCGACCTGCCCACCCAAATCGGCATGGACTCGGATCACCCCCTCGCCGCCGGAGAAGTCGGCAAGGTCGGCGTCGCCATCGATTCGCTCGAGGACATGGAAACCCTGTTTGACGGCATCTCGCTCGAACGCGTCTCCACGTCCATGACCATCAACGCCACCGCCGCCATTCTTCTCTGCCTCTACGTCGCGGTGGCAAGAAAGCAGCAAGCCGATCTCACGCGGCTCTCCGGCACCATTCAGAACGACATTCTGAAGGAGTACATCGCGCGCGGCACGTACATCTATCCGGTTCGCCCCGCGATGCGCATCGTCACGGACATCTTCGCGTGGTGCAAGGATCAACTGCCCAAGTGGAACACGATTTCGATCTCCGGCTATCACATTCGCGAAGCCGGCTCGACCGCCGTCCAGGAAGTCGCTTTCACGCTCGCCAACGGCATCACCTACGTTCAGTCCGCCCTGGACGCCGGGCTCGCCGTGGACGAGTTCGCGCAGCAGCTTTCCTTCTTTTTCAACGCACACAACGATCTGCTCGAGGAGATCGCCAAGTATCGCGCCGCGCGCCGTCTGTGGACTTCGCTCATGCGCGACCGCTTTGGCGCCCGCGACCCGCGCTCGCTGATGCTGCGTTTCCACGCACAGACCGCCGGCTCCTCGCTCACCGCGCAGCAGCCGGAAAACAACATCGTTCGCGTGGCCATCCAGGCGCTCGCCGCGGTTCTCGGCGGATGCCAGTCTCTGCACACCAATTCGCTGGACGAAGCGCTGGCTCTGCCCACAGAGGATTCCGCTTTGATCGCCCTGCGCACGCAGCAGATCATCGCCCATGAAACCGGCGTGCCCAACACCATCGACCCGGTCGCAGGCTCGTACGCCATCGAGCACCTGACCAACACCATCGAATCCGGAGCGCGCGACTATCTCGCGAAAATCGAAGCACTCGGCGGCATGCTCCGCGCCATCGAATCGGGCTACGTGCAGTCGGAAATTCAGAAGGCCGCTTACGAGTACCAGCGCAAGATCGAATCCGGCGAACAAACCGTGGTCGGAGTGAACCGTTTTTCCGCGGAGGAAGAGCGCGCGATCCCCACGCTTCGCATCGATGCCGAAATCGAGCGCGCCCAGGTCGCGCGGCTTCAGGCTTTGCGCTCCAGGCGCGATTCGGCGAAAGTACGCGATTCCCTCGCGGCGCTCGAAAGAGCGGCCGCCTCAAATCAGAATTTGCTGCCGTTGATTCTCTCGGCCGTGGAAGCCTACGCCACAATCGGGGAAATCTCCGATGCCCTCCGCCGCGTCTTCGGCGAATACCAGGAATCCGTCGTCATCTGATTCTGCCCGCAGGAGCGTACCCTGATGCTGACTATCCTCTTCCTGATCATCACGACGGGAGGCATCGTAATCCTCGACTGCCCCGAGGAACAGGCTGTCGCAGGAATGCGTCTGTAGTATCCTTCCCCCACGGTGGCGCCATGAAACTGGTCCTCGCTTCCGCTTCTCCTCGCCGGGCCGAAATCCTCCGCAATGCGGGCCTTCCCTTTATTGTCATCTCTTCCGCCGTCGATGAAACTCCGGCCCCAGGCGAATCGCCGATCGATCTTGTCCACCGCCTGTCCGCCGCCAAGGCGGAGCTGGTCGCCGCCCGCGCCGTCGGCCCCGCCATCGTCATTGCCGCGGATACGATTGTCGTCCTCGAAGGCGCCATCCTCGCCAAGCCGCGTACGACTCAGGACGCGCGCCAAATGCTCGAAAAGCTCTCCGGCCGCACCCATGCCGTCGTCACCGGAGTCACTCTCATTCGTTTGCCCGACGCCGAGCGCCGCCAGTTCGTGGAAATCACCCACGTCCAATTTTCCGTACTGTCCGAGCAGGACATCGTTCGCTATCTGGCTTCGGGCGAACCCTTCGACAAGGCCGGGGCCTACGCCATCCAGGGCATGGCGGGACGTTTCATTCCCCGCATCGAGGGCTGCTACTTCAACGTAGTAGGCCTTCCACTCTCTCGGCTGTGCCGCGAACTCGCGGAGCTTGGCTGGTCCGAAGAACAGCATCGCCCCGCCGTGGTTTAACTCGCCCTCCTCAAATCACATTGAGCGAGGTTTGTAAAAAACGTAAGGCCCAAACAAAAAGGCGGCCTGTCCGGCCGCCTTCCCTGAAACTCTTTGTTATGTTGATTGCGGAAAGAACGCTACTTTTTCTCCTCGGAGGGCTTCTCCGCGGGCGCGGCGGGCTGCGCAGGCGGCTGCGGTTGCGCCGCTTGCGAATGAGAGGTTCCCGACATTCCTTCCCGGAAGCCCCGCACGCCTTCACCCAGTCCGCGCATCAACTCGGGGATCTTCCGGCCCCCGAAGAGAATCAGCACGACGACCAGGATGATCAGCCAGTGCAACGGAAATTCCATAACTCCTCCTGCCCTGCAAAACCCAATCTACCATGCGGTGATTCTCTTGTCAGATGTCGCGGCGTGGATTTTGCCTTAAATCAAAGTATAACACGCTCGTCCCCCGCCCGCCGCGTGACCCGCTCCCGGTCCAGGTATTCGAGCAGGGGAATCGCATATTTCCGGGTAACACCGGTAAGCTCCTTGAACACCGGCACGGAGATGCGCTCTCCCTTCCCCTCCTTGTATTCCGCCAGCCGCGCTTTCATCTCTTCGAGCGCGCGGCGGTGAAAGATGAGCTCGGGCGTCACGCGCACCAGGCTCTTCTCCCGCAAAAGCATCTGCAGCAGCCTCTCCGCCCGCTTCGCGTCCACTGGAAGCTGACCAAGCACCTCTCTGACCGGAGGCACCGCCAGTCCCGCCTTCTCGAACGCCGCCTCGATCTGGTCCTTCGAACGCGCCTCTTCCGGCAGCAGCGAAATTACCGCTCCTGCCCGCCGAACCAGTTCTCCCGCCAGTTCCAACTTCTTCTCCGCCGCCAGCTCCTCGAGGGCAGCGCGAAATGTGTGCGCATGGACCCGTTTTCCGAGCCCGCCCCGCAACTCCTCGCGCGAAATCCCAGGCGAAAGCGGATTGTTCTTGTGAAATTTCTCGACGATTTCCCAAATCTTCCGCCGCGCCTCGTCGAAGCGCTTCCGGTCCACCAGGAACAACGGCTCCACGGAAACCTGCTTCACGCGTCCCGCCGATTCCAGTTTCTTTGCCGCTTCCCTGGTTTCCGAATCGCGCCTGCCCGTGCGCGCCGCAATTTCCGCGAAGGGAAGTCCTAGTGGCGCGCGCTCCGTCATCGCCGCGACGATCTCTTCCAGTTTCCTGCTTTCAAGCGCCCGGAGAAACTCCGTCCGGCCCGTGTCCCGCGCCATGGGGCGCCGCGCCAGCGGATCAAGAACCTCTCCGCCGCCAATCGTCGTCACCGGCGAAAATTCCCGTAGGATGAAGCGGTCGCCCGGGAGCAGCAGCAGCGGCTCCTGCAACCGGAGATGCGCAAACGCGCGGGCTCCGGGCGGCAGTTCGCTTTGCTCGTAGAAGAAGACTTCCGCAAGGGTCTCCGCAGCACCCGCGTGAAAGTGGACCTTGGTTCGCTGCTTCATTCTCCGCGCCGTCTTGAGGAGCTGGAGCTGCGCATCGATCCGCCGCGTCGCGCGAAACCGGCCTGGCGCCGCCAGCTCCATCCCCCGCTGGACCGCCGTGTTCTCGATCCCCGCCAGATTCACGGCCGTGCGCTGTCCCGCAAAGGCGCGCTCCACCGCCTTTCCTCCGGACTGCACGCCACGTACCCGCAGCCGCTTTCCCGCAGGATAGAGCTCCACTTCATCCTCCGGCGCAACGCTGCCGGACACCAGCGTGCCGGTCACCACGGTTCCGAATCCTTTAATCGAAAACGAGCGGTCGATGGGCAGCCGGAAATATCCCGTGGCGTCCTTCCCCGGCGCATCTTTTGCCAGCCGCAGCAATTCGGCCTTTAGCTCTGCAAGCCCTTTTCCGGTCTTCGCGCTGATGGGAATCAGCGCGGCTTTTTCGAGGAATGTCCCGCGCACAAACTCCTCGGCCTCAAGCCGCACAAGCTCGACGGTGTCCTTGTCCACTAAATCCGTCTTGGTCAGCGCCACGACGCCGCGGGAAACTCCCAGCAGTTGACAAATGTCACAGTGCTCCCGGGTTTGCGGCTTGATGGATTCATCCGCGGCAATCACCAGCAGCACCAAGTCGATTCCCGCCGCGCCCGCCAGCATGTTGCTCACAAACCGCTCGTGCCCGGGCACGTCCACGAATCCGAATTGCACGCCCGCTTCTTCCAGAAACGCGAAGCCCAGGTCGATCGTGATTCCCCGGCGCTTTTCTTCCTCAAGCCGGTCCGGATGGGTGCCCGTCAGTGCTTCGACCAGCGAGGATTTTCCGTGGTCGATGTGCCCCGCCGTTCCAACAATGATGCTCTTGGCTGCGGTCATTTTTTCTGAACTGAAATTTCCGAGATGTGCGCGTTTCGATGCTACCGGACCGCAAAAGGGAGGGTCAAACTCCGGAAGGGAGAAATGAGGAACTACCGCGCGAAAGCAATTTCGTCCACGATCGCTTGCGCCGCCGCGCGAGGATCCGTGGCCGTCAGAATCGGCCTGCCGACTACGATGTAGTCGGCGCCCGCGCGAATCGCCTCCGTCGGGGTCGCGGTTCGCGCCTGATCGTCCTTCTTGCTGCGAGCCGCAGGCGCGGCTTTCGGTCGCACTCCGGGCGTAACGATCAGGAACTCCCGGCCGCACGCCTTCCGGATCGCCTTCGCTTCCTGCACCGAGGCAACCACTCCGTCCACTCCGGCTTTCTTCGCCAGACTCGCGAGTTTCACCGCTCTTCCTACCGGCGTGCCACTGATTCCCGCCTCGCGCATCGCTTTGGAATCCATGCTCGTCAGAATCGTCACCGCCAGCAGCCGCGTTCTATCGCTTCCCAGGGGAACGCCGGCGCTCACTGCCTGCGCCGCCGCCTCCAGCATGACCTTGCCGCCCAGCGCGTGCACGTTCACTAGTTGGACTCCGGGCATCGCCGCAGAGGCCAGCACCGCGCCCGCAACCGTGTTTGGAATGTCGTGGAATTTCAGGTCAAGAAAGATGCCGGGACCAAGAGCCGCGATCTCCTTCACCGCCGCCGGCCCCGCCGTCGTGAAGAGCTGGCTGCCAATCTTGAAGAGCCCGACCAGATCGGCCAGCTTGCCCGCAAATTTGACTGCGGAGGAAAGAGAGTCGAAGTCCAGGGCGACGATCAAACTGCTTCGGGGATGGGCGTCGAAGGTCACGGATTTTGTGGCCCCGACTCTCCGCCGGGGTCAGTGCTTTTCCGGTACGACCAGCAATTCCAGCCGGACTTGGCTTACCCCGGAGTGGATCAATCCAATCTTCCGGGCCACCCGATAGGATACATCAATTTCGCGCCCCTCTTGGTAGGGACCCCGGTCATTGATACGCACCACCTCAAACTTGCCGTTCCTGGGGTTGACGACCCGCAGGATCGACCCAAACGGCAGGTTCGGGTGCGCCGCCGTAAGGGCTTCGCTGTCGAAGTACTCCCCGTCGGCGGTCTTCTTTCCATCGAAACCCGGGCCATACCAGCTTGCGTTGCCAACCCAGGTTTTGATTGGCTTGACGGGCTCGTTCAGGTGAGCAACCAAGGGTGCCTCCATCGCCGGAGCGATGAGGAACATCAGGGGTACCCACCGGAGTGCGGCCCAGATCATGAAAAGTGGTCGTCTCATAGTGTGTGTTTTTTGCTACTTAAATCCAAAAAAGTGTAGCAGAAAAACATCATTATGTCAACTGTTTTCTGCCCGAAAGCTATACCGTATCTCATTCACAGTAAACATGTTAATCTCAAAAAGCGCTTCTCGAACCTCCTCCGGAAGTCTCTCACTGACCTTTGGGTCAGTAAAACTGGCCGTCCCTACCTGTACGGCAGTCGCACCCACGACCAGATAATCGAGCACGTCAGCCGCCGTCTCGATGCCTCCGAGACCGAGAATAGGGATCTTCACCGCTTGCCGGGCCTCCCAAACTTGCCGCAGGGTGATCGGCTTGATGGCCGGACCGGACAAGCCCCCTGTCGGGCTGCCCAAGCGCGACCGGCCGGTGGTGTAATCGACGGCCATGGCGGGATAGGTGTTCGCAATGGTCAGCGCGTCCGCTCCCGCCTCCTCCGCTGCCCGTGCAATACTCCCAATATCTGCAACGAGCGGCGATAACTTGACCCAAAGAGGCCTTTTGGCGGCGACCTTCCGGGCCGCCTCGGTCACCTCCTTTACTTGGACGGGGTCATTCCCGAACTGGAGCCCCCCCTTTGTCACGTTGGGGCAGGAGACGTTCAGCTCATAGGCGGCCAAGCCTTCCGCGTCCTCCAGAACCCAGATCACCTCCAAGTAGTCCTCGATGCAATAGCCGAAGACGTTGGCAACGACCACCGTGTCGAATTTGCGCAGTACCGGGAGTTTTTCGCGGACAAAGGCTTGAACTCCCACGTTTTGCAGGCCGATCGCATTGAGCATGCCCGAGGGCGTGTCGCACAGCCGGGGAGGCGGGGAGCCGACCATGGGTTCCCGGGAAAGGCCCTTGGTGACGAATCCCCCGAGACGGTTCAGGTTGACGAGGTGGGCGAACTCAGTTCCATAGCCGAAAGTTCCACTGGCCGCGAGAATAGGATTCCGCAGGCGCAGGGCGCCGAGGCTTACGCTGAGATCGACGTCGGCCGGACTTCGGCCACGCGAGGAAGCGTTTGCGGCACTCACTTCCCGGCAAGAATAGCACGCAGCGCGAAGAAATTCGCGGGGAATTGTGATCGGCTCAGGTTGATGTTCGTTGGAAGCGAGAAAGAGAAAGAAGCCTCTGCTGCTATGCGAAACTGCTCTTACAAGTGGCGATGGTTCCGTAGCTCCAAACTCCCGCTTGCCGTAGAGTCTTCCGTTGGACTTGCTCGTGCCGGCGGGAGATGCCTGCGACGCGGCGGCGCCGGAGCTGGCGGGCGTGTATCGCCAAAAGCGGCTGCGCGTATTGCGGGACAAGCCGGGCGACTGCAGCAACCCGCGCAGAGCGCGCAGGCGAACAACGCAAATCCGGTCAGGCCTTGTTGAATGGGTTTTGCCGCACCCCGACGAAACTGCGGCGCATGGGAAGGTTACCCTAACGCAGGTATGTGCTCCTGTTCCGGCCCCGTCAAGCCGCGCGCCTGTTCGTCACTTGGGCAATCGTCGCGATGCTTTCGCCAGTGCTTCGGGGCCTAGCGCCGGGCTCTGCTGTGCCTAAGGAGTCTCAGCTTTTGGCGCGGAGGCCGTCAGCGCTTCCGCGAGCACATGCCCATCCCGCGTGGCGAGCGTGATGCCGCACAGCGCCGCCAGCGTCGGAGCAATATCCGCGGGCGTCGCATGGTTGAAATACTGGCCCGGCCGGATGCCCCAGCCCATCAGCAACACCGGCACGTGCTGGTCGTAATTCCACGGAGTCCCGTGCCCCGTGCCGTAGTTCCGCTCTTTGCCGCGCGGCGTCCAGTCCAACAGCCAATAGGGCTTCGGAACAATCAGCAGGTCGCCGCTCCTGCCGGGAAAGTAGCTCAGCGCTTCGGCGTTTCGCGTGGGACTGTTCGTCGCCGGGCGGCCGGACAGCTCTTCCGCCCGATACACTTCCCGCACGCCGGGCACCGCGCGCACCGCCGCCAGAACTTCCTCCATGGCCGAAGGATCCGCCTTGAGCCGCGCATAGACGCCGGGCGCGAAGTACACGTCCGCGCTGGAAACGCGCGCGACGGCGGGCTTCGGGTAAGCCATCTGCGCGAGGACCTTCTCAATCGCCTCTTGAATCTCGTCGAGATGCAGCACTCCCGCATCGGCCCCGGTCTTTTCCATTTGTTCCGGAATCGGCGCGACACCATGATCGGCGCTCAGCGCGACGACGTAGTTGCCGCGGCCCACTTTCGCGTCGAGGTGCGCGAACAACTCCCCCAAATCGTGGTCCAGCCGCACGAGAATGTCCTGAATCTCCCAGCTTCGCGGGCCAAACGCGTGCCCCACGTAATCCGTCGAGGAATAGCTCACGCCGAGAAAATCCGTTCCGGCGCCCTTGTCCAGCCCGAGCTGATCCACGGCCGTTTCCGCGAGCCGCGTGAGGTAGGTGTCCGCAAACGGGCTCGTGTCCCACTGCAGAAAGAACGCCGCGTCGGGCTGGCTGCCGCCTGCTTTGCCGCGCAACGGATGCGGAAACGTCAATCCCCAGCCTTCCGGCGCCCCCGCGCCCGTCGACTTCTCCTCGTAGAGATACGCGCTTTTCGGAAGCGAAAGCGTCCAGGTCTTCCCGTAATCCTCGGTGACCGGATGTGCTTTCGTGTATTCCGCAATGAAGGGAAGCGGACCGTAGCCCGTCGAGGTTTGCCACAGTCCCATGCCCGAATCCTGCCAAGGCGAGGAATCCTGCCACGTGGCTGCGTCCGCTTGATGTCCGGCCAGCATAATCGCCGCCCGCGCCTTCAAGGAAAACGTGACGACTCGGGCAGCCAATCCTTGCTGGAAGCGCAGCTCGTCTGCGAACGCGGGCACCGCCAGCCGCCAGGCGGATTCGCCGCCTTTCGCGCTCGCTCCGTAATCTTCGTTTTTTGCCTTGGGATCGGACGTGCACGTCACCATTTTCTGCGAATCGCGATCCCACCAGGTGTTCGCCACGATTCCGTGCTCTACCGGAAAGGCTCCGGTGGAAATGGTGGCGTGGCCCACGCAGGTTTCCGTCGCAGCGTAGGGGTAAGCCGCATTGCGAAACCAGGCGCCTTCGCGCACCAGGCGTTTCAATCCGCCCGACCACTGGCCCTGAAATTTGTCCACGTAGTCGCCGCGCATCTGGTCCACCACGATGAGCACGACGAGCTTCGGCCGCGCCGCCTTCTCGACGGGTTTCGCGGGCGCCGGCTTGAGAGGCTTGGCCTTTTGCTGCGCGCCCGGCGCCACCATTGCGCCGCACAGCGCCAGCGCGGCAATCATCCAGGTGGACAACATTGTGCTTCTCGGCATTTTCACCTCGAGTCCCTGTGCGAACGGATTTTTCCGCGCCAGTCTAGCACGTTAGACCCGCGCCGCAGCCGCGCGGTTTCGGCGTATTCTCGCGCGCAACCCCGCTTATGTTACGATTACGCGAACATGCGCATCGTCGAGAAGGCACAGATCATGTCCGCCGCCGAAATTGACCGCACTCTGCAGCGGCTGGCTCACGAAATCGTGGAAAAAAGCGGCGGCACGAAGCATCTGGCCCTCATCGGCATCCGCCGCCGCGGCGTTCCTCTTTCCCAGCGCATCGCGCAGAGAATGCGCGCCATCGACGGCGTGGACGTGCCCGTGGGAACGCTGGACATCACCCTCTATCGCGACGACCTTTCGCGGGTCGCGCCGCAGGCCATCCTGCAGTCCTCCGATATTCCGTTCGACGTGGACGGAATGGACCTGGTCCTCGTGGACGACGTGCTTTACACCGGCCGGACGATTCGCGCCGCGATGAATTGCCTCTTCGATCTGGGCCGCCCGCGGCGCATTTCGCTCTGCGTGCTGATCGACCGCGGGCATCGCGAGATGCCCATCGAAGCGCAGTACATCGGCCGCGCCGTGCAGACCAGCAGCACCGAAATTATCGAAGTGCGGTTGCGCGAAATTGACGAGGAAGAGCGCGTCATGCTCGTGGACCGCGTCGATTAGCAGTTGCGATACCAGGCCGGGAAGTTTGCCCGGGCAGAAATGTGACCTACCGCTTCCGCGATCTACTGGCGCTCGAACCGCTCTCCGCGGGCGAACTCACCTTTCTTTTGGATCAAAGCAAGCCGTTTCAAAACATTCAGCGCAATCCCCTGAAAAAGCTCGCGACCCTGCGCGGGAAGACCATCGCGCTGGCGTTTTTTGAAAGCTCCACGCGCACGCGCATCAGCTTCGGCACCGCTGCGGCGCGGCTCGGCGCGGACACGATGAACCTCCAGGCCGAAGCCTCGAGCCTCAAAAAAGGAGAAACGCTGCTCGATACGGTGTTCAATCTCAACGCCATGAAGCCGGACTGTCTCGTGATGCGGCACGCCGCCTCCGGCGCGGCGGACTACGTCGCCCGGCATCTGGACATTCCGGTGGTGAACGCCGGAGACGGCACGCATGAGCATCCGTCGCAGGGGCTGCTCGACGCGCTGACCATCCGCGACCGCAAAGGCACGATTGAAAATCTCAACGTCGCCATTCTCGGCGACATTCTTCACAGCCGCGTGGCCCGCTCGAACATCCATCTGCTCGGAAAGTTCGGCTGCCGGTTCACGCTGTGCGGCCCCGCGATGTGGGTTCCGCGCGAACTGGAACAAGTCGCTCCGGGGACGAAAATTCGCTGCGTCTATCGCATCGAAGAGGCACTCAAGGACGCCGACGTGATCCTCATGCTGCGGGTGCAAACGGAGCGTCTGCACGAGCCGGCGCTTTCGCCGAACGATTACATTTTGCTGTATCAACTGAACGCCGCGCGGCTGCGGCTGGCGCGTCCCGATGCGATTGTCCTGCATCCGGGCCCCATGAACCGCGGCATTGAAATCACTCCGGACGTCGCGGACGGCCCGCAATCCTGCGTGCTCGAACAGGTGACCAACGGCGTGGCCGTGCGCATGGCGATTCTTTATCTGCTCGTGACCGGCGCGGCCGAAGACGGAACTCATCCGGCGCTGGAAGTGAAACCGAAGGAATCCGCGAATGCTTCTGATTAAAAACGGGCGCATGCTCGATCCCGCGTCGAAGACCGACGCGGTTCGGGACGTTTTGCTCGACGGCGAAATCATCAAGGAAGTCGCGGCGCCCGGCGGCGTCGCGGCGCCGAAAGGCGCGGAGGTTCTGGATGCCGCGGGCCTCATCGTGACGCCCGGATTCATCGACCTTCACGCGCATCTGCGCGAACCCGGCCAGGAATCTTCGGAAACGATTGAAACCGGTACGCGCTCCGCGGCCCGCGGCGGATTCACCGCGGTGTGCTGCATGCCGAACACCAAGCCGGTCAATGACAGCGCCTCGGTAACGCGCTTCATTCTGGACAAGGCGCGCGCGGCTAGCACGCGAGTCTGGCCGATTGGCGCCGCCAGCGCCGGAAGCCAGGGCGAAGCCATCGCGGAAATCGCCGCCATGAAGGAAGCAGGCATCGTCGCCGTCTCCGACGACGGGAAGCCCATCGCCACGGCCCGGCTGGCCCGGCAGGTCATGGATTATTGCCGCTCGCTCCATCTTCCCGTCATCGAACATTCGGAAGATGTTTCGCTCGCCTCCGGGGCCGTCATGCGCGAGGGTGTGACTTCCACGCGGCTCGGCCTTCGCGGCATGCCCGCCGCCGCGGAGTCGGTCTGCGTGGCGCGCGACGTCCAGCTTGCGGAGCTCACCGGCGCCCGCCTTCACGTGGCTCATCTTTCCGCCAAGGCTTCGCTGGAACAGGTGCGCTGGGCAAAGTCGCGCGGCTTGCCGGTCACCTGCGAGGTGACCCCGCATCATTTCACTCTGATCGACGAGGACGTGCAGTACGATTCGCGCTTCAAGATGAATCCGCCGCTCGCTTCACGCGAGGACCGCGAAGCGCTGCTCGCGGGCCTGGCTGACGGCGCGGTGGACGCCATCGCCACGGACCACGCCCCGCACGAGCCGGCGCTGAAGGACGTCGAATTCGACCGCGCGCCCTTCGGTATCCTGGGGTTCGAAACCGCGCTGGCGCTGGCGCTCGAGCAGCTCGTTCACCCGGGCCGGCTGAGCCTGATGCGCATGGTCGAGCTCTTCACCACCGGCCCCGCGCGCGTGCTCGGCATGGAGCGGAAGATTGCGTCCGGCCAGCCCGCGGATCTTACGCTTTTCTCTTTAGACCAAGCATGGACGTACGACGTGAACGACTCTCCCAGCAAATCGCGCAATTCGCCGTTTCACGGCCGCAGCTTCAAGGGCGCGCCAATGGCCACCGTCGTCGCCGGCCGCGTCGTCTTCAAACGGTAACTAACCACCTCGCGTCATTCCGCGCCGCTGCGTCGAAGCCCGGCTATCATCGGGACGTTACTCTGATCGCAGGCCCATCATGCACATCAAACGACTTCTTCGCTTCTTCGCGGGCCTGTGCCTGCTCGCCGCCGCATTCTCTTCGCTCGCCGCCGCGCAGTCGGAGCGCATTCTCGACTTTCACAGCGACATCGCCTTGCGCGAGGATTCAAGCCTCTTCGTCACGGAAACCATTCGCGTGATCAGCAATGGAGCGCAGATTCGCCACGGCATCTACCGCGATTTTCCGACTCGCTACAAGGACCGGCTGGGAAACCGTTTTGTGGTCGGCTTCACGTTTTTTGGCGCCACGCGCGACGGCGCTCCCGAGCCGGCTCGCGTCGAAGACTACAGCAATGGCAAGCGGATTTATCTCGGGGACAGCAGGTCGTTTGTGCCCACTGGAAGGCACACGTACACGCTTTCCTATCTGACCACGCGCCAGCTCGGCTTCTTCAGCGACCATGACGAGCTCTATTGGAACGTCACCGGCAACGGCTGGGCCTTTCCCATCGACCATGCCTCCGCAACGGTCCGTCTTCCCCCGCAAGTTCCCGGAGCCAAGGTGGAGCTGAGCGGTTACACCGGACCGCAGGGATCGATGGAGCAGTCGCTCACGTCGAGCGCGCGGGACGACGGCGCCTTCGAATTTGCCGCCGCGAGGCCGCTGGGACCGCACGAAGGTCTCTCGATTGTCGTCTCCTTTCCGAAAGGATATTTCACGGAGCCGACCGCCGCACAAAAGTTCTCCTTCTTCCTGGCCGACAATCGGGACGCGGCGATCGGCGGCTTCGGACTGCTGATCCTCCTTCTCTATTACTACCTCGTGTGGTCGGCGGTCGGCCGCGATCCCGCGCGCGGTGTCGTCATGCCGCTCTACGAGCCGCCTTCGGATTTTTCTCCCGCGGCCATTCGCTATCTGGTCCGCATGGGATTCGACAACAAGGCGTTCACCGCCGCGATTCTGGACATGGCGGTCCGCGGCTATCTCACCATCAAGCAGCAGGCCGGCTCCTACACGCTCTACCGGACGAAAGCCGACGAAAAGAATCTGACCCCCGATGAGAAGAAGGTTGCGGCTACGCTGTTCGACGGCCGCAGCGAAATCTGGCTGCACAACGAAAATCACTTCACGATCAGCGCGGCCATCAAGTCGCTGAAGACCTGGCTCAGAACTTCCGAGGAGAAAATCTACTTCCTCACGAACAGCCGCTACACGATTCCCGCCATCCTTTTCTCGATCGTCTTGCTGCTGGCGATCGTCGCCATGCAGGGGCCCCCGAAAATGGTGATCGCCGCGTTCCTCTGCGTGTGGTTGAGCGTCTGGAGCTTGGCTGTTACCGGGTTGCTGATCACCGTTGGGCTCAAGTGGAAATCGGCTTTGGAAGGCGGCGTGAAACTCGCGGGAGTTGCGAAAGCGGCGTTCCTGACGGTTTTCTCCCTCCCGTTTCTTGGCGGAGAGGTGTTCGGCATCTTCATGCTCACCATGACCACGTCGGTTACCGTCGTCGTCATTCTCCTTGCGACCGTCGCGATTCACATTCTGTTTCACTATCTGCTGAAAGCTCCCACGAGCGCAGGCCGTCGAGTTCTGGACAAAATCGAAGGTTTCAAGATGTTTCTCGGGGCCGTGGACGGAGATCGGCTCAACCGCGCGATGCCCCCGGAGAAAACCCCCGAGGTCTTCGAAAAGTTTCTGCCGTTCGCGCTTGCGCTCGACCTGGAACAGCAGTGGGCGGAGCAATTTTCGGGAGTGATTGACGCGTCAAGCCGTGCGCCCGGCTCCTCAACGAATGGCTATTCGCCTGCGTGGTATTCCGGACCGGGTTTTGCGGCGCTCGGCGCGGCGGGGTTCGCCAGTTCACTGGGGAGTTCGTTTTCGAGTGCCATTGCTTCGTCTGCGTCCGCTCCCGGCTCGAGCAGCGGTGGCGGAGGAGGTTCGGGAGGCGGTGGCGGTGGCGGCGGAGGTGGCGGCTGGTGATTCGCCCCCGCCGTCGAGACGGCCTCCTGGGCGCGACCGCAACGGCAACTTGTGCTATGTTGAGGCGAGTTTCCTCGGAACGCCCAAATGAGCGCCCCGGTAAGAGTACAAATCTTCGGCCAGAGCTACTCCGTGCAGGGAGACCTCGAGCCTGCCTACGTGCAGAAGCTCGCCAAAGCGGTGGATGAAAAAATGCACGCCATCGCGAGCGCAACCGGCATCGTGGATACGCAGAAAGTGGCCGTGCTTGCGGCGCTCGCCATCGCGGATGAACTCGAAAGCCTGCGCACGCAGCGCGGCGAACACGAAGAGCTTCTTCGGGAACAGGCCGAGCGCTGCCTCACCCTCGTCGAACGCGCCCTGAAGCAAACGGCGTAAATTCCGTCGTAAAGCAAGCTGCTAAGACTCCTTAGCCCGTCGGCCTCCGAGAGTCTTCCACTCTATTGCGACCACGGCGTCGGCTTGCGAATCCAACGGTGCTTGCGCAATTCGGAATGCAGCGCTTCCGGCAGCGGGCCTTTGTCGCTCGCGGCGATGTTCGCCTCCACGTGGCGCGTCTTGCGCATCCCGGGAATAATCGTGCTCACGTCGGGATTGTTCAGGATGAAGCGCAGCGCCATTTCCGGCAGCGACGAGCCCGCCGGAATCAGCGCTTTGAGCTTTTCCGCGCGCTCGACCGTCGCCTTCAGATTGTCCGCATTGAAATAGCCGTTGCGCCAGTCGCCCTCCGGCCACTTCGCCTCGAGCGTGAGCGTGCCCGTCAATCCGCCTTCGTCGAACGGCACGCGAGCGATCACCGCGACGTCGTGTTCGCGGCACGCCGGGAACAGCTCATCTTCGGGATTCTGGTCGAAGATGTTGTAGATGACCTGCACGGCGTCCACGAGTCCCGCTTTCACGGCGCGGATCCCGTTCCACGGCTCCCAGCGGTTCAGGCTGATGCCCACGGCGCGCACTTTCCCGCTCGCGCGCAGTTTTTCGATGGTGCGCGCGGTCCGCTCATCCTCCAGCCAGCCGTCCTTCCACGTGTGATATTGAATCAGGTCCAGCGTTTCCACGCCGACGTTTCTCAGGCTCTTGTCCACATACTCGAAGACGTACTCCGGCGGATAGCAATCGTCCAGCGTGAACTCGCGCTGCGCCGGCCAGCGGCGGTTTTTCGGCGGAACTTTCGTGGCGACGTAAAGTTTCTTGCCCGCGTTCTTGCGCAGGATTTTCCCCAATAGCTCCTCGCTGTGCCCGTTTCCGTAGGCCCACGCGGTGTCAAAGAAATTGCAGCCCAAATCCACCGACTTCTGCAGCGAAGCCAGCGACTCCGCGTCTTCTGATCCCGTCCAGCCCGCCATGCCCCACATGCCGTAGCCGATTTCGCTGACGTTCCAGCCCGATCTCCCGAAGCGACGGTATTTCATGACGACGGTTTCTCCTGAAAATGGCCTGCCATTATAACTGATGCGCCCCTGCACCCTGCTCGCGGCGCCGCGCAGCCCCGTAGCGCGTGATAGCATCGGTTCGTTGCAGGAGTGTTTCACATGAAACGTTCGACCACCCTTTTCCTGGCATTGCTGCTTTTCCCCTTGGCGCGCTGCTCCGCACGGAATGCCGCGGCACAAAACGCACAAACCGCGCCGGCCACAGGCAGCGCGGCACAGTTGACGCTGACGACGCAGTCCGCGCGCGCCAAGGAGCTCTTCGGCCAGGCAATCGTGGAATCCGGAAATTACCGGCTGGACGAATGCCTCAAGGATTTGCGCGCCGCAGTGAAAGAAGATCCGGACTTTGCGGCGGGCTGGGCGCTGCTTTCTTACTATGCGACCGACTCGGGGGAATCCTCCAAGGCATTGCAGCAGGCCAACAAAACCGCGGGGCGCGCTTCGCTTGCGGAGCAGGTGCTGGTGCAATGGATCAGCAACCTCAGGAGCAATTACCAACTGGGCGCGATTGCCAGCTTGAACGATTTAACGGCGGCGGCGCCGGGCGACAAGTACGTGCTGTACCTCGCCGGACGCTGGTTCTTCGATCAGGGCAAAACGGAGCGCGCCGCGAATCTTTTCGAAAAAGTGCTGGCGATTGACCCGAATTTCACGCCCGCGCTGAACCGGCTGGGTTACGCGTACGCCGCGCTGGATCAGCTCCCGAAAGCGCTCGAAACGATGCAGCGGTACGTGGCGGCGATGCCGGACGACCCGAATCCGGAAGATTCCTTCGGCGATATTTTGTTCAAGGCGGGCCGCTTCGACGAAGCGCAGGCGCATTTTGAAGCGGCGCTGAAAAAGGATCCCAAATTCGGGCCTTCGCAGCACGAGCTGGGCGACGTCTATGCGATGAAGGGCGAATACGAAAAAGCGCGGGAGGCGTACCGAAAAGCGGCGGCGGTCGCGGCAAATCCGCGCAGAAGCATCGAATACCGCTCGTCCATCGGGCTGACCTACGTGCGCGAAGGGAATCTCGGCCAGGCGGACAAGGAGTACGGCGCGCTGGCGGTGGAGGCGAAGGCCGCGGGCTTCCACGACCTCGAAGCGGCGCTGCAACTGACGATGGCGCGTTATCAGACGGATGACGACGCGGCGCTGAAGCATCTGGCCGCGGCGGAAGAGGCCGTGCGCGGCGACGAGCACATGGCGGCGTCGCAGCGCGACGAGTTGATGGCGGCGATCCGCCGCTGGCGCGGAATGCGCTCGATGCACGCGGGGAATACCGGAATGACGGAAGTCTGCCTGCGGCTGCTGCAGGACAAGTGGGGAGAATCGGACAACGAAGCCGTCGGCAGCGAATATCACGCGCTCGAAGGGGCATGGCTGGCAAATCAGAAAAAGTACGCGGAGGCCGCGGCGCAACTTGAGGAAGCCGAAGACGTGTTCTCGCTGGCGCTGCTGAGCCAGGTGAAACTGGCGATGGGCGACGCGGCGGGAGCGGCGGCGGCGAAGAAGGAGTTGCTGGCGAGGCACGAATGGACGATGGAAGGAGTGCTGGTGATCGAGCCGGCGCGGAAGTGAGAAGTGAAATGCATGCAAGGTTGAAAAGACGGCTTTCGCGTTTGTTGCTGGCTTCGGCGGCTGTTTGTGCCATCGCGGGCCTTGCGGCGGCGCAGGAACCCGACGCTGCTCTGCTCGCAAAGATCGAAGCGATTCGCGCGATCGACAATCATGCGCACACGCCGGCGTTCACGAAGCCGGGCGAGAAGGACGACGGCTACGACGCGCTGCCTTGTGAGCCGCTCGAGCCGACGGATCCGACGCTGACGTCGCGGGAATACAATCCCGCATACCTCGAAGCCTGGAAAAAACTTTTCGGATACCGGTACGACGACCGCGCGCCGGAGCACGTTCGCGAATTGCTGGCGGCGAAAGAGCGCATCCGGCGCGAGCAGGGAGAAAAATATCCGGCGTGGGTGCTGGACCGGCTGGGAATCGAGACGGAACTGGCGAATCGCGTGGCGATGGGGCGCGGGCTGACTCCGCCGCGGTTTCGCTGGGTGCCGTTCGACGACGCGCTTCTTTTTCCCCTGAACAACAGCGCACTCGCGGCGACGACGCCGGATCGCGCGATTTTCTTTGCGCGCGAGGGCGCCCTTTTGGCGGAGTACGTGAAAGCGCAAGGGAAGAGCACGCCGCCGGCGATGCTGGACGAGTACCTCGCGCAAATTGTCACGCCGACGCTCGAGAGCCAGCGGAAGGCCGGCGCGGTGGCGGTGAAGTTCGAGGCGGCGTACTTGCGCGCGCTCGATTTCGAGCCGGCGGAAAAGCCGCGCGCGGCGGAGATTTTCGCGCGATGGATTGGCCGCGGCGCGCCGCCCGCGAACGAGTACAAGACGCTCGAGGACTTTCTGTTTCGATACGTCGCGGCGGAAGCGGGGCGGCTGGGCATGGCGGTGCACGTCCACACGGGGTATGGTTGCGGCGGATACTTCCAGCTTGCCGGTGCGAATCCGCTGCTGCTCGAATCGGTGCTGGACGATCCGGCGCTGCGCAAAACGAAGTTCGTGCTGCTGCACGGCGGCGCAGGGCCGTACACGAAAGCGGTGGCGGAACTGCTGATGAAGCCGAACGTGTACACGGATTTTTCCGAGCAGACCTGGCTGGTGCCGACGCGCGAGCTGAGCCGCGTGCTGCGGTACTGGCTCGAATGGTATCCGGAGAAGGTGCTGTTCGGCACGGACCTTTCGCCCGGGACGCCGGAAATCGGCTGGGAAGAGATTGGCTGGCAGACAACGCAGTCGGCGCGAAGGGCGCTGGCGATTGCGCTGACGGGAATGATGAACGACGGAGAGATCACGCGACCGCAAGCCGAACACATCGCGGAGATGGTGCTGCGGCGGAACGCGGCTAAGCTGTACGGCTGGAATTGACGCGACGCGCGACCCTTGGCCCGCCTGCCGGACGGCTCTGGACAAGGCGGAACGATGGGTGACGAGGAGCCCGGTTTTTGGTTGGGAAGTTTTTGGCTGGAAAGACCAACTGCCACCCCTATTGTTTTTCCAAGAGTGCGGAAACGGTTGAACGCACGAGGGTTGCGGGGATTTTCGAGGCGCCAAGGTGTGAGGAGAGAAGGGCCAAGAGTGCGCAAGAGATTGAAAACGAAGGCTTTGCAAGGAGCATCGAACGTTTTCGAGAAAGAAAAGAGTGCGGAAGTGCTTGAGCCGAGGAGAGTTAGATGAAAATCTTGCGAGAAAACGGAGGCGGAACGGGGTAGGGGAAAACAGGAGCGGCGGCGGGCGGAAGCAGCAAACATAAACAATTATAGCATGTAAGTCAATAGGTTCTGTGGTACCGGTTTCGAAAAGCGAAGCCGGAAGTGGCCGGAGGAATTCACGGCTAATTTGCGAGCCTCAAGGGTTAGGCCCATCGTAGCGAATGGCCAGAGGTGAAAGCAAGCAGCAGACTTGCGAAAAACAGATCTGCGGCGGCCTTCCAGTTTTTCCGCGAGTCTTTCCACCGGTACTTGCAGTACCCCAGGATTTCACAGCGGTTGCAAGTTTTTCTGTCTTTTGAGAGCGGCAAAATCCTATCCCATTTTGTTTTAGTGGATTACCGGAATGGCATAGGGAAGA
>Ga0209810_1002878_pt1 | contig 19332 bp, 13 predicted proteins | sample Coa_R1_7_FD_187159 | JGI IMG/M metagenome (GOLD analysis project Ga0209810, IMG submission 187159) | Surface soil microbial communities from Centralia Pennsylvania, which are recovering from an underground coalmine fire - Coalmine... | ecosystem: Environmental > Terrestrial > Soil > Unclassified...
GGCGGATCGCGTTCTCGAGCAGGTTGAGGATCAGGCGGTGCAAGTCGTCCCGCGTGCCCTCGATGGTCGCCGGACCTGGCTCGATGATCAGCTCGTGCTCATCGGCGACCGAGCCGAGCTCGGCAGCGGCGTCGCACAGGACCTCGGCGAGGTCGGTCGGGCGTGCGGGCCGGCGCCGCTCAACGTCCGCGCGCGCCAGCAGCAGCAGATCGCCGACGAGCCGGCGCATCCGCTGCGTCGAGCGCAGAGCCGCCTTGGCCGACTCGGCGGGCTCCCCCTCAAGCTCGTCGGCCAGCAGCTCGAGGTTGGCGAGGACGCTCGTGAGCGGCGTTCGCAGCTCGTGGGAGGCGTCGGCGACGAACTCCCGCTGGCGGCTGAGGGCCGCCTCGGTGTCGGCGCGCGCGGCATCGAGCGCGCCGAGCATCCCCTCGAGCGTCCGCGCGAGCTCGGCCACCTCGTCGTTGGCCTTCGGATGGGGGATGCGGCGGCTCGGGTCGCGCGTGCGCTCGATCTCCCGTGCTGCATCGGTGAGCTGGGCGATCGGGCGAATCGCCCGCTGGGCGGTGGCGAGCCCGGCGAGCAGCGCCAGCAGCGTCCCACCGAGCACGCCCAGGCCCAGGAACAGGCGGACCTTGGCGATCGTGCTGTCGATCGCCGACAGCGGCCTGCCGTACAGGAGGGTGCCCCTCCCGCGGGGGTGGAAGCCAATCTGCCGCGCCTCGACCTGATAGCCGCTCTGGACGTAGGCGGTGTGGCCGTAGCGCGGGCTGAGGAACGGGTAATTGAGCGGCTTGCCCTCCGCGGAGGTGATCTGGGAGCAGCGCAGGTTGCCGTCCTCGTCGAACACCCGGATCTGCGCGTCCTCGGAGGCGGCGAAATCGGCCAGCGTGATGTGGCGGTTGCAGTCGAGCGTCGCACCCACCACCTCCGGGTGCATCCGGCTCTGCAGATGGCTCACGACCGTGTCCATCTGGTTGTAGAACTGGTTGGTCACCTGCCGATCGGTGAGCACCCCGACGACCGCCGCGAACCCGGCCAGGATCACGAACGTCAGCGCCGCGGAGCCGCCGGCGAGCCGCCAGCGGATCGGCACCGACCTATACGCGGAGAACGTAGCCCGCGCCGCGGATCGTATGGAGGAGCCGAGGCTCGCCATCCGCTTCCAGCTTCCTTCGTAGGTTGGACACGAACACCTCGATCGTGTTCGTCATGCTGAACGGGTCGTAGCCCCAGACCTCGTCGAGGAGGCGCTGGCGGGAGATCACGATCCGCTCGTTGCGCATCAGGTACTCGAGCAGCTCGAACTCCCGCTGGGTGAGCTCGAGCGGCCGCTCGCCACGGGTCACCTCGTGCGTGTCGGGGTTGAGCTTCAGGTCCCCGACGCTCAGCGCCGCCTGTCCGCGTGGCGGCCGGCGACGCAGCAGAGCCCGGAGCCGGGCGAGCAGCTCCTGGCGCTCGAACGGCTTGACCAGGTAGTCGTCGGCGCCCGCGTCGAGGCCCTCGACGCGGGACTCGACCGCGTCACGGGCGGTGAGCACGAGGATCGGGACATCGTCTGACTGGCGCAGGGTCTTGGCGACCTCGATCCCGTCCATCCGGGGGAGCCCCAGATCGAGGATCACGAGGTCGGGCAGGAAGGCGTGCGCCTGATCGAGCGCCGCGATCCCGTCGTCGGCGATCCTGACGTCGTAGCCCTCCATCCGCAGGGAGCGCTGCAGGACCTGGGCGATCGCATCGTCGTCCTCGACGACGAGGACGCGCGGGGGGCGCTCGAAGTCGCTCATCTGCGGGGATCTTAGGGGGCACCTCGGCTCGCCCGAGGGACTCTTTAGAGGGTCTTGAACGAGCACGTCGAAGCCCTCAGTCCGGACATGGCCGCCACCCGGAGCAAAGCAAGGAGCAAAGCCCGCAGCAAGCGCAAGCCGCCGGCCCGCGCGCGCCGCTCGCTCCTGGCCGACGTGGGGCGCATCCGGTTGCACGGCCTGCCCGTGCTCGAGCCCCACCACGTCGACGTGCTCGCGCTCGCGCTCGTGGCGGTCGGGATCTTCCTGGGCGGCGTCACGTATCTGCACTGGGCGGGTGGGACGCTCGGACACGGGACTGTGACCGCGCTGCGATTCCTCGTCGGAGAGCTCGCCTACGCGATCCCGGTCGCCCTGATCGCCGCCGGGGTGCTGGTGCTGGCCCGTGATCTGCGGCCCCCCGACCGCCCTCTGAGGGCGGGGACGATCTGCACGACACTCGCGCTCGCGCTCGCGCTCGGTGGTGGGACCCTCGGGCTCGGCTCGGGCCGTCCGCCGGTGGCGGGCTACTGGGCGGCCAAGGCGCTCGAGAGTCGAGGTGGCGCGCTCGGGGGCGCCGAGTTCTGGATGGCCAAGCACCTGCTCTCGACCGCGGGCGCGGACATCCTCGCGGTGTTCATGCTGCTTGCCGGGGGCATCCTGCTGAGCGGGGCGACGCTCGCCTCGGCGGTGCTGTGGGCGCGCCGGCAGACCGCCGAGGCGAGGCAGCGCTCCGAACTGGTCCGCGCCGCGCGGCGGCCGGCCACGCACCTCGCCCAGACCCGCCTCCTTGGCGAGCGCGACTACGACCCTGAACCGATGGTGGTGCCCGAGGGGCGGGCCGGACCTGACAGCGAGATGGTCGTGCGGGCCACGCACGTGGAGGCTCCCGCCGTCGATGACGAACCCGGGCTTCCCCCTGAGCTCGAGGAGGACTCGCCGGAGGAGATCGTCGCCCTCCAACCTGAGGATCCGGCCGGCGAAGCCGAAACGAGCCGGCCGGATGTCCAACCTGAGGACCTCACCCCGCAGGGACGCTACCGGGCGTCCATCACCGACGATCCCGAGTTCGTGTGGCGGGTTCCGGGCACGCGGGTGCTGGTGCGCTCGACGGCGGAGGCGGCCAAGCCCGACACGGCCGGGCAGGAGCAGGTGGCCCGGCAGCTGCTGGAGGCGCTCGGGCACTTCGGGATCGAGGCCAAGGTGGTCGGGAAGGTGACCGGGCCGCACATCACCCGCTACGAGCTGCGCCTCGCGCCCGGCATCAAGGTCTCGAAGGTCGCGAACCTCAAGGATGATCTCGCCTACGCGCTGGCCGCGACCGACATCCGCATCCTCGCGCCGATCCCGGGCAAGACGGCGGTCGGCGTGGAGGTCCCGAACGCGCGGCGCAAGATCGTCCACCTCGGCGACGTCTTCCAGGACCCGCCGCTCGACTGGTCGCCGCTCACGGTCTGGCTCGGCAAGGACATCGCCGGCCGCGCGATCGGCGCCGACCTCGCGAAGATGCCGCACCTGCTCGTCGCCGGCACGACCGGCGCCGGCAAGTCCGCGTGCGTCAACGCGATGCTCTGCTCGATCCTGCTGCGCGCGACCCCGCACGAGGTGCGCCTCGTGCTCGTCGACCCCAAGCAGGTCGAGCTCAACCACTACGAGTCGATCCCGCATCTGCTGACGCCGGTGATCACCTCGCCGAGGATGGCCGCCAACGCGCTCCAGAACCTCGTCCGCGAGATGGAGCAGCGCTACGGGATCATGTCGCTCGCGCGCACGCGGTCGCTGCCCGAGCTCAACCGCGCGCGGGAGAAGCGGGGCGAGCCGCCGCTGCCCTACATCCTCTGCGTGATCGACGAGCTGGCGGACCTGATGATGGTGGCGCCGGCCGACGTCGAGGACTCGATCATCCGCCTCGCGCAGAAGGCCCGGGCGGTCGGCATCCACCTCGTTCTTGCCACGCAATCGCCGCGCGTCGACGTGATCACCGGCATGATCAAGGCCAACGTCCCATCGCGGATCGCCTTCGCGGTCTCCTCGCAGACCGACTCGCGCGTGATCCTCGACCACAATGGCGCCGAGTCGCTGCTCGGCCAGGGCGACATGCTGTTCTCGCCGGTCGGCTCGAGCAAGCTCCAGCGGATCCAGGGCGCCTACATCGACGAGGCGCAGATCGCCGAGCTGACCGAGGCCTGGCGCCGCCAGGGCGAACCGGAGTTCCACGAGGAGCTGCTCGAGGAGGTCACCGACCCCGATGGGGGCGGGGACGGCGGAGACGACGAGTTCTCGCCCGACGAGGATCCGCTGCTCGAGGAGGCGATCGCGCTCGTTGCGTCGATGGGAACCGCGTCGACCTCGATGCTCCAGCGGCGGCTGCGTCTCGGCTACACGCGCGCGGGGCGCCTGATCGACATGCTCGAGCGCCGCGGGATCATCTCCGGCTACGAGGGCTCGAAGCCCCGCCAGGTGCTGATCGGCGAGGGCGACGTGCCTCGGATCCTCGCCCACCTGGCGGAGGGTGCGACCGGCCGCCGCGCGCCCGCCCCCGTGCCCGATCTCGGTCCGTCAGGCCAGTCGCCCGCTGACGGCGACCTCGACGCCGACGAGCTGTGAAACCCCTGCTCAGCCGCTTGAGCCGGCGGTCCTTGGCGGCGCTTGACCACTAGCCTTCGGGCAATGCCGGACATCGGTTCCACGCTGCGCGAAGCACGGATGCGCGCGCGGATCGACATCTCCGAGGTGGAGGCCCGGACGAAGATCCGCGCCAAGTACCTGCGCGCGATCGAGAACGAGGAGTGGGACCTGCTGCCGGGGCCCGTCTACATCAAGAGCTTCCTGCGCACCTACGGCGACTACCTGGGCCTCGACAGCCGCCTGCTCGTGGATGAGTTCAAGCGCCGCTACGAGGGCCCCACCGACCACGAGGCGCGTCCGATGACGAGCATCGGCCGCGAACGCGAGCGTGAACGCGAGCGGACTCGCGGCCCGGCGGGTCCGGTGCTGCCGCCGTGGGCGATCATCGGCGTCGTCCTCGTCGCGGTCGTCGTCGTCCTGTACGTGATCGGCTCCAGCTCGGGCGGCGGCTCGAAGCCGAACCCGACCAGCGCGAGCGCCAACGGGCGCCACCGGCACACGCGCACCACCACTCACCCCTCGGTGACGCTTCCGGCCAAGCCGGCGCCGCCCGCGAAGGCGCGCCTGCAGCTCGTTCCCACGGGGACCGTATACGTATGTGTGGAGGACCGTGCCGGTCGCAAGCTGATCCCGGGCGTGATCTACACGACCGCGCAGACGATCCCGGCCGTCAGCGCGCCCCAGCTGTTCCTGACGCTGGGCAACGCCTCGGTGCGGATGACGGTCAACGGAAAGCCGTACTCGGTGGCGCCCTCGGCAACTGCGATCGGGCTGAAGGTGACCCCGAGCGGCGTCTCCTCGCTTGCGCCGGGGCGGGCACCGACCTGCGCATGAGCACCGTCCCGACCTCCGGAGATGCGGCCGTGTACAGAGGCCGCGCCGCGGTGCGCGCCGGCATCCTGATCACCGGGACCGAGGTTCTGACCGGGATCATCTCCGACCGCAACGGGCCCTGGCTGTCGGAGCGGCTGCGCGAGATCGGTGTCGACGTGGCCATGATCGAGATCGTCGGGGATCGGCCGGACGACCTGCTCGCGGCGCTGCGTCGGATGGGCGAGGCGGAGCTTCAGCTGATCGTCACGAGCGGCGGGCTCGGCCCGACCGCGGACGACCTGACCGCCGAGGTGGTGGGCGAGTTCAGCGGCCGAGAGATGGTCCTCGACTCCGAGCTCGAGGAGCGCATCGCCGAGATCCTCAGGCCGCTGATGGAGCGGTGGCCCGGTCTCGATGCGGACGCGATCCGGCGCTCCAACCGCAAGCAGGCCGTGATCCCCCGGGGCGCGACGGTGCTCGATCCCGTCGGCACGGCGCCCGGTCTCGTCGTGCCGCCGACCTCCGGCGCCAAGGCGACGGTCGTGGTGCTGCCCGGCCCGCCTCGGGAGCTGCAGCCGATGTGGGAGACGGCACGCAGCACCGACGCGTTCGCGGCCGCGATTGCCGGAGCAGGCGAGTACCGCAACGAGGTCGTGCGCCTGTTCGGCATACCTGAGTCCGAGATCGCCGCAACGCTCCGCGCCGCCTCCGAGGCCGGACTCTCGCTGCGCGAGCTCGAGATCACCACGTGCCTGCGACGCGGTGAGATCGAGATCGCCACCCGATTCGAGCCCCGCGCGCAGGGCGACTACGACGCGCTGCTGGCGTTTCTCGTGGAGCGCCATGCCGACACGCTGTTCTCGCGCGACGGATCGACGATCGACGATCAGGTCGCCTCGCTGCTCGAGGGCGAGACGATCGCGGTGGCGGAGTCCTGCACCGGTGGCCTGCTGGCAGCACGGCTGACCGACCGGCCCGGGTCCTCGGCGTACTTCGCGGGCGGCGTCGTCGCGTATTCGAACGACGCCAAGTCAGCGCTCGTGGACGTCGATCCCGCGCTGATCGAGACGCACGGAGCGGTCTCGGTGGAGGTGGCGGGCGCGCTGGCCGCAGGTGTGCGCGAGCGGTTCCAGGCGTCGCTGGGAATCGGGATCACCGGCGTCGCGGGTCCGGGCGGTGGCACGGAGGAGAAGCCCGTCGGCTTCGTGTGCTTCTCGGTGGCGGGACCCGGCGGATCGCTCACGCGCAGCGCGCGCCTGCCCGGCGGCCGCTCAGACATCCGCGACCGGGCGACGACCGTCGCTATGCACATGCTGGCACGGGCCCTCAGAGGCGAGAGCGACTGAGTCACCCCCTGCGGCTGTTCGTTGCCCTCGAGCTGCCCCCGGCGGCCCGCGAGGCGCTGGCGGACTGGCAGGAGCGCGTCGTCCGCCCCAGAGCGGGCCTTCGGCCGCTCGACGACACCTCTCTGCACGTGACGCTGTGCTTCCTCGGAGCGGTCCCGGAGGCGGCGGTAGCGGGCATCGCCCGCGCCTGTGACGTGGTGGCCGGGTCAGCGGCCGGCGGCCTGGCGCTCTCCGCCCCAGTCTGGCTGCCCCGGCGGCGCCCGCGCGTGCTCGCGGTGCTGATAGGCGACCGTGACGGCGAGCTGGGAGCGCTGCAGTCGAAGCTGTCCGCTGCGCTGGTGCGCGAGAAGGTCTACGCGCCCGAGGCTCGACGCTTCCTCGCCCACGTCACCGTCGCGCGGGTGCGGGGGCGCGAGAAAGTGGACTCCGCGCCTTTGCCCTTCCCGGCTCCGGTCGAGTTCGCGGCGCGGCACGTCACCCTGTACCGCTCGCACCTCGGGGGCGGACCGGCACGGTATGAAATGCTGCATCGGATCCCTCTGGATGGCGCGGGATAATCCCGCACCGTGAGGGCACGGACTTTGACCGGGCCGGTCATCGGCCTCTACGCCCTGCGAATGCTGCTGCTGACGGCGATCTTCGTGGTCCTGCTCGTGTCGCTCGAATCGCTTGCGGATGAGCACAACGACACCCACAGCGCGTCGAGCGTGGCGATCGCGGCGCTCGGCGTGGAGCGCTCGGCGCTCGCGATGCAGTCGTCGCTGCGCGCGTTCATCGCGACCCACACGCCTGCGAGTCTCGCCGCCTACGCTCGGAATGCCTCAGCCCTGCCGGCCGAGCTGCGGACGCTGGAACAGGTGACCGAGAACGGTCGCCAGCGCGCGGCGGTCCAGATCGCAGGGACGGATCTCGCGACGTACCGCGCGCAGCTGGCCCGCGCGCTGCCGCCGTTGCATGGCGGCAGCGGCGCATCCAATCTCGACAAGCTCGCACGCCGAGGCGACGCGGTCGTCAGCCGGGCGCGCGCGCAGCTCGACCGTCTCGCCGGTACGGCGGTCGTCGCCCGCCGGCGGCGGTTCTCGGCCGCTTCAGGCCTCGTCACACGAGCGCTGATCATCGCCGGCGTCGGCCTCGGGCTGTCGTTGATCCTCGAGCTGTGGCTGGCCGGGTTCCTGCTGCGCGGGATCCTGCGGCCGATCCGCAGAGTCGCGCAGGCCGCCGCGGCCGCCGCCGGAGGAAAACTCCACGTCCGGGTGCCGCGCGAGGGGCTCGGCGAGGTGGCGATCCTCGCGGGCTCGTTCAACGAGATGGCCGAGTTCAACGAGGCACGCACCTCCGAGCTGGCGAGCACCCAGCAGCGCCTCGCCACGGCACTGGCCGTCGCCGAGGAGGCCTCCGAGATGAAGTCGAACTTCGTGGCCAACATGAGCCACGAGATCCGCACGCCGCTCAACGGTCTCGTCGGCATGCTTTCGCTGCTAGCCGAGACCAGGCTGGACGAGGAGCAGCGCAACTACGTTGAGATCGCCGTGTCCTCGAGCGAGGCGCTCATGCACGTCGTCGGCGAGGTCCTCGACATCGCGAAGATCGAGGCGGGCCGGATGGAGCTCGAGGTCGCCGAATTCGACCTGCGCGAAACGGTGGAGGAGGTTTGCGACCTGATGGCCGCGGCCGCGCGCGCGAGGCGGCTCGAGCTCCAGGCGTATGTTCACGAGGACGTCCCCCGCCTGGTCTGCGGCGACCGCACGCGTCTCGGCCAGATCCTCCAGAACCTCGTCTCCAACGCGGTGAAGTTCACCGACGTGGGAGAGGTGTTCGTGGACGTGAGCCTGGTGCGGCGCGACGAGGAGGCCGTGCTCGTGCGCTTCGATGTCCGCGACACCGGGATCGGGATCGAGCCGCAGCGGGTCGGTCAGCTGTTCGAGCCCTTCACCCAGGCGGAGAGCGGCACGACCCGCAAGTTCGGTGGCACCGGTCTCGGATTGGCGATCTCACGGGAGCTGACCCAGCTCATGCACGGGACGATCAGCGGCGAGAGCGCGCTCGGCCAGGGCAGCACGTTCCGCTTCGAGATCCCGTTCCGGCCCGTCGCCGTCCCCGCGCCCACGCCACCGCGCTCGCCGCTCCTGGCGGACGTCCCGATACTGCTGGTCGACGACAACGCGACCAGCCGCAGAGTGCTCGAGTCCTACGCGCGCTCGTGGGGGATGAGGCCAGCGTCGGCCTCGGGCGTGCGCGAGGCGATGAGCCTCCTGAACCGTGCTGCGGCGGCTGGCGAACCATTCCCCGTCGCCCTGATCGACGTCACCCTCGACGAGGAGAGCGGCCTCGATCTGGCGCGGGAGATCACCTCGACGGCGCCGCTCGAGGGCACGCAGCTGATCATGCTCTCCCCATCAGCCGCCGGCCGGCGCGACGACCCGGTGTTCGCGAGCATGCGTCGGGTGGCAAAGCCGGTTCGCGAGGCCCGGCTGCTGGAGGCCGTGCGGAGCGCCCTGGCAGGCGAGAGAGAGCTCGAGGGGCACGCGGGCGGGGAGGCCGAGAAGGGCGGCCTGCGGCCCGCGACCGGCGCCGGGCGCGCCGAGGCGGACCTGGGCGCTGCGGACGGGCGAGCGCGGATCCTCGTCGCGGAGGACCACGACGTCAACTGGATGGTCATCGAGCGCCTGCTCGCGGTGCGCGGCCACGAGGTCGTGCGTGCGCGGGACGGGCACGAGGTGCTCGAGCTCGTCGGTCGCGGCGGCTACGACCTCGTGCTGATGGACTGCCAGATGCCCGTGCTCGACGGCTTCGATACGACGGTCGCGCTGCGACGGCGCGAGGCCCGCGCCAGTCGTGGGGACCGCCGCCTGCCGATCGTCGCGATGACGGCGAGTGCACTCGACGAGGTCAAGGAGCGCTGTCGGGAGGTCGGGATGGACGACTACCTCGGCAAGCCGATCACCGCCCTCGAGCTCGACTACGTCCTCGACCAGTGGCTGCCGGAGCGGGCGGTTGCCGGGAACGGGCGGACGGCGTATTCCGGGCCTGCGCAGGCGCCCCCGGGCTCCGCGCTGGATCCGAGCCGGATCGAGGAGCTCCGCCGGCTGTTCCCGGGCGACCAGCTGCTCGACGTGATCGCCGAGATGGCCTCAGACGCCGAGCGCGACCTGGGCGAGGTCGTGGCTGCGATCGCCGACGGCGACCAGGGCGCGGTCGCCGCGGCCGCCCACCGGATCCGCAACACCGGTCGAGCGATCGGATCGCAGTCGCTGGTCGACGCCGCTGCCGAGCTCGATCAGCCGCCGCGAGAGGATCGTCCCCCGGTCGTGTTCGACGAACGGCTCGTCGAGCGCCTGCGGGAGACGTGGTCAAGCGCCTCCACGGCACTCGGCGAGCTGACCGAGACGCTGCGGCGCCAGTCCGGTCGCTAGCGCGCCCACGCGATCGGATGGGGAAACTCTCACGGTCAGCTGGGCTCCGGCACAGAGGGGCTGGGTAGGATCGAAGCGGGTCGTCGGCCTGTTCGCAGACCTTCCCCCGCCTTCGGCCACCATGTCTCACCCCCCGACGCAGAACGAGACGGCGAGCGGCTTCGATCTCGACTTGTCTGCTCCGAAGGAGCCCGCCCCTCCCGGGTCGAACACGCCGCCGCGGTCCCGTTCCCGCACGGTCCCGCGGCCAACTGGGCGGGGCGAGGGCGCGATCGGGCGACGACGGCGGCCCCGGCGGATCCTGATCGCCTTTCCGTTCCTGGCGTTCGTGACCTGGGCCGCCGCCTCCTACACGGTGTGGATGGTGCGGCCGACAAGCATGTCGTGGTCAGAGCGCAGCGCCGAATGGGTGCGAGCCGACGTGCCGTTTGGCAACTGGCTCGTCGATGAAACCGAGCACATCTACTACACGATCAACGCGCCCCGGAAGGGCGGCCCGCAGCTCCAGCGCCTGCCCGGGGTCGGCCTGCCGAGCGCGCCGATCCTCCAGCGGCGCGCGCCGTGGCCACCGCGGATCAGGCCGGTGTTCCCGCATCCCCTGCCAGGTGAGGGAGTGTGGAGGCCAACAGGCCCGCTGGTGGATGGGCGTCCGCCTGTCCTGGTGACGACCTTCCGTCCCGAGCTCGACTATCCGAGGATCGTCGCGTACGTCGCCTGGTTCGACCACACGCGCACGGCGCTGGCCTACTACCCGGGTCGCTACGAGCCGCCCAACGCTGCCGTGCGGGGTCCGATGATGGTGCCCTACGACCAGCGCTGGCGGCTGCTCGCGACCTTCAACGGCGGCTTCACCTACGTGGACGGCGACAACGGCTCCGCCGACAACGGCCGCACCAACGAGCCGCTCAAGGACGGCAACGCCACGCTCGTCGGCTATCGGGACGGCCGCATCGCAATCGTGCGCTGGAGCGGCGCGTCCACCGTCGGCCCGGACGTGGCCTGGGCACGCCAGAGCCTGGCTCCGATCGTCTGGAACGGGCGGCTGAACCCGCTGCTGAACACCGACCCGAACAGCCCCGAATGGGGGTACACGCTCGGGGGCGTCATCCGCATCTGGCGCACCGGTGTCGGGATCGATCGGCGCGGCAACCTCATGTTCGTCGTCGCCGACGACCAGACGGTGGTCACGCTCGCGAAGATCCTCCAGCACGCCGGGGCGGTGCGAGCCATGGAGTTCGACATCAACCCCGAGTGGCACACGCTGATCACCTACAGCCACCGGCATGGGCTGGGGCCCGACGAGGTCGAGCCCCAGCCGATGCAGCCGCCGACCCGCTACCTCGTCCCAGACGACCGGGACTTCATCGCGGTCTACCGGCGGCTGGCCGGTCCGATCTCGGTGCCCTTCAGGTAGCGAGCCCGCGGCGAGATGCCGTCCGCGCGACTTTTCACACTTCTGTCGCGACTCGAGGCCTTGTTCTGTTACAGGCCCCGGGCCTAGCGTTCGGTTCCGTCCGCCAGGCGCCCTACCGTGATCGGTTCACAGGGCATGAGATAAGGAGCCAAGCGAGAGATGAGCGAACAGGACAGGGCAGGCGCCAAGCCTGGCAGCCCTCCGGATGCGAAGTCCGACGCAAAGCGGCAGGCGGCGCTCCAGGGCGCCCTGACCCAGATCGAGCGACAGTTCGGCAAGGGGACCGTGATGCGCATGGGCGATCCCGGCGCCCGCGTAGCCGTGGACGCCATACCAACTGGAGCGCTGTCGCTCGACATCGCCCTGGGCATCGGCGGTGTGCCGAGAGGCCGGATCGTCGAGATCTTCGGACCGGAGTCGTCCGGAAAGACGACGCTCGTCTACCACATCATCGCCGAGGCCCAGAAGCTCGGCGGCGTATGCGCGTTCGTGGATGCCGAGCACGCCATGGACCCCCTCTATGCGCAGCAGATCGGGGTCAACATCGACGAGTTGCTCGTTTCCCAGCCCGATTACGGGGAGCAGGCGCTCGAGATCGTGGACATGCTGATCCGCTCCGGAGCCGTCGACGTGATCGCAGTGGATTCCGTCGCCGCGCTGACCCCCCGGGCCGAGCTCGAGGGCCAGATGGGCGATCAGACGGTGGGCGTCCAGGCGCGGATGATGTCGCAGGCGATGCGCAAGCTGACAGGCAACCTGAACCGCACTCAGACCCTCTGCCTGTTCACCAACCAGATCCGGGAGAAGGTCGGCGTGATGTTCGGCTCTCCCGAGACGCAACCGGGCGGCCGGGCGCTGAAGTTCTATTCCTCCCAGCGCCTCGACATTCGCAGGATCGAGACGCTCAAGGATGGAACCGAGGCGGTCGGCAACCGCGTGCGAGTGAAGGTCGTCAAGAACAAGGTGGCGGCACCGTTCAAGCAGGCCGAGTTCGACGTCGAGTTCGGCAAGGGGATCTCCACCTCCGGATGCCTGCTCGACTACGGGATCGAACACAACATCGTGACCAAGTCCGGATCGTTCTTCTCCTACGGAGACGAGCGCCTCGGTCAGGGCAGGGGCAACGCAAAGGCGTTCCTGGACGACCATCCGGAGATCGCCAAGGAGATCGAAGCGAAGATCTACGCTGCCCTGGGCATCGGCCAGGACCTCGTCAAGCCGATTGAGGGGCGGGGCGAAGCGCCGCTTGCGGCGGTCGATCCGGTGGAGGAGAGCCAGGCCGCGTAAGCGGCCGACCCTCCACCGCCGAGATGTCGGACACGGGGCGCGCGCTCGCGCTGGCGTATCGGTTCATCGACAGGCGGGAGCGGACGACCGCGGAGGTGCGGATGCGTCTCGAGCGCGAGGAGCTGCCCGCGGACGAGGTCGATTCGGCGTTGGCGGAGCTGACCGAGCTCGGCTATCTCGACGATGCCCGTTTCGCGCGCGTGTTCGCCGAGGACAAGCGCAACCTCGGCGACTGGGGGAGCGAGCGGATCGAGCGGGCGCTCCTCGAGCGCGGGATCGATCCGCGCCTGGTGGCGGCGGTGGGCTCCGGCAGCGCGACCGACGACGAGCACGAACGCGCGCTGGCTCTCGCGCGCAGGCGCTTTCCGGCGCCCTCCGACGATCCGCGTGAGCACCAGCGAGTGCTCGGGATGCTCATCCGCAAGGGCTACGACAGCGATCTCGCCTACGACGTCGTGCGGGCTTGGTCGCGGGTGGTTTGACTGGCGTGTTTGGGGGCGGGATGGGGGGCGCCGCTCGGGCTTCACCGCGCACCTGGACTCGAGAATTTGGCTGCGCGGCGTTGGCGAGGCGCAAGTTACGCCGAGCGGCGCCCCATCCCGCCCACCTTGGGCGTGGCCAGACCACCGCGTGCGGCGCCCACGCGCGCCGGCCTCGCACCGGCCGGGCCTTGCGGCGAGCATCACCTCGCTGAAGCGGGGCGGCGCAGCCTTCCGCGACGGCTTGGTCGCTGCGCGACCCTCCGTGACGGCTTGGTCGCTGCGCGCCCCCCAAGCACTGCGCCGCTGCGGTCAAGGGGCGGAGACGGCGGTGCGATGGTCGATCGGCACAACTCGCGCGTCGTTCCTGGCGGGTCGCTCGCCACCTCAGGTTCCACAGCGCGGTTGTGACGAGCCGGCCACCCACCGCACCCAAGCGTCTTTGGGCCGCAGCGCCGCCCATTGCGCCCCACCGCGCCCGGTAATACGATGGAGGAAGCGAACGAACGGCCGCCGGCCGCAGACAAACACCCAGCAAATCACGGACAACTTGGATACCGGAATCGCATTGACGGCAGAAGCTTCGAGGCCCTTCAGAGCCCCGCTCACCATGAGCGTCGGCAGCTGACGCTGCCCTTCAGGCGAGGCGGCTGCCGCCGCCCCTTCCGCTTTTCGTTTGCGTCCGCACGGGCCGCTCGGTCGCTCCTGACAACCAAAAGATTGACTTAAAGGGTCCGGGTCGGAACCCGGGCCGTCTTGGAGAGGAACGACCATGGACATCATCGCTGCCGCAGCGCTGATTGCCGTCGGGATCGTGGTTGCGGCTGCCGTCTATGCGCGCGTGGGTGGACGGTCGCACGTCACGGTCAACCCGCCGAGCCTGGCACCGGTCGATGCACCCCGTCCGAAGTCCTTCAACGGCGACGTTCCCGCGCACGCCTCGGAACTGGTCCGGCGCGAGGAGGCGCTCAGCCTCCGAGAATCGGAGCTGGCCGAAGGGCGGGTGGCGCTGGACTCAAAGCGACAGGAGCTGATCCGCGAGCTCGAGCGAGTCTCCGGGATGTCGGCATCGAAGGCCAAGCAGGCGCTCCTGCAGGAGGTCGAGGACAACGCCCGGCAGGACGCGGCGCGGAGGATCCGCCAGATCGAGGAGGAGACGCGGCGCGAGGCCGAGCGCCGTGTGCGCAACATCCTGTCGGTCTGCATGCAGCGCCTGGCGGCCGGCCACGCCGCCGAGACCACCGTTTCGGTGGTGCAGCTCGCCTCGGACGACATGAAGGGCCGCATCATCGGCCGCGAGGGTCGCAACATCCGCGTGCTCGAGAACCTGACCGGCGTCGACTTCATCATCGACGACACGCCCGGAGCGGTCGTGCTCTCGGGGTTCGACGGCGTGCGGCGCGAGATCGCGCGGCTCACGCTCGACAAGCTGCTGCAGGACGGGCGGATCCACCCGGCGCGGATCGAGGAGATGTACTACCAGGCGAAGTCCGAGCTCGAGACCCACATCGTCGAGGTCGGCGAGCAGGGAGCGTTCGAGGCCGGCGTCCAGGGGCTGAACCCCGAGCTCGTGAAGCTGCTCGGCAGGCTGAAGTTCCGCACGAGCTACGGCCAGAACGTGCTAGCGCATTCGATCGAGGTCTCCCGGCTCGCCGCGATGATGGCCTCCGAGCTCGGCGCGAGCGCCAAGACGGCCCGCCGCGCTGCGCTGCTGCACGACATCGGCAAGGCGGTCACCCACGAGATCGAGGGACCGCATGCCCTTGTCGGCGGCGAGCTCGCGCGGCGCTACGGCGAGACCGAGGCGGTCGCCCATGCAATGGAGGCTCACCACAACGAAGTCGAGCCACAGACGATCGAGGCCGTGATCGTGCAGGCGGCGGATGCGCTCTCTGGTGCCCGGCCGGGCGCCCGTGGAGAGTCGCTCGAGCAGTACGTCAAGCGCCTCCGCGACCTCGAGCAGATCGCCACTCGCCACCCCGGCGTCGACAAGGTCTATGCCATGCAGGCCGGACGCGAGATTCGCGTGATGGTCTCACCCGGGCAAGTCGATGACGACCGCGCAACAGTGCTCTCGTTCGAGATCGCCCGCGAGATCGAAAAGGAGCTCGAGTACCCGGGGCAGATCAAGGTGACGGTGATTCGGGAGTCGCGCTCGGTCGAATACGCCCGCTAGGAGCCCGCGCTCGCCGTAGCGCCAATCGCGCGGTCAGCGGCGATCGCCGTGCCGGGCGCCACAATGAGAAAACTCTTGGGTGGGCGCAGCCAGGCAGCGCCCTATGATCGCGCCATGGCGCAGACGGCACCGACCACGAGGGCCGGTGTGATCCTCGTGATCGAGGATGAGCCCGGAATCGTCGACTTCCTGCAACGCGGCCTCACCAGCTACGGCTACGACGTCCTCGCCGCACAGGACGGCGTCACCGGCACCGATCGGGCGCTCGACGAAGCCGTTGACCTGGTCGTACTAGACCTGATGCTCCCCCGCCGCGGGGGGATGGCGGTCCTGGCCGCGATCCGCGAGGCGAAGCCGTCGCTCCCGGTCATCGCCCTGACGGCGCGCGGCGACATCGAGGAGCGCATCGCCGGGCTGGACGCTGGATTCGTCGACTACCTGGTCAAGCCGTTCTCGCTGCGCGAGCTGGCGGCCCGCATCCGGGCCCAGCTCAGGGCCGTGTCGGAGTCACCGGCTACGAACCTCGTCGCCGGCGATGTGGAGATCGACCTGCTGAGCCGCCAGGTCCGTCGGCAGGGCGAGCTCGTGCGCCTCTCGAGCACCGAGTTCGAGCTCTTGATCTACCTGGTGCGCAACAGCAACCGGGTCGTTTCGCGAGAGCAGATCCTGCGGACCGTCTGGGGCTATGACTACGACCCCGGAACGAACGTCGTCGACGTCTACATCGGCTACCTCCGTCGCAAGCTCGGCCGGCCCGACAGTCCGGCGCCGATCGTCACGGTCCGCACGGTCGGCTACCGCTTCGATGCCGGCCCTCAGAGCTGAGCGCCTTCGGGGCCTGAGGGCCCGGCGCAGCCTCAGGTGGCGTCTCACAGCATGGGTGGCGGCTGTGATCGCCGGCGCCGCCGCGCTCCTGTTCGTCGTCGTCTACGTGCAGACGGGATCGAGCCTCGAACATGAGATCGATCTCGATCTGCGAGGAGACGTCACGCAGATCCTCCAATCCTTGCGTTCGCTCGACGGTGCGCCTGCCGGCACGATCATGGCCGAGGCCAACCGCTACGTCCGCGCCCAGCCCTATTCGGCCACTTCGACGCTGCTGTTCGTGCTGGTTCGCGGCCGGCCCCCCGCCAGCAACCACCCCGAGCTGTTCGGTGGCCACGACCGCGAGGGGCGCGAGACCGCCGGCCAGCAGGCCGCGGAGAACCGAGAGGGACTGAGGCTCGCAGTTCCGAAGCTCGGCTACGTCGTGCGGCGCGTCCCGGACGTGGGCGAGATGCGCGTGCTCGAACGTGCCGCTCGGATCGGGGACGTGACGGCCGTCGCCGGTGCCGGCGAGCCGCTGGCCGGGGTGCACGCAGCCCAGCGAAGCATTGCTCGCGCCTTCGTCCTCGCCGGAGCGCTGGCGCTCCTCGTGGCCGTCGTCGCGTCCTACCTCGCGGGCGCCCGTGTCACCGCCCCCCTTCGGCGCATGGCGGCGGTGGCGGCGCGGGTCGACGCGGGAGATCTGGAGCCGCGCATGGATCCGATCAGCGGGCGCGCGGAGGAGCTCACCGTGCTCGCGGAATCGTTCAACCACATGCTCGACCGGCTCGCCACCGCGTTCGAAGCCCACCGCGCATTCATGGCCGATGCCTCACACGAGCTGCGCACGCCGCTCACCGTCATGCGCGGCCAGCTCGAGGTCCTCGCCGCCACCGAACATCCCAGCACCGAGGAGGTTCGCCGCGTCGAACGCGTCGTCCAGGCGGAGATCACGCGCATGTCGCGCCTGGTCGACGACCTGCTTCTCCTCGCCGCGGCGGAGCAGAGCGACTTCCTGCGCATCGAGTCGATCGATCTTCAGCCGTTCGTGGTCGACCTTTGGGACGGCCTCACCCTAACGGCCAATCGTCGTTTCGAGCTCGGCCCGGTCCCGGACGGGGTGCTCGAGGCCGACCCCGACCGCGTCGCCCAGGCGGTGCGTAACCTGGCGCGGAACGCGATCGACCACACCCGGGACGAGGACGGCCTCGTTCGCCTCGAAATCTCCCAGGTGGGTGGCGGAAGAGTGTCGTTCGCGGTCCTCGACGACGGACCGGGGATCCCGGCGGAGGAACGCGAGCGGGTCTTCGAGCGGCTCCACCGAACCGACGCGTCGCGGGCGCGTGGCGGGGGAGGGGCAGGCCTCGGGCTCGCGATCGTCCGTGCGATCGCCGAGGCGCACCGGGGAAGCGCATCTGCCGCCGCCGGGAAGGGTGGTTGCGGCGCCCGCGTCGAGCTGGTGCTGCCGAGCTTCCGGGCGACCGGCGACGCCTCTTCAACCGCGCACGAAGAGGCATTTTCTCCCCGCAGCGGGTATACAACCTGAGCGGGCCGCCGAAATCCGGGCAGGGAACGGTGGGCTCTTGGCCCGTGAGCCCCCGAGAAAGGGTGCAGGGATGATCTCCACGATCTCAGGCCGCGCCGTCCGTTCGGTCGGGCTCGCCGGCGTGGTCTGCGCGGTCGCCTGTCTGGCCTTCGCCGGCAACGCCGCAGCCGCATTTTCGCCGGGAGGACAGTTGCTGCGACTGACCCACTTCGGCTTCAACACCAACACCAGCAGCAACTGGTTCGGCTACCAGCAGGGAGCGATCGAGCAGGGCGGCAAGCTGTTCCACGCGATCTCCGGCAGCTGGACGGTCCCGACCGCCACCCAGCACACCTCGGGCCAGGCCGAGAATTCGGCCGACTGGATCGGGATCGGCGGCGGCTGCGTCGACGCGAACTGCGCCGTCGGCGATCAGACGCTGATCCAAACCGGAACCGAGCAGGACGTCTCGGCCACCGGCCAAGCCTCCTACGATGCTTGGTACGAGGTGATCCCAGCGCCCGAGCTCCAGATCACGAGCATGACGGTCGCTCCTGGGGACCAGATGCAGGCCTCGATCAGTCAGATCGCCACCGGTGCTGACGTCTGGAATCTGACGATCAAGGACGTCACCCGCAACGAGTCGTTCTCCACGACCCTTCCGTACCCGTCGACGATGGACACCGCGGAGTGGATCGAGGAGACCCCGCTCGAGATCGGCACGAACGCCGGCTTCGCGGCCCTCCCGAATCTGACCGATCCGGGCTTCAACTCAGCCACCGTCAACGGTGCCAACCCCCATCTGACGACGGCCGAGGAGATGCAGCTGACCGACTCGAGCGGCAACGTCATCGGCTCCCCGTCGGCGCCGAACTCGACCGGGAACGGTTTCAGCGCGTGCACCTGGGCGACCAGCTGCCCCTGACCTAGCAGCTCGCGGCGCGAGCCACACCTGCGGTGGGCGCCTGCCCTTTACGGCGGGCGCCCACCGAGTGCCCGTCCGGCGCCGGTACGCTTGGCCGCATGAAGGCGTACCACCTGACGACGTTCGGCTGTCAGATGAACGAGCACGACTCCGAGCGCATGAAGGGGATGCTCGAGGCGCTCGGCTACCAGGAGGCGGAGGGCCGAGCCGACGCCCAGCTGATCCTCTTCAACACCTGCTCGATCCGAGAGAAGGCCGACGAGCGATTCCTCGCCCACCTCGCCGAGGCCCGGGCGCTCAAGCGCCGCGCCCCGGACACGGTGGTGGGCGTCGGCGGGTGTTGGGCGCAATCCGTCAAGGATGAGGTCTTCCGGCGCTTCCCGTTCGTCGACGTCGCGTTCGGCCCCGGCCAGGTGCACAAGCTGGCCGAGTTCCTCACCAGCGATTCGCTGTCCGCCCAGGGCTACTTCGAGTTCGAGGGCTTCACCGGGCATCTCCCCGCCAAGCGGGCACGCGAGTTTCAGGCCTGGGTGCAGATCAGCGTCGGGTGCAACTGCGTCTGCGCCTACTGCATCGTCCCGTCGACCCGCGGCCGCGAGGTCAGCCGCGATCCATATGAACTTGTCGCTGAGGTCGAGCGGCTGGCGCGCGACGGCGTCAAGGAGGTGACGCTCCTCGGCCAGAACGTCAACTCCTACGGCCGCGACCTGCGCGGCGGCGCCGGTGTCAGCTTCGCCGAGC
>Ga0209810_1002880_pt1 | contig 19326 bp, 19 predicted proteins | sample Coa_R1_7_FD_187159 | JGI IMG/M metagenome (GOLD analysis project Ga0209810, IMG submission 187159) | Surface soil microbial communities from Centralia Pennsylvania, which are recovering from an underground coalmine fire - Coalmine... | ecosystem: Environmental > Terrestrial > Soil > Unclassified...
CACGCGCGCAACGCACGATCGTCGCCGCCCTCGTGCTCGCGCTCGGGCTCGCGGCCGCCGGCCTCGCGCCGACCCTCGCGATCTTCACGGTCCCGTGGGTGGTCGTCGGGGTCGCGAACGGCGTCGTCAACACCGACGTCGGCACGCTGGTGCTGAGCCGGACGCCCGAAGCATTCCGCGGTCGCGTCCTCGCCCGGCTCAACGGGATGGTGCAGAGCGCGGTCGTCGGCGCGCTCGTCGCCGGCGGCCTCGCCGGCAGTCTGATCGGTGCACGCACCACCTTCGCGGGCGCCGGCCTCCTGATGGCCGTGACGGCGGTCCTCCTGCTCGCGCAGCGGCTACGACGCGCGCGCGTCGGAGCCGGTCTCGACGACCGCGCCGCGGCCGAAGAGGGAGCTCTCGAGCACGTAGAAGAGCGCGATCGCGGCGTAGAGCACGACGGCGAGGTAGGCGGAGATCAGCGACGACGCGGTGGCGAGCGCGTACATCAGCGAGCCGGGCAGGTAGGAGCGTGTGATGCCAGAGACGACACGCGCGTCCGCATCGGCTGCGATCAACCTCCGTCCCGCGGCCGCGTAGAACCAGAGCGCGGCGTAGCAGATCGCCATCAGCGTGAACGTCAGCCCGTAGGCGAACGCTCCCGCGCGGGAGCCGGTCCGCAGCGTGTCCGCGAGCACCCGCGTCGGGAACGGGCTGAACGCGACGACCATCAGGAAGGCGACGTTCAGGAACAGGAACGTCCGGTCGACGCGTCCGATCTGCCGGAAGACGGTGTGGTGGTTGACCCAGACGATCCCGATCGTCAGGAACGAGATCGCGTAGGCGGCGTAGGACGGCCAGGCGTGGAGCAGGCCGTGGGCGACCGAGCCACCCGCACGGTGCACGTCGAGGATCAACAGCGTCGCCGCGATCGCGAACACGCCGTCGCTGAACGTCTCGAGGCGCGAAGTCTCCACACCCTCGAACCTAGTTGATCGAAGATCAACTAGGTTCGTGAGTTGTGAGCTCGAGTGGCGCGCTGATCCAGAACGCGATCTACATCGCGCGGCAGCCGTACGAGTGGCCGGTGGAGGCGGCGGACTGGGAGCGAGCGGCGCAGGAGAAGCTCGAGCCCGGCCCCTTCGGCTACATCGCCGGCGGCGCGGGCTCGGAGTCGACCATGCGCGCGAATCGCGAGGCGTTCGAACGGCGGCGCATCCGGCCGCGGATGCTGGCCGGCAACGCGCAGCGCGACCTGACCGCGGACGTGCTCGGCCAGCGGCTGCCCGCGCCGCTCCTGCTGGCGCCGATCGGCGTCCTCTCGATCGCGCATCGAGACGGGGAGCTCGCGGTCGCGCGCGCGTCCGCCTCCAGCGGCGTGCCCTTCGTGCTGTCGAGCGCGTCGACGGCGTCGCTGGAGCAGGTGGCGGAGGCGGGCTGCCGGCGCTGGTTCCAGCTCTACTGGGTCTCCGACCGAGAGATCTGCGCGAGCTTCGTTCGCCGCGCCGAGGAGGCCGGCTACGGAGCGGTCGTCGTCACGCTCGACACGCTCACTCTCGGCTGGCGGCCGCGCGACCTGCGGCTCGCCTACCTGCCCTTCCTCGACGGCGAGGGCTGCGGGCAATTCTTCTCCGACCCCGTCTTCCGCTCGCGGCTCGACCGGCCGCCCGACGAGGACGTGCTCGCCGCCGCGGCGACGATGCTCGCGACGTTCCCGAACGTCGGCCTCACGTGGGACGACCTGGACTGGCTGCGTGCGCAGACGTCGCTGCCGCTGCTCGTGAAGGGCGTGCTCACCGCGGACGATGCGCGTCTCGCCTTCGAGCACGGGATGGACGGGGTGATCGTTTCGAACCACGGCGGCAGGCAAGTCGACGGCGCCGTCGCCGCGCTCGACGCGCTCGTCGAGGTGCGGGATGCGCTGCCGCAGGCAACCGTGCTGATGGACGGCGGCATCCGCTGCGCGGCCGACGTCGTGAAGGCGGTCGCGCTCGGTGCGGACGCGGTGCTGCTCGGCCGCCCGTACGCCTATGCGCTCGCCGTCGGCGGGCAGCGCGGGGTGGAGGAGCTGCTGCAGAACGTGCTCGCGGAGCTCGACCTGACGCTGGCGCTGATGGGCGCCCACTCGGTGCGAGAGCTCGACCGCTCGTGGCTGACGTCGGTGTAGTGCTCTCCGCGCCCGGCCGCGTCGAGCTCGAGGAGATCGAGGTCGGCGAGCCGGGGCCCGGGGAGGTGCTGGTGCGGGTCGAGGCGACCGGCGTCTGCCACTCCGACCTGCACGTGATCGAGGAGGACGGCTGGGGGCACCGGCTGCCGGTGCTGCTCGGCCACGAGGGAGCGGGCGTCGTCGAGGCGGTCGGCGAAGGCGTCGAGAACGTGGCGCCCGGCGACCGGGCGGTGATCGGCTGGAAGGCCGCCTGCGGCGAGTGTGCACGGTGTGTCGCCGGGCGTCCGCGGCTGTGCAAGGCGCCGCCGGCAGCGCCGGGCCGGCTGCGCCGCGCCGACGGCACCGTGCTCACGCCGGTGCTTCGCACCGGCACCTTCGCGACGCGTACGGTCGTGCCGGCGGCCGCCGTGGCGCTCGTGCCGCGCGAGCTGCCCGCCGAGCAGGCGTGCCTGATCGGTTGCGCCGTGGCGACCGGGGTGATGTCGGTGCTCGAGACGGCACGCGTCCCCGCGGGTGCGCGGGTCGCGGTGATCGGCTGCGGCGCGGTCGGCCTGTCGGTCGTGCAGGGCGCGCGCATCGCGGGCGCCGGCGAGATCCGCGCCCTCGATCCCGACGAGCGGAAGCTCGAGCAGGCGCGGGAGCACGGCGCCGTGGACGGCACGCCGAACGACCGCGTCGACTTCGCCTTCGACGTCGTCGGGAGGCGGCAGACGTTCGAGCTCGCGCTGTCGCTCCTCGCGACCGGAGGGACCGCCGTGCTGATCGGGCTCTCGCCCGCGGGCGAGCGAGCGGAAATCGACCTGCCGCGGTTGTTCGCGAGGCGCGCGCGGATCCTCGTCTCGCACGGCGGCGACCACCTCCCAGAGGACTTCCCGCGGCTGGCGCGCTGGGCGCTCGACGGCAAGCTCGACCTTGGCTTCATGGTCTCGCGCGTCGCGCCGCTCGACGAGTGGCAGGAGGCGTTCGACGCGATGCGCTCCGGCGACGCCGTGCGCACCGTGCTCACTCCGTAAGATCAGGGGCGGTGGACCTGCGCGACACGCCCGAGGAGGCCGCCTTCCGGCAGCAGGTGCGCGACTTCATCGCGCAGAACCTGCCCGACGAGTCGCGCCGGCGCGGCGGCCGCCGCTTCGAGGACGCCGACCGCGACTGGAGCCGCAAGCTGGGCGAGGCGGGCTACGCGGGGCTGACCTGGCCGAAGGAGGTCGGCGGCTCCGGCGCGCCGTACAGCCACCAGGCGATCTTCCTGGAGGAGCTCGCGCGGGCGGAGGCGCCGCCGCACGTCGGCGTGATCGGCGTCGCGATGGCCGGCCCGACGATCATGGCGTTCGGCAGCCCGGAGCAGCAGAGCCGCTACCTGCCGAAGATCCTCACCGCCGAGGAGATCTGGTGTCAGGGCTTCTCCGAGCCCGGCTCGGGCAGCGACCTCGCGAGCGTCCGCACGCGGATCGAGGACCGCGGCGACCACTTCGTCGTCGACGGCCAAAAGGTGTGGTCGTCCTTCGCGCACATCGCCGACTTCTGCATCCTCGTCGGCCTCGGCGTGCCGGACGCACCGCGCTACAAGAACCTGACCTACGTGATCGTCGACATGCACGCGCCGGGTGTCGAGGTGCGGCCGCTCGTGCAGATCACCGGCCACGCCGAGTTCAACGAGATCTTCTTCACCGACGTGCACGTGCCGAAGGAGAACCTGCTCGGCGAGATCGGCGGCGGCTGGCAGGTGGCGATGACGACGCTGCTGCACGAGCGCGGCACGCTCGGCTTCGCGCTCGCGGCGACGCTCGACGTCGCGGTGCGCAAGCTGCTGGCGCTCGCGGAGGAGCGCAACGTGACCGACCCGATCCTGCGCGACCGCATCGCGCGCGAGTGGATCGAGCTGCAGGGGCTGCGCTACACCAACTACCGGGCGCTGACGACGCTGACCAAGACGGGCATCCCGGGCCCCGAGGGCTCGATCTCGAAGCTCGTCTGGTCGGAGGCGAACCAGCGGCTGACGAAGCTCGCGCTCGAGATCCTCGGCTCGCACGCGCAGCTCACCGACGGCGGCGGCTACGCCGACGGCTACTGGCAGTACCAGCAGCTGCGCTCGCGCGGCAACACCATCGAGGCCGGCACGAGCGAGATCCTGCGCTCGATCGTCGCCGAGCGCGTGCTCGGGCTGCCGAGGTCGAGGTAGGACGGGCGGATGGACTTCGCGTTCAGCCCCGAGCAGGAGGACCTGCGGCGCGAGGCGCGCGCGTTCCTCGAGCAGCAGCCGGCGCCGACGATGGATCAGCTCGCCGAGCTCGGCTGGGTGGGGATCCTGCGCTCCGAGGACTTCTCGTTCCTCGACGCGGCGGTCCTCTTCGAGGAGCTCGGTCGCGCGCTGTACGCGGGTCCGTTCGTGCTCAACGAGGTCGCGGCGCAGCCGGGCGACGACGTCTGGTCGATCGAGATCGACGGCTTCGTGCCGCACCTCGACGCCGTCGACCTCGTCCTGCGGCCGGACATGAGCGGCGCGACCGCCGCCGGCGAGGTGGTCGCGACCGTCGACGACACGCTCGGCCTCGGGCGGCTCTCGCCGAACGGCGCGGCGGCGGCGGCCGGCACGTGGCCCGAGGTGGAGCGGCGGCTGCTCGCCGCGCTCGCGCTCGAGGCGGTCGGCGTCGGCTCGCGGGCGCTCGAGCTCGCCGTCGAGTACGCGAAGGAGCGCGAGCAGTTCGGCCGCAAGATCGGGGAGTTCCAGGCGGTGTCGCATTCGCTCGTCGACGCCTACGTCGGCGTCGAGTTGGCGCGGTCGCTGGCGTACTGGGCGGCCTGGTGCGTCGCCGAGGGCGACGAGCAGGCCGACGTCGCGGTACGCGCCGCGAAGGCGCAGGCGGGCGAGGCGGCGGTCGCTGCTTGCGAGCGCTCGATCCAGGCGCACGGCGGCATCGGCTTCACCTGGGAGCACCCGCTGCACCGCTACTACAAGCGTGCGCTCTGGCTGGAGGGCGCGCTCGGCTACGGCCGCGAGCAGCGAGCCGAGGTCGCCTCGTTCCTGCTGCCCTCGTAACCGGCACCTCGAGCGGCATCGGGCGCGCGACGGCCGAGTGGCTGCGCGACCGCGGTTGGAGCGTGTTCGCGTCGGTGCGCGGCGCCGGCCAGGCGCCCGAGGGGACGACCGAGCTCGTCTTCGACGTCACCGACCCCGCCGCGATCGGCCACGCCGCGGCGCGCATCGAGCAGCTCGACGCGCTCGTCGCCAACGCGGGCATCGCGGTCGCCGGCGCGCTCGAGCTGCTGCCCGCCGAGGAGCTGCGGCGGCAGCTCGACGTCAACGTCGTCGGCCAGCTGCGCGTGCTGCAGGCGTTCCTGCCGGCGCTGCGCCGCAGTCGCGGCCGCGTCGTGCTGATGGGCTCCGTCGCCGGCCGCTCGGCGCTGCCGTTCCTCGGCGCCTACGCGATGTCGAAGTTCGCGCTCGAGGCCCTCGCCGACTCGGCGCGGATCGAGCTGCAGCCGTGGGGGATCCACGTCTCGATCGTCGAGCCGGCGACGATCGACACGCCGATCTGGCGCAAGCCGCAACGCGCGACGCAGGAGCTGCCGCCGGAGGCGGCCGAGCTGTACGGCGAGCGGATCGAGCGCTTCCGCACGCTGGCGGCGTCGAGGTCGTCGAGCGCCGGCGTGCCGGCGGAGGAGGTCGCGAAGGCGGTGGCGCACGCGCTCACCGCGCGGCGGCCGCGGTCGCGCTACCTCGTCGGCCCGGACGCCCGCCGCCGCGCGCGCCTGCAGCGGCTGCCGGACCGCATCCGCGACCGGATCCTGATCCGGTTCCTCTTCGGTTGAAACTGTTTCGGGGACATGTCCCCGAAACAGTCTCGGGGTTTCCGCGTAGAGTCCCGCGTATGGGCTACGCGATCTCGTCGTTCGACGAGCTCGGCTCGGGGCACGGCTTTCGCAAGGTCAGGAAGGAGCTCGGCGTCAGCGCGTTCGGCGTCAACTTCCTCGTGTTCCCGCCCGGCTACGACGGCCCGCGCCACTACCACGACACGCAGGACGAGCTCTACCTCGTCCATCGCGGCACGGCGGTGTTCGAGGTCGACGGCGACGAGCACGTCGTGGGCGAGGGCGGCCTCGTCCACGTCGAGGCGACGACGCCGCGGCGAGTCTCGAACCGGGGCGAGAGCGACCTCGTCCTCTACGTCGTCGGCGGCAAGGACGGCTACGTCGAGCGCGACGGCCACCTGACCGACGAGTCGGAGCTGGAGAAGCGGCAGGCGCTCGCACGCGGGGAGACCGCGCACTGATGGACGGGCTGATGATGGACTACCAGCTGACGCTGCCGACGCTGCTGCGCCGCGCCGAGACCTACTTCGGCGACCAGGAGATCGTCACCCGCGCACCCGACCGCAGCTTCCAGCGGACCACCTACGCCGACGCGTGCCGACGCGCCCGCGCGCTCGCCGTCGGGCTGGCGGACCTCGGCCTCGAGCGCGGCGACCGCGTCGCGACGCTCTGCTGGAACCACCACCAGCACCACGAGGCGTACTTCGGCATCCCGTGCGGCGGCTTCGTGCTGCACACGCTGAACCTGCGCCTGCATCCGAACGACCTCGCCTACGTCGCCGCCCACGCGGGCGACCGCGCGGTGATCGTCGACCGCTCGCTGCTGCCGCTGCTCGACCTGTTCCGCGAGCACACGCCGATCGAGCACGTGCTCGTCGTCGAGGACTCGTACGAGGAGCTGCTCGCCGCGAGCGACCCCGACGCGTGGCGCGATCCCGAGTTGCGCGAGTCCGAGGCGGCGGCGATGTGCTACACGAGCGGCACCACCGGTCAGCCGAAGGGCGTCGTCTACTCGCACCGCTCGACGCTGCTGCACACCCTCGGCGTGGCGGCCGGCAACCCGCTCGGCCTCGGCCTCTCCGACCAGGACGCGATCCTGCCGGTGGTGCCGATGTTCCACGCGAACGCGTGGGGCTACCCGTACGTGGCGGCGATGCTCGGCGCGAAGCTCGTCTACCCGGGGCCGTTCCTCGACCCGGAGAGCCTGCTCGACGACTTCGTCGCCGAGCGCGTGACGTGGACGGCGGGCGTGCCCACGATCTGGATGGGCATCCTGCAGCTGCTCGACGCGCAGCCCGACCGCTGGGACCTGTCGAGCCTGAAGGGGATGCTCGTCGGCGGCTCGGCCGCGCCGCGCGCGATGATCGCGGGCTTCAAGGAGCGACACGGGCTCGACGTGCTGCACGGCTGGGGCATGACCGAGACGTCGCCGGTCGCGACGCACGCGCAGCTGCCGGGCGAGCTCGCGACCGCCGACCCCGACACGCGCTTCGACACGATCGCGCTGCAGGGGTTGCCGCTGCCGCTGGTCGAGCTGCGGCACCGGGACGCCGACGGCAACCTGCTGCCGTGGGACGGCGAGGCGATGGGCGAGCTGGAGGTGCGCGGCCCCTGGGTCGCCGGCGCCTACTACGAGACGCCCGAGCAGGCGGAACGCTGGACGGACGACGGCTGGTTCCGCACCGGCGACGTCGTCGCGATCCATCCGCGCGGGTTCATCCAGATCAAGGACCGGGCGAAGGACGTGATCAAGTCGGGCGGTGAGTGGATCTCCTCGGTCGACCTGGAGAACGCGCTCATGGCGCATCCGGCCGTGTCCGAGGCGGCTGTCGTCGCCGTTCCCGACCCGAAGTGGGACGAGCGGCCGCTCGCCGTGGTGGTGCTCAAGGCGGGCGCCGAGGCGACGCCCGAGGAGCTGCGCGCATTCCTCGCGCCGCAGTTCACGAAGTGGTGGCTGCCCGACCGCTTCGAGTTCGTGACCGAGATCCCGAAGACGAGCGTCGGCAAGTTCCGCAAGACGGAGCTTCGCGCTCGGTTCGCGCAGGAGCCGGCCGCAGCCTCGTGATCCGGACCGTCTGGCTCGACAACCCGCCGGTGAACGCGGTCTCGAGCGCGGTCACCAATGCGCTCTGGGACGCGTTCGGCGACCTCGGCGACGACGTGCGCGCGGTGGTGCTGCGCGGCCGCGGCGAGCGCGCGTTCTCGGCCGGCGCCGACATCGGCGGCTTCGTCGGCGGGCTCGCGGGCGGCGAGCGGCCGGGCGGGATCCAGCCCGTCGCCGACCTGATCGAGTCCGCGCCCGTCCCAGTCGTCGCCGCGATCCACGGCTACTGCCTCGGCGGCGGGCTCGAGCTCGCCCTCGCTTGCGACTTCCGGCTCGCGACGCGCGACGCGCAGCTCGGCTTCCCCGAGGTGAATCTCGGCCTGCTGCCCGGCGGCGGCGGCACGCAGCGCGCGCCGCGGCTGATCGGACGCGGGCGGGCTGCGTGGCTGATCATGTCCGGGCAGCGCATCCCGGCCGAGCAGGCGGAGGCGTGGGGGCTCGTCGACTTCGTGGTCGACGACCTCGACGAGGGAATCGCGCGCTACGTCGAGCCGCTCGACGCGCAGAGCCCGCACGCGCTCCGGCAGATCAAGCGGCTGCTGCGCGAGACGCGCGACGCGCGCAGCGACGAGCGCGAGGTGGAGGCGTTCGCTGCTTGCCTGCAGGCCGAGGACGGGCAGGAGGGCGTGGCGGCGTTCCTGGAGAAGCGCAAGCCGAGCTGGACCGGGCGGTGAGGGCGGCCGTCCTCCGCGAGGCCGGGGGCGCGCTCGAGATCGAGGAGGTGCCGGAGCCCGAGGGCGGGCACGTGCTCGAGGTGCGCGCGGCCGGCGTCAACTTCGCCGACATCTTGATTCGCCGTGGCGCCTACCCTCAGATGCCCGAGCTGCCGTTCGTGCCGGGCACGGAGGTGGCCGGCGTGCTGCTCGACCGAAACGTCGCGGCGCTCGTCGCCGGAGGCGGCGGCTACGCCGAGCGTGTGGCGGTCGACCTCGACTGGACGTTCCCGCTGCCGGACGCGGTGTCCTACGCGGCCGGCGCGGCGTTCCTCACCACCTACCTGACGGCGTACATCCCGCTGACGCAGCAGACGCGGGTGACGCCCGCGTCCACGGTGCTCGTGCACGCGGGCTCCGGCGGCGTCGGCTGCGCCGCGATCCAGCTCGCGAAGCACCTCGGGGCGCGGGTGATCGCGACGGCGAGTACGCCCGAGAAGCGCTCGTTCGCGATCGAGGTGGGCGCCGACGAGGCGCGTGCGTACGACGAGCTCGACGACGTGCGCGCCGACGTCGTGCTCGATCCGGTCGGGGGCGACGTCTTCACCCGCTCGCTGCCGCTCCTCAATCCGCTCGGCACGATCGTCGCCATCGGTTATGCGGGCGGCGCGTGGGAGGATCCGAGCGTGCAGCGGCTCGTCGGCCGCAACGCCGCGGTCGCCGGCGTCTACCTCGGCCGGCTGGTGCGGCTGCGGCCCGGGCTCGTCCGCGAGTGCGCGTCCGAGCTGCTCTCGCTCTGGGCGCAGGGCGACATCCAGCCGGTCGTCGGCTCGCGATTCCCGCTCGAGGAGGTCGAGGGGGCGCACGCGCTGATCGAGTCGCGGCGCCACCTCGGCAAGGTCGTGCTCGAGCCCTGAAAGCGATCGTCACCGGCGGCGAGGGCGGCATCGGGCGCGCGATCCGGGCGCGCCTGGAGACGGAGGGATACGCGGTCGAGTCGCTGGACGTGGTCACCGGCTTCGACGCCTCGGACCCGGAGGCGTGGGAGCGGGTGGGGCCGGTCGAGCTCGCGTGCCTGAACGCGGGCGTGCTGACGGGCGCCGCCGATCCGCGCGAGCTGACCGTCGAGCAGTACCGGCGCACGCTCGCCGTCAACGTCGACGGGATCGTGCTCGGCGTAATGCGGCTGGCGCGCGTGATGGAGTCCGGCGCGATCGTGGTCACCGCGTCGCTGGCCGGGCTGACCGCGATGCCGAGCGATCCGGTCTACTCGCTCACCAAGCACGCGGTCGTCGGCTTCGTCCGCAGCGCGGCGCCGCTGCTCGCGCCGCTGCGGCTGAACGCCGTCTGCCCCGGCATCGCCGACACGCCGATGATCGACGCGCAGCGCGAGTCCTTCGCTGCCGCCGGCTTCCCGCTGCTCCGGCCCGAGGAGGTGGCCGAGGCGGTGTGGCGCGCGGCGAGCTCGGCCCGCAGCGGCGAATGCTGGTTCGTGCAGCCGGGTCGCGAGCCTGGCGTGTTCCGTTTCCCGAACGTGCCGGGGCCGCGGCGGGAAGGCGAGACGGTCGGCCCACCGCCGTAGGCCGGAAACTGTTTCGAGGACATGTCCTCGAAACAGTTTCGAATGGCTAATTGAGCCCCGGGTCGAAGGGCATGGTCTCCATCAGGGAGAAGGGGCCGCCCTTGCGGTGCAGCACCGTGCGCCAGAGCTCGTCGGGATCGTCGGCGAACGGGTCGTCCGCCTCCGCGCCGACGACGATCCACGTCGGCTCCGACAGCTCGGCCTCGAGCTGCCCCGGCCCCCAGCCCGCGTAGCCGGCGAACAGCCGCAGGCGCCGGATGGACAGCGCTTCCGGCTCCGCCTCGGCCGGCATGAAGCCGACGTCGTCGAAGATCGGCGCCGCGGCGTCCGTCACGTCGTCGAACTGGGCAACGGCCATGAACGCCTCCGGCTGCACCGGCCCGCCCACGAACACCGGGTCGGCGGCGCCGGGGAGGCCGTCGAGCGCCGGCACCGCCTCGGCGGCCGCGACCTCGGACGGCCTGCTGAGCACGAGCCCGATCGCGCCCTCGTCGTCGTGATGCGCGACGAGCACGACCGTCTTCCGGAAGTTCGGGTCGACCAGCGCCGGCGACGAGACGAGCAGCTTTCCCTGGAGCGAGTCCATCGCCTAGGAGAACTGCCATTCCTCGCCGGCCGCAAACGCCTGCAGCACCCGGCGTGCGACGACCATGCGATGCACCTCGTCGGGCCCGTCGTAGATCCGGCCGGCGCGGGCGGCGAGCAGCATCCGGGCGAGCGGCGTCTCGTCGGTGAGGCCGCGGGCGCCGTGCACCTGCACCGCGCGGTCGATCACGTCCTGGAGCACGCGCGCCGCGAAGAACTTGATCGCCGAGATCTCGACGCGCGCCTCGTCGCCGCGGTCGATCTTGTGCGCCGCGTCGAGCGTCAGCAGGCGGCACGCCTGGATCTCCGCGTAGCTGTCGGCGATCCAGTTCTGGACCGTCTGCTTCTCGGCGAGCGGACCGCCGAACGCCTCGCGCTCGCGGGCGTACGAGCAGAGGAGCTCGAACGCGCGCTGCATCTGACCGAGCCAGCGCATCACGTGGTGGATCCGCCCTGGCCCGAGCCGCTTCTGCGCGATCGCGAATCCCGCGCCCGGCTCGCCGAGGGTGTTCGACACCGGCACGCGCACGTTCGTGTAGCTCACCTCGCAGTGCGCCGACCAGTTGCGGCCGGCGTGGCCGAGGACCGGGATGCGGCGCACGATCTCGAGCCCGGGCGTATCGGCGGGTACGACGATCTGCGACGCGCGCGCGTGCGACGACGCGTCCGGGTCGGTCACCGCCATGACGATCCCGAACGCGGCGCCCTCTGCACCCGACGAGAACCACTTGCGGCCGTCGATCACCCACTCGTCGCCGTCGCGGACGGCCCGCGTGCGCAGCGTCGTCGGGTCTGAGCCCGGCACCTCCGGCTCCGTCATCGAGAAGAACGAGCGGATCTCGCCCGCGACGAGCGGCCGCAGCCAGCGCTCCTTCTGCTCCGGCGTCCCGAACAGGTGCAGGATCTCGGCGTTGCCCGCGTCGGGCGCCTGGCAGCCGAACACGAGCTGGCCCCAGGCAGAGCGGCCGATGTGCTCGTTGAGGTACGCGTAGGCGAGGAAGCCGGTGCCCGTGCCGCCGGCCTCGGGCGGCACGTGCGGCGCCCACAGCCCGAGCGCGCGCACCTCGTCGCGCAGCGTGCGCACGAGCTCGTCCGACTCGTCGTCCTCGCGGTCGAGGACGGGCTCGTTCGGCAACACGCGCTCGGCCATGAACGCCCGCACCTGCGCGAGCCGCTCACCCGCAGTCCCCGCTGCGTCTACCGCCAACTCAGCGTCCCCTGGTAACCGACGTCGTACAGCGCGTCGACGTTCCGCGTCAGCTGCTCGAGTCCGGTTCCGTCGACGCCGATCGTGTAGATCTCGCCGAGGCCGTTCGCGTCCGTGGCCGCGAAGGCGAAGCGGCTGCCGTCGGGCGACCAGGCGAGGCCGGCGACGCGCGCGTGCGGCGGCAGGTGCGCGCTCAGGTCGAGCGGCTTCGTCTTCGAGCCGGCGATGCCGATGAAGGCGCGTCCGCGGGCGTCGTCGTAGAGATAGGCGAGGCGGCCGGCGCTCGACCAGGCGAGCGCCTCGGCGTCGGTGCGGCCGCCGGTCGCGACGACGTGCACGGCGCCGGTCGTGGGATCGACGGTCTCGACGACCAGCCTCGGGATGCTCCAGTTCGCGACCGCGATCCGTGTCGGGCCCCATGCCGGCAGGGCGGCGCCCTTCACGTGCAGGTCGCGGGGGGTGCCGCCGTCCGCGGGCATCGTCAGCAGCCGGACCGGCGCGGCGGCGCGGCTCCGCTGAAAGGCGATCTGCGTCCCGTCGGGCGACCAGGTCGGGTTCTGGTCGAACGGCGCGGCGTCTTCGAATGTATGGCGCGTGAGCTGCTGCGGCGTGCCGCCGTCCACGGAGACGCGCCAGAGCGTCTGCGGGCAGCCGTCGCACCTGCCGGCGGCGGCCTGCTGCGCGTAGACGACGCTCCGTCCGTCCGGCGAGAGGCTCGGCTCCATCTCGTCCGCCGGCGTGGCGGTCAACTGCCGGAGCGCGCTCCCGTCGGGTCGGATCGAGTAGATGTCGGCGGGCGGCGTCATGCAGTCGCTCTGGTAGACGAGCGCCGAGCCGTGCGGGACGAAGGCGAGGTCGGCGAAGTCCTCCTGCTCCGGGCAGATGGGGCCGCGGGCGATCGTCGTCGCTTGGCCCGCCGCGGTTCGCAGCACGAGCAGCGCCGAGCCGTTGTGCGTGTACTCGTCGCCGGCGACGTCGCCGCCCGGGGAGACGATGCTGTCGTAGCCCGTCGCAGGTGGGGCCAGCGCGAAGGTCCGGTTGCGCGCGAGGTCGAGCCCGAACCAGCCCGCGCGTCCGAAGAGCCTCAGCCGCGTCTCGCTCACCCACTGGACGGACACGTTCCGGACCGAGCGGCTGAAGACCGGCCGGCCGCTGCCGTCTCGCCGGAGCTGGAGCGCGTAGGGCGTGACGCTCGCGAGCACCGTGCCGGCGGGCGACCACGTCGGGTAGTGGCCGACGAAGCCGGTAACGAGGCTGCCGTTGCGGCGATAGACCCTGATCGTCGAGCTGTTCGCGGAGACCGCGAGCCGGTCGTCGGCCGACCAGGCGTTCCCGCCGATCTGCCCCGGCACCGACCAGAGCCGCTTCCCGGTTGCGCCGACGACGTCGACGGAGCCGTCGGCGGTCGAGTAGGCGAGAAAGCGGCTGTCGCGCGACCAGGCGAGCGTGTACGGGCCGGCGAGGTCGGTGCCGGCCCGCCCGGTGACAGGCAAGACGCGGCTGCCGTCGCCGAGATACAGCCTCGTCGTCGGCCCGCTCAGCTCCGCCGCGAGGCTGCGGCCGTTCGGCGCCCAGGCGATCTGCGCCTGGGGATCGTCGCTCGGGAGGAGGGGGAACAGGGGCGGAGAGATCCTACGTAGGCGGCGACCGTGGATCCCGACGACGTAGAAGGCCCACTCGCCGCCGCGGCCGCTCAGGAACGCGACCCGGCGCCCGTCCGGGGAGACGGCGGGCGCGAGGTCCGGCGCGGGGCTGTCGCTCAGGTCGAGCCTGCTGCCGTCGGCCGTGACGCGGTAGATCTCGCCGTACGCGCGGGGCAGCCGGTCGGCGGCGAACACGATGCGCGCGCCCGCGGCTGGCAGCGCGCGCCCGGAGCCGCACGTGCAGAGCACGATGAGCGCGACCGCCACAACCGTCAGTCTCATCGAGCCTCGCTCACGGCGCACTAGGATCGCACGCGCGATGCGCCTCGGCTTCCTGATGGGCTACGCGCAGCCGGGGGAGTCGCCGCGCCAGCGGGTCGAGCTGGCCCGCGAGGCGGAGCGGCTCGGCTACGAGTCGGCGTGGACCGCCGAAGCCTGGGGGACCGACGCCGTCACGCCGCTCGCGTGGCTCGGCGCGCTGACGGAGCGCATCGCGCTCGGGACGGCCGTGATGCAGATCCCGGGACGCTCGCCGGCCAACGCGGCGATGACCGCGGCCACGCTCGATTTGCTCTCGGGAGGTCGCTTCCGGCTCGGGCTCGGCACGTCGGGGCCGCAGGTGGTGGAGGGCTGGCACGGACAGGAGTGGGGGCGACCGCTCGAGAAGACGCGCGAGTACGTCGATGTGGTGCGGGCAGTGCTGCGGCGCGAGCGGCTCGAGCATCACGGCCGCCACTACGACGTGCCGTTGCAGGGCGGGACCGGGCTCGGCAAGCCGCTCCGGCTGCTCGCGCGTCCGCTCCGCGCCGACGTCCCGATCTACCTCGCCGCGATCGCGCCGAAGGCGGTCGAGCAGGCGTTCGAGCTCGCCGACGGCTGGCTGCCGATCTTCTGGTCGCCCGAGCGGGCGCGCGACGTGTTTCCGCTCGAGCGGGCGCGGCCCGGCTTCGACGTCGCGCCGTCCGCGCCGGCGATCCTCACCGCCGACGTCGCCGCCGGGCGCGACGCGCTGAAGGAGTACTACGCGTTCTACGTGGGCGGCATGGGCCCGCGCGGCCGCAACTTCTACAACGACCTGCTCGCGCGCTACGGGTACGAGGACGCGGCGCGCACGATCCAGGAGGCGTTCCTCGCCGGCGACCGGCGGGCAGCGGTGGCGGCGGTGCCGGACGCGTTCGTGGACGAGGCGGCGCTGGTCGGGCCGAAGGAGCGGATCGCGGAGCGGATCGCCGCCTGGCGTGAGTCAGGTGCGGCGACGCTGCTCGTCTCGACCTCCGACGTCGCGACGTTGCGCGCGGTTGCCGAGGTCACGTTGTAGACGACTCACGCCTAGATGAGTGATTCCAAATCGACCGCGCGCCGGATGGTGGCCCGCGCACATCGCCGGATCGCCACCCTCGTCGGCCGCCCAGGCAACCAGCCTGCGCCGCCGACGAGTGCGCCACCCGGCTCGGCGCGGGCCATCCCCGCCATCACGGCCATTCGGAATCACTCATCTAACCGGCGAACTCATCCGGAACGTCGTCGAAGTCAGGCGCCAGCCTCGACCCGCCGCAAAGCTGCGACAGCTGCGTCCTCGCGTCCTGGACGGTGACCTCCACGCCACCACCAGTATGTCCTGGTCGGCTCAGACGTTGCCCTGGAGCTGCTCGAGCGCCGTCTCCGCGAGGCGCGGCACGACGTGCTCGAAGAGCGCGGCCCGTCGGTCCTCGGCCTCGAGCTCGCCGCGGCGGAAGCGGCCGTAGATCGCCTCGCAGAAGACGGCCGCCTTCCAGAGCGCGAGCGCCTCGAACCAGCCGAGCGGCTCGACGTCTCTCCCGCTGCGCGCGGCGTAGCGCTCCGCGAGCTCGGCGCGCGACGGGAACCCGGGCTCGGCGGTGACGGGCGACGACCCGAGCGGCGACGGCGGCGCGCCGGGCTCGCTGTACATGGCGAGCAGGTAGCCGACGTCGGCGCGCGGATCGCCGACCGCCCCCATCTCCCAGTCGAGCACCGCGACGATGCGCGTCGGCTCGTCGAGGGCGACCATCGTGTTGCCGAGGCGGAAGTCGCCGTGGACGACCGTCGGCGGCAGCGGGGAGGGGACAGCGGCAGCAAGGCGGCGTCCCGCCTCCTCGACCTGCGGCAGGTCGCGCGTCCGGTTGATCTGCCAGAGCTGCGAGAACCGCCGCAGCTGCCGTTCGAGATAGCTGCCGGGTCGCGCGAAGGCCGCCAGCGCGGGCCGCGAGACGTCGGCGGCGTGGATCTCGACGAGCGTGTCGACGAGGTCGTCGGCGAGTCGCCGCTGCGCGTCGCGGCTCTCGAGGCCGGGCGGCAGCGTGTCGGTGAGCACGAGCCCCTCGAGGTGGCGCATGACGTAGAACGGGACGCCGAGCACGGATTCGTCCTCGCAGACGGCGACGATCTCCGGCAGCCGCCGGAAGCCCGCGGCGCCGAGGGCGCGCTGGAGCGCCGCCTCGCGCACCATGTCGTGCGCCGACGGCGGGAGGGGCGGACGCGGCGGCCGTCGCAGCACGAAGCGCTCGCCGCCTCGCTCGAGCAGGAAGGTGAAGTTCGAGCCGCCGCCGTCGCCGATCCGCTGCGCGGTCACCGGGCCTGCGCCGAGCCCGTGCCCGTCGAGGAACGCCTCGACCCGCTCCTCGACGATCAGCGGCGAACTGGTGTCTGACACCACCGGTGTCAGACACCTTATGCGGCGGAGATCGCGGCGACGCCGGCGACCGCTGCGGCCACGCCGAGCCGCTGCAGCCCGGTCAGGCGCTCCCCGAGCACGACGTGCGCGAGCAGCACCGTGACGACGGGGTAGAGCGAGCCGAGCACCGAGACGAGCGCGAGCAGGCCGTGGCCGCTCGCGAACGCGAACAGCGCGTTCGCCGAGACGTCGGCGAGGCCGACCGCTCCCACGGCGGCGAGCGACGTGCGCGGTACCGCGAGCGGCGCGCGGAGCGCGAGCGCGGTGGCGAGCAGCGCGGCAAGCGAGCCGACACGGGCGCCGACGAGCGCCGAGAGCGCGTCGCCCTCGCGGCTGCCGAGACCGAGGAAGTAGACGAAGAGGCCGAGCACCAGCGCTGCGAACACGGCGAGCAGCACGGCCTGCGCCCGCTCGGGCGACTCGGCGCGGCCCTCCTCGAGCGAGGCGAGGATCGCGCCCGTGAGCGCGACCGCGGCGCCGGCGAGCGCGAGCGTGCCCGGCCGCTCGCCCGTGGCGATCGAGATGGCGAACGGCACGATCGCACCGCACGCGACGAGCGGCGAGACGATGCTCATCGTCCCCAGCGAGAGCGCCCGGTAGAAGGCCGCGAGTCCCGCGCCGCCGCCCAGCCCGCCGAGGACGCCGAGCGCGAACGAGCGCGTGTCGACGTGCCCGCGCACGGCGACCGCGACGAGCAGCGCGACGAAGCCGGCCGACTGCGAGACGACGGTGACCGCGAACGTGGGCAGCCGGCGCGTGAGCGAGCCGCCCGAGAAGTCGGCGACGCCCCAGACCACGGACGAACCCGCGGCGAGGATCAGGGCGAGAGCGCTCACCGCGCCAGGCCCGGAAACTGTTTCGGGGACATGTCCCCGAAACAGTTTCGAGTCGCGCTCAGAGGCGCTCGACGAGCATGGCCATGCCCTGCCCGCCGCCGACGCACATCGTCTCGAGCCCGATCGTGCCGTCCATGGTCTCGAGGTCGTTGAGGAGCGTGCACATGATCCGCCCGCCGGTCATCCCGTACGGATGACCGAGCGCGATGGCGCCTCCGTGCGGGTTGAGCTTCTCGCTGAACGGGTCGATGCCGAGCTCGCGGCAAACGGGCAGCACCTGCGCGGCGAACGCCTCGTTCAGCTCGACGACGTCCACGTCGTCGATGCTCATCCCGGCGCGGGCGAGCACGCGCCGCACGGCCTCGATCGGACCGACGCCCATGATCTCCGGCTCGACCCCCGAGACGCTCGAGGCGAGGATGCGGGCCCGCGGTCGCACGCCGAGCTCCGCCGCCCGCCGCGCCGAGAGCACGACGACCGCGGCGGCGCCGTCGTTGAGCGGGCACGAGTTCCCGGCGGTGACGCGGCCATCCGGCCTGAACGCCGGCTCGAGCGCGGCGAGCTTCTCGAGCGTCGAGGATCTGCGCGGTCCGTCGTCGTCGAACACGCCGTCCCACGGCGTGATCTCGCGCGCGAAGAAGCCGGAGTCCTGCGCGGCGACGGCGCGTTCCTGCGAGCGCTGCGCGTACCGGTCCATCTCCTCGCGGGTGACGCCCCAGCGGTCCGCGACGTTCTCGGCCGTCAGGCCCATCGGGATGTAGACGTTCGCGATCGGCGCGTCGTCGCCGAAGAGCGCGGGATGGAGCTCCTCCTGCGACTTCGGGTAGCCGTCCACCTGCGTGATCGACTCGACGCCGGCGGCGACGAACGCGTCGCCCTCGCCGGCGCGGATCGCGTGGAACGCCATGCGGATCGTCTGCAGAGACGATGCGCAGAAGCGGTTCACGGTCGTGCCGGGCACCGTCTCGGGCAGGCCGGCGAGCAGCGCGGCTCGGCGTCCGAGGTTCATGCCCTGCTTCTGCTGCGGGAAGCCGCAGCCGACCATCACGTCGACGATCTCCTCGCGGGGCAGCTCCGGCACCTGGTCGAGCGCGGCGCGGACGGCGAACGCGCACAGGTCGTCCGGCCGCGCGTCGACGAGCGAGCCCTTGCGGGCGCGCCCGATCGGGGTGCGCGCGGCGGCCACGATCACGGCCTCCGGCTGGGCGTTCGACGGCCGGCTCATGCCATGCGTAGGGTAGTGCCGTGCCGCCCCTGCTGGCACTCCGCGACGTGGACGCCCGCTACGGCCCGCTGCGCGCGCTGCACGGTGTCACGCTCACCGTCGACGAGGGCGAGATCGTGGCGCTGCTCGGCGCCAACGGCGCGGGCAAGACGACCACGCTTCGCGCCGTCTCCGGCACGGTCAAGCGGGGCGGGACGATCGAGCTCTCCGGCCGGATCCTGCGGCGCGAGGGGCCGGAGGCGGTCGCGCGGCTCGGCGTCGCGCACGTGCCGGAGGGCCGCGGCACGTTCGCCGAGCTGACGGTGTGGGAGAATCTGCGGCTCGGCGCGTTCACGCGCCGCGGCTCTCTCGACGGCGACGTGAAGCGCGTGCTCGGCTTCTTCCCGTGGCTCGACGGCCGCCGCGCCCAGCAAGCCGGCACGCTCTCCGGAGGCGAGCAGCAGATGCTCGCGCTCGCGCGCGCGATGATGCAGCGGCCTCGTCTGCTGATGGTCGACGAGCCGTCGCTCGGGCTCGCGCCGCTCGTCGTCTCGGAGATCTTCCGGATCCTGAAGGAGCTGAACGAGCGAGAGGGAACCGCGGTGCTGCTGGTGGAGCAGAACGCCCGCCACTCGCTTGCCGCTGCCCACCGTGCCTACGTGCTCGAGGTCGGGCGCGTCGCGTTCGACGGCGCGACCGACGCGCTCGCGCGCAACGAGGCGATTCGCCGGAGCTACCTCGGCTACTGATGCTGGCCGTCGCAGCCATCCGCCGCCCGCGCACGGTCTCAGGCTGGATCGTCCCGCTGCTGCTCGTCGCGTGCTGCATCTTCCTGCTGATCGGCTCGCTGCAGAGCTCGCTGTT
>Ga0209810_1002883_pt1 | contig 19289 bp, 13 predicted proteins | sample Coa_R1_7_FD_187159 | JGI IMG/M metagenome (GOLD analysis project Ga0209810, IMG submission 187159) | Surface soil microbial communities from Centralia Pennsylvania, which are recovering from an underground coalmine fire - Coalmine... | ecosystem: Environmental > Terrestrial > Soil > Unclassified...
AGGAGGTGGCCCGCATCCGTCAGGAAGCGGCCCGCGCCCGCGCTGAGATCAGCCGCCTGGTCGTCAATCTCTCGATTGATGCGGCCGGCAAAGTTATTGGAAGATCGGTGAATGATCGCGACAACCGCCGTCTGGTGGAAGAGTTCGTGACTGCCGCCGAGGCAAAGGAGCAGTAATGCCTAAAGGAGCGATAGCCAGGCGCTACGCAGCGGCCATCTTTGATATCGCCCTCAAACAGGGAACGATTGACCGCACCCTCTCCGATGTCGAGGGCATTGCCCAGGTCTTCGGGGATCGCAAGCTCTCGTTCCTGCTGCGCGAGCCAAAGATTCCTGCGAAGCGCAAAGAGACAGCAGTACGCCAGGCCCTGGCGTCACGGGTGCTGCCCACGTCGCTCAACCTTGCCTTGCTGGTGATCCAGCGTGAGCTGGTCGAAGTCATGCCCAACATTGCCAGCGAACTGAAGCGCATGGTCATGGACTATAAAAACGAGGCGGTCGCGCAGGTCACTACGGCAACAAGGATGGATGACGCGGAGCAAAAGCTGATCAAACGGGCGCTTGAGGATAGGACTCACAAGACCATTCTTATGGAGACCAGGGTCGATCCGAGCATTCTGGGTGGAGTCATTGCTCGCGTTGGAGACCAGCTCATCGATGGGAGCGTGCGCACGCGCCTGTCATTATTGCAACACCAGTTACTGAACGATGTGGCCGCTGTCAGCGCCAATGCTTCCGACTGGGTTAGCACTGATGAGATGCAGCGCCCGGAACAACCGCCCACGTCCACGCCCCCGGAAGAAACGGTTGAGTCGAAGATACAGTAGCATATTTCCCTTCCATCCTGTCTGCTCCACAGAGAGAATAGGATGCGAAGTGGAACAATTTTCCGTAGAGTCTTTACCTTACACATACTCCACTCAGTACATTAGAGGAGGAAAACGATGGCATCCTGGGCTGATGAAATCAGCGCCATCATTGAGAAAAACATCACCGGCTTTAACGCGGCTGAAACCACGACGGCCAACGTTGGCACCGTGATCGCGGTGCAGGACGGTATCGCCCGCGTCTACGGCCTGCAAGATGTGAAGTATCTTGAACTGGTAGAATTTCCCCGCACCGGACTGATAGGCATGGCCTTCAACCTGGAAGAAGAGACGGTCAGTGTACCTATCCTGGGTGACTATACAGAAATCCGTGAAGATGACGAGGTGCGCACCACCGGGCGTATTGCCTCGGTACCCGTTGGCGATGCCCTGATCGGGCGCGTGGTGAACCCGCTCGGCCAGCCCATTGACGATATGGGGCCGATCTCCACCACGAAGTACCGCCCCGTCGAGCGCGTGGCCCCCGGCGTGATTACGCGCCACCCGGTCGATACCCCCGTCCAGACCGGTATCAAGGCTATCGACAGCATGATCCCGATTGGACGCGGCCAGCGCGAACTGATTATTGGCGACCGCCAGACCGGTAAGACGGCTATTGCCCTGGACACGATTATCAACCAGAAGGGCAAGAACCTGCTCTGTATCTACGTCGCCATCGGGCAGAAAAACTCGTCGATTGCGCGCACACACGAAATCCTGCGGCAGCACGGCGCGATGGATCATACCATCATTGTGGCGGCCAACGCTTCCGAGCCTGCCCCGTTGAAGTATCTCGCCCCCTACGCCGGTTGCGCGATGGGCGAGGAGTTCATGGAGTCGGGCCGCGACGCGCTCATCATCTACGATGACCTGACCAAGCACGCCGAGGCGTATCGCAACATGTCGCTGATCATTCGCCGCCCCCCTGGCCGCGAAGCCTTCCCCGGCGATGTGTTCTATCTGCACTCGCGCCTGCTGGAACGCGCCGCGCGCCTGAGCAGCGAGTATGGCGGCGGCTCGCTTACCGCGCTGCCCATCGTCGAGACGAAGGCCAACGACATCTCGGCTTACATCCCGACGAACGTCATCTCGATCACCGACGGCCAGATTTTCCTGGAAACCGACCTCTTCAACGCCGGTATTCGCCCGGCCATCAACGTCGGTCTCTCGGTCTCTCGCGTGGGCGGCAACGCGCAGACGCGCGCCATGCGCCAGGTGGCAGGTACGCTGCGCCTCGACCTCGCGCAGTTCCGCGAACTCGCCGCCTTCGCCCAGTTCGCTTCCGACCTGGATAAAGCCACCCGCGCCCGCATCGAGCGTGGCCAGCGCCTGACGGAAGTGTTGAAGCAACCGCAGTACCAGCCAGTGCCGGTCGAGAATCAGGTCATGATTATCTACGCCGGTACCAATGGTTACCTGGACGACGTGCCGGTGCCGCTGGTCTCACAGTGGGAGCAGGCATTCTATCGCTACATGGAGGCGAACCATCCAGAGATCGGGCAGGAGATCATCGAGAAGTCCGTCAAGGGCAAAGAGAAGATGTCCGATGATCTGTTGCAGCGACTGAATGCCGCCATTGAGGAGTTTAAGCAGACGGCGGCGCCGCGCTAAGCGAGGAGGCAGAGTATGCCATCAACCAGAGAAATCCGGAGGCGCATACGCTCGGTCAAGAATACGGCGCAGATCACCAAAGCCCTGCAACTGGTGGCGAGCAGCAAAATGCGGCGGGCGCAGGAGCGCGTGGAACAATCGCGCCCCTACGCCGAGCAGTTGCGGGCGCTGGTCTCGCGCCTCGCCAACGTCACCGGAGCCGATATCGGCAACGAGGTTGCTCTGCTGCGGCAGCGTCCGGTGCGCACCATTGGCATCCTGGCGATCACGCCGGACAGCGGCTTTAGCGGCGCGCTGCCAAGCAATATCAATCGCAGAGTAATGGCGACGGCGCACGATGAGCAGCGGCGGCTGGCCGAACAGGGCGAGCGTCCCGGCATCAGCTTCATCGCCGTCGGGCGCAAGGGCCGCGACTACCTGCTGCGCACGCAGCAGCATATTCTGGCCGAGTTCACCAACTATGGCGACAACCCGAACATCAGCGACGCGACGGCCATCGCCCAGGTGGCGGTCGATGCCTTTCTGCAAGGGGAGGTCGACATCGTCTACCTGGTCTACGCGAAGTTCGTTAATACGATGACACAGCAGCCAACTGCCGTGCAGCTTCTGCCCGTGCAGCCGCCTGCCCGGGAGCCGGGGGCCGAGCGTGAGAGCCTCGAATATATCTACGAACCGGACGCGCAGACTATCTTCCAGGCCCTGCTCCCGCGCTACGTGGATATCCAGGTCTATCAGGCCCTGCTCGAAGCTGTCGCCAGCTTCCAGTCCGCCCGCATGGTGGCTATGAAGAACGCGACCGACAACGCCAACGAACTGATTCAAGACCTGACACTGACCTATAACAAAGCGCGCCAGGCTGCCATCACGACGCAAATCCTCGAGATCGTGGCCGGCGCGAACGCATAAAGGAAAGAGCATGCCGTTGAAACGCAACTCGGCCATGTCATGCTGAGCGGCAGCGAAGCATCTGAAGCAAGCACCTGGTCGCGATGGGCTACCAGATGCTTCGTTGTCGCTCAGCATGACATGTTCGGGTGGCTTTCTAAAGGCAAGGGGTGCGCCAGTCGCGCGCCCCAGGAGGAATAGATTATGGCAGCAGGCACGAAAGGAAAAATCGTGCAGGTGCTGGGGGCCGTCGTAGACGTCGAGTTTCCCCCGGACCAGATTCCAGAAATTTACAACGAAATTTTGACCCGCGCGCCAGGCGCTGATCACGACCTCGCGCTGGAAGTCGAGCAGTTGCTGGGCAACAACTGGGTGCGCTGTGTGGCCATGGGGCCAACCGACGGCCTTGAGCGCGGCCTGGACGCCATCGATACCGGTGCGCCCATCAGCGTTCCCGTTGGCGATGAGACACTGGGCCGCATCTTCAACGTTCTGGGCCAGCCCATTGACAATAAGCCGGATGTTCCTAATGCGCCGCGTCTGCCCATTCACCGCCCGGCGCCGAACCTGGAAGAGCAGGCCGTCTCCATCGAAGTCCTCGAAACCGGCCTGAAGGTGATCGACCTGATCGCTCCCTTCATGAAGGGCGGTAAAGTTGGCACCTTCGGCGGCGCGGGCGTCGGCAAGACGGTTATCATCCAGGAACTCATCAACAATATCGCGAAAGTGCATGGCGGCTATAGCGTCTTTGCCGGTGTGGGCGAGCGCACCCGCGAGGGTAACGACCTCTACGAAGAAATGATCAGCGCGGGCGTCATCGACCGCCTGGCAATGGTCTTCGGCCAGATGAACGAGCCGCCCGGCTCGCGCCTGCGCGTGGGCCTGACCGGCCTGACGATGGCGGAATACTTCCGCGACGAAGAGGGTAAGGACGTACTGCTCTTCATCGACAACATCTTCCGCTTCACGCAGGCCGGCGCGGAAGTCTCGGCCCTGTTGGGCCGCATGCCTTCAGCGGTAGGCTACCAGCCCAACCTGGCGGAAGAGATGGGCGAGCTACAGGAGCGCATCACCTCGACCAAGCGCGGTTCCATCACCTCGATGCAGGCCGTCTACGTCCCGGCTGACGACTACACCGACCCGGCGCCGGCCACAACCTTCGCCCACCTCGACTCGACCATCGTGCTTGAGCGTTCCATCGCCGAGCAGGGCATCTACCCGGCTGTGGACCCGCTGGCTTCGACCAGCCGTATCCTTGACCCGCAGGTCGTCGGTCAGGAACACTATGACGTTGCCCGCAGTGTGCAGAAGGTGCTTCAGCGATACAAAGACCTGCAGGACATCATCGCTATCCTCGGTATCGACGAACTCTCGGACGAGGACAAGCTGACGGTGGCGCGCGCCCGCAAGATTCAGCGTTTCTTCTCGCAGCCCTTCACGGTAGCCGAGGCGTTCACCGGACGCAAAGGCCAGTACGTGCCGCTCAAGGAGACTATTCGCGGCTTCCGCGAGATTCTCGATGGCAAGCTCGACCAGGTGCCGGAGTCGCTCTTCTACATGGCCGGTGGCATCGATGAGGTCTACCAACGCTTCGAAGCGGAGCAGAAAGCGGGGGTCTAAGCGATGGCGACGCGCAATCGCAACATCCTGAACGTCAGGATCGTCACAGCCGACCGCGAACTCTACAACGGCGAGGCCGATCTGGTGAGCGCGCCCGGCAGCGAAGGACGCCTGGGTATCCTGCCGGAACACGCCGCCTTGCTGACAACGCTCAAGACCGGTGAGTTGCGCATCAAGCTCGGCGCGAGCGAAGAACCTATCTTCGTCTCCAGCGGTTTTCTGGAGGTGAACAACAACAACGTCACTATCCTGGCCGACACGGCGGAGCGTGCTGAGGAGATCGACGAGGCCCGTGCCGCCGCCGCGCGGCGACGCGCCGAGGAACTGCTGGCGCAGGCCCAGACCAACGTCGAGCGCGCCGAACTGCAAGGCGCCCTTGAACGCGCCATCACGCGCCTGCGCATCGTGGAAACCGCCCAGCGTCGCGGTCGCCACCGCGTCGACGTGCAAACTCCGCGCATGGAATAAGCACGCGTACCTGATACTCAGACTATGAAACCTTGTAGGGACACGATTGATTCGTGTCCCTACTGTTCTGTCAAAGGTGAAGCGACTGGTAAAGATGCTTCACGGCTTAGAAGCTACCAGCCCCGCCACCGCCAAAGTCTCCACCGCTGTTACCGCCGAAATCGCCACCGGCTCCGCCGCCACCGGCGCCGAAATCATCGCCGCCGAAGCTGCCTCCTGCGCCACCGCCGAAGTTATCATCGTTGCCAAAGCTGTCAGCCGCGCCACCACCGAAGTTGCCTTCGTTGCCGAAATTGCCGCCCTGGCCCTCACGTTCGCGCTCACCGACCTCTTTGCCCAGTTCGTAACCGGCCAGTCCACCGGCTGCCGCGCCCAGACCACCGGCAACCCAGGGATTCATCCCCGGACCCTGATTATAGCCGGGGCCATAATAGTTGGGAGGGTAGCCCTGCTGGTATGGACCGCCCATCGGCGGCTGCGGCTGACCGAAGAAGCCGCGTCGACGACGGCGGAAGACGCTGAAGAGCGCAATGGCCGCCAGAATTAACAGGCCAACACAGCACAGCGTCCCCAGGCCAAAATTCCACCCGCCGCCGGATGAAGCGGGTACGCCTGAACTGGAACTCGAACTGGAACCAAGCGAACTGCGCAGCGAATTGATGGCCGCGATGGTTGCCCCCGTGTAGCCGCCGCTGCTGTAATTACTGGTGAATGCGTTCACCGCGCTGCTGTACTGGCTGTTGCTCAATGGCACGCTTGATCCGCCTTCGATTGCCACATAGTGATGTGCCGTATCAATGGCCATGACGATCAGGTTTGCGCTGGTAATATGGCTGCGCGTTTGCTGGATAAAGCTGCTGGAGTTACCGTTATAGGTATTCGTTGTATAAATGTCCATTGGATAGGGCAGGCTCTGTGCCGCGCTCTGCACCTGCGAGGCATTGAGTACCCTGGCCTGATCATAAACATGCACCGTGCTGGCGAAGGCAGCCACCGTCAGCAACAGCATCAAACAGAAGGCAATGCCTGTTGCCAGCAAGCCTGTGCCGAGGTGGCGCGCCGGTTTAGCGATACGTTCCATTTGCTCCTTCTCTTCCTTAAAAAATTACAAAAATTGTTACTACCATAGTGCGCTCTCTTACATACCATGTACGTATGACCCTGTACCAGAGATACAGCGGTATCTGAGCATTTTTGCCGAATTGCTGACAGTATTTTTGCGGAGTATCCCCTCATCTCTATGATAGCTATAGCGGCCAAACCGGCCTGTGCAGGTCATCCAGTTCTGCTCCGGGGCGTGGTACAATGGAGGCAGCAAATTTGTGATGCGAAAATGGGAATATGGAGCGAACTGAGACAATGAGTACAACACCTGCAGGGCGTCCGCGCCCGTTTGTTTTGATTGTGATGGATGGTTGGGGTATCAACCCGCGCACAGAGGGCAACGCCATCGCCCTGGCGCGCACGCCAAATATTGATAAGCTGGCGCAGCAGTGGCCGCATACGGCGGTGCGCACGTCGGGCGAGGCGGTGGGCTTGCCAGAGGGCCAGATGGGCAATTCTGAGGTCGGCCACCAGAATATCGGCGCAGGCAAGCGCGTGCTGCAAGACTATACGCGTGTCAGCGAGTCGATTCGCGATGGCAGCTTTTTTCAGAATCCGGCGCTACTCAAGGCTGTTGAGCATGTGAAGAAAAATCAGTCGCAGTTACATATTTGCGGGCTACTGGGCAATGGCGGCGTCCACGCGCACGAGACGCACCTGGAAGCTCTGTTGCAACTGGCGCACATGCACGATATCGAGCGCGTGTACATTCACTCTTTTACCGATGGCCGCGACACCTCGCCGACCGGGGGCATCGAGTTTATGAAGCGGTTGCAGGCGCGCGCGCAGGAGATCGGCGGAGAACACGCGGCAAAGGTGGCGACCGTGACCGGTCGCTACTACGCAATGGACCGCGACAATCGCTGGGATCGCACGGGCAGCACCTACTTTGCCATGACAAAGGGCGAGGGGCAGCGCGCCGGTTCGGCCATCGAGGCCATCCAGCAGTCCTACGATCAGGGCGTCACCGATGAATTTATCCTGCCCACCGTCATTATGGAGCAGGGCCATCCGACGGCGGTGGTCAAAGCGGGCGATGCCGTCATTCATTATAATTTCCGGCCCGACCGCGCGCGCCAGTTGACCAAAGCCTTTGTGATGCCGGAACTGCCGCCACAGGCCGAAGGGAAGTTCAATCGCGGCCCGCGCATTCCCGATCTGGTCTATGTGATGATGACGGAATACGAGGAAGGGCTGGACGCTGAGGTAGCTTTCCGCGCCGACGAGGTGGAGATGCCGCTGGCGCGTGTCATCTCCGAACACGGCATGCGCCAGTTCCACACCGCCGAGACCGAGAAGTACGCCCACGTCACCTACTTCATCAACGGGCGGCGCGAGACGCCGTTTCCGGGCGAAGATCGTGTGCTGGTGCCTTCGCCGAAGGTGCCGACCTACGACCTGCAGCCGGAGATGAGCGCGGCAGGCGTGACTGATGTCGCCATTGAACATATCTGTAGCGGGCGCTATGATCTGGTGATTATGAACTACGCCAATGCCGATATGGTCGGCCACACAGGCGTACTGTCCGCCGCCATTCGCGCCGTTGAAGCGGTAGATACCGGCGTCGGGCGCGTCGTTGAGGCCACGCTGGCGATGGGCGGCGGCTTGCTCATCACGGCAGATCATGGCAACGCGGAGCAGTTGATCGAGTACGACACAGGCAAGCCCTTCACGGCCCACACCACCTATCCCGTACCGCTCTACCTCGTCGTCCCCTCGTATGCCAACGCTCGCCTGCGTTCCGACGGCATTCTGGCCGATGTCGCTCCCACCATCTTGCAAATCCTGGGCATTCCACAGCCGAAGGATATGACGGGCAGATCGTTGATTTTACCATAGACAAGAGTATGGGTTACAGAAGTTCCAATAAGCGAGAAAAAGCCAGAAAAGGCAGCAAGTTATCCACATATTCTAGCGGAATATGTGGATAACTTCAGTGATGCCTGTGGATAACTGTCCGGCCAGGCTGGTACCTTTATCCTATACGTTCAAGTAGCGTGAGCGGGACGACGACCTGCGAACCGTCCTCAAGGCGCAGGCGAGCGGCGCGGGCGCGCATGCCGGAGACAAACACCTGCTCATGAGCAAAGAAATAGTCTATTTCGCCAATCGCTCCTGCATGTTCGCCGCTGCATACGCGCACGGGCGCGCCAATCGTCAGCGTGCTATCCGGTTGTAACGGATTCCAGTCCCGCTGTGTCTCTTTCGCCGGCAGCGAGATCAGCAGCTCGGGGTAAATGCCCTGGCGCACAGAGGTTGCGCCCGCAAGCAGGGCAATCGCCCCCTGATACTGGCTGAGCAGATTGACCGTGCGCGCGGGCATGGCAAGGGTGCCGAGGCCCTCAGTCAGCAGCAGCGTCAGCGGCGGGAGATGTGCCTGCGCAAGCTCCAGATCCACGCTGTTGAGCAGGTGGATGAGATCGGTTTGCAGAAAGCCTTCCAGGTCACGCGCGGTGATGCTGCTGGCGACGATGCCGACGATGCCCGAACTGAGCGCCTGGCGCAGCATGGCGAAATTCAGGGGGCCGGGGATGACCAGGATAGCCCCCGGCGGGATGGTTGTGGTCGCCGAACCGGAACGCCACATTGTCAGGACGCCTGCTACCTGGTTGCCCGCGCCCAGCGTTCCCTCGACCGCCGCCACCCGGCTCTCAATCACCACGCCCCCGCGTCTCGTAATATCTACCACGCGCCCGCTTAGTCCGGCGGGAACCGTGTCGCCGCCCATCGTACTTCCATTGCTATTGTCGGCATAGAAGCTGCTACCGCTATCTCCCCCGGCTCCCACTGCTGCGGCCATTTTTACCGATGGCAAAACCAGCCGGGGAGCCGTGTCCACCGCCTCGACTTTTTCGGTCTTGTAGAGGCGAATCACAGGCTGATCACACAGCACTTCCTGGCCGGGATAGACCAGAGGCGTTCCCCTCGTTTTATAGCCGCCGGGCCAGCGTTCGCGCCGCACAACGGTCTGTGGTACTACCGACCAACCAAGCAGATAGGTCATGGCAGGCACCCCTCTTTACGCTCAAACCCCCAGCACCTGCATCCATTGTAACAGGCGCGCCTGGCGTTCTCTGTTATCCTGTGGCAGCACTAATGGCCTGCCGCGCGCGTCGATAATGAGGCCGATGAGGCCGCCGTCGATCTCTTCGGCGGCACGGGCCCGCTCGCCGGGGCCGAGGCCGACATCAACCGTAGGCGCAGGGTAGAGCGTCAGCAGGGCCTGTTCGTTGAGGCGCAGTGGAATCACTTCAATGGAGCCGCTCATGACATCGACGCTGATTTGCCGTCCGTTGCGATATTCGATGCCGACGCGCAGCGCGACCTGGCCAGGGGGCAGCGCGCCATAAGGGATGACGCAGGTGCCGAGGCGATGCGTGACGGCGTCGTTCTCGTTGACCTGCACGGCGGCTACCGGCGCGACTGTTGCTACCGCGCCCAGTTGTGAGACGAGCATGGTACGATCCAGCACGAGCGAGGTTACGCCTCTGGGCTGCAGGGAGTCGAGCAGCATCAGCGCGGCCTGCCCGTTTCTGGGAGTGTGGGCGAAGACGCCGCCGGTCGCCAGGATCAGGTCAGCATTGGGCCAGTCGAATCTGTGACGCCGCCCCTCATCGAGGGCCAGGCTGATCGCCTCGCGGGCAAACGCCTGGGCAATTTGCAGTTCGCGCACCTGTGAGGGCGTCACGTGCGGGTGCAGCATGCGGTTCAGCACATATTCGCGCAGTTCTTCCTCGCTGATATCGAAGGGCAGCCAGCGAACAACGCGCTGGAAGCCGACCTGTTGCAGGATTTCGCCCACGTTTGGCCCCACGCCGATGCCCGCGTGTACCACCGGCATGAACTCGCCTCGCTCGCCCGCGAACATGACCGTTGTGGTTGAGCCGCCTACGTCGACAGCGGTGACGTTCATAGCATAATGCTGCGCCAGGAAGCGCACGAGGCTGCTCAACGAGGTGGCTGTGGCGACAGGCGGAGAAGAGAACAGGGCTTGCAGGTGCGTATAGCCGGGGATGCGCTGGATTACCTGGGTATTATACAGGTTGCTCACGGCAGTGCTGGTCGGTCCAAGCTGCGCCTGCGAGATCAAGGGTTCCACCCGTGTGACTTCGGCGGCGCTCCCGAGCATGCGGGAGACCGCCTCGACATATTGCGGCGCGCCGGCGTAGACGACGGGAATGCGCCGAGCCGCCTGCGACGGCCCTTTTTCCTCGCGCTCCTTCGCCACGTTCAGCAGGAGCTGGCAGGCTTCCTGCAAGGGATTGGGGCCTGCGGGGCCGTCGGCCAGCCCGACAATCACCGCCGCCTGCGGCTGTATCTCGCGGATGCGCTCTAGCTGGCGTTCCCACTCAAGGGCAATGCGCTCCGGCGTCCACGGTCCCGCGCTCGCGCTCCCACCCTGCGCTTGCGCTTGAGGCGCGGGCTGCGAGGTCGCTATATAGGATGGAGCCGCTAAGGGATGCGTCTCCGCGTACAGGCCGGAGACGGCCTGAGCTACCAGTTCTTCCAGGGCCGGGCTGACAGCGCCAAGAACGAGCAGGCGAAGCGGGCCGCCGGCGCTGATGGTGGTAATGAAAATATCCACGCCATCGCCGTCCGCCTCTTCGGGTGTGATGATGCGCCCCTGAGCGGCAAAACGCCGTCCTGTGATCGCTTCGATGGTCTCGATGGCCTGCATAATCCCTTTTGTGATGTCCCCGTGCGGCGTGGCCGTCGTCGGCGCTTCACCGCGAGCCATCAGGCGAAACTGCCCCTCTACCAGGCCGAAAAGCGAAACCTTCGTAAAAACGGTTCCGCAGTCAGCAACCAGGAGGGAGTTAATTGTCGCCGGTTTCTGGCTGCTGGCTGGCCTCGGTCCTCCTTCCACGTGAGATAGTGTTTGCATCTCTGGTATCCTTTTTCTCTTCCCTGCCGGTTTGCCCGGCCAGTCCTGTTATCTGATCTTATGAGTTCAACCCGAACCATTCACGGATAGTATCGAGAAAACCGCGTCGTGGCGATTTTGCCTGTTTTGTCTGGCCTGTCTGCCCGCCTGAAGCGGGCATGGCCTGAGCGGCAGGTGATTGCGATACGCCGGGCTGGTTGCCCACAGGGTAACCAGCCTGGTAGGGAGGTTGCCCCTGCTGGTAGCTCTGCGGCCCATAGCCCTGCATTGGACCTGAATAGCCCTGTGCCTGTGCTGGCGCCTGAGCGGGTATCTGCCCCTGTATCTGTCCTGGCATTGTACCTTGAAGCGGCGGCATGGGTTGTGATGGCTGGAAAGGCGGCTGGCCCTGCGGCCCCGGTTGCGACTGATTGGGCAGCATGGGCGCGTTCGAGGAGACGCCAAGCATAGAGGCGAAAACATTGGCGGCAGCCGCGCTTGACTCCTGTGGGCCAACCCCCCCGCGCGGGCGGCCCGGTACACGCACGTTCTCGACTCTTGGCGCCATGCCACCACGCTGATCTGGCATGACGCCGGGCTGCCCTTCGCCGCTGCTACGTAGCCAGTCGGGCAAGGCGTCCATATCGATAAAGGAAGCTGCCGCCAGGTTGCCTCCGGCTGCAGGCCGTGCCTGTGGTTGTTGCTGTGATGGTGCAGGAGCAGCCGGGGATCCGTTCATGTTCATCTGCCCCGGCTGCGCTCTCTGACCGTTCTCACGTAGCCAGGGCGGTAGTGCGTTCATATCGAGCAGCGAGGAAGCGGGCAGGCTGGCGCCACCGGTCGGCGCGCCGGGCTGTCCCGCCAGCCAGGGGGGCAGCGATTGCGGGTCGATCAAGTTCTGCGCAGATAGCCCTTGAGCCGGGAAGACGGATGGTGGCGGCTGGGTCTGCGGAGGTTGTGGGGGCATCTGTCCCTGTGCCTGTGCAGGCTGGAACGGAAGCGCCTGGGGCGCGGCTGATTGCCCTGGTTGCCCTGGTTGCGCTCCACTTCGCGAAGATGTGGGAGGGACAGGCATCATGGCAGGTGGCGTCTGCGGCTGAACCGGAACCTGCGGCGCCCCCTGTGCTGGTTGCGAGCGTGCAGGCTCGCTCTGTGCCTCTCTTAACCAGGCTGGCAATGCCTCTGGCTGAATCAGGCTTGAAGCGGCCATGCCTTGCTCCTCGCCCGCATGCTCGCGCATCCACGATGGCAGCGACTGCTCGTCGATTAATGAGCCTGCTGACATGCTCCCATTCGGGAGAATGGTGCCATCGGTGTTGGGCGCGGACATGGAGGATGGACGCAGCACCGGGTGCGGGCCGGTGAGACCCTGGCTGGCATCGGGGTGTCCCGGTTGCATCCAGCCGGGAAGCGCGCCTTCCTCTACCAGATCCGAGGCCGAAAAATTCGTATTGCCGCCCGTCGCGTATGTTGGCTGCGTCCCCGCGCGCAGCGATTGCAGCCATGCCGGTAACTCTGGCTGGTCGGAGTTCGTTTTCCCCGCGCCTGACCCGTATTCACTTCGATTCATGACTGGCATGCCGCAATACTGACAACTGGTTTGCCCGCCGGGTATGATCTTCCCACAGCGACTACAGGTAATCACGTTTGCTCCTCACTTTCGCCACTTGCCATAACACATCTGTATGACTTCCGCAGTGTAACATGCTTTTTCCCGCTATGCAACGCTCAAAAAGACAAAAGAATACATGCTGATATGATACAATACGCTCAAAAATCAATCTGCCAAAAGTACTATGGAGACAGGAGATACCTATGCACGAGCAACCGGCAAAGCAGCTCTCTCTTTTACGCCTGACGCTTCCGCTCCCGCCCGGTATCAATGAGCAGTACGCGACTGTTGATGGGCGCCGCGTCAGTTCTCAGGTGGCGCGCCGTTTTAAGCAGCAGGTCAGGACGCTGCTGCGTTCGCTTGAGCGCCAGGGCGTCATTAGCGCAGAACTGCGCGACCAGTTGCGCCAGGGGTATCTCGCTCTCTTCCTCGATTTCTATTTCACCACTCCCCTGAAACGAGACCTTGATGGAGGACTCAAAATCACACTGGATGCCCTTTGTGAAAACCTGAACCTCAACGACAACCGCGTAGTCGACATCCACCTGACCAAGCATATTGACCCCCTGCACCCCCGACTCTACATTGAGATGGAGGCACTCCCCGAATGGCAGTTTGATAAAGAGTATATACTCCTTTAATCCCATATGAGCTTCTCTGCGGAGCCTTCTTTAGATTTCAATCCCCGACAGGAAGCTCACGGCTGGACTCTCTTTCGGGCATCCTTCAACATAATAGAACTGGTGAAGAGAGTTTTCCGTAACAAAATGCCCATAAATGTCTGAAAGGTACTGTGTGGAACATGTTGAAACCTGTGCGAACTGGATCTGGCCTGTTGCTGAGCGGTATCATTGCCCTGCTGGCCTACCGGAGGCGCTCATTGAGCCGCAGCGGTGTGGTGGGGGCCATAATTGCCGGCACAACCGCCACCGGCATGGGCGGCTGGAACTGGGGCATGACGCTCCTGTTTTTCTTCGTCTCCTCCAGCCTGCTTTCACATTTTCGCGAGCAGGAGAAGGAGCGAACCGCCGCCGATAAATTTAGCAAGGGATCGCGGCGCGACATCGGGCAGGTAGCGGCCAACGGCGGCGTGGCAGTATTGCTCGCCCTCGGCTCCGGGCTGACCGCTTCCCCCGCGTGGCGCCAGCTTTTGCAGGCGGGCTATACCGGCGCGCTTGCCACTGCTAACGCCGATACCTGGGCCACCGAACTGGGCGTCCTCAGCCGCCGACCACCGCGCCTCGTCACAACCGGCGAGCGCGTCGTCCCCGGCACCTCCGGCGGCATTACCCCGGTCGGTACCGCCGCGGCGGCAGCGGGGGCGTTCTCCCTCGGCCTCGTCTTCTGGCTACTCCAGCGCGATCGGCGCAGGCAACGCTCGCTCCCTTTGCTCGCTCTGCTCAGCGGACTGGGGGGGTGTCTCTGCGATAGCCTGCTTGGCGCGACCATCCAGGCCACGTACTCCTGCCCTGCTTGCGGGCAGGAGACCGAGCGGCGCGTCCATAGCTGCGGCACTCCTACAACGCTCGCACGAGGCCTGCCCTGGCTCAATAACGATGGCGTCAACTTCCTCGCCACTCTCTGCGGCGCGCTGCTTGCCCTGTGCTTGAAACCTTTTTTTACAGGCAGGCGTGATGTGGTTGAATGAAAGAAATCCTTTTCTGTCGCGGAGGTGCAATCTGTGAGCGATACCCCTGTTGTTGTGGGCATCAATCGGACGCAGGATGGGTCCGTGAGTGTCATGAAAGGCGCATCTGGCGTCTATAGTCTGCAGAAGGAACGCATTACCCGCAAGAAACACCACTGGGGGCGGCTGGGCGATTTACCGAACCTGTACGTGGGGCGGTTACCCTGGCTCGATGAACCGGTTGATCTTGTCGTTGAGTGCTATTCTTCCGATAGCGAGGTTGAGAAGGAGCAGGCGTATCATCAGGAACTCAAAGAGACGCTCGCGTTCCGGGGTGAGCCGCGCATCGAGCGTGTCTCCCATCATCTCGCGCACCTCTACAGCGCGTTTTACCCGTCTCCCTTTGAGCAGGCGGCGGTGATGGTTATCGATTGTCAGGGCAGCCCGGTGAAGCATTTTACGGAGGCATGGGCAGGTGCGGCCAACGCCAACCCCGAACTATTGGAAGTTTCCTCATTTTATCACTGCGAGCGCGGGCATGATGGCTATGCCAGGCAGGTCGAGTGCATCAGCAAGCAACTGTGGGATGGGGACTGGGGCCACCCGGTGGGCCTCGGCTGTTTCTATTATCAGCTCACACGCATGATCTTTCCCGGCGAGGGCAACGAGGGCAAGGTGATGGGCATGGCCCCCTTCGGCAATCCCGACGCTCTGGGCCTGCCGCCGCTGATTGTCGAGGGCGAGCAGGTCTTCATTCCTGACGCCTGGATTGAGCTGTTCAAGGAGCGCGACCGTTTCAAGTTCAAAGGCGGGACAGGCACCTTTGAGGATTGCGCCAATCTGGCCGCTGCCGGGCAGCAGGCTTTTGAAGATGCTCTGTTGCAGGTAGCGAACTGGCTGTACCGGCAAACGGGCCTGACCGCCCTCTGTTTCGCCGGCGGCATCGCCCTCAACTGCTCGGCCAATGGACGCCTACGCCGTGAAAGCCCTTTTACGGGCGGCGTCTTCATTCCGCCCAGCCCGCACGATGGCGGCACGGCGCTCGGTTCCGCCATGTATGGCCTCGTCGCGCTCCTGGGCGTGCAGAGTGAGTTTCGCTGGAAAAACGATTTCCTCGGCCCGGAGCCGGATACCTGCGCCCTGGAACACTACGTCGCCATGTTACCGGGTGACCTTATCGTCGAGCGACCGGACAACTTGATCGAGAGCCTGGTCGAGTTGCTCGATAGCGGGCGCGTGGTTGGCCTCTATCAGGGGCGCAGCGAGTCTGGCCCGCGCGCGCTGGGCAACAGAACCATCCTGGCCGACCCGCGCCACCCCAACATGCAGGCATTCATCAATCAGCGCGTGAAGGGGCGCGAATGGTTCAGGCCGCTGGCCCCCATCGTGCTTGAGGAAGCTGCCGGAAGATACTTTGATATCGAAGGGGCCGCGCCCTTCATGCAATTTGCATCCGATGTGCGCCCGGAGTACCGCTCACAGTTGCCCGCCATCACCCATGTGGATGGCACGGCTCGCCTGCAGACGGTGGAGGCGACCAGCACCCCCTTTCTCTATGACCTGCTCAAGGCATACGAGGCCAGAACAGGCTATCCGATCCTGCTCAACACCTCCCTCAACGGCCCTGGCCAGCCCCTCGTTGAATCGCCTCAGGATGCCATTGAATGTCTGCAAACCACTGACATGCACGCCCTTGCCATGCTGCCCTACCTGATCCGCAAACGCAACGAGCCGGATTTGCCGGAACGCTCATAAAACCCTCTCACATGTCATGCTGAGCGGCAGCGAAGCATCCGGGGCAGCAGGCGGGGTGGCCTACATGGATGCTTCGCTGCCGCTCAGCATGACACGTCAAAGAGCCTTTTTTACGGCATGCCATCTCCGAAAACGTTTCTGGTTTGCCGATCCTGGCTGTCACAGTTTACGAAACGGACGCGATTTACCAGGGCAAAACCTGTTAAAAAGAGATATCCGCGTTCAGAATCTGACAGGTGTGGAAAAGGCGGAAGAATGTTGTAGCAGCGTGGAACTGGTGGAAAGAAACTTGACAGAGCTTCTTCTACAGACTATGATAGTTGCGTCAGGATGGAGAGTGGATTTTTTCAAGGCATATTCGTAAGGTATCTAACATATCCTACGCTCTGGGAAATTCCTTGCTGCGGAATGTTCTACTCAAGAACGCGCCTATCACCGACGAGCAGGCTGTCGATGAGGCCCTTTCGACAGCGCGAAAGCAGGTACCCGATGAGGAACACTGACCCTTACAGGACAAAAAGCCGCTTGTTTCTGATTAGATACAGAACTGTTGCAGTTTTGAAGACGGGATCTGCAGAGCATGAGCAAAGAGGTTGAGAAACCGGAAATCAGGAGCGCGGGTGGGGCCGGACAATCATTCGGTACAGGGGAACTGATCGTGGTCGGTTCCTCGGCAGGAGGGATTGAGGCGCTCTCGATTCTGGTCGGCACCATCCCTTCGGACTTCCCCGCGCCTATCGTCCTGGCACAGCATCTCGACATTAGCAGGCCCAGCAATCTGGATGTCATTCTTAGAAGGCGCGCCACGCTGCCCGTTGAGGTTGTCAGATCGAGTAGGAAACTGGAGCCCGGCAAAATCTACGTTGTGCCGTCTAATCGCCATGTCTCTGTTAAGGATGGCCATGTCGAGGTGCAGGAGGATCACAGCAAGCGCGTACACCCCCGTCCCTCGGTCGACGCGCTCTTCTCAAGTGCGGCTGAGGTGTATGGCGAACGTCTGATTGCGGTCATTCTTACCGGCTCCGGCTCCGATGGGGCAGCCGGAGCCGTTGATGTGAAAAATGCAGGTGGCACGATCATTGTTCAGAATCCGCAGACTGCCCGCTATCCCTCGATGCCTCTCGCGCTCCCACCTACTATTGTGGACTTCGAGGCCGACCTCGAACAGATTGGTCCCCTGCTCTATGACCTGCTCAATGGTGCCAACCTGCCGCGCAGCGAAGAGCGAACCGAGGACGTGCTGCATAGCATTCTCGAAAAGGTGAATCGGCAGGCCAGTATCGACTTCCATGCTTACAAGACCTCGACCATCCTGCGACGCATCAGTCGACGCATGACCGTCACGCGCAGCCGCTCGATGCGCGAGTACCATGACTATCTCTCTGCCCATCCTGAAGAGGTCGGTGAACTGGTCAAAGCCTTCTTAATTAACGTCACCCAGTTCTTTCGCGACCCCGAAGCCTTTGCCTATCTCAGAAGCGAAATCCTGCCCGGGCTGATCGCTCAGGCCCGCTCTCGCGACCGCGTTTTGCGCTTCTGGACGGCAGGCTGCGCCACCGGCGAAGAACCCTATTCGCTCGCCATGCTGCTCACCGATTTGCTGGGAGCTGAGCTGCCCGAATGGGGCATCAAAATCTTTGCCACCGATGTGGACGAGGCCGCAATTACCTTCGCCCGGCGTGGTCTCTATTCTGAGAACCTGCTCAAAAGCGTGCCGGACGAATATCGCGATCGTTTCTTTGAGCGCGTCGAGCAAGGCTACCGCATCTCCAAAGTGCTGCGCCAGATGGTCATCTTCGGCCAGCAGGACTTGAGCCACAGCGCGCCCTTCCCGCACATCGACCTGGTACTCTGCCGCAACGTCCTTATCTACTTTACGCCCGAACTCCAGGAATACGTACTCAACCAGTTCGCTTTTTCGCTTGCTCCCGGTGGCTACCTCTTCCTGGGCAAAGCCGAAACCGTGCGACCCACCCAGAACTTCTATGAACTGGTCAACAAACACTGGAAAGTCTATCGCTGTACCGCTAATGCGCTGCCCATAGCGAGCCATCGGTTTCTCTCCGAGTTGAGCAGGGTCCGTCTAGAGCGTCAGGCGAGCAGCCTACCTGCTCGCGGTAGTGGGAAACAACTGATGGAACAAGAACAAACGCAGCCTGCCCTTGAGCCAGGGCAATTGCACCGCCTGAACGAAATGCTCCTGCGTTTCTTACCTATCGGTATCGTGGTCATCGATCGCTCCTACCACGTGCTGACGGCCAACGGCGCGGCCCGACGGCTGCTGGGCCTGCGTGAGCCTGGCCCCGAACATGACTTCCTGCATTCGATACGCGGTATTCCCTATACCACCGTGCGCAACGCCATCGACAGCGCCTTCCATGGACACAGCACCATCACTCTCCCGGAAGTCGAGCTGGATATCGCCAGTGGGGGCAATGGTCGCTTCCTGACGCTCTCCATTGCCCTGATACAGAGGGAGAGCGGCAGCCAGGATCTGGCGATCATCGGCGTGAGCGACGTCACGGAACAGGTACAGACGCGCCGCCAGCTCGAAGCGGCCCAGGCCGAGCAGGCGCAGCTCATGAACGAACTCAGTGCCTCCAACAAACGCCTCAACGAGGTCAACAAAGAACTGATGGATGCCAACGAGGAGTTGCAGGTCGCCAACGAGGAACTGGTACTCACGCACGAAGAGTTGCAGGCTTCCATTGAAGAATTTGAAACCACCAACGAGGAGCTACAGGCCACCAACGAGGAACTGGAGACCAATAACGAGGAGCTACAGGCCACCAACGAGGAGTTGGAGACCACCAACGAAGAATTGCGCGCCCGCACCGGCGAACTGCAGGAACTCACCGGCATCCTGGAAAGCGAGCGC
>Ga0209810_1002884_pt1 | contig 19285 bp, 15 predicted proteins | sample Coa_R1_7_FD_187159 | JGI IMG/M metagenome (GOLD analysis project Ga0209810, IMG submission 187159) | Surface soil microbial communities from Centralia Pennsylvania, which are recovering from an underground coalmine fire - Coalmine... | ecosystem: Environmental > Terrestrial > Soil > Unclassified...
CCCGGTGTGCCCCACAAGCACGACCCCAGCCTTCCCCTCTCCGAGCATGTGATGCGGGGCTGGGGTGTGCTCAGCAACACTGCGCCTACCGACATGACCGGGCATCCCGCGCTCACCATGCCGGCGGCCGAGGTAGACGGGCTCCCGGTGGGGGTCATGCTGGTTGGGAGGCATTTCACGGACGCCGGGCTGCTGGCCATCGCTCAGACGTACGAGCGGGCGGTCGGCTGGCTACCTCACCACCCAGGGGACCCCCGCTCCCGCCCAGCAGCGGCTCCGGAGGTGCCGGTTCGATAGGTCTGCTGTCTGCCTCCCTCAACCCGTCCTCCCCCGCGAGTGGGAGAGGACCTCAAAGAGTCAGCAGCCGAGCAGGGCTTCCTAGGTCTCCGGGTTGCGCGCCACCGACAGGTCGCAGGCTGCGCCACATCCGAGCCAGCACGTTGTCGGCTGCCAGGCGGTTGGAGCGCTCGAGGTTCTCCTCGGGAGGTGTCGGCCAGCTACTGCGCCAGCGCCACGTCCCCATCACGTCCCCGTTCTCGAAGATGGCTCTCACCGGTGACTCCTTGGCGAAGACGTCCATGCTGGTACCCCGGAATCCAGGCCCCTGGCGGAGCGCCTCGCTCAGCGCTGGCTCGCCCATCATCAGGTCCCTGGACGAATTGACCAGAAAGACGGTAGGGTTCATGAACTGCAGCTGGGCGGCACCGGCCATGCCCCAGCTGCACTCATTGAGGTCCACGTTGAGGGAGATGAGGTCGGAGCGTGTGAGCAACTCCTCCACGCCCACATAGAGCCCTCCAGCTCGGCCACGGCCTACTCGGAGATCACCCCGTCGTGGGCAGCACCTCCATTTCGGAGCCGCACGCCCGCCTGGCCACCAGCTTACCGATTCGGCCCAGCCCGACGATACCAAGCGTCTTCCGCCACATCTCGATGCCCATCGAGCCCACCGATTCGCCGCGGCGGACTAGGCGGCCACTCGTGATCACAGTGAGGGAGCGCAAGCACAGGAGGGCGAAGACGCGGTCAGCCACGGTCAGCTCCAGGACGCCAGGGTGGTGGTGACCACCACCCTGCGGTCGGTGGTCGCCGCCAGGTCCATGCTGTTGTAGCCAATCCCCCCGTCGGGAGATTCGCCTTCAGCGATGTGGAGCCTCGATCACCTGCCGGCTGAGCGGGCGCCGCCCGACGACCACGGTATCCATGCCGCAGATCATCCTCACCGTCTGCTTCCCTTTGAGATGGGAGCTCCCCGCTCCTGGCAGCCGGCGTCCACCACCTCGTGGCCGGCGGCACGCAGCGCCGTGACCGGCTCCGAATCGAGCGGAGAGCGATGGGTGGTGATGACGACGTGCCAGCCCATCCAGCTTCCCACGACGAGACCGAGTGGGTCGCACCAGCGGATCGTGCCCGAGTCGGGGGGACGCCAGGGTGGTCACACCATCACGTCGCCACCGTTGGGGTTGAGAGTGGCCCCCAGGTAATAGGAACCGTCGGCGGAGGCCAGCAGCAGCGCGGTAGGGGCCACCTCCTCGACCGTCCCCGGACGACCGAGCGGGACCTCGGTCAGTTTGCGTGCCCGCCAGCTGTCCGGGAGGGCGCGCCAGAGGTCAGTGTCCAGGGGACCGGGTGCGATGGCGTTGACCAGCACGCCGTCGGCCGCCACCTCGATGGCAAGCGAACGTGTGAAGCCGATCACGCCAGCCTTGGCGGCGCTGTAGTGGGCCATGGTGGCGGCCCCCTTCTGTGCCAGCTGGGAGGCGATGTTGATGATCCTACCCGAGCGCCGGCGGCGCATCGAAGGCAGTACGGCGCGGGTGCAGAGGAAGACGCTGCGCAGGTTGACCCGCAGCATCTCGTCCCACATCTCGACCGGCATCGACTCGACCTCCGAGGTGGTGTCGATCCCCGCGTTGTTGACCAGGATATCCACCTCGCCGAGTTCCGCTGCCACTCGCTCGAAGGCGTGCTGCACCTCTCCCTCGTCGGACACGTCGCTTCCTAGGCCGAGGCTGCGCCGGCCCCGAGAGGCGATCTCGGCCGCGGCGTCTGTCGCCCGCTGCGCGCTCAGGTCCACCACCGCCACGTCCGCCCCCTCGGCGGCGAAGAGGATAGCGATCGCTCTGCCCAAGCCCTTCCCTGCGCCGGTGACCACTGCAACCTTGCTGTCAAGCTTCCCCATTCTGACCTCCATTCGTCTTCTCGGGCCCCAGGCTACTCGCCGGGCGCCTTGATTGCCTCGAAGCTCCAGCCGACTCCTTCCTGGTTGGCCTCCTTCATCAGCAACAGGGTAGGCAGGAGCCTCGCCCTGGGTTCATCGAAGGTCCTGGCCAGATCAGTCTGCAGCCAAGCAAGCCGCTCTCCGAGTCCGCGTGAAAGCATCCCCTGCAGCCGGTCGCTGCCAGCGTTGGAGAGGTTGAGTGTCACTCACTGATGGAACGTGGTCGCGGTCCGGCGAGCGGCGAATCGAGGGCAGTCCGGGTGGCCTCGTCAGCTCGGCCGATGCTCTGCCCGGTCAGCGGGTGTCCTGGTCATGAGGCCCTCCTCACGGCTAGTGGTGCCTCGAGCGGGATCTGGAGGTCGCGGGGCAGCGCGGCATGCCCTGAGTGCGGGTGCCGTCGAGTGGTGCGGTGAGCCACTCCGGCAGGCCGCGGACGATTCCAATCGCTCACTCGGCGACGTGGTGCCTTCGAGCGCTGAGCGACGGCTCGACCACCGGGGAGTTGGCAGGGTGCTTGGCCCATTCGACCGATCTGGCCCTCTCGAACGCGCGGACGGGCTTCGGGACGTAGATCGCGTCCAGGCCGGTATGGGCGGCTGGCTCCCGCTGGCTGCAGCGACGACCGGCGCGCTCCATGCCGAGCAGCAAGGCCACCACCGGGTAGTGCGCATGAGCCGGGCCCAGCGGTGCCCCGACGCGGTCGACGGCAGCAGGACCTGACCTGCGCCTGACCCGTCCACCGCCTCCGCTGGGAGAGCGGGCCTGTGGGTCCCGATCGACTGGGGGCGGAATGAAGGAACCAAACTGCCTGTCCAGGCAGCCCTGGCCCTCGATCGGGCTCTTCTCCCGGTCCCAACGGGACATCTGGCCCACCCTAATACTGCAACCGCAGTTGTGACTCATGAGCGATCGTGCTTGCCCTGGAGGGCGCCGGTAGTGGCTCACCGGGCTCGCCAGCGCTTGGCTCGCCTCCACCACGACCACACCAGGCCAAGCTCCAGCGAGGGGGCAGCGGCAGCAGCCGGCACACCTCGGGCACCCCTGGCCAGGCCCGAAAGGACCGCCCCTGCTTGCGCCTCGGCCTGGCTTGGGATCGAGGCCAGCCAGGCAGGGGCCAGCAGGGACCGGGTGAGGTGGCGGTATCAGCTCGGCCAGTACCGGACCTCGTCCTGGTCCAGCCCGGTCTCCCCTTTTGCCTCCTTGAAACGCTGCTCCGCGATGGAGCGCGTCGCGGCCACCCTCGCCAGGTCCTGGAGCGAGACCTCGGTCGGGGCCAGGGCCAGGTCGTAGGCGATGTCGTCGGGATCGCTGAGGGAGCGGCGGGCGAGGAGGAGACCCCATCGGAACCGGTTCCAATGGGGACCTGAGGAGCCAGACCTCGGGACCGGGCCGCCGGTCGCGCCGCTCGATGACCCGGGCTCGCCCTCAGTCATAGACTCGTGGCCCCTTCTCGCCCTCGGCCACGGCGAGCCGCTGCCAGCGCTGGGTTCCAGCGCACCCTGACCACCGCCCGTGCCCGTTGCCCCAGGTAGCGCTCCAGCGCCCCCACGTCGGTCGACGCCCGCCGGTCCACGGCGTCGATCGCCACCACGCAGCGGCGGGCGGTGAAGCCCCGCCCCCGCCGCGCCTCCAGGCAGTCGAGCGTCTCCTCCGCCAGTCGGGCCCCGTCGAAGGCCGGCGGGGAGACCACCACCTGGTCCGCGGCTCGGGTCATCAGCCAGGCCGTGGCCGGCTCCAGGATGCCCGTGCCCAGGTCGAGCAGGATCGCGTCGAAGTGGCGGGAGAGCAGCCCCAGGACCTGGCGGTAGTCCTCCTCCCCCAGCAGCCGGGCCCGGGCCGGGTCGGGCGCGGCCACGATCTCGAAGTGGCTGACCGGCCGCGGCCGTCGTCCTTGCCCCTCGTAGAGGCTGACCTGGGTGGTGTAGCGGTGCAGCTCGGGCAGGGCGATCTCGGCCGGGCTGCCCGAGCGCTCGACCAGTGCGAGCAGGTCCTCCACCGTCCGCCGGTGCCGCACGTGATCCGCCAGCCGCTCACGGTAGGTGCCGTGGTGGGGGTTGGCCTCCAGCGCCACCACCCGGTCGGAGCGGTGGCAGCCGAGCACCGTGGCCAGGGCCAGACTGACCGTGGTCTTGCCCACCCCGCCCTTGGCCGAGGCCACCGCCACCTTGGCCGGCGGGTCCTTGATCGCCGTCAGCACCTGCGCCACCCGGCGCCGCTCCGCCTCCGCCCTCGCCCCCGGGTCGACGCGGCCCCCGGTCACCGCCCGCAGCGCCAGCCCCAGCGGCAACCGCGAGGGGCGGCGGTCGCGGACCACGGCCTCGGCCGAGAGCCGCGCCGGCGGACCGGTGCTCGCGGTCTCCGCCACTGGGCCGGCCACCATCCGGCCCGAGGGCGTGACGCCTCCGTCACCGGCCGTGGCTTCTGCGAGCCGGCCGGGGCTGGCCGGGTGCGCGCCCGGCGGCGTGCTGGCCCCGGGCGCTTCCACCTCCGCCGGCTCGAACAGCGGCACGATCTCGCTCGCGTCCTGGTCGCCGTTTGCCCCCATGCTCGCTCCCCCCCGTGCGGTGTTCCCGGAGCCTGGGCCGCCGGCCCCACCGGCCACCGTGAGATCGGTTGGGCTCCGTTTCTCAAACGTCTAAGCGGCCTTCCATACGTTCTGCGCGGAACCCTCGGGCAACCAGGGCGAGCGGTCGGGCGAGGCACATCGCAAGAGTTGCTCCTGGCTGCGCTCCCCAAAGAAGGCCTGAACCTGACCCACCCGACCGGCCATGGTCTCCACCGGGGTGTTGGCCAGGTAGGTCTTCATCGCCCCCCAGATCCGCTCCACCGGGTGGTGGTGAGGGCAGGAGCGAGGGCCGAAGACGAGCCGGACCCGATGCTCCCCCAGCCAGCGGGTGACCGCTCGGCAGCGGTGGATGGCCACGTGGTCGAGGAGGATGGCGATGGCCGGGGCCGAGGGGTCGGCGGCCACCACCCGCTCCAGGAGCCGAAGGAAGCCGGCGCTGGTGGCTCGGGTGGTGACCGGCGCCCGTGGGCCAGCTCGATGGTGCCGGAGATGGTCCGACGCTGAGGGGACCCCATCGAGGGGTCCCCATCGGAGTTCTCTCCGATGGGGGTCCCCGAGACGCGTCTCGATGGGGAGCCCCTTGGTGCCGAGGGTTGGGACCCGCATCCGGGTGCCCCTGACCACCCAGGTCGAGCGCAGCCAGGGAAGCAGGTGGAGGGGCACCCCATCGGAACCGGTTCCGATGGGGACCCCTTCCAAGCCCGAGGCTCGGCCAGCCGGCGTGGGATGCGCTCTTCGAGCCGGGGGCTGCCCGGCCGCGGCCGCCCCGAGCGGGGTCAGTCTCTGAGCCCGGCGATGCCCTCACGGGTGCAGATCCCGATCCAGCCACCGTGGAGGGGTCGGGGCCGAAGCGCTCGGCGATGGCGGGAGCCGGGTAGCCCTGGAGGGACATCAGGACCATGACCGGGCGCGGGGGGAAGCGGAGGAAGGCCAGGAGCTGGGCGTGATCGTCGATAGAGGGCGGTGCGAAGACGTGCTGTGGGCGCAAACGAGGGGTGGCCTCGTGGTTGGGATGTTGATTGCCACGAGGCAACTTCGTTTTGGTCGCCGCACCTCACCCCGGTAGGTGGCCAGGTCCATGACGCGCAAGACCTCTGGCACCCTGCTCAGCGCACGCGGAGCTCGACCCGGCCCCGCGCCATCGAATCCGTCATGACGTCGGACAGCCCGTCCGGGGCCACCAGGGCCAGCCCGCACCGCTCGGAGGCGCGGAGGCCCGCCCCGACCAGGATGCGGACGGCCAGCTCCTCCTGGGGTGTCCTGGGGTTGCAGGCGGCCAGGATGGCACGCAGCTGGCTCATGTGGTAGACGGTGGCCTCGGGCCTGGGCACCTTCGGCCGTTTCAGCTCCAGGAGACGGGGGTCGAGCTCGTATCCCTCCGCCCTGGCCCAGCGCAGGAAGGTGAGCAAGGCCCGGTGCGAGTCCAGCACCGTGTGCGGGCGCAGCTTCCGGCCGTGCTTGCCGATCCTCACCGCCTCCTGCGCCCGATAGACCCGCATGGTGCCGATGTCGAGGTCGGAGAACCGCCGCAGGCCGCGGGCCTGCGCCCAGGCGAGGAAGGGCTTGAGCAGGGCGTCGTCGTTCCCCAGCGTGCTCGCCGAGGCCAGGTTCCCCTCCCGCTCCAGCCGGAAGTGCTGGTAGGCGGTCTCGAGCTGGGAGCGGGGCGGGGCGGCCCGCACCGCACCCCCCGACAGCACCGTGAGCTGCGACCTCATGGGGCTCATCTTGGGCACCTCCTGGGCGGCAGCTCCCCGAGAAAGCCCCTTGGCACCGGACCTTCCGGCCTGGGTCCCACGTCGTTCCCACGGGGTTCCCCGCCGGCTCCCACGCCTCTCCCCGCGAACTCGGCCCGAGCTACGGGAGGCGGGGCGGGAGGGGGTTGGTCGGGGAGCCGGGATTTGAACCCGGGACTCCTTGGCCCCCAGCCAAGTGCGCTGCCGGGCTGCGCTACTCCCCGAACCAGAGGCCCATTGTAGGGCCTCGACCGCCGGCCCATCGTATTCAGGGAAGGGGGGCCGTATGGGCGCCGACGCCGGGAGGGGTCGGAAGCCGGTCGTGGGAGACGTGCCGAGCGGCCTTCTCGAGGTCGCCCCCCGAGGGCGCGCGAGACGACCGTCACGGCCCTCGAGGCCCGGGCCCGGTCGGGACCACCGTCCCGAGCGTTCGTGTCCGCTCACGGCCGGAGGTTGCGCACGGCGCTTCCGGCCTGGAGCGCAAGGGCGACGCGCTGCCGGCACGCGGGAGGGCTACGGCGCCCGGCCCTCCTCGCGATTCGATGCGGGCCCCGGTCACGCGTCGCCCAGGTCCGGCCCCCACCCTCGGCGCCCGTGGGGGATCGGCACGGCTCACCGGCTGCGGACGGCTCGTTCGAGCTCCGGACGGGGGGCGAGGCGGCCTTCCGGCCGCCGTCCTCGAGCAGGCAGGTGAGGGCGCGCGGTTCACCGGCTGGCGGCCGCGGTCAAGGCTGGTGTCCGCCGGGTCTTTGCGTCGCGGTTCTCGCCCCGGCACCCAGCGCCGGGAGCGCGTCGCGGACACGGTGGCGATCCCCGCTGGCCGCGGCCGGTCCTCGACGCATCTCGGAGAGCCGTACCGGGGTCGGTGATCTTCCCGATCCGACACGGCGATGAGAGGCGCCACGGGCTCGGGGGCTGCCGGGGAGGCCACCACGCGGCCGCCGCGCGGTGTCGACGGCGAGCGGCCCGCCTTCGAGCGTGAGGCCGCCCACGGCCCGTCGTGGGGTCGCGGTGGCGTTGACCGGGGCGCGGGGCCGGCCGGCCGCGGCGCTCCGCCGGTCGGGATCAGGCCATGGCCACCTGTCATGTGAGTGATGAGCCCGGGTCGCGTCCGGCCCGTGGCCCACCCGAGCGCCGGCGAAGCCGAAGGGAGCCCGCGGTGGTGGGCATCCGGATCGACCCGGATGGCGATGATCTGGCCTCGGGACTCCGGGTGGCACGCCGGGCGGGGCAACGTCGAGCGCGAACCGCGCCCGTGCGGCCCTTTGCGCCGCGCCAGCCCGCCGCTTCCTCGACCCGTGCGGTGCCGCGGGTGCGGGCCGGTCGGGCGACGACGCTCGGACCTGCCCCAGCGCTCGGCGAAGGTCGACGTCTCGCCTGACGCCGGGGTCCCGGCACCCCGTCGCCCCGACCACATTGTGCGCTGCTCGGTCGAGCGCATCGGCGGCGTCGGCCCCGGGCGGTGCCTGCTCGATCCGCGACCGGCCGGAACCTGGCCTGGGGTGCTCCGTCGGCGCTCGATCCGATCACGGCCCCGATCGCCGGGACCACGCCCTGGTCCGGTGTGGCCCCCGCCGCTCCCCCCACTCGGCTCCTCCGCTCGACCCGACCTCGAGATCGTCGCCGAGGCGACCATGGGCGCGGAGGCGTGGCGGCCGAGCACGCTCTGGCCGACCGGCGCCGGCAGCGGGCGTGGGGCCGACCGCGGGAGGACACCGGCGGCCGGAGGTCGCCACGACGCCGCCACAATGGAGAGCGTGACGGGAAGGGGGTCGAAGGGGCGCGGCCCGACCGTGGCTTGGATCGCCGTGACGCCGGTCAAGGGGCTCCGCCTTCAGCACCGGGAGCGGGTGGAGCTGACCGAGGCGGGCGTGCTCGGGGACCGTGCCTTTTTCCTCGTCGACGAGCGTGGCCACCTGGTGAACGGCAAGCACCTGGGGCCCCTACTCGCGGTGGTGGCCGACCACGACCCCGAGGCGGGGCGGCTCGCGCTGCGCTTCCCCGCCGGGCGCGAGGTGGCGGCGCGGGTCGAGCTCGGCACCCCGCTCGAGGTGCGCTTCTTCGGCCGGGAGATGCGGGCACGGTCGGTGGAGGGCCCCTTCTCGGCGGCGATCTCCGAGCACTGCGGCCGTGCCCTACGGCTGGTTGCCACCCCGCCCGGGCGGCCCGGCGTCGACCGTGGCGCGAGAGGGGCCGTCACCCTGCTCTCGCTGGCGTCGCTCGAGCGGCTCCGGGCCGAGGCGGGCGAAGCCGATCCGGTCGATCCCCGCCGCTTCCGCATGACCCTCCTCGTGGACGGCCTCGCCGCTCACGAGGAGGACGCCTGGGTCGGCGCCGAGGTCCGGGTCGGCGAGGCGATCCTGCGCGGGGAGGGTCACGTCGGCCGCTGCGCCGTCACCACCCGCAACGCCGACACCGGCGCGGTGGACTTCGAGACCCTCCGCCACCTGGGGTCCTACCGCGACAGCCTGCAGGCGACCGAGCCCCTGCCCTTCGGCATCCATCTCCGCGTCCTGCGCCCCGGCACGGTCCGGCTCGGCGACCCGATCGCGGTCCTCCGGCTGGGGTCCCCTGTCCGGTGACGAACGCCGAGCCGGACCGTGCCCGACCATCGACCTGAGGCCAGGAGCCGACCCGAAAGCCTCGCTCAGGGCATGGCGACCGTGCCCCCGGCGGGACGTCGGTCCCGGTGGATGCCTCGCCCCGCCCGGGCACGGTCGTCTCGATTCCCGTCCGATGGGCGAATACTGCCGAGGCCGGACCGCCGCCCGGGTGCGCGGCCCGGAGGCCGGATGGGTTCGGACCGGTCAGGGCCAGAGGCGACGGCTGGCCAGGCGGGCGCCCTCCGCCATGGCCTGGAACTTGGCCCACATCACCCTGGGATCGACCTCGGGCTTGTAGGTCGCCTGTGAGGAGAAGCCACAGTCGGCCCCCGCGATCACGTTCTCGCGCCCGACCAGCTTCGCGTAGCGCAGCAGGCGCTCGGCGACCAACTCCGGGTGCTCGACGATGTTGCTGGCATGAGTGATGACCCCCGGGATCAACACCATGCCCTCCGGCAGCTTCACCTCCTCGAACACGTGGTACTCGTGCTCGTGCCGGGGGTTGGCGGCCTCGAACGAGAGGGCGCCCGCCTTGATCCGCAGCACGGACGGCAGGACGTCGCGCAGCGGCGCGTCGTGCACCCGCGGACCCTCGTTGATGCCGTAGCAGGTGTGGAAACGCACCCGGTCGGCCGGGATACCGCGCAGCGCGTGGTTGATCGCCTCGGCGTACCGGTCGGCCTTCCTCCGCTTCTCCTCGGCGGTGAGGGTGGGGTCGCCGTAGACGTCGGTCAGGAAAGGGTCGTCCACCTGGAGCAGGAGGCCGGCGTCGACGATGGCCCGGTACTCCTCGTGCAGCGCGTCGGCGACCGCGAGCAGGTACTCCTCCTCCGTCCGGTAGTACCGGTTGCTGCCGACCCCGCTGGGCGCGACGGCGGGAAGGAAGGCCTCGACGTACGGTTGGCCCTCCAGCGCGGCCTTCAGGTTCTCGATGTCGCGGCGCACGGCGTCGTGCCCACGGTACCGGACCGGACCGACGCACACGGCGGGCCTCATGGGGACCACCGTGCCCCCCATCATCGCCCGCGAGAAGTAGTCCCGGTAGTACTCGGGGAAGGCCCGTACCTCGGCCTCGTACCGGTTGAAGCCGCCCTGCCCGGGCTCGAAACCCTCCAACCGTTCGTTCACGTAGGTGAAGAAGCCAGGCTTGCCCTGCTCGCCGTCGGTCACCACGTCGAGGCCGTGCTCCACCTGCTGGCGGACGACCTCCCGGACCGCCGTCCGCACCCGCTCGTCGTAGGCGGCGACGTCGTGGAGCTGGTCGGAGAGCCGAGCCTTCATCAGGTCCAGCAGGTCGGCGGGGCGGGGCAAGCTCCCGCAGTGCGTGGTCAGTATGCGGTCGACGCTGCGTATCATCGCGGATCGTACCCGGTCCCACGGCTCGGATCGAGAGGCTCTCGCAACCCTTCGGTCCGGAGCGAGGTGCGGGGACGGCCGAGCGGGTCGACGGAGGACCGGCCGGGGCGGGAGCGGCGGCACCGGCTCGCCCGGGGTCGCCGCCGGGTTGCGCCGCTCCCGGGCCGGAGGTCCATCGTGGGCCTCGACTGCCGGCCCATCGTGTTCGAGGGCTTGGATCGGAACTCGCGGCGTGCGGCGCCGAGCGGGAGCGAGGTCCTGACCCCGGTCGCCCCCGGCTCGGCGGCCGCGAGCTGGCCGCCGAGCCGTACCCGGGCGAGGCCGGGGTCGGGCCCCACGCCGCTGGGATCGAGCTCCGCGCCGCTGGGGGCTGGCCCGGCTCGGGCTGCGCGACCGGGTGCAGGCCGTGGCCTTCGCCGACGCGAACGGCCCGGTCCGACCCGGGTGCCCGTGGCCGCGGCTCACGCCCCTGTGCCGGGGCGAACCGGCCGTCTCTCCGTCATCGCGGCGCCGGGGCACCGCGCGCCACCCCAAGGCGCCGTCGTCGGGGCCGCCTCCGGATCCCGCGACCGGGCGGTCGCCGACCACCTTTCGGTGACACCTGACCAGGGCCCGTCGCTTGCCCGAGCGCGCTTCCGGAGGTCCCCCGGAGTTCACGGTCGAGCGGGCGTCACCCCATCACCGGCCGCCGCTGGCCTCGTCCTCACGCTCCCCAGAGCCGGGCCACGTTCGTGATCTCGGCGTTGAGGATGTTGTCGTACTCGTCCGGTTGCGGCTCCGGGATCACCTTCACGCTGCTCAGGCTGGGGAACCCTGCCGGCGACGGGCTACCCGGCATCGTGCCGTAGAAGCCGGCCGTCGCCAGCGCCCTCTGCCCTTCCGGTGTCAGCATCCACGCCTCGAGCAGCCTGGCGGCATGAGGATGGGGCGCACCCTTCAGCAGGCCGACCGGAGAGTGGGCGATCTCGGCCCCCTCCTTCAGCGACAGGACGAGTCCCTCGGGTGCCCCTTGCTGGCGGTCCTGGATCACGGACTGAACGCCGTAGGGGATGGCCAGCGGGTACTCGCCTCCCCCGACCAGCTGGGCGACCTGGGGAACGTGCGGCACGACCACGGGGTTCTGGGCCCGGAACCGCTGAACGAAGTCGTCCGAAACCAGCCCGTAGTGGACGAGCTCGATCAGCAGACCGCTGGTGGCACCGATCTGCCGGGGGTCGGTGATCACCACCTTGCCTCGCCACTGCGGTTGCAGGAGAGCCGCATAGCTCTTTGGCGCCTGCGACGACTTCACCAGATCCGTGTTGTAGAGGATGCCGTTCAACTTCGCGTAGGGCGTGGTCCAGGCGTGGTCCGGGCCGACCATCTGGTAGCCCGTGTTCCGCAGCCCCTGCGCCGTGGGCGGGTCGTACGGCACCAGATAACCGTGGGCGTACGAACGCCAGATCTCGTCCCCGGGGACGTCGAGCAGGTCGGCCGTGTGCTTGCCCGATACGAACTCCTCGTCGATCCTGGTCACCAGCTGGCTTCCGGTCAACAGCTGCGCCTGCACCTTGATCTCGGGGAAGCGCTTGCTGAAGGCGTCGTACACGACCTTCAAGGCGGGCGCGTCGGGAGCGTAGACGATCACCTGCGTCTCGCCCGCGTTGCGCGCCTGTTGGTACAGGCTCGTCAGCTGCTTGGCTGCGGCGGCCCCGCCCAGGGCGGCGGCGCTCGAGCCCGCTCCGGCCTGCCCCGCCGAGGTCGTCGCCCCACCACAGGCGACGAGCAGGACCAGGGAGCAGGCTGTGGTCAGCACTCGTGCCCAGTGCCTTGCGCTCATCATGTCTCTGACCTCCGTCGACCTTCGTGTCCGTTCCCCCCGCCCAGCTCGTCCGCGCGCGCACGCCGCCCTCTCATCGCCTCATAGCCGTACCCCCTGCGTGGCCAGGCACGCCTGCAGCTCGCCGATGTCGATGGATCGGATCGGGATGCGGTCGCGGGCGGCGAGGGCGGCGGCCACGCCCGCCGCCTGGCCGGTTGCCATGGCGATCCCGGCGCTGCGCACGCCGGCGAAGGCGAAGCGGTCCGCGGACAAGCACCGTCCGGCCACGAGCACGTTGGTCAGCCCTCTGGGTTGCAGGGCACGGAAGGGGATGCCGTAGGGACGGCCGGGTTTCGTCATCTTCGTCTGGTAGCGACCGCGTGGATCGTGGTAGCTGATCCCGCCCTGGGCGCGGACCACGTCGTCGGGAAAACGCCTGCCCTCCAGGACGTCGGTCCGCGTCAGGACGTACTCGCCGACGATCCGCCGCGTCTCCCTGACCCCCACCTGGACGCCGGTTTCGATCAGATGGGCATGGGCGAACCCGGGCACCCGCTTCCTCAGGACACCGAGCGCGGCCACGACCTGACGCCGCCCCTCCAGCTCGGCGCGGGTCAGATCGAGGACATCGGTGGCATCGACGCGCAGCGAGTGAAGCATGTTCATGATCACCTCGCCCCGACGGAGGGTGAAGTGAACGGTGATGCTGTCCATGTTGGGTGCGTACTCACCAGCCTCGACCGCCTCCCTGACGGTGCTGGTGAAGCCGGAGATGCCGACCGGCATGGTCAGCTGCTCGGGGGTGATGCCGCCATGGCTCAACCGCTCGGCGAAGTCATCGGGATGCCTGCGGACGTGATCCAGGATGGCATCGGTGTCGACGTTGCCCAGCTTGAACATCAGCGTGGTCGGCTGGAGCAGCGGCGCGTCGCCTTCCCCTTTCACGAACTCCCCACCCGCCAGGGCGACCAGGTCGGCGTCGCCGGTGGCATCGATGAAGACGCTGCCGGGGACCACCTGGGTGCCGGACTTGTTGACCACGGAGATGGCCTCGACCAGCCCGTGCTCGCGGACCACGTCGACCAGGTAGGAGTGAAGGAGGATACGGGCACCGGCCTCCTCGACCATGGTCTGGGCGAGGTACTTCAGCAGCTCCTTGTCGTAGGGAGTGATCGTCACCCCCAACGTCTGCAGCGGCCGTGGCACGACTCCGAGCGCGCCGCCGAGCTCGGTCAGGCGCGCGAACACCTCGTCCGCGATCCCGAACACCACCTGCTCGTTGGCGGGGTTGAAGAGCCCGCCGATACCGCCCAGCATGACCCCGGCGGCGGTCCCGCCCAGGAATCCGTAGCGCTCGACCAGCCACACCGACGCTCCCGCCCGCGCCGCCGCGACCGCCGCCACCCATCCGGCCGAGCCGCCCCCGACGACCACCACGTCGGCGTGCGGCAGGACCGAGGTGGGGGACGGCACGGCCCTCGCCCCACCGCCGGCGATCCGGGCATCGGCGCTCACGTTTGCTTCACACCGCCGATGAGGTGGCCAGGTCCTCTGCCGCCAGGTGGGAGGCGTGCTCGGCGACCACGTCGGCGAGCTCGCTTCGCGGTGAGACCACCTCCAGGCTCCGGCACCTGAAGCTCTCCGGGTGGCGGACGGCGTACGGCTCGACGCCCTGCTCCAGCTCGCGGAGCATGCGCAGGAGACGCCGACGGGCGGCGATGATGGCCACGTCGCTGGTGCCCAGGTGCTCCTTGCTCCGGTCGACGATCGGCCCCATGGTCTCGGTCATGGCCCGGTCCTCGTCCACCGGACCGCTGGCGATGCCGCTGAAGTTGCTGTTCCTCTGCAGTTCGCGATCGATCAGGTAGTCGTTGTCGCGGTTCCGTTCCGAGACCCAGCCGTCGACCACGTAACCGTCGCGCAACCTGATCGGCGCCGGCACCACCCGACCCGACCGCATCTGTCGCTCGCCCTCGGTCAAGGGGCGCTCGGTGTTGTAGAACACCGAGCACGACCAGGTCGTGTAGTCGTCGATGGGGACCAGGATGCGGGCCGAGCGCGACGACGAGCCCGGGATCTGCGATCCCGAGGGGGCCAGCCAGTGGGTCAGGCGCCAGTAGTACCGACCCTCACCGATCGTCCGCCTGCCTCCGTAGACGAACCCGTAGTTGGTCTCCCGCACGGTGAGACGAGGGGCGGTGTCCAGGGCGACCAGCTGGCGGTACCCGGGGACGAACTGCGGGGTCGGTGGTGCCGAGCCGAGGTCAAACCAGCGGTGGAGGAAGGAGACGTGGGCGGTGTCGATGTCGCCCTCCAGCGACTGCAGCCAGTTCGAGTCCTGGAACCACTTCCGCACCACCCGCTGCTGGTCCGACACCAGCGTCCACTCGTAGCGGGGGAGCTCCGGCTCCAGCTCCGGCGGCCCCATGTACACCCACACGAACCCCGCCCGCTCCCGGGTCGGGTAGGCCTTCGCCTGCACCTTGTCCTTGAAGTTGCTGCTCGCCGGCTCGCTGGGCATGTCCAGGCAGCGACCGTGGACGTCGAACTTCCAGCCGTGGTACACGCAGCGCAGGCCGCGCTCCTCGTTCCGTCCCCAGAACAGGAGGGCGCGGCGGTGGGGGCAGTAGGCCTCCAGGATGCCCACCTTCCCCTCGCTGTCCCGGAAGGCGACCAGGTCCTCGCCCAGGAGTCGCAGTCGGAGCGGCGGGCAGTCGGGGGCCGGCAGCTCCGAGCTCAGCAGGCAGGGCAGCCAGTACCGCCGGAACAGCTCGCCCATGGGGGTGCCCGGCCCAACCCGGGTCAGCCGCTCGTTGTCCCGCTCGCTCAGCATCGCCCTCCTCCTGATCCATGTGCTCTCGGTCCCACCGGCACGGGGAACGGAGAGCCGGGGAAGCCCTGGTCCGACGCATCCCGGCCGCCTCGCCTCACGTCGAACCCCCGGCCGGGTCCCACCGGTGCATCACCAGCACCTCCTCGGGGGGAATGTGGAACTCGACCTCCGTGCCTTTGAGGGCACGGATCCGGTCGTACTCCCGATCGCCAACCACGGCGGTGAAGGTCACCGCGCCCACCTTCATCCTGAGGTCGACGCGGTCGCCCAGGTAGACCACCTCCTCCAGCTGCCCCCGGAAGAGGTTCGGAGCTTCGTCGAGCGCTCGCGTCAGGCGCAGCGAGCTGCCTCGAAAGGCGATCTCGGCGGCCGCTCCCGGGCTGAGACCGGCGTCGTTCGAGCACCGTCCCAGCAGGCGAAGGCCATGGTCCAGATCGACCGCCACCTCTCGCCCCGCCTGCCTCGACACCCGCCCCGCGATCACGTTCTCATAGCCGACGAAGTCGGCCACGTAGCCATCGGCAGGGCGAGAGAACACCTCGCGAGGCGTGCCCACCTGTCGGACGCGGCCGTCCTTCATCACAACCACCCGGTCGGCCATCGCCATGGCCTCCACCTGATCGTGGGTCACGTAGAGGGAGGTGGCTCCCGCGTCGTCGTGGATGCGGCGGAGCTCCCGGCGCATGGCCGCCCGCAACCTGGCGTCGAGGTTGGACAGTGGCTCATCGAAGACCAGCAGCCGCGGCTCGGCCGCCAGCGCCCGAGCCACGGCCACCCGCTGCTGCTGCCCGCCGGAGAGATGCTCCACCCGCAGCCGCTCGGTTCCCGGCAGACCGACCAGGGCCAGCAGCTCCCGAGTGCGAGACTCGCGCTGACGACGCGACCAGCGACGAACTCGCATGGGATACGCGATGTTGTCGCCCACGCGCAGGTGCGGCCAGAGGGCGAAGGACTGGAACACCATGCCGGTTTCGCGTCGTTCGGGGGGCACGAAGACCCCCCGGCGGGCGTCGAAGACCACGTCCTCGCCGATCCTCACCCGACCGGTGTCCGGGACCTCCAGCCCGACCACGCAGCGCAAGGTGGTGGTCTTGCCGCAACCGCTTGGGCCGAGGAGCGTGACCAGCTCGCCAGGCTCGATCCTGAGGTCGAGATCGACGATGGCGTTCACGTTCCCGTATCGCTTGCTGAGCCCCTCCAGCTCGACCGCCGTGGCCCGCCTGGAGGTCCGTGCCGATCGCACTACCGGACCGTCATCGGAGATGCTCGTGTCCACCGTCGCCTCCCTCCCGACCATCGCGCTTCCCCACCGTGCCAGCACCAGGCCCGACGTGCCCAGCGCCATGCCCGCCGCGAGCATGGCGAGCAAGAGACAGAGCAGGGCCGCCGCCCGTCCTCCCTCACCGCCCAGGTACATGTCGTAGATGAGCACCGCCACCGGCTGGTTGGAGAGCGAGGAGAGGAGGATGGGCACGGCCAGGTTCCCGGACATGACGATCGCGGCGATGGCCCAGCCGGCCAGGGCGGAGGGCCGGATCAGCGGGATCACCACCCGCGCGAAGGCCTGTCTGGCCGTGGCCCCGGCGATGCGGGCGGCCTCCTCGAGCTCGCTCGAGACCTGCAGCAGCGCGCTCTCCACGCTCCGGCTCACGACCGGGATGCCCAGCACCATGAGCCCCAGGAGGTTGATCCAGACGGTCCCGAAGCCGGGGCGCAAGGGGGGGATGCTCAGCCACGCCCAGCTGATGCCCAGACCCAACACCACGCCGGGGACGGCGAAGGGCAACCAGGCCATCCAGCCCAGCAGCGCCCCCAGTGCGGAGCCGCCGCGTCGGGCCCGGCGACCGATGAGGACCGCCCCGGCCGTGGCCAGCCCGCCGCCCACGACCATGATCAGCGCGGTCGCGGTCAACGCGCGCAGAACCGATTCGTCGCCCAGCAGCGACTCGTAGTTGGCGAGCGTGTAGTGCGTGTACAGCCCCAGGAACGACTGCAGCGACCCCACCACCAGCTGGGCCAGTGGGAGCACGAGCGCCACCAGGCCGAAGACGAGGATGCAGGCGGTGAGCAGCCAGCGCCAGCCGCCCAGGTCCCAGGGATCACGACGGTACGATCGGCCACCGACGGTGACGAAGGAGGTGCCGCTGATCAGCCGCGAACGAGCCTGGACCAGCAGCAGGACGATCGCGATGACCAGGATCGAGAGCGCCGATGCCTCGCCGAATCGTGGCGGTTGGACCTGCTGAGCGAGGAAGTAGATCTGGGTGGCGAAGACCCGAATGCCGGCGGGCAGGCCGAGGATGAGCGGGATCTCGAACTCCTGCAGGCCGATGAGGAAGCCGAGCAGCGCCACCGCCATGATGCTCGGCGCGAGCAGCTTCACCTCCACCGTCAGCAGGGTGCGCAGGCGACCGGCGCCGGCCACCTGTGCCGCCTCCTCCAGGGATCGATCCACGGCCAGGAAGGGACCGATGAGGAGCAGGTAGGCGAAGCTGGTCGCCTTCATCCCCGCCACCCCGATCAGCCCTGGCCACGACATGACGTCGATCGGCCTCCACTGGCCGTGCGTGAGCAGCTGGACGAGGCGGTTCAGGCCGCCTCCCCTCGGGTCGCCCAGCATGGCCCAGCCCAGCCCGAAGAACAGCGGGGGGGTGGCCAGGATCAGCACCATCACCGGGGTCACGAGCCCGCGGAGGGGGGCGTTGGTGCGGGCCACGGTGAAGGCGAACACGACGCCCAGCACGGTGCTGATCACGGCCTGGGAGAGTGCGAACCCGAGCGATCCGACCAGGGTGGCCCGGTTGGAGGGATCTCGCACCGCCTGCAGCACGCCGTCCAACGTGAACGAGCCCGGGGCCACCGGGGGGCCGCTTCGGAAGGCGCCGTAGACCACCGCCAGCATGGGGAGGAGGAAGAGGAAGACGGCGACGGCGAGCAACAGCACCAGCTCGACGTCGAGGCCGGTCGCCCGCCGGCGGAGCCCGATCATCCCCGGCGGCCCGGCGGTCCCGGCCACGCCTTCACCTGCCCTTGCGCCCGCGGCCGGCCGTCGGCCGCCGGGACGGCGCCGACGTGCCCGCCGACCGGCGCCGGGCGACCGTGGTCACCGCCCCGGCCGCACCCTGGGTCGTCGGGGGCCGACCACCGACAGCCCGGCCGGGCGCGCGGCGCCGATGGTCGGGATGGCCGATCCGGGGCGAGACCGGGTCCGGGCTCACCGATACCTCGCCGGAGGTCACCGCGGCCGGCACGGACCCCGCGATCCGGGCGAGCTGGACGGCGAGGTCGAGCCCCACCGTCCCCGGCGGGGAGACGGGGGTCGTCTCCAGCCCTCTCGCCGCGGCCTTCCCCGCGCTCGGCGACGACTCGGGGCCCGGGCTCGGCCCGCTCCGGCTCGCGGCGCGGGAGGGGGACCGCCGCGTCGTCCCCGCCGGCCGGTGCCGACGAGTCTCGCGGACGTGCCCGGGCCGGCCTCACCCGGCCGTGGTCCGGGCCGATGGGAGGTCGGCGTCGGGGCTGCCGCCATCGCCGCGCCACACCTCCGGTGTGTCACCTCCGCACCGTCCCGTGGCCTCGGCGGGCTCAGCGGGAAGCTCCAGGGCGTGCCCATGTCGGCTGTCCCGCCTCCTGACGCTCGAGCTCGGCGATCAGCTTGCGCAGCTCCGCCACCGCCTCGTGGCCTCTCCCCTCTCCGACCAGGTCGTGTGCCGACCAGAGCAGCTGGCGGAGGACGACGGCCCCCGGCTCCGACCTCCTGACCGCCATGTCGGCCAGGCTCCAGAGCGCATCCAGCTCCGACTCCCGGTAGACGAAGTGGTCGGCGGTCCTCGAGACCTCGATCTGGGCGATGACGGTCTCGACCGTGGCCGGGGCCAGCTCCTCGATCTTCACCAGGTGCAACGGGTTGGGGCTCATCGCGCCGTCAGCTCCGCCGTGATCCGAAGCTCGTCCGCGTACTGGGCGAGCAGGATCTCGAACTCGGCCTCCGAGGAGATGAGGTCGAGGCTCCTGACCGCGTAGATCTGGCCGTGACGCGGACCGTACGGCTCGATGCCCTGCTCCAGCTCGCGGAGCATGCGCAGGAGACGCCGACGGGCGGCGATGATGGCCACGTCGCTGGTGCCCAGGTGCTCCTTGCTCCGGTCGACGATCGGCCCCATGGTCTCGGTCAT
>Ga0209810_1002885_pt1 | contig 19283 bp, 13 predicted proteins | sample Coa_R1_7_FD_187159 | JGI IMG/M metagenome (GOLD analysis project Ga0209810, IMG submission 187159) | Surface soil microbial communities from Centralia Pennsylvania, which are recovering from an underground coalmine fire - Coalmine... | ecosystem: Environmental > Terrestrial > Soil > Unclassified...
CTGCACGGTGTGGTCGAGGCTGGCGGAGGCAATTTTGCTGCCATCGGCAGCCCAGGCTACTGCCCAGACGGTACCGAGATGGCCATTGTAGGTGAAGGCGTTGGCCCCGCCTGTCGCGTCCCAGACCTGCACCGTCTTATCCTCGCCCCCGGAAGCTATACGCTTGCCGTCCGGTGACCATGCCACCGTCTCAACGGGGCTGCTATGGCCGCGATAAATGTAGAGCGGGTGGCCGGTCGCGGCCTGCCAGACCTGCACCGTCTCATCATCGCCGCCGGAGGCCACGCGCTGGCTGTCGCCTGCCCATGCCACCGCCCAGACCTTGTTCCTGTGGCCTGAATAGGTCTGTAACTGATGCCCTTTGAGGGCATCCCAGACCTGCACCGTCCTGTCCGCGCTGGCGGAAGCGATATACTTGCCGTTCGGCGACCATGCCACCGCCCCCACCCAGTCTTTGTGATGCGCGTAGGTCAATAGCCGGTGTCCCTGGCGCGTATCCCAGACCTGTACCGTCGCATCCTTGCCCGCCGAGGCGATATATTTGCCGTCCGGCGACCAAGCCAGCGCCAGCACGCCATCTCTGTGGCCGTTATAGGTGAGCAGGCGCTGGCCCGTCGCGGCCCGCCAGACCTGCACCTGCCGGTCGGTTCCGCCCGAAGCAATGGTTTTGCCGTCCGGCGACCATGCCGCAACCTCGACTCCCCCGCTATGGCCCCTGTAGGTAAAGGTATGGTCGCCGCTGAGGGCATCCCAGACCTGCACGGTATGATCCAGCGAGCCGGAAGCGATGCGCGGCGAGACGTTCGCATTGCCAGCAGGGGCGGGCGACCATGCCACTGTGAGAACCTGATTCGCGTGTCCTGTGTAGGTATAAAGCAGGCTGCCCGCTGTGGGCGCGCGCGGCTGCAGCAGGTACCACGCCACGCCGCCGCCTGCCAGAGCAAGTCCTACCAGCCCGGCCAGCCCCAGCACGACCGTGCGCCGCGAGAACCGCTGCACATACATATCGGGGCGCGGCGGCAGGTGCGTATTGACATACGCCGTCGATGGGCGCGCCGCCAGATTGATCCCTGGCATGGATGATGGCCTGTTGAACGCCTGATTACCCCTCTTCATGGGTTTGAACCCTGACCCCATCTGCGCTGGCGGGGCGTTCTCGGCGCCTGCCGACCGCGATGGCGGGTCATAAAGCTCCTCGCGCGCAAATGGCACAGGCTCATACGGCATCATTCCTGTGAGCGGCGGCGTAATCGGTGCTGACAGGACATTCGTTCCGACCGGCGTCGTCGGCAATGCTGGCTGTACATATTCCTGCATCGGCGCGGCGGCTGCAGGGAGTGCGTCTGCTGTTGGCCTGTCTGCCAGATCGGCAGGCTCAGCGACAGCCAGGTGCGCGAGAACGTTGGAGAGCGAGTATGGCGGAAATGCCTGCGGCTGGCATGCCCTTTCAAAGGCATGCGCGAAGGCTTTGACGCTTTCAAAACGCGCCTGCGGCTCTTTCGCCAGCGCCCGCGCAACCACCTGCTCGATCTGCGGCGAAAGCGCGGGAACTCTGGCGCGTAAAGATGGCGCCGGACTGTGCAGGTGCTGCTTGCCTACCTCGATGAAGGTTCCCTGAAACGGGCACTGGCCGCAGAGCCACTCGTAGACGATAACCCCCAGCGCGTACTGGTCGCTGGCCGGTCCTGCCCGCCCGCGCAACTGTTCGGGCGACAGGTACAACACGTTGCCAACAACATCCAGCGCGCTGGCAGAACGCATCCCCTGCACCAGCAGCGTCAGGCCGATGCCGCTGACCAGCAGTTCGTAATGCTCGCCCAGCAACAGATTGCCCGGCTGTAAATCGAGATGGAGCAATCCCTGTTCATGCGCACTGTGCAGCACATCAGCGATTTGCTCAACATAGGGTAAAATTTTTTCCGGCGGTTGCGGCGCGCGCAGCAGATAGGAGAGCGTCCCGTGTGGCGCGTAGGTCATAACAAGATACGGCATATCGCCTGTAATGCCATATTCGAGTATATTTGCAACATCAGGATGCTTGAGCATGGCGATACGCTGCATCTCGTCAAGGAATGCGCGCCGTTCCTCGTTCATCAGGTGCAGTAGAAGCACCTTGACGGCGGCCAGCATCCCGGTTTGTGCCTGCTCGGCCAGATAGACCTCACCCGTGCGCCCTCGTCCCAGAGGGCGCAGCAGCCGGTAATTGCCAATCATTCTCCCCGGCAGGACAAACCCACCCCGGCCTTCCCCTTCGGCCCGGATTCCCCCATACATAACGACACACCCCTTCTCAGGTTACAATCGAACGATTCCCCTTTGTCTCCCCATGTCTTTCTTTTCTCCCTGTACTATTGAACGAGCAAGCGGCTAGCCAGTAACAATAGTAGAGATTGGATATACTATAATAGTACAAAGTGAGCCAGGACGGAAGCCAGATCCGCTCTGGCTTCTCATCCATGACCTCCAAATACACATTGACAACTATCTTCTGTTCCGATTACACTCATAACATGCCTGTATGTTCGCTCGGAGGGAGAAGATCATGAAAGAGGCGGAGAATGATCGGCTGCCTGACGATCTGGACGTTGAGATGGTCCCGCTTGAAGGGGAGGCGGAGGATGGGGATGCCGCTGCTGGCGGTCAAAGCTACTCCTTGCCTGTGAAGGCTCTGATGGCGCTGGCTGCGCGCTGGCGCCCTTCGCGGCGGCGCGGACCGGTGATATATGTCGCTATGGCTGTGGGTGTCATCATCTTGCTGGCGCTGGTCGCGCGCTCCAGTGTTCCTCTTCCCGGCAACTCTGTCGGAGAGCAGCAAAATGCCGTGCCGCCGCTACCGCCGGGCTATAACGACTTCTTTCTACGGCCAGACGTTCCCTGGACGCAGATCTTCATCGATGGGCAGCGTGTTGAGCTGGCAGGGGTAGAGAGAGCGAGTTCGCTCACGCTCAAGCCCGGCCATCATCTCATCTCCTGGCGCGCCGCCCCCTTCCTGCCGCAATCCTGCCGTATTTCCATTCCCTACGCCGTCAGTGACTCCTGCACGTTTGCCCGTGAAGAGATTACGCCGCCCGGCTCTTCTGTCGGCCTGCAAATCATCCTGCTGCACGAATCGTTGTCCACGCTGCCTGCCGCGCAACAAATCGCTCTGCGCAATGCTATTCAGGCCAGCTTCGACAGCCTTCCAACCGGCCAGAGGGTGCAGCCGGGCGAACGCTACTTCGCTGACAATCGCACGCTGGCGGCAACGCAGCCATTGCAGGCCACGCTGCGCTTCTCGCTTGACACAGACAGCGATGCGAATTGCGCGCTGGACGTGGAGGCCATGTTCCCCCAGGGTTGCACGCTCGCCGAACAGGACTGCGCGCAACTCTGCACCATCCCCTGGAACGCACAGGGCATACCGCAGGAGGCGGAAATGGGCTGGCTCGCGTTCGCCCGGACCCACCTCTCCTGGGACTACACCACGCTGGCCGGGCAGCCCATCTCCGGCGATCAGCCCATTGATAACAGCCCGGCCAACTCTGCTCCTATGACCGACCAGCTTACATTGCTCAGCGTCACGTGGCAGCAGGATGGCTGGCACATTCGCCCACTGCTCGGCCCCGACCTGCTTTCCCCCACCATTGTCGACAGCGGAGACCTGGGCCAGCCTGCGGGCGAGAATATCCAGCTGGCCGATGATCCTGCCTGCGTGGCCGCGCAGGACGTGTTCGCCCGGATATCAGCGTATTCCTCTTCCCTGTTCAACGCTTCCTGGCAGCAGATCCATTACGTCTCCGGCGCGAACCCCGCTGCTGGCTGTGTTGTTACTCTGCCGACCGCCATCGATAACGCCACTCCCACTCCCCTGCAAACGGCCATCTTCCTCGAACGCTTCGGCGTCATGCTGGCCGTCAACGATGCCGCTCATCGCCTTCAGCCAGACCTGCCCCTGGCCGATCGCGAGGAAAAGACGCTGGCCGGGCAACTGGCAACCATTGTGGGCTGGCGCAGCTTCTCACGGAGCGGCGACGGTCACTAGCTATCTGGACAGGTCATGCTGAGCGGCAGCGAAGCATCTAATGTCGCCATGTTGAGGAGCGGTGGCCCCAGATGCTTCGCTGCCGCTCAGCATGACCTGTCCAGGACGGTTTTTCATGACATGTTATGGCGTCAGCCGGTTCAGGTCGCGCGGGAAGGTCGTGACCAGCTTGACGTTGGGGGCGCCGGTGAGCTGCATGAGCAGGCGTTCAAGGCCAATGGCGAAGCCGCCGTGCGGAGGCATACCGTACTTGAACGCCTCAAGGTATGCCTCGAACGGCTCGACGGGCAGATTTGCCTTCTCCAGAGCCGCCAGGTAGTCCTCGTAGCGGTGTAGCCGCTGACCGCCCGTGACCAGCTCGGTGCCGCGAAAGAGCAGGTCGAACGAGTTGGAATATTCCGGACGACCCGGCTCCGGGTGCGTGTAGAATGGGCGCTTGCGCATCGGATAGCCGGTGACAAAGAGAAAGTCGCTGCCGTACTGCTGCATGGCCCACTCGCCGAGCCAGCGTTCGTCCTGCGGCGAGAGGTCTGGTTCGCCGCGCACATCCACGCCGTGCAGCTTGAAGATCAACTCCTGCGCCTCGGAGAAGTGGATGTGCGGGATGCGTTCCGGCACGACGGGCAGCGTGACGCGCAGCAGTTCCAGTTCCGCCGGGTACTGCGTGCGGAAGGTCTCGATCATGTCGGCCAGAATATCGCGCAGCAGAGCCATAATCGTGAAGTGGTTCTCAATGAAGCCCATCTCGGCGTCCAGGCTGACATATTCGTTGAGGTGGCGCGTGGTATCGTGCGGCTCGGCGCGGAAGACCGGGCCAACCTCGAAGACGCGTTCGAAGACGCCTACCATGATCTGCTTGTAGAACTGCGGGCTTTGCGCCAGGTAGGCGTCGCGCCCGAAGTAGTCAATTTTGAAGACATTGGCCCCGCTCTCCGTCGCCGAGGCCACGATCTTCGGCGTTTGAATCTCGGTGAAGCCGCGCGCCGTCAGCGTCTGGCGGAAGCTGCTCATCACGCCGGAAGCCAGGCGCAAGATAGCGCGCCGCGTCGGGTGCCGGTTGGCCACAACGGCATGGTCGAGCAGCGTGTTGATGTGAGCGTTCAGCTTGCGTTTGTTGAGCGGTAGCGGCGTTGTCTCCCTGACCGGCGTCACCACCTCAAGGCGCAGGTTGTGCAGTTCCGCGCCGCCGGGGGCCTGCGCCTCGCTCACTACCTGTCCCTCAATCTCCACCACGCTTTCCAGCCCGGCCTCGCTTTCGACGAGCGGAGCCAGTTCGGCCTCGCTCTCGGCTACCGCCTGCACGCTGCCCCAGCCGTCGCGCAGCACCAGAAAATTGATGCCGCCCAGCCGCCGGTTCGATTGCAGCCAGCCCGCCACGCGCACGCGCTCGCCAACATGCTGGCCAACCTCGGTAGTACGAATTCGTTCCATCTCCAATCAATCTCCTTTTCTCTCCTGTCCTGTCCCAAAAACAAAAACCCTCGTCCTATTGGAGGACGAGGGCAAAATGCCTGTCGTGGTGCCACCACCATTTACCCGCGCGCCATACCCCCTCGCTCGCGAAAACGCGGCGCACGGCACAAGGGCCTCTACCGGTTCAGCCCCATATACATGAGATAAACCGTCGCGCTACAACGGGCGCGGCCCGCAGCCAGCTACTGCGCCCTGTATGTGTGGGGCGGTTCACCGGCTGGCTCAAGGGGGTCATCGAATGGCCCGGCGGCGATGCTCGCAGCAGACGCATCGCTCTCTGAACGTCGGCAAAACACTCGACCTGTCCCTCTCATCGCCATTGCATCATCTTTTGCTCACTGCGACTATAACACCATACACGCCCGATGTCAAGCAAGCGTTTAGCCTGAAAATGTCGGGCATTCTGCCCCGGCCCTTCAAGCCGCTCTTGACTTTTGGCGCGTATTCGTGTACCTTACAGGTAGTTTCAAGTCATTTGTAGCAGAAAAACCAGAGGTAGGTAGAGCGCAGCATGATAAGCTTCCTGTAATTCCACTTCCCACGCGGAAAATACCTTGCGCATGTCCGGCATCCTCTTCTCAATGTGCCGGTGTTATCTGCTCTTATGGTATTTTGCCTCGTGATAAGCGGTGAAGAGGCTATCATCGTTGACGCCGACCGGAGCTTCTGGAAACCAGACCTTTGATGCAGCCATTTCCCTGTTCCATGCTCCCACAAACACTCTGTTCAATGGTGTCCTGTCGCGTAAGCGGCCTCTTCACCCACGTTCTTGCTATGAAAGATGGTCCATCCACAGGCACAGATAAGGAGAATGTATGACAGGACAGAATAGTTTTGATATGAAGAGGCAGGCAGAACAGGAACGCCCGTTGAGTGGCCTGCTCGCGCGGGCGCCGGAGACGGCCATCCTCGTTGGCGTTGATATGCCGGGGCAGAACAGGGAGAACGCCAGGTGGCCAGTGGAAGAGTCGCTGGACGAACTGGAACAACTGGCGACTACTGCCGGGGTGCGCTGCGTCGGGCGCGTGCAGGCGCGGCTGGCGAAGATCAATCCCGGTACGCTGCTCGGCTCCGGCAAGGTACAGGAGATTGCCGATCTCGTTGCCTATCATGGCAGCGAGGCCGTCATCTTCGATCTGGAATTGACGCCGGGGCAGCACCGCACGCTGGAACGCGAGCTGCAAACACAGGTGCTTGACCGCACCGCGCTCATCCTCATCATCTTTGGCCAGCGCGCCCGCACTCGCGAAGGCCGCCTGCAGGTCGAACTGGCGCAGGTCGAGTATGACCTGCCGCGCCTGGCCCGTCAGTGGTCGCACCTCTCGCGGCAGAAGGGCAGCGTGCAGCAGCGCGGCGAAGGTGAGAAGCAGATCGAGGTTGACCGCCGGTTGCTGCGCCGCCAGAAATCGCAGCTTGAGGAGGAGTTGGAGGAGGTACAGACGCAGCGTCAGTTGCATCGCGACCACCGCAAGAGCGTCGGCGCGCCCGTCGTCTCGCTCGTTGGCTACACCAACGCGGGCAAATCTACGCTGCTCAACCGACTTGCCAACGTTCACAGCCTGGCTGAAAACAGGCTCTTCGCCACGCTCGACCCTATGACGAGGCGCGTCAAGCTGGCAGGCGGGCAGGAAATTCTGCTGACCGACACCGTCGGTTTCTTGCAGCGCCTGCCCACCACGCTGGTTGCGGCCTTCCGCGCCACACTCGAAGAGGTGACGGAGGCCGATTTGCTCGTCCACGTCGTCGACGCTTCCAGCCCCTCGATGGCGCGGCAGATCGAAGCGGTGGAGCAGGTGCTGGAAGAGATCGGCGCGGGCAGCATCCCCATGATCCTTGCCCTCAACAAAGCCGATCTGCTGGCCGCCGACGCTTCGCCGGAACTGCCCCCGCTCGCCTCAACGCTCCCCTGCGTGCGCGTCTCCGCCCTCAACGGCGCGGGCTGTGAGGAGCTGCTACGCTGCATCAGCGATAATCTGGTGGCAGGCTTCGTCCCGCTCGATGTTCTCGTCCCCTACAGCCGGGGCGATCTGGTGGCCCTCTTCCACCAGTACGGCACTATCGACAGTGAGACCTACGAGGCGGTCGGCACGCGCCTGCGCGGCCACATGCCTGCCAATCACAGCGGCCCCCTGCTGGCATTCCAGCAGAAGACGGCGGCAAAAAGGATGCGCGCTTGAGCCATTGCAGGCCGCCGACTGCAACAGGTTGGCGGCGGCCTGCGCTGGCTGGCCCCATCCATCTTTCGTACCATCCAGAAATTTGCTGATCCTGTTGCCATACTGTTGTCACATCGTTCAGGCATACTATGGGTGTGAGGAAAAACAGGACTCACGTGACGAATGGATGCACAACAAAATGCGAAAGCAAAGGAGAAATGCCATGTTGTCAGGTCTGAATTTTGTCATGGTACACGTCAACGACATCGAGGAGGCGCGCAACTTTTACACGGAGAAGCTGGGGCTGGAAGTAGAGGATGCGGCCCCTGACTTCGTGCAGTTCAAGCAGCCGGGTGGCAATGGCGCAACGTTCGCCATCTCGCACGAGCCAACCATCGCACCCGCGCAGGGCAACGATATCGAACTCTGGTGGTTCGTGGACAATGCCGATGCCGTCCATGCCGAACTACGCAACCGGGGCGTTGAGATTGCGCAGGAGCCGAAGGATGAGCCGTTTGGCCGCACCTTCGCCATCAAAGACCCCTCCGGCAACATTCTCTATATGCTGCAACTACAGCAATAATTACCCCCGCCCCGGTCAGGCTATCGGTCTACTCAGGCCCACGCAGGCCCACGCAGGCCCACGCAGGTCACCCGTCATAACGGGCCACCCGCCGCGTAGGCGTCCCACAGCAGGCCACCCGCCATAACGGGCCACACACCACGCAGGCCACCCACCACGCGGGCCTGGGTGGCCTGCATGGTGGGTGGCCCGTTATGACGGGAGCGCGGGGCCTGACCGGCACACCGGGCAGTTTATTCCCCCACAAATGCCACGAGGCGGCAGAAGGCGGCTTCGCCGCCGTTGAACTTCCAGGGGAAGCAGCCGACCCAGACGCGCCGGTCAAGCACTTCATCGATCATGCCGCCCGCGTTCTCCACGTGGAAGACGCCGTGCGGGAACATGTCGTAATGCATGAGTTGCAGGTCGTCGGCGGGCCAGATCTCTTCCAGCGGCTTACCCAGCTTCGCCGCCGCTTTGGCCGCGAGATCGGGCCGCACCTGGCGAATGACCGTGTTCATGGGGTGATCCATCGAACCGGCATCGATGGCAAACCAGGAAATTTTGCGTTCCAGCACCCAGTTGACAAACTCGCGCGTCGGCCCCGGATGCTTGATGAAGTAGCGCGTCTCGTCCGGCTCCGATTCGCCGTACCAGTTGCTCGGATAATATTTGTGGTAGCCGGTATGCACCACCACGATATCGCCCGGCTCGATGCGCAGGCCCGTCTTGCGCTCCCAGTCCTCGAAGTGCTGTGAGGTATAGATATCGTAATCGCCGATGCCCATGCCCTCCAGGTCGACCACTACCCCCGGCCCGACCAGCTTGCTCAGAGGAATGCTGCCGATATCCTGTCCGTTGGTCAAAAAATGCAGGGGCGCATCCAGGTGCGTGCCAACGTGCAGTGTGGACGAAATATGCTGCCCGCCCACCTTGTCGAACGCCACGCGCTTGATCCACTTGATGGTGGGGCCTTCGTAGGTGGCGAAACCTGGCGTGTGCATATCCCAGTTCTGAGACAGATCAATCACACGCATATGGCTCAAATCAATCGTTTGCATTGTTCTCACTCCTTACTCTGGTAATTATCACCGCCCGCCGTTTTGCACCGCGTCAAAAATGATCTCGTCGATCAACTGCTCGACGGGGGCGCGGTCGTCGGTATAGTAGATGTGGGCCGTTTGCTCCTCGCGCAAATTGCCCATTTTAATGCTCAGGGTGGTCATCGTTTTGAGCAAAGGATTGCTCAGGTCGCGGCTATTGGCCCAGAAGTTGAGCAGGCTGGTTGGCTGATTGGTGCCGATGACCAGGCTATTCTGATAAAAGCCGGTGTCTATAACATAGACGTTGGGGAAGACGGCGCGCATCGTCTCGGCGAGCGTATCGACCAGGCGAAAATCGGTCGCCGTGCGTCCGGCATTGATAACTGCCACGCCTGTCGAGGTCAGATGCGCTCTCACTTCACGAAAAAACTCCGCCGTTGTCAGTTGAAACGGTACGTAGGGCTGCTGGTAGGCATCAACAGCGATTTCGTCGTAATGCTGCGCGGTCGTGCGCAGGAAATAGCGGCCATCCTGTACAATTACATGCAGGTTCGGTTCGTGCATGTCAAAATACTGGCGCGCTAACTGCACAATTTCCCCGTCGATCTCAACGCCGTCGATTGGGATTGGCCCGTAGGCCGCCGTCAGTTCGCGGGCAATGGTGCCTGCGCCGAGGCCGATAATGGCGACACGCTTCACCTGCTGCGGCGAGAAGGGCGGGTTGTTGAAAAGCGGCGCAACCATGAAATAGTCCCAGGGGCCGCCGGTGAGGATGGCATGGGGATCATAGATGGAGTGGATGCCCACGCCCTCGTTCAGCACCAGTTGTACCTGGCTGCCAACCCTCACCACCTGAATGTAGTTGTAGGCCGATTCGCGTTCTGCGATCAGTGTCCCACCGCCATTGCTGCCGTTGGCAGGCCGAATCGGTCCCTGGATGCTCGTAATGGCCAGCCACATGGGGATGAGCAGCAGGATGGAGAGCAAGTTTTTGTTGATGCGTCTCCCGCGCCTGGCTGTCCCGCTGCCGCTGTTATCGTCCGGCCCCGCGTCTTTCTCGCCCGGCGTGCGTGAGAAGATCAGCCCGACGATGGAGACGAGCAGCAAGGCGACGGCAAAGCAGAAGAAGGTGCGGTAGGTACCGATGGTGGGGATGAGCCAGAGGACGGGCAAAAATGTTCCCAGGATGCTGCCCGCCGTTGAGATGGCATAGAGCTGCCCGGCGATGCTGCCCGACCGGCCCACCTGCACCACGCGCAGGCGAATAGCAAACGGCGAGACGCAGCCCAGCAGGATCATTGGCAGCGCGAAGAGCAGAATCACCGAAACCAGCGAGCCGTAGAAGACGCTGATGGAGACGCTGGCAAAGGCTGACAGCGACCAGTCCAGAATCGGGCGCGAGATGAACGGGATCAGGCCGATCAGGAAGGCTGCGACGATGGTCAGCGTATAGAGGAAGGCGGGTCGCGGCCTGCGGTCGGCAAGCTGGCCACCGACGTAGTAGCCGATAGTCAGGTAGAGCAAGATCAAGCCGATCAGGTTGGCCCAGACAAACAGAGACGTACCGAAGTATGGCGCGAGCAGGCGCGAAGCCGATAGCTCAACGGCCAGCGAGGCCGCGCCCGCCACAAAGACCAGTACAATCAGCAGCCAGCCTTGCAAGGTATGACCAGCCGTTGAGACAACAGCGCCGCTCTCCGCCTGTTCCTCTCGCGGGCGTTGGCGATCTCGTGTTGTGGACATAAGAAAACGTCACTCTCTTTCACTCAACAAGCTTGCAGAAACCGACAATTCCATCATCGGCACCTACGGTTAGCAGGTTCTGTTATTTTCGCATATTTACTGATATCCGTCGAGAGCCGACCGTGCCAGCGCAGGGGTTAAAAATTTCTCTGGTATTGCCGCCTTCATATTGATGCGAGGAAGTGGCCGTCCCCCAGAGAAAACCAGCCGGGAACCGGAGTATGCGTGTCTTTTCCATCACGCTCCCTCACAGACGAACTTTCAGGATAAACACGGCTCCGGCGAGCAGGAAGGCGGTGGCTACGGCGAAGACCACGCGGTAGCCGAGGGCGGTGGTGGCCGTGAGGCTGACAAGGTAGATGACGAAGCCGCCCAGCGCGGGCGCGAGAATGGATGGCAGGCTGCCCGAAGTCCCCCACAGCGCGAAATCCTTGCCCACACTGTTCAGCGAAGGCAGCGCGTCGATGGCCAGCGCCCAGTCGACGCTGGTATAGGCTCCGTAGCCGACGCCGAAGAGGATGCCTAGCAGCCAGAGCGGGAAGCTGCCCGGCGCGATGACGAAGGCGAACGAAGCCATCGCCATACAGAGTGTGGCGAAGCAGACCACCGGCGTGCGCCGTGTGCGATCAGAGAGGATGCCGAGCAAAAAGGCGCTACAAATGGCTCCCCCCAGCGCCAGCAGGGCGACCAGCGCAGTTGACTGCACAAAATTGCTGATATGGGCAACGTTGGCAAAATAGTATTCGATGAAGGTCATAAACAGCGTCAGCCCCATCATGACGGCGAAATGGGTGAGGAAGACGAGGACAAAGTTATATTCGCGCCAGGGCGCGAGCCAGTTGAGGGCAAACCAGCGCCGGAAACGCGGCCACACGCTTTCCTGCACTTCCAATGGCTTCCCCGCAGCAGGCACAAACGGCGTTTCATGCACGCCAACAATGGTAATCAACGCGCCAACAATCAGGGCGATGGCGGTCAGGATATAGAAGAGCGTTGCGCCGCGCCTGATAGCTGCCGCGCCCACAGAGGCCAGGCTGACCCCGCCAAGCAGCAGCCCGGCCACCGCCAGCGAGCCGATATTGCCGAGAATGGTCATCAACCCCATATAGCCCGACGCCGCCCCGCGCTGCTCCTTCGGCACACGATCGGGGATGAGGGCCTGATACGTGGCGTTAGCGAGGTTGCTGCCAATCTGATTCATAATCAGGGCCATGACAAAGACGACGATAGTATCAGCCGTCGCCAGGAACAACGCGCTCAGCACCAGTAGAGCGGCTCCGGCGGCGATGTACGGGCGACGCCGCCCCCAGGCTCCAGGCGTGTTGTCGGAGAGCATGCCGATGAGCGGGGGCATGACGAGCGAGAAAACCGCGCCCACCGCCGAGATCCAGCCCAGCAGCACCGCCTGCTGTGCGTTGCCGACCTGCCCTGCTGGCACGAAGAGCAGGATTTGCAATGGTATGACAATCGGGAACAGCGCAGCACTCTGCGCGTTGAGCGAAAACCAGAAGACGCTCAGGATGAGTTGATCGCGTACTCTGAGCTTCTCAACGGGCGCGAGTGAATCCATCATCCACTCCTTCATCACAACTCATAACAATTTTTGCAGGCGCAGGAGATCCTCCATTTTGCCGGAAACTTTGAGCTTGCGCGTAATGAATGCTACTTCCGGGTTCGTCTTGCGATCAAGAATACCGGCCAGAATATCGCTATCGGTCGTGACGGTGATATCAGGAGCGGGAACGCTCTTCTCCTCCAGCGACGCGCTGCCATCCTGCGCTATGCTCAGCACAAAGGTGCGCTGCAAATCAGGAAATGTCAGCTGGATAGTTCTGGCAAAGCCCTGGAAGGACGACTGCATTGCGGGCTGCTCAATGCGAGCGCGCATGCGTTCAAGATAGGGAATAATATCTGCCATAGCGTCTCCTTACGGGTTGATGAAGTGCGGAAGATAGGCTTGCTGCGCCGCCGCCATTTCATCGAACATCTGCCGTATCTCCGAGAGAGAGCAGACTGCCGCCGTCAGCGGGTCGAGCATCAGCGCCTGCACCGCCGCTTCGCGCTCTTCATTGAGCAGGGCCTGCACCAGCAGATCATGAACGACCAGATGCGCGGCGTCGAGCGCGGCGAGCGGGGTGGGCAGCGGGCCGAAATGAAGCGGCTGCACGCCGTTCCTGTCCACCAGACAGGCCACCTCCACGCAGCCATCACGAGGCAGATTCTCGATCAGCCCGCTATTGCGCACGTTGCCATGAATCACCTGGGGCCGGTTCAGCGCGTGGCCCTCAACAACGAAGGAACCGGCGTCCAGGCTGCGCTCCAGATAAAAGGCGCGCTCTCCCCGCCGCTCGCGTTCCAGATAGTCGCGCAGCCGCTCCTCGCGCGCGGCCCGTTCGCGCGGCCAGTTTCTTGCCCGTGCGCCACCCACACAATCCGGCTGGATGCTGACGTAATGGTCGATCAAATCCCTGCGTTTGCGGAAATAGGGAACGTATTCGGACGTATGCCCGCTGGATTCGGTCGTGAAATAGCCGAAGGCGCGCATGAGATCGAAGCGCACAGGTTCCTGTTCGTAGATACGCGGCTCTTGCGCCGCCTTGCGCAAACGGGGATAGAGATTCTCTCCATTATGCTCAAGCGTGACAAACCAGGAAAGGTGGTTGATGCCCGCGCAGCGGTAGCGCATCTCCTCAAACGGCACATGCACGTAATCGGCAAGCTGATAGGCGGTCAGGATGGTGGACTGGCAGAGCCCGACCACCGGCAGCGAGGTCGCGCGCAGGGCGGTGAGCGTCATGGCGGAGAGCGGGTTGCTATAATTGATGACCAGCGCCTGTGGACAGAGTTCCTCCAGGTCGCGGCAGATGGCAAGCCAGGCCGGGGCCGTGCGCAGGTACTTAAAAATGCCCCCCGGCCCGATTGTATCGGCGATACACTGCTCGACGCCATATTTCAGGGGGATCTCGTAATCGAGCCGCGTGTTTTCCGGGCCGCCCACCTCGATCATATGAAACACGTAATCAGAGCCGGGCAGGACGCGACGTCTGTCGGTTGTCGCCTGCACCGTCCAACGTTTCCCTGCCGCCTGAATGACCTGTTCGGCCACCGCCTGCGACAATTCCAGTCGCCGCGTATCCAGATCAACCAGGGCAAATGTGCCGTCATCCAGCCCGTCGATGGCCAGAATATCGGTAATCACATTCAGGGCAAACGTTCCACTCCCGGCTCCGATGAGCGCAACTTTGATCATACATTGCCTCACTTACTCGCATGCTACGGGAATCGTTCCCGGACATGTCATGCTGAGCGCAGCGAAGCATCTGTGGTAACCAACCGGACGGCGTGGCCCGCCCTGGATGCTGAGCGCAGCGAAGCATCCGAAGTAACGGCTTAGTCGGCGTAGCAGCCAGATGCTGAGCGGCAGCGAAGCATGACACGTGCAAGCCGGTTTTCAATAATATACAGAAAAAATTCGACTTCTTACAAGAATTATAGCAGATAAGCGGTTATGATGCCTGTGATGTATCACGCCAGAATATTTCTCAGCGCCTGCCCCTGTATCGCCTGGGCAGACTGGTAGAGGGCGCGAAAGGCGGGAAGGCCCAGCTTCTGTTCCAGCGCCTTGAGGAAAAGCTCTATAGAGTGTGAGGTCGGGTCGGAGAGGGACTGGCGCAGAGTGAGCGCGGCCAGCAACACGGCCAGCCCTTCCTCGCGCCGCCCCTGCTCGAAGAGCAGCAGACCTATGCTGGTGAGAATCATGCCCTGATACGGGTGTTTTGGTACCTGTTTGAGGAATTGCAGCGCGTCGCGATAATAGCGCAGCGCCTGCTCCGGTTGTCTCTCATCAGAGGCGAGCAGGCCCAGGTTGTGGCGCAGGGCGCTTTCCAGAAAAGGGTCGAGTGGCTGCCGGTTGAGGGTGAGCGCGCGTTCAAAGCAGGCCCGCGCCTCGCGCAGGTTGCCCCGCGCCCGCGAGAGTTCGCCCTGGTTGGTCAGTATCGTAGCCTCGCCGCGCGTGTCGCCGAACTCGCGATAGAGGGCAAGCGCATGCCCGAAGCAGGCGCGGCTCTCCGCTTCGTGGCCCAGGCGGCCATAAAGCAGGCCCAGGTGGCCGCAGAGCAGCGCAACATCTTCGCGCGCCAGCACCCCGCGCGGCGGCAGCATCATCATGTAAAGTTCCACCAGCGTATTCCACGCCCCCCACTGCACCATATCCTCGTGCAGGCCCTCGCTGAAAAGCAGATCGCAGGCCTGCTGCCAGTGCCAGCCATGACAGAAGTGGCGAATGGTGTAGATGAGCGGCTCGACATCCTGCGGGCCGCGCCTCTGCTCGCGCGGGACGGCCTGTTGTCGCGCGCGCTGCTGGTAATAGGCGGCGACGCGCATATGACCGGCGGCCAGGGCCACGCGCGCCGCTTCAGGCGAGTTTGCCATTCCTGCCAGCGGCCCCGTCACCCCCAGCAGGCCGCTGGTACGGCGCTCGCTGCCTGCGAGATAGTTGTCGAGGATGTATCGCCGCAGTAGCGCATGCAGGTCGTAGCAGGGGATACCATGCCGGTCGAGACGCGGCTGCACCAGCGCGAGCTGCGTCAGCAGCCGCACCTCCTGTTCGAGTGTTGGCAGATCGGTCGCACCATCGTACTCCTCGCTGCGCATGGTCATACTGATGGCCTGCAATGGAACCGGTTCATCGAAGAGGCTGAGGGAGCGCAGCAGCGCCTGTTGCACGGCATTCAGGTTGTGATAGACGGCGGCGAGCAGGTTGAGGGGAACATAACCGTTCCACAGGGGCAGATATTCAGGCGCGTTGAGCAGGTAGCGCGGGTGAGCGCCGGTCAGGTAACAGAGGGTGCTGCACAGGACAAGGGCATAGGCATGTCCGGCGCAGCGTTGCCAGAGCAGGGAAAGCTCCTCCGGCGCAGCCTGCACGCCGCGCTGTTGCAACAGGGCTGTCCCCTCCGGGATGCTCAGCCGCGAAACGAGATAGGCGCGCACGCGCGCCTCGGCCTCTTCGTCCCTATCGTTTTGCACAAAGGGAGAGCGGTAGCTGGTGAGCAGCACACGACTGGCCCCCAGATCGGTTTGCAGCATATCCAGCAGCAGCGAAATGGCCCCGCGCTCCTCGTTGATGGTGATGGTATTTTCTCCGAAAGTCAGCCACTCATCGAAGTGGTCGAACACGATCAAGGCCGGTTCCTGCGGGCGGCGCAGGGCGAGCAGGAGCAGGGAAATCTGCTGTTCCGGCTTGAGAAAAAAGAAGGCAGGGTCGCTCGCGCCGAGGGCGCTGAGGATGGCGGCGATGGCGTCGGGCAGGGTGGTATGCGGGCCGAGTCCAAGCCAGACCATATGGCGCGGGGCTGGCTGCCCGCTGCGCGCCATCGTCTGCAGGCGGCGATACAGCAACGCCGCCAGCGTCGATTTGCCTGCCCCGGCATCCCCGCTCAGCACCAGCGTACTGATCTGCGGGCGATTGAGCAAGTACAGCGCCGTGTTTACCTCGTCCGCCCGCTGCATAATCAGCCCATCCTCCGTCGGCGGCGGTGTCGTGGTAGACACACCGAAGAGCGCGGCGCCGTTTCTGTCCTCAGGCCCGCCCGCTAGCCCACCAATCGCCGTTGGCCCGTCCGCCGTTGGCCCGGTCGCCGCAGGCCCGTCCGCCGTTGGCCCGGTCGCCGTTGGCCCGGTCGCCGCAGGCCCGGTCGCCGCAGGCCCGGTCGCCGTTGGCCCGGTCGCCGCAGGCCCGGTCGCCGCAGGCCACCCGCAAGGGGTGGCCCTACTATATACGTCGCGCTCGCTTGCCCCGCGAGCGTTGGCGGTCGGGGGGGGGATATATAGCCCTGCCTGTTCGTTTCTGTTTATCATCCGTTACATACCCTGTCTGTGCATCGATGTTGCATTGTGTCTCCCCCTGTATCAGAAGTATATCCTACTTTCCCCACAAAAGCCTTGAGTGGGTGTATGAGTAGCACTTATATGCTAAGATAGGGAAAAATTTTCGGATGTGAAGAGAGGGAAGGATTAGCAATGATACGTATCATCTATATGGGTACGCCGCAATTCGCGGTACCGGCATTAGAGGCGCTGATCGCGGGCAGGAAGCCGGGCAAGGTGTTGCCAGAGGGGTATGAGATCGCGACCGTGATTACGCGGGTCGATAAGCCGGTCGGGCGCGGGCAGGAGATTGTCTATTCGCCCGTTAAACAGACGGCGCTGGCGCATGGCATTCCCGTCTGGCAGCCGGGTTCGCTCAAGAAGCCGGAAAACATCGAGGCGCTCGCCGCCTACAAAGCCGATCTCTATATCGTCGCCGCCTTCGGGCAGATCTTGCCGCAGGCCGTCCTCGACCAGCCGCGCTACGGCACGCTCAACATCCATGCCTCGCTGCTGCCCCGCTATCGCGGCGTCTCGCCGATATCCGAGGCCATCTTGCAGGGTGAGCGCGAAACGGGCGTCACCATCATGCTACTGGATGCGGGCGTCGACACCGGCCCGATACTGCTCAAACGCGCAGTGCCGCTTACAGGCGAGGAGACGACCGGCAGCCTGACAGAGACGCTGGCACAGGTGGGCGCGCAGGCATTGCTGGAAACGCTGCCGCGCTGGATCAGCGGCCAGATTACGCCCACCCCACAGGATGAGACACAGGCCACGCATACACGCATGCTGCGCAAAGAGGACGGAGAAATCTCCTGGCAGCGTCCAGCCGCTGTGCTGGCGCGCATGGTGCGCGCCTACACGCCCTGGCCGGGAACCTACACCCACTGGCGTGGCAAACTGCTCAAAATCGTCCACGCCCGTGCCCTGGAAGTGGAGCCGGAAGCCCTTCCCGGCGAGACAATTGTACCGGGAACGGTTAGTCAGCGCGAAGAGGGCGGCCAACAGGTCCTTGCCATCGTCACCGGCTCCGGCCTGCTCATTGTCGACCGCCTCCAGCTCGAAGGCAAACGCGCCATGAGTACCGACGAGTTTCTGCGCGGCTACCCGCAGATTGTGGGGGAAGTGCTGGGATAGCCCTACCATTGTTTGCCACGCCGTCTCCAGTACCCGCCAGCCGCAGGGTACCCGCCATCTCCAGTACCCGCCAGCCGCAGGGTACCCGCAAGGGGTACCCCTACTATACGCGAATCCGCTCCTTACGAGGGTGCAGCGAGTGACGGTGTGAGGGAATATGTGCGGGGCGTATATAGAAGGGGTATTCCTTGCGGGTACCCGGCTCATGGTAGTTTGCTATCCGTTTGCATATCACACGAAGAATTTCTCTACCGCTACAGGAAAAACTGGCACAACCCACGATGGCAATGTTTGCCGCCCAAAAAAGACTCCCAGTGAATGATATTCCCCATCTTCTAATACCAGCACCTCGACGGTATGGGTAGTGGGCTTGACGATCCAATACTCGGTAATCCCCGCCTGAGCGTACTGTTGATATTTAGTAAGCCTATCATAAGTTGCAGTACTTGGAGAGGCTATCTCTATCGCCAGATCGGGTGCACCAATGATTTTCTTCGCTGTCACCCGGTTTAGATGCTCATTGAGTACAACTACCAGGTCTGGCTGAAACACATCTTTGGGGCCTAGCTCCACATCAATAGGAGATGGGAAGAGTTTGCCAATCCCAGCGAGATCAACATGAGGAAACAAGTAGTAAGCAATCCTTACTGCGATTGACTGATGATCGGGCGTGGGCGCAGGTGCTATAAGCAGCACTCCATTCACAATTTCGTATCGTTGCCCATCATCGGGTAAAGCAGCGTAATCGTCGTATGTCCAGGAACCTTGCGCGGGTCCTGGAACCCAATCAGCAGGTAATACCACTGACGGTTGTTCTACTGTGGTCATTTCAATCCTGCCTTTCATCTCGTCTCAAAAGAAAACACCTGTTGCTTATACGCTATGATACTCTAAACAGAGGGAAATAGCTAGCTATTTTAGCTTTCCCTCCCCTCATAAAACGCGGCAATGCCCCTCGCAAACTGGATCACGCTCTGGCGCAATTCAACGGGGGAGATCACTTCAACTCCTGTGCCGAGACCGAGGACGCGGGTGCGGGCGGCCTCGAAGGACTCGAAGGAGAGGGTGAGAGTGATCCAGCCTTCAGAGTCGGGCGGCTCGGCCTGTTCGATGAGCGTGGTGATGCTTTCGCCGAAGACGAAGGGGAGTTCGGCGATGATTTCGGGGGAGAAGCGCAGCGTGGCCTGATAGCGCAGCCAGCTTGACTCGAACTGGCGGCACGCCTCGGCCCAGTAGGAGGCGAGGTCGAAGCTTTCGGGTCGCTGGAAGTATTCGCC
>Ga0209810_1002888_pt1 | contig 19273 bp, 18 predicted proteins | sample Coa_R1_7_FD_187159 | JGI IMG/M metagenome (GOLD analysis project Ga0209810, IMG submission 187159) | Surface soil microbial communities from Centralia Pennsylvania, which are recovering from an underground coalmine fire - Coalmine... | ecosystem: Environmental > Terrestrial > Soil > Unclassified...
CGCCGTTGTGCCGGAATGGATCGAATCGTCCTGGCCGCTCGATACGCCGGCCGGGGCGCATCCTCGGCACGCCGGCGTCGCCAAACCCACCGTGGGGGCGCTGCCGAAGACGCTTGACCGCTTAGTCGAAGATCTCGGGTTGGCCGCCGTCGATTTTCTCAAGCTCGACGTGGATGGATACGAGGTCGAGGTGCTGCGCGGGGCGACAAGGACGCTAAGCCGGCATTCTCCCACGATCGTCTTCGAGCACGCGCCGTATACAGTGGTGGAGAAGGGCTACGATCCGGCCGAATTCGCCGATATCCTCAAGGGCGCCGGATATGGCTTCGCGGACCTGCGGCGCCGGCCGCTGCGCGGCGACGGCGAATTGCTGCCGGAAATGGCGCCCGGCACCGGCATCAACCTCCTCGCGATCCCTCGGCGCCGGTGCTTGGCGTCCTAGCCGGTCCGCGCCGTCGCGATATTGTCGAGAAACCAGCGGTAGGTGCTCGTCAGGCCGGCGCGCAACTCGATCGACGGCGTCCACCCCAACGCCTTGAGGCGGGCGATGTCGGAGCATTTGAACGGGGTGCCGTCGGGCTTGCCGCGGTCGAGCACGATTTCGCCGCCGAAGCCGACGATGTCGCAGATCAGGCGCATGAGGTCGCGGATGGAGATGTCGATGCCGGTGCCGATATTGATGTGCCGCTCGTCGGAGTAGTGCTGCATCAAAAAGACAAGCGCATCCGCGAGATCGTCGACGTGCAGGAATTCGCGGCGGGGCGCGCCGGTGCCCCACAGAGTCACGCTGGCGGCGCCGGTGGTCTTGGCCTCATGAGCCTTGCGCAGCAGCGCCGGCACGACATGGCCGCCTTCGAGATCGAAATTGTCGCCGGGTCCGTAGAGGTTGGTCGGCATGACCGAGATGAAGTCGCAACCCTTCTGCCGTCGATAGGCTTGCGCCAGCTTCAACCCGGCGATTTTGGCGATGGCGTAGAACTCGTTGGTCGGCTCCAGCCCGCCGTCGAGGAGGGCTTCTTCGCGAATCGGCTGCGGCGCGAATTTGGGGTAGATGCAGGTCGATCCGAGGAAGACGAGCTTTTCGACGCCGCAACGCGCGGCCGCCGGGATCACCGCCAGCGCAATCGCGAGATTGTCTTCGAGAAATTCCACCGGAAGCCGCGAATTGGCGAGGATGCCGCCCACCTTGGCGGCGGCGAGGAAGACCACCTGGGGGCGGTTGCGTTCCATCCAGGCGGCGACGTCGTCTTGCCGCCGCAGGTCGAGCGCGCGGCGCTCGGCCGTCTGCAGATGAGCCGCCTCGCGGGAGAGGCGACGCACGATTGCGGAACCGACCATGCCGCGATGCCCCGCGACCCAGACGCGTTTCCCGGCAAGTTCAAATTTCGTCACGGCGGCAGATCCACAGCCGCGGGATTTTAAGCGGACAGTCCGGGTGCTGCCAGCCAGTCGGCTGACTGCAACCCTGTCGAGAGTCGTGGTAATCTAATCTTGCCGCGCGCGAGTTGCCGATCGCCGCGTGTGTATCCGATCGCCCGGGGGAATGATGGGTCTCATTCGCTTCTTGCTTGCGCTCAGCGTCGTCGTCGCGCATGCGCCGAGCCAGAAGCTGATGGGTTTCACGCTGCTTTCGGGCGTAACGGCGGTGCAAGCGTTTTACATAATCTCCGGCTTTCTGATAACGATGATATTGAATGAAAGGAAAGAATATCGTTCGCCCTTCAATTTTTATTTGAGCCGGTATCTACGTCTTTGGCCACCCTACATCGTCGTCGCGCTGATCACGCTCGTCGTTGCGAAGTGGCGCATGGAGTTCGTCGACCTTGCCAAGATGGATTTCGTTACCCAGGCCTTCTTATGGTTCTCGAACGTCACGCTATTGCTGCAGGATTGGTTTTGCTTCCTGCGTGCCGATAATGGACATCTCTCCTTTACGGTCAGTTTCGGGGCGGCGCCGCCGCCGCTGATCGTCTATTACCTGTTGGCGCCGCAGTGCTGGACGCTCGGGGTCGAGATGAGCTTCTACGTCGTGGCTCCCTTCGTCTGCCGGCGCTGGTGGGGAGCGGTGGGACTGTTCGGCTTCGGCCTGGCCGCGCGCGTCGCCATCGCGCAATGGCAGCCGCCGTTGCAGGATCCATGGCTGTACCGCTTCGCGCCGGCGGAGATGATGCTCTTCGCGAGCGGCAGCCTGTCCTACTTTCTCGGAACGTACTGCGACCGGCGCGCGCGACCGCGAAAGATCATTCCCGCCGCTTGCATGACCTTGCTGTCGGGCCTGATTCTGGCAAACGATTACGCGATGCCGTGGCTTGCGGCGCATCTGCCGATGTATTGGCCACGCCTGTATCTGATGAACGGGCCCGTGCTTGTTCTCGTGGCCGCCGCGTGTCCCTTCCTGTTCAAGATCAGTCGGGCGAGCCGCATCGACGATTTTCTCGGGGAGCTCAGCTATCCGATCTACGTCTCCCACTGGTTTCTGAGAGGCGAGGCAATCGAGCACCTGTCCGCCCCGTGGGATGCCGGCAGCCTCGTCTATGTCGCCGGGGTGATCGCCTTCAGCGTGCTGTTGCTGGTGTGCGTCGTGTTTCCGGTGGACCGCATCCGCGCCCGTTTCGGCGCTCGCGTTCCCGGTACCGATCGCGCCGCCGGGGCGCCGGTCGGGGCGCTTGCGCCGGCGGCTCAGGGCGGCGGCTGACTCTCTCTTGCCGCCGGGGTCGCGTTGGCGACGTTGACCCAGAACGGCTCGACGCCGGGCCGCTGCTGCCACGGTGCGATCCGAAAGCGCCACGCCGTCACATCGTGGCGGGTCATCACCTCTGGCGGCACGATGTAGATGTTGTCGTTGCTGTTGACGTTGCCGTCCGCACGCGGAGCGAAGGCGAAGCCGAAGGGCAGGGGAGGCGCCGTCGGGTGCAGCAGGCTTTGGTAGCTTTCGGTGCCGCCCGCCCCGATCGCTGCGGCGAGTTCGGAGACGTGCAGCGTGGGGGTGTCGGGCCGAATCGGGTGGTCGTCAGCTACGACGAGAAATCCGCTCAACAGGCGACCCCCGAACACGATCCGCTCGTCGGCGTCTTCGTGCGCCACCGGGATGCTCGGCCAGAGCCGCGGAAAGAGCCGTTCGGCCGCCGCTGGCGCGAGAACGAACAACGCGCCGGCGGCGGCGATCACGAGTAGGCCGCGATAGGCAAAGCGCCGCGGGTCGGCAGGGTAGGGAACCTTGCGGGCGAAGGGGTCGCTGAAGCCAAGCGCGAAAAACAGTAGGAGCGGCACGTACGAGACGATCAGGGTGCGGGCGCCGTCGTTGATGAAGACGAACGGCGCGGAAAGGAGCGTGCTCCCCCAGATGCAGAGCCAAAATCCCAGCTCGCCCGCCTTTCTGCGCCTAGCCAGCACGGCGGCAAGGCCTGCGAGCGCCATCAGCGAGAGCCACGGCCGCGGCAGCCACCGCGGCTCGGGGGCCATCGAATAGCCGCGCCATAGAATGTCCGGGAGACGCTGCAGGAACTGCGCGCCCGATTTGGCGAGAGCCTCGAACGCCCGGCTCGGGTCCTGCTTGAAGTTGCGCCAGGCGTACGCGTAGAGGACCGCTTCCGCCTCGCGGTCGCTCGCCGGCAGCCCCGACCAGCCGAGCCGGCGGGGGCAGGCGGTCCAGTCGCCGCCGACGCTGAAGCCGCACGCCACATATGAGAAATTGCCGCCGACATCGCCGAGCGTGCTGCCGTACATCGCGTTGAGGCCATAATTGGCGCCGCCGATCGCGGCCAGCGCCGCCACCGCCAGCGCCGCCACGCGCAGCCGCTGCCGTCGCTCGCGCCGGTGGCCGAATCGCCAGACGACCCAGAGCAGCAGCGCCGGGATCGTAAACATGCTGCCCATACGCAGCATCAACGCGACCGTCATCGATCCGAAGGCGACCAAGGCGCAGGCGGCCGAGCCCGTGCGCAACGCGCCGATCAGGAACGGCACGCAGAAGAACACGCAGCACAGCGCAAGCGGCTCGGTAAGGTCGGTCGGCAGCCAATCCCGCGCCAGCAGCCAGGACAGGGCGAGGAACGCAGTGCCGGCCCACACCCCGCGCCAGCGCACTACCGCCACCGTCGCGAACGTCAGCGTCGCGCCGAGCAGCGCCGCCTGTAGCAGCAGCATCCAGCCTGCCGAGAAGCCGCCGGCGAGCAGGAGCAGCGAGCGGAAGGCCGAGGCCAGCGGCCGGCGCTGCCCGAACGCGTTCCACACCCCGGGATGGGCTTGGTCATAGGTGCCCGCGAGATACTTCTCGGCGTCGAAATACGGGATCAGCCCCGCGATATTGTCGACTTGCTTCGTGTGAACGACGCCCGCCCACATCGCGCTGATCGCGAAGACAAGCGCGACCGGCAAAACCAGCCACAGCCAGCGGTTCAAGGAGGCCGCGGCGGCACTCTCCTGGCGCTCGATCAGGCTCCTGCCATTGGCGATGCGCGGCGAAAGCCAGGTGGCGAGCGCGCCGACGGCCGCCAGGGCGACAAGGAAGTAGATGCCGCTGCGTTCGCTGCCGGCGGCGGCTCGCGCGAGCCGCGACCAACGGATCGGGGCCGTCGTCGGCATCGCCCATCCGGAGACGAGCGCGGCGACGGAGGCTGCGGCGTAAAGGACTGCCGCCGCGGCTGCGGCGTAAATCAACCCGCGCAGCACGAGATAAGGGGCTGCTGGCAGCCATCGCGCCGCCGGCGAATTGGCGCCACGGACGATCGCGGTTTTGACGGGACGCCGATAGCCGACGAACCCGGCGAGGACAGCCGCCACGGCCAGAAGAGGCGCAGCCCACGCCGGCGGGTAAAGGCCGTAGCGTAAGACTGCCTCGGCGTCCGGGCCGTTTTCGACGCCGGCCGGCAGGGAGAAGACGACGTAACCGCCCCAATGGCTGAACCCCGATGTTTTTCCCTGCCGGATGTCGTCATGGGCCTGGTGCGGCGGACCGATCTCCGCGCCGTTGACCCATAGCCGCAGATCCGATTGGGTCGGCCGGTCGTTGCGGTCGCCGCGGCCCGCCAGAAACCATCCCAACGGCGGCGCCTTCAGGATCACCTCGAGAGCATGGGAGCCGGCTGACCCTTCGGTCGGAAAAGGACCGATAAAACGCTCCTCTTGCGGCCAGCCGAAAAAAGCCAGAACGATCGCCGCGACGGCCGCGGCAAGGATCGGCCAGAACAGCGATCGAGAGACAAGCTTGTATGGGAGCCGGCTACGCCTCTGCCCGGCGAACCCTACGCCGGCCATGTCATCGCCGCCTTCGAGCCGCCCGCTCGAACGACCGACTGGCATCGCGGGCGGATCTATTTTTCTGCGGCCTCGCCTGAGGGCTGCGGCTCATCGCGCTTGTAAGCCTGCAAATCTTCCCGGCTCCTGAGGCTCCTTATGATCATGTTCGCCCAGATGATGTTGGCGACCTCGTTCGGGTGGCCCTCCCAGCGAGTGATGTGCATGGGCTGGTTGCTGTAGCGGCGATAGTAGTCTTCGGTCGGGATGACCGTGGCGCCCGCCTGCGCCAAAGCCTTTTCCGCGACCATCGCGATGCGGTAGCCGCGGCCGCCGTAGCTCGGATACTGATCCACCACCATCGCGAGAAGTGGCGGCAAACCGGCCGCGCGCACCGTCTTGTTCATGTTCGCCACATCGCGGGCGAAGCGATTTTGATAGCCGCCGAAATCGGCCAGAATATCGTCGAAGAAATCCGCGCGCAGGTGCAGACGCCGCAACGTGCCGTCATAAAGCTCGTTGAGAAAGGCGCCCGACCGTGTGTGTTTGATCAGGAAATTCTTGACCGCTGCCGGAAGCGGAAACGGATATGCGTCCGCAGTATAGTATTCCCCCGCGCCCGAAGGCAGGAAGTCATTGAGGCATACGGCGTACAAAACAAGGTTCGGGTGCAATTGCGGGACGAATTTTTCGATCTCGCGGAGCACGTCTTCCGACTGGTAGCCGTCATGCCCCAGATTGACGACCTCGATCCGATACTGTCGCTGCAACCAAGCCGCGGTGAGGTTGGAAAACCGCCACTTTTCCGCCAGCCCGTCGCCGTAGGTGAGGCTGTCGCCGACCACCATGACGCGATAGGTGTCAGGCCGTTTTGCTGGATAAGGCGTCGCCCAGCGCAGCCCGTCCGCGTTGTAAACCTCAAGCGCTCCCTGCCAGTAATCGGCTCTGACGGCGCCCGAAACCGTGGCCGGCCGGCGCTTGAACTCCTCGGGCATGGTCAGGAGTTCCTGCCGCTGTTTGGCGAGTGCCGCAATTTCCGGGGGGACCGGTATCTCCAATGCGGCGTCACCAGTGGGCTGGGGTACCGCGATGGGCGGACTGCCGCTCGCGATCTGCACGCTGTGGCTGCCCGCCCAGACCCAGAGAAAGGCCTCCAGCCCCCCAAAGCTCAAGCCGACCGAAATCGCCACCAAGAGGACGTTCGCCGTCAGCCGCTTTAACACCGTCATATTTGCGCCGTCATAACATCATCGGTGTCAGTCATCGCCGAACTTGGGCCGGCGAGTCGGGCTTTATCGCTGCCGCGTCTCGTAACGCTGCGTCGAGGCGAAGACAAGACCTCTTTGTTGACGACGTTTTCCCGGTTGGGTGTGCCGTCGAGGACGCTCAGGAGGTTCTGGGCGGTGACGATGGCCATGCGGTCTACCGCTTCTTTCGTCACGCCGGCCATGTGCGGCGCCGCGACGAAGTTGGGCAGGGTCAGCAGCGGGTTGTCCTGCGGCGTCGGCTCCTCGGCGAAGACGTCGAGCGCGGCGCCGGCGATACGGTTCGCCTTCAGCACGTCGTAAAGCGCCTTCTCGTCGATGATCCCGCCGCGCGCGGTGTTCACGATGAACGCGGTAGGCTTCATCCGCGCAAGCCGCGCCGCGTTGAAGAGGCCGACGGTCTCCGCCGTCTTCGGACAGTGGATCGTGATGAAGTCGGCCCGCGCCACCGCCGAATCGAGATCGCCGACCGGCTCATAGCCCATGCCGCGAATCGTCTCCGAATACATGTACGGGTCGTAGACCAGCACGTTCATTTCCATCGCCGCGAGGCGCTTAGCCGAACGGGTGCCGATCTTGCCGAAGCCGATGATCAGCGCGGTCTTGCCGTAGAGATCGACCGGCATCTCCTTGTAGCGGTCCTGCCAGCGGCCCTCCTTCACCATCCGGTCCATCGCCGCGCCGCGCCGCGCCAGGTTCATCAGGAGGTAGACGCCGGCCTCGGCGACGCTGACCGAATTGGCCGTGCCGGCGATCATCAGCGGCAGCTTGCGCCGGGTCAGCGCCGGCACGTCCACGGCGTCGTAGCCGACGCCGATGCGCGCGACGACTTCGAGATGCGGCCCGGCGTCGAGTTCGGGGTCGCTGAACGGCTGCACCGACAGCGCCACGCCTGCGGCATCGGCGAGCAGCCGGTGCAGCTCCTGCTTCGGCCCCGTTACCGAATAGGCCACGCCTTCGACGTCCTCGCGCGCCTCGATGACCGCCCACCCCGCCTTCGCCATCGTCGTCGGCAGCAGCAGCTTCTTGATGTTGGTCGTCGCCGGCATCGTCCCCCTCCGATGGTCTCGCGGGGCAGACCGTACAGCCTCGCCGCGCGCTCGACGAGAGGCTTGTCTTGTGAGGCCGGCCGCAACATTCGATGCTGGCGCCATTCACCATCGGAGGCCGCGATGCCTATCCCGTTTTTGATGCTGCCGCCGCAGAGCGAGAAGACCCGCGAGTGGGGCCGCAAGATCGCCGAGGCGTGCCCGGAGCTCGAAGTCATTGTCGCCGAGACGAAGGAGGGTGCGGAGCAGGCGATCACCGCGGCGGAGGGGGCGTTCGGTACGATCCCGCCCGAGCTGCTCCCGAAGGCGCAGAGGCTGCGCTGGCTGCAGGCGCCGCAGGCGGCGCCTCCCGCTGGTTATTACTACCCGGAGCTGATCGCGCACCCCGCGGTGATCACCAATTTTCGCGAGATCTACAACGACCACATCGCGGCGCACATCCTGGCTTTCGTGCTCGCGTTCGCCCGCGGCTTTCACCGTTACCTGCCGCAGCAGCTGCGCCGGGAATGGCGGCCGGCGCCGCGCGAGAGCGGCGATGTCGTGCACCTGCCGGAGGCGACGGCGCTGATTGTCGGGGTCGGCGGCATCGGCGCCGAAACCGCGCGCCTTCTCGCCGCCTTCGGCGTCCGGGTCGTCGGCACCGACGAGCGCCGCAGCGATACCCCGCCGGGGGTGGCGGAGTTGCACCGGGCCGATGCGCTCGACGCCCTCCTGCCGCAGGCGGACTTCGTGATCCTGACCGTGCCGCACACGCCGGAGACGGAAGGCTTCATGAACCGCGCCCGCTTCCAGCGGATGAAGCGCTCGGCGTTTTTCATCAATATCGGACGCGGCATGACGACGCGGCTTGAGGATCTCGTCGCCGCCTTGCAGGCCGGCGAGATCGCCGGCGCCGCGCTGGACGTGTACGAGATCGAGCCGCTCCCCGCCGTCCACCCGTTGTGGACCCTGCCTGGCGTGCTGCTGACGCCGCACACGGCCGGGCACGGCCCGTATCTCGACGACCGCCGCCTCGCGGTGCTGACCGACAATTGCCGCCGGTTCGTCGCCGGACAGCCGTTGCGCAACGTCGTCGACAAATCCCGCTGGTTCTGAGGCGAGAGCAAGAGTGGCAAAGTCGCCTTCAAATAGAAAACTCGGTTCCTCGAATTGACCGTGGATCGGCCGGCGGATACTGCCTGTTGACGGAATAATTGTGTCAACAGGAGCGATTCGAGATGAGGAAGGTTTTGTTTGCCGCCGGCGCAGCGGTTGCTGCAATCGCCGGGCTCTCATTTGCGCAAGACGCCAATGCGCAGGCCTGCGGCTGGAATGGATACGCCTATGTCTGTTCACCCTCGACCGGTTACGGCGTGACCTATCCGTACGGCTACTATCCGTATCCCAGCGAGGGTGGGTCGTTCCCGAACGTCACCGGCTACAAGCCGCCGTGGCAGCCGTCCTACCCGGGTCCGCGGGCAAGCAGCGGCGCCGGCCACTGACGCCCTCTTAAGACATCTGACCGCGGCGGCGTTGGTTGCGCCGCCGCGGTCGAACCTCAACCCATCGTCTGCACGCTCTGAGGCTCGATTTCGTAGCGGATGCGGACTTCGCCCGGTTGACGGAACGGGTACTTTTCCTTGCCGAGATATTTCTTGGCGAGCGCGTCGATGTGCGCATCCGCGCCTTCCTCGGTCATGCGGCGGATGCGGCCGCGAACCTGCATGTAGCGGTATGGGTTGTCGGGATCGGCGATCGACAGGGCGACATGCGCGCCCTCTTTCATGTTGCGCGCCTTGACCCGGCCCTTGGCTGTGTTGATACGGATCGCGCCGTCGGCATAGTCGAGCCAGACCGGCGTCACCTGCGGGCTGCCGTCGGGCATGACCGTGGCCAGATGCGCGAACGCCTTCTTGTCGCGGACCAGATCCATATAGGCTTCGGGAATCGCAGCCATTGACATCCTCTCGTAGGGTTCAGACACAGCGCTCGGCAAAGCCAACGATTGTCCGCCGGAACCAATTCAAATTGGCATGACGGTTTGTAGACGGTCCGGCGTTAGAGGGGGAGGATGACGCCCTTCCGCCTGATCGCCGTTGGCGCTATGCTCGCCGTCATCGGGTTCATGTCGCTGCCGAGCGTGCTGCGGCGCGGCCGCTTCCACCTGCGCGGGCCGTTCCCGCCCGTGACGCGCCGCGACAACCCGGTGCATTACTGGGCGAGCGTCGTGGTCCAGCTGGCTATCGGCGCATTCGGCATCGCCGTAATCGGCTTCGGGATCGAAAGACTGCTGCTCTCGCGCTAGACTAGAACGGGGCGTGGAGCCGATCATCGCGGCAGGTTGTAGCCCAAGGCGCTTTCGATCTCGCAGGTCTTGCGCACCGCGGGCCGCGCCATCATCCGCTCGTAATGGCGGTAGAGCTGCGGATATGCCGCCGGCTCAGGGTGCAGCGTATTGAAGAACCGCCAGAACAGGCGGAACAGGTGGATGTCTGCGATCGAGTAGCGCCCGCCGACGCACCATTCCTTGGCGCCCAGCCGCTCTTCGGCGAGGCCGAAGACCTCGCCCCAGCGGTCGTCGCCGATGCGCCGCGCCGGGTGCACGGTGGATGCGATGAAGGACATCCACGAGAGCGCCTGCGCCTCCTCCTCGATCCCCCCGGCTGGCCACAGTTCGGCGGCGGGATAGGTCTTCGCGAGGTAGTAGAGCGTCGCCGCGACCTCCGTGAGCGGACGCCCCTCGATCAGCAGGGTGGGGACCTTCCCTTCCGGGTTGACGGCGAGGTAGTCCGCCCTGTGCTGCTCCTTTTTCGAGAGCGCGATCAGGCGCGTCTCGAACGGCGCGCCGATTTCGTGCAGCGCGATGTGGGTCGCCATCGAGCTCGAACCCGGCGAAAAATACAGCACCAGCATGGCATCCCCCTGCTCTTCATCCCAACTGATCGTGGCGCGCCGCGGCGCCTGCCGTCAACTCGGCCGCCGGAACGCGACGCGGTGAAAAACCTCGATCGTCTGCTCGACCATGCTGTCGGGCGAATAGAGCTCGGCGATGCGCTCGCGCGCCCGGCGGCCGAGTTCGGCCCGGGCCTCCGAAGGTTTCGTGAGCAGGGCGGCCAGACCCTCGCATAAGGCCTCGGCATCGCCGGGAGGGACGATCTCGCCGGTGTCGCCCACCAGAAGCCTGTTATCCCCGACATCGGTGACGACGCAGGGGACGCCGCAGGCCATCGCCTCGGCCACCACGTTCGAGGTTCCCTCGCCCCAGGCGGAACTGAGGCAGAGCACGTCGAGCGCGCGATAAACCAGATCGATGTCTGCGCGCCAAGGCAGCCAGCGGATCGACGCGCCCTCGGCCAAAGCCTCGCATTCGGCTCGTGCCGCGTCGGGAACGTCGCCGACGATCACCGCCGCCAGCCGTTGCCGGCGGCGGTGCAGCAGACCCAGTGCACGGGCGAAGCCGCGGTGGTCCTTCATCGGGTCCCACCGCGCCACCAGCCCGACGAGGGGCGTGTCCTCGTCGATGCCGAATTCCGCGCGCAGCGACGAAGCGCCGGGGCGAAAGCGGTCGAGATCGACGCCGTTGCGGATCAGGCTCAACAGGCGGGGCGGCACGCCGCGCGCAACCGCGTGTCGGCAACCGGCTTCCGAGTTGACGATCACGGCGTCGGCGCGTCGGCAAAACCGGGCTTCCAACTGGTCCGCAAACCGCGACAGGCGGTCGTAAGAGCGCATGTCCATGTCCGAGGCCCGCAGCCCCAAGACCACCTTCAGAGAGGGATGCAGCGCGCCCATCAGGAGCGAGAGCAGGTTGGCGACCGGCAGGAACGCGTAAAGCAGGTCCGCTTCGGACTCGCGAACCGCCCGACGCAACCGCAGCATAAAGCCGAGGACATCCCAGCGCCCCCGCTTCCGGAGCGTCACGACCCGCACGCCGGGCGGCGGCCGCGGATCCGCGCTGCCGACGTAAAACGTCAAGATCGTGCAGCGATGGCCGCGCGCGGCCAACCCCGCCGCCAACATGAGGAGTTGCCTCTCGGCACCCCCCGCGACCAGGCTTCGCGTCAGGAGGGCGACGTTCATGGCTGGTGGCGAGAGTGCCCCGTGTTCCGAACAAGAGGCCTGAGCCGCTGGGCCAGCAGCGGGGTGAAAATTTCTATGCCGCGGCTGTTCAGGTGATCGAAATCAAAATAATGGTCGTCGTGAAGCTGATCGAATGCACCAGTGCGGATGTAGTCGAACCCGTGGGCACGCACCGCCGGCTCGACGTTATCACGCATGAATTTTCGATATAGCTCGCGCTCTTCGAAACTTCCGTAAACGAAGGGGGCTTCTTCCATCTCGTTGACGATCAGATGTATTTTATAGCGTTGGAATGTGTTTAGGATCTCATGGAAGAGGCGCCAGTATGCGGGGTTCGGTTGCGGCGGGTCGCCAAAGAACTCGTTGCGGATTCGGCGATAGCAGCGCTTGCCCTGCTGCGTGACGCACTCCTTCTGCCTTCGTCGGAAAAATTCAGGATCGATCTCGATGCGATAATAGCTGCCCCTGCGGAAGTAAACGGTGAGCGACGTGATCGCTTTCTGATCCCTGAGAACGTCCACATAGACAACATTGGGATTACGTTCCCACTGGGCTTTCAGCGTCGCCACCTCGGGGGATAGCGAAGCCGCCGGATGCGGCTGCGCCATATCGCGTCCGGTCGTTCCGGCAAAGGCACTCGCTGATTCCCACGAGCCGACCGGGAAGTGGTGGCTAAGCAGATCGAGAAAATCCTGCCGTATCTCCGACCGTTGGCTCAAAAAATAGAGCGCAGGATTGTAGTATAAAAGGTTGTCGGAAACCCCTTTGGTCGGCACGCCCCAGGTCAGATAGCGCGCGGCGTTGACGAAACCGACGGGATAGACGCGCTGCACCTCCGTGAAAGGCACGAAATTTTGATGCCCCACCGACCAGACGACACTCGTTCCTGGCGCAAGGGCCGGTAACAGATTCTGTGCGAACGGCAGCTGTGTCGGAAACCAGTTCGAGAACGACCCAAGATTGATGGAACTCGTTCCGAGCATTGGATCGAGCAGTTCCGGATGTATTCCGGTGTAGGTGCGGCTATCCCCGAGAAAGACCAAATCGAAGTCCGCCGCATGGGTTTTGTACCACGCCAGCCGGTTTATCAGAGTTGTGGTGCCGGCGGACGTTGGCTGGACGGGTGGGAAAAAGAATCGTGCGTAAACATAGTCCGAGGAGCAAAGCACGACTGCGATCAGAATGACGTAAGCGCCGAGGGCCTGCGACCGGCGTGCCGTCGGCCAAGATCGGGCAATCGGAAGGGTGCTCGCTCGGCCGAGGAGGCGCGAGGCAATTCTGCCGGCAATACGAATCTCGGGCAAACCCTTTTCCACTCCCCGCGCCTGACGCTAGACGAGCGAAATCACGAGCGGCAGACCGAGGAGGATGAGCACCGGCAACTTGTTGACGGGCAGGACGAATGAATAGCGGCGCCCATTGGTGCGAGGATCGCTGTTGTCCGGCGTGGAGAAGCGAAGCCAGCCCGACCAATGGGAGTAGAGGCCGTTTCCAATCTCGTTGACGCTTCGGTGAAGCGCGTGCGGCGTGCCGAATCGCCGACCGTCCTCAAATAGCTGCAGCTGAGAGGCGGAGGGTGAGCCGTTGCTGTCACCATCCGAGTAAAGAAGCCCTCCGATCGACGGGACGCCCAGAAACGCTTCATACCCGCGGCCCTCGATGGGCCGTATGGCCGAAGTGGAAATGTCGCCTTCGGTATCGAGCAACCCCATCCATAAGGCCACCGTCGACGCCAAGAGGAGGCTCAGCAGAGCCCGCACGCAGCCATTGCCGATACGATGCAAGCGCCGGTGCGAGCCATTTCCGCGGAAGCGCATCAGCGGGCAATAGAGTTGCATACAATTGTCTACCCCGGCTTTAGCGGAATCGGGCACCCGAATTTGCGGCCAAGCAACGGCGCGGCGGTGGCATTCGAGAAACGGCACCGCACAGATATTGCAAGGGATCATCGCCTTGACGTTGGGACGCTGTGCGAATAGGGTCCGCCTGCCTTTTTTGGGCTGCCGGGCGGGGTCTGCATGTCCGGGGGGATAATTGGGATGGCGCGGGCGCGCGCTGTGGGGTCTTTATAATGGCAGCCGATCAGGGGACGCTGCACGAAACGCTGCGACGGGATGAGGCTATTGCCGGCCCGTCCGATCGTCGGTTTGGCTTTACGATTGCGGCGGTTTTTACGGTGATCGGCCTGTTGTCGCTGTGGCGGCACGGGCCTCACGCGATTTACTGGCTGAGCGCTGCGGCCGTGTTGGCGGTGTTCGCTGCGGCTTGGCCCGCTGCGCTCGCGCCGCTCAACAAGGTGTGGCTCAAGTTCGGCTTGCTGCTTCACTCGATCGTCAGCCCGGTCGTGCTGGGGGCGATGTTCGTCACCGTGTTCACGCCGGTTGGCTTCCTGATGCGGCTGACGGGGAAGGACCCGTTGCGGCTGCGGCGCGACCCGCAGGCCGCGTCCTATTGGATTCCGCGCGATCCGCCCGGTCCCGCGCCCGAGAGTTTGAAACACCAATTCTGAGGACCTGCCGTGGTTGGCTTTCTTAATGAGTTCTGGGGCTTTTTGCGCGTCCGCAAGAAGTTCTGGCTGCTGCCGTGCCTGATCATGATCATGATCTTCGGCGGTCTCGTCGTGCTGACGCAAGGTTCCGCGATCGCGCCCTTTATCTACACCCTGTTCTAGAGGACGCGGCATGCGGGTACTCGGAATCTCGGCCTTCTACCACGACAGCGCCGCCGCTCTGGTCGAAGGCGGCCGCATCGTCGCGGCGGCGCAGGAGGAGCGGTTCACCCGCAAGAAGCAGGATTCGGATTTTCCGAAGCACGCGATCGGCTATTGCCTCGCCGAGGCCGGCATCGGGCTCGGCGACGTCGATTACGTCGTGTTTTACGACAAGCCGTTCATCAAGTTCGAGCGCCTGCTGGAAACCTATCTCGCCTTCGCGCCGCGCGGCTTCCGCTCGTTCCGCATGGCGATGCCGCTGTGGCTCAAGGAAAAGCTGTTCCAGAAGCGGCTCCTGAAGCAGGAATTCAAGGCCTTCGCCCCGGATTACGACTGGGAAAACCGGCTGCTGTTCAGCGAGCACCACCTCAGCCACGCGGCGTCGGCCTTCTATCCCTCGCCGTTCCAGGATGCGGTCGTGCTCACGATGGACGGCGTCGGCGAATGGAGCACCACCTCAGTCGCATTGGGCCGGGATTCGCGGCTTGAAGTGACGAAGGAATTGCATTTCCCGCATTCGCTCGGCCTGCTTTATTCCGCCTTCACCTACTACACCGGATTCAAGGTCAATTCCGGCGAATACAAGGTGATGGGACTGGCCCCTTACGGGGAGCCGAAATACGCGCAGAAGATTCTCGACAACATCGTCGATCTCAAGGAAGACGGCACCTTCCGGCTGGACCAGAGCTATTTCGACTACTGCACCGGCCTGCGGATGACCAACGACAAGTTCCATGACTTGTTCGGGGGGCCGCCGCGCAAACCTGAGGTCTGGCTGACGCAGCGCGAGATGGATCTGGCCGCTTCGATCCAGGCCGTGACCGAAGAGATCGTGTTGCGCCTGACCCGCAGTCTCGCCGCCGAGTCGGAATCCGACAATTTGTGCCTCGCCGGCGGCGTCGCGCTCAACTGCGTCGCCAACGGCAAGGTATTGCGCGACGGCAAGTTCAAGCAGATCTGGGTGCAGCCTGCGGCCGGCGACGCCGGCGGCGCGCTCGGCGCGGCGCTCGCGGCTTATTACCTGCACCTCGGCAACGAGCGTCACCTCGGCAACGCCCGCGACGGCATGGAGGGCAGCTATCTCGGCCCCGCCTTCCCGCAGGCGGAGGTCGAGCAGAAGCTGAAGGAGGCCGGCGCCATCTTCGACGTGTTCGACGACGACGCGCTGATGGAGCGCTCAGTCGATGCGCTGGCCGACGGCAAGGCGGTCGGGTGGTTCCAGGGCCGCATGGAGTTCGGCCCCCGCGCCCTCGGCGCCCGCTCGATCCTCGGCGACCCCCGCAGCCCGACGATGCAGAAGACATTGAACCTGCGGGTCAAATACCGCGAAAGCTTCCGCCCGTTCGCCCCGTCGGTATTGGCCGAGGACGTGTCCGACTGGTTCGAGCTCGACCAGGACAGCCCGTACATGCTGATGGTTGCCGACGTCGTTCGCGACCGCCGTCGCGAGATGACCGAGGAGGAGCAGGCGCTGTTCGGCATCGACAAGCTGAACGTGCCCCGCTCGGAAATTCCCGCGGTGACGCACGTCGATTACTCGGCGCGGGTGCAGACGGTGCACCGCGACACCAACCCGCGCTACCACGCGCTGCTGTCCGCCTTCAAGCAGCGCACCGGCTGCCCGGTCCTCGTCAACACCAGCTTCAACGTGCGCGGCGAACCGATCGTATGCACGCCGGAAGAAGCCTTCCGCTGCTTCATGGGGAGCGACATCGAAGTGCTCGTCGCCGGCAACTGCTATCTCGAAAAGAGCCGGCAGGACCCGCGCCTGGCCGAAGACTACAAAAACAAATTCGAGCCGGACTGAGGCCCCCTCCGGCTCGCTGCGCTCGCCTCCTCCCCCGCGTCGCGGGGGAAGATCGAAGCGGCGCAGCTTGTGATCCTCCCCCACGTTTCGGTGGGGAGGGGGACCATGCGGAGCATGGTGGAGGGGGCGCCGCGCCGCTCCGGCTAACGCGGCGGTAGCTGCGCGGTCGGAGTCGACAGCGAGATCTTCAGCTCCTCCTCGGTCATGTCGGCCGGAACATCGGCGAAGAGCGGCGTCGAGAGGTAGCGCTCGCCGGTATCCGGCAGCATGCACAAGATGGTCGAACCCTTCGGCGCGGCCGCGCAGACCTTGAGCGCTCCCGCGAAGGTCGCGCCGGAGGTGATGCCGACAAAGATTCCTTCCTTCTTCGCCAGCTCTTTGCTGCAGCGCAGCGCCTCGGGCCCGGGGATGCGCAGGATTTCGCTGATGGCGCCGCTGGCGACCGCGTCGCCGGTCAGCTTCGGGATGAAATCGGGGCTCCAGCCCTGCATCGGGTGCGGCTTCCACGCCGGGTGCTTCCCCGCCGGGGTGCCGTCGGGATTGCGGTCCTGGCTGGTGCCGCTCGTCAGCATTGGCGCGTCTTCGGGTTCGCACACGACGATCTTGGTGTCCGGCCGCTCCTTGGCGAGGACGCGCGCGACGCCCTTGAGGGTGCCGCCGGTGCCGAAGCCGGTGACCCAGTAATCGAGCCGCTGGCCGGCGAAATCGTCGATGATCTCGCGCGCCGTCGTGCGCGAGTGCATGTCGGCGTTGGCCTCATTCTCGAACTGGCGGGTCATGAACCAGCCATGCGCCTCGGCGAGTTCGATCGTCTTCTGCACCATCCCGACTGCCCCCGCCGGGGCCGGGGTCAGCACCACCTTGGCGCCGAGAAAACGCATCAGCCGGCGGCGCTCGACACTGAAGCTCTCCGCCATCGTCACGACCAGCGGGTAACCCTTCTGCGCGCACACCATCGCGAGGCCGATGCCGGTATTGCCGCTCGTTGCCTCAACGACGGTCTGGCCCGGCTTCAGCTGTCCCGTGCGCTCGGCGTCCTCGATGACCCCGAGCGCCAGCCGGTCCTTGACCGAGCCGAGCGGGTTGAAGGCCTCGACCTTGACGTAAAGGTTCACGTCGGGCGGCGCCAACCGGTTGATCTTGACCACCGGCGTATTGCCAACCGTCTCCAGAATATTGGCGTACAGGCGGCCCATGACGTCCTCCCCGGGAAGCAGCAGCCGGCATCATCCTCATGCGCGGGCCTGCCGTAAAGCTTACGCTGCGGCGGCGAGCCGAGGGCGCTGCCGCGCCGACCGCCCTTGTGCTACAGAAAGGAAGACCAAAGGCGAGGGAGCGGCGACATGCAGATCAACGCGGCGGTGTTTCGCAAGCCGCACGAGCCGCTGACGATCGAGGCGGTGGAAATCGACGACCCGTGGGGCCGCGAGGTCCTCGTGCGCACCGCCGCGACCGGCGTGTGCCACAGCGACCTGCACGTCGTCGACGGCGTCGGGCGCTGGCCGCTCGACCGGCCGATCGTGCTCGGGCACGAGGGCGCCGGCGTCGTCGAGGCGGTCGGCGCCGACGTGACGACGGTGCGGCCGGGCGACCACGTCGTCGCCTGCCTCTCCGGGTTCTGCGGGACCTGCCCGCAATGCCTCTCCGGCCATCCCAACCTGTGCACCGGCGGCCTCGTGGCGCGGCCGGGCGAGGCGTCGCCGCGGCTGTCCCAGAACGGCCAGCCGCTGCGCCAGTTCATCAACATCGGCAGCTACGCCGAGAAGATGCTGCTGCACGAAAACTCGGTCGTGCGGATCGATCCCGAGCTGCCGCTCGACCAGGCGGCGCTGGTCGGCTGCGGCGTGCTGACCGGGGTCGGCGCGGCATTGCGCACCTCGGGGATGGAGGCGGGGCAGACCGTCGCCGTGTTCGGCTGCGGCGGGGTCGGCCTGTCGATCGTGCAGGGCGCGCGCATCGGCGGCGCCCGCCAGATCATCGCGGTCGACCAGTTCGGCACCAAGCGGCAGATGGCGATGCGGGTCGGCGCAACCCATTTCGTCAATTCATCCGAGGATGATCCGGTCAAGGCGGTGCGCGAACTGACCGGCGGCCTCGGCGTCGATCACGCCTTCGAGGCAGTCGGCAACGCCAAGCTCGTGCGGCAGGCGGTCGAGAGCCTGGCAATCCGCGGCACCTGCACGATCGTCGGCGTCTTACCGCCCGACGCGACAATCGAGTTTCCGTGGATGGCGATCCGCCCCGAATGCAAGGTGCAGACCTCGCGCATGGGGTCGAACCGCTTCCGCTACGACATCCCGCTCTACCTCGACTTCTTCAAGCAGGGCCGCCTCGACCTCGACGCGATGGTCACCAAGCGCGGCCGCCTCTCCGACATCAACGAAGCCTTCCGCGCGATGAAGGCGGGCGAAGTGGCGCGCACGGTGCTGACGTTCGATTGACCGGAGCGGGCTCCCGTTCCCGAATAAGCAGCACGCTCACCCCGAGATTAAGCGTTGCCCAGACGGGATCCGCAGTGGCAACCGGAAGATGAAGGTGGAGGCCAAGAGCGAGGCAGGCGCGGTCGCCAAGCGGCAAACCGGCCCGGCGAGTTGATGGCTCCAGCCGCGCCGCGAGGCGTGCCTGAGGCTCGTCGAACTCGACGACCCGAAGGTCCGATTGCGCGACGGCGGAGTCGGCTTGCGGACCAGGCAGCCCCATCAAGCGTTCGAGGGGAGCGCGCAAAGGAGGCGCAAATGCACACGATCCGCATCGATCGGGGGAAGCCGCTCGCGGCGGAGCCGCATGTCGGGCACAACCGTTATCATCCGGACATTCCGCCGGTCGCCGAGGTGGGGGAGGGGGAGGAGATAGCGCTGGAGACGCGCGACGCGCTCGACGGGCAGATTACTCCGGCTTCGACCGTTGCCGATTTTGCGGCGATCAATGCCGGCGCGGTTCACCCGCTGACCGGACCGGTTTTCGTCAAGGGTGCGATGCCGGGCGATATGCTCGAAATCGAGTTCGCCGACATCGTCGCGCAGCCGACCGCGTTCAGCGCCATCATCCCCGGCCTCGGCTTTCTGCGCGACGTGATGACCGAGCCTTTCCTCGTGCACTGGCGCCTCGCCGACGGCTGGGCCACCTCCGATGAGATCCCCGGCGTGCG
>Ga0209810_1002891_pt1 | contig 19239 bp, 18 predicted proteins | sample Coa_R1_7_FD_187159 | JGI IMG/M metagenome (GOLD analysis project Ga0209810, IMG submission 187159) | Surface soil microbial communities from Centralia Pennsylvania, which are recovering from an underground coalmine fire - Coalmine... | ecosystem: Environmental > Terrestrial > Soil > Unclassified...
GGCCGAGCGATTGGCTCCGCGCGGGTTTATTGCCCGGTCTGCCGCCGCGCTGATGGCGCCCGCCCGGGTCCGGCGGTGAACTCGGTTCAATCCTCGACGTCTTCGAGGCCCTTCTGGCGTGCCAGTTCCTCGAGAACTGAAAAGTCCTCGAGCGAGGTGGTGTCTCCGCTGACGCTACCTTTTTGTGCCAGCTCCCGCAGCAGTCGGCGCATGATTTTGCCGCTGCGGGTCTTGGGAAGGGCCCGCGCAAAGCGGATTTCGGCCGGCCGTGCAATGGGGCCGATGGTGGCAGTGACATGATCGGCCAGATGCTGTCGAAGCTGGGCGGACGGCTGTGTACCACCCCGGAGGGTCACGAAAGCGACAATGGCCTCGCCTTTGAGCTCGTCAGGCCGTCCGACCACGGCCGCCTCGGCCACGGCAGGGTCGCTCACCAGAGCACTCTCGATTTCCATCGTACTCAGCCGATGTCCGGCGACTTTGATCACATCGTCCACACGGCCGAGGATCCAGAAATAACCGTCGGCGTCCTGCAGAGCGGCGTCACCGGTAAAGTAGACTCCCGGGATGCGTTCCCAGTAATCCCGGCGATAACGTTGCTCGTCACCGAAGATCGTGCGCAGCATGCTGGGCCAGGGGCGCTCGATGACCAGATAGCCGGTCTCTCCCGGCGCCACCGGCTGGCCCTGTTGATTGACGACCCGAGCCACAACACCGGGCAGAGGCAGCGTGGCCGATCCTGGCTTGGCCGGTGTCGCCCCCGGGAGGGGCGAAATCAAGATGGCGCCGGTCTCTGTCTGCCACCACGTATCCACGATCGGACAGCGCCCCCCTCCGATGACCCGGTGGTACCACTTCCACGCCGCAGGATTGATCGGTTCGCCCACTGTACCGAGCAGCCGCAGGCTGGACAGATCATGCCGTTTGACCCATTCATCGCCCCAGGCCATGAACGAGCGGATGGCCGTCGGGGAGGTGTAAAGAATATTCACCCGGTGGCGCTCGATGATGTCCCAGAAGCGGTCGCGGGCGGGGTAGTCGGGCGCGCCCTCGTACATGAGCACGGTGGCGCCGTTGGCCAGAGGACCGTAGACCACATAACTGTGGCCGGTCACCCACCCAATGTCGGCCGTGCACCAGTAGATGTCCTCTTCGCGCAGGTCGAAAACCCACTGCGTGGTCAAGGCGCACTGCAGCAGGTAGCCGCCAGAGGTGTGCAGGACTCCTTTGGGCTTTCCCGTTGTGCCGCTCGTGTAGAGGATGTAGAGGGGATGTTCGGCATCGAGGGGCTGGGCAGGACATTCTGCTGGAACATCGTCCAGCTCTTCCTGAAGCCAGACATCGCGTCCGGCTCTCCAGGGAATTTCTGCCCCGGTGCGCTTGATGACGAGCACTTTCTCGATTGCCGGACAGGTTTCCACCGCCTGGTCGGCAATCGCCTTCAACGAAACGATCTTGCCTCGCCGGTAGCCCCCATCGGCAGTGACCAGGATGCGTGCACGGCAATCACGGATGCGCTCGGCCAGCGCCACTGCCGTAAAGCCACCGAAGACTACCGAGTGCACGGCACCGATCCGCGCGCAGGCCAGCATCATCGCTGGTAGCTCTGGGATCATCGGCAGGTACAGGGCCACCGCGTCGCCGGAACGCACGCCGAGCTTCCGCAGCAGATTCGCCATCCGGCAGGTAAGCTCGTACAGCTCCCGATAGCTAAGCCGGCGAATCGTACCCGGTTCGGCTTCCCACAGCAGCGCCGTTTTGTTCCCGCGAACGGCAAGATGCCGGTCCAGGCAGTTGTAGCTGACGTTGAGCGTGCCGCCCACGAACCAGCGCGCAAAGGGTGGATCCCATTCGAGGATCCGCTGTGGGGTCTCGAACCAGTCGAGCACCTGTGCCTGCTCCCGCCAGAAGCCTTCGGGATCTTCCAGGGCCCGTCGATAAAGTTGCTGATAGGCGTCGAGCGAAGAAATCCGTGCCCGTGCCTGAAAATCCGGGGGTGGCAGAATCGGTGGCTCTGCAAGGATTTGCGTGCTCGGTTCCGCCATAGCCGTCAGCCTCCGCGACGTCGCGCGTGCAGGTTTCGGTTAAGCTGGAAAAGACAGTAGAGGGTTCGGGAAGAGACGTCAAGGTGGGTGCCGGTGATTTTTGTGGAACTTTTCGGAGGCCTTGTTGGAATACCCTGTAGCGAAGGGAACCGGTGCACGAAGGAGATGGATGGAAGCAGGGGCCGGGCAAGCGCAGGCCCACCTGCTCAGGCGGTTGGCCAGTGGGGATGAAGAGGCGTTCGCCAGTGTCTATCGGGCGCATGCGCCGCGGCTGTACCGCTATGCACTCCACATGACGGGGCAGGTGGCGGCCGCCGAGGAAGTGCTCCAGGAGACGTTTATGGTGTTGCTCGAACGCGCAGACCAGCTCGATCCGAACCGGGGCACTGTCGAACAGTTTCTCTTTGGAGTGGCGCGGAACCGGATTCGGCGCTGGCTGCAGCAGGATGGCCGTTACGTGGAGCTGCCGGAGGAACGGTCGGGCGAGCCTCCCGCCCGGCCGTTCCCCCTGGTTTCTCCCGGTGAGGGCGACATTCTGGAAAGTCTCACCCGCGACCAACTCACACAACGTCTCTGGCAGACCATTCAGACGCTTCCCGAGCATTACCGCGAGGTCCTGGTGCTCTGCGAACTCGAGGGTCTGGAATACAGCGAAGCGGCTGCGGCGCTGGGCTGCCCGGTCGGTACAGTGCGTTCGCGGCTGCATCGAGCGCGGGAGTTGCTGGCCGAGCGCATGCGTTCGCTCACGGGTCTGGCATCGTCGGTCGGTCCCGAACAAGGGGGTGAGTAGGCGCTATGCGGTGCGAGCAATTTGCCGAGCTGGTCGAGGAGGTGGTCCGCCCTTCAGCCCTGCCTGAAGAGCTGGCCGCGCAGGCCCGCCTGCATGCCGCTGACTGTGCCGCCTGTGCACGCCTGTTGGCCGAAGCCGAGCTGATACAGTTTGGTCTGCAGACGCTGGCGCAGCAGATGCGATCCTGGCCGTTGCCGGAATCGGTGGAGCGGCGTCTGCGTGCGGAGGTGCGCCGGCGTTCCCGCCGCGGCAGGGTGCGGCGCTGGTTGCCGGCGGCGACGGTGGTTGTGGCGGCCTCGATCGTGCTGGTGATGATCGTTGGACCGGGTGGGGATCGTGGATTGCGCAGTCGCGGTCAGCAGAGGGTCGCAGCGCTGCCCGCGGTTACGTATCGAGGTCTGCCGACGCAGCAAAGGTCCGTACAGCCGAGCGCAGTGAAGCGCTTCTCGCCTCGGCAGAGACCGCAGCCTTTCGTTCTTCTGCCTTTGGCGGATGGGCCGAGACCCGCAGATTCGCCGCTGATCGTTCGCGTACGTTTGCACCCGGACGCACTCGCGCGCCTGGGCTACCCGGGACCCGTGAAACGGACCGGCGAACTGATCCAGGCGGATTTGATCGTGGGTCTGGATGGCTGGCCCTATGCGGTGCGTGTCGTGCACTGACGGATGATCGGCATGGACAGGCATCTGGGAACAATGGGAGCCGGAGGACAGCGATCGAGCTCGAACACCTGCAGCGCGGCCTTGTTGTTCGGGCTGTTCCTCACTGTAGGCGCGGCGGCGCAGACGGTTCCCCAGGTCGCTTCGCCGAGCCCGAAAGAGCATCCTCGGTTGTGGTCATCACGGTGGGGCCGCGCCGAAGCGTTTTCGTTTATCTCTCCACAGGGTGCTGACGGGAGCGAGGTTGTCAAGGGCGTGCCCTTTTCAGCGGAAATCGTCAGTGAGATCGTGCAGCAGCTTCCCGACGGAAACCGTATCGATCGGAAGTTTTCGGGCACGCTGGCCCGTGACGCCGAAGGACGCATGCGACGTGAAATCGTGCTCGATCGAATCGGTCCTCTCGCTGCGGCCGGACAGCCGCCCCATCTGGTCTTTCTCACCGATCCGGTGAGTGGCAAAGCCTACTGGCTCGATCTGGACCGGCGCATCGCTCGCGAGTTGCCGTACTTCCCCAACCGCACCCGCCTGGCGGGTAGCTCCACTGCGCTCGAGGCCGGCGGAAGCAGCCCCCAGCATCTGAGAATCGCGGGTGTGCAGAGCGAGCCGCTCGGGCAGAAAGTGATCGAAGGTGTGCTGGCAGAGGGTGTGCGTCTGACCCGCACGATTCCCGCTGGAGCTGTCGGCAACGAAAAACCTCTGGTGATTACAACCGAACGCTGGTATTCACCTGAGATTCAGAGTGTGGTTCTCCAGATTCGTTCGGATCCGCGCTTTGGAACGACCACGTATCGGTTGACGAATATCGCGCGGTCGGATCCTCCACCCGCGTTGTTCATAGTTCCCGAGGATTTCCGGATCGAGAGCGGCCACCGAGCCCGGCGCGGGCCGCGGCAGGGAGGTGAAACGAACTTCAGAGATCGCTGAACGCAGTCGCGACTTTCCCCAGGTCCGTCCCCTCCTCATGCGGACAAACACTTGGGGGCGCCCTCTCACCCAGCCACCACCCGGGCGCCCCCAAGCCCTCCCGTTTCCCGATGTGCTGACTCTAGGCCCCAGGGGTTGTGCCCTTGCCGTCAAGCTCCGACGAACGGAAACCGCGATCGGTGTCGGTGCAATGAGGGGCAGGGCTCGGTCGAGGTTTCAGGAGCCGGCGTGCCGTTCAGGAGCGAGGCCTGCCACCGGGTGGGTCGTGCAGGGCACGATGCAGTAATTCGATGACGTGCACGACCGGCTGGCGATTTCCCCACAGGGCGACGCCCGCCCGAAGCTGCAGGATGCATCCGGGATTGGCCGTGACGATCATCTCGGCTTCAGTCACGGCAATGTGCTGCATTTTTTCGCGCAGAATTTCCGCTGCCGCCGCCGTCTGTGCGATGTTGTAAACACCGGCCGAACCGCAGCATTGATCGGCGCGCTCCATCTCGATCAACTCGAGGCCGGGGATGGCTTGTAACAGCCTGCGCGGCGCCTGTCGGATACGCTGGCCGTGCGCCAGATGGCAGGAATCCTGGTACGTGACACGCAGCGGGAGCGGATCCAGTTTCGCCACCAGGCCCAGGGCGTCCAGCCATTCGGTCACATCGCGGACTCGCTGTGCGAGCTCGGCCGCGCGTGCATGGTCTTCGCTGTCCGGCGGGAACAAACGCGCGTATTCCTTCAGGGTCGAGCCGCAGCCTGCGGTGTGGGTCACAACAGCATCGCAGGCGACCGGGAGAAACCTGTCGATCACGCGTCGCGCCAGGGCACGCGCTACATCGCGAAAGCCGGCGTGGACAGCCAGCGCCCCACAGCACCACTGTCCGGCCGGGATGACCACTTCGCAGCCGTTGGCCTGCAGAACGCGCAGCGTGGCTTCGTTGAGCGACGTCAGGATCAACTGGGTCACACAGCCGGCGAAGAGAGCCACGCGGGCTCGGCGCCGTCCCTGCGCTGGAAAGACGAGGCCGTGACGAGAGAAGAAAAACTCGCGGTCCACCGGTGGAATCAGGTGGAGGCGCAGAGCCAGTACGGATGACTGTGCCCGGCGGGCAACGCGCTCGAGCCAGGCGGTGCGTTCGAGGCGGCGCAGCAGCCGGGCCAGCGACGCCATGCGTTGCGGATAGGGCAGCAGGTGGCGGTAAAAGAGCTGGCGTGCGAGGCGCCCGCCCGGCGGCCGGTGAAACTCGCGCTCGATGCGTACCCGAGCGTGCTCGACCAATTTGCCGTATTCCACTCCAGAAGGGCAGACCGATTCACAGGCCCGGCAGTCCAGGCAGCGGTCAATGTGCCGCACGAAGGTGGCGTCCACTCCACGGCCACCGTATTCGACCTGCAGCATCTGCTGGATGCGGCCACGCGGTGAATCGGCTTCGTGTCCCCACAGCCGATAGGTCGGGCAGTCGTTCAAACACAGCCCGCAGTGTACGCAGCGGCTATAGTCCTCCCAGGGAAGCTTTTCCTCGCCCGGATGCATCGTTCGCAGCAAGCCCATGGGTTAGATGCCACCCACAAAGCGGTTCGGGCTAAGGATGCGGCCGGGATCGAAGGCATCTTTGAGTGCCCGCATCGCATCGAGCGACGAAGCGGTGCCGACCCAAACGCTGGCTGTTTCTTGCAGCCCGGCTGGTCCCTGAAAGCGGCATCCGTGAAGGCCGCGCGCTTCGAAGATTGCCCGGACCCGTTCCCACAACAGCAGGAAAGAGTCCGAACCCGGCCTCGGCGACACCGGACGAAACAGAAGGTAAGTTGTTCCGGTGGCCCGCGCCAGTACGCCTGTGCGAAAGCCGAGGGGAGCTGCCTCAGCTTCGAGCGCTGCAACCGTGTCGTTGAGTGTCGTGGGGAGCAGGCTGGTGCGTACCAGCAGGCTTTCTGGATACAGCGCCCGCACCGTTTGCAGAAGTTCCTGCCAGCACGCGGTGACGGCGGTGGTCTGCTCGACCGGGACAGCGGTTACGTCTGCGTGGTGAACGCTGCCGGCCAGGCGCTCGACTTCCTGTCGCACGCGGGCGCAGGCGCGTTCGCTGCCGCGAAAATCAGCCGCCACGCAAATCTCCGGCGGGTCGATGGGAATCCTCTCGGCCAGCAGATCGGCCCAGCAATCCGTCAGCAGATCCAGTGCATGGAAACGCGTCGCTGAGCGGCGCAGATGGCGGAGCAGAGTAGTTGCACTGTGTAGCGTCGCGCAACGAATCACTAGCACCAGCGTGGGTCCCGGCAACGGGTACGTGCGAAGATTGACCTGCGTCAGCACGGCCAGCGTGCCCAGCGAGCCGACCAGCAGGCGGTGCACATCATACCCGGCGACATTTTTGACTACGCGGCCCCCGCTCCGCGCCAGGCACCCGTCACCGGTGACAAAACTGGCGCCGAGAACCCAGTCACGAGCGGTGCCGTAGTAATGCCGCAAGGGCCCTTCGAGTCCGCAGGCTACGGCGCCTCCCACGGTGGCTTGATCTGCGAAGGGCACGGCCAGCGGTAAAAACTGGCCTTCGGTATGGACGCGCGTGGCCAGTGCAGCGACAGGCATGCCGGCTTCGACCGCCAGTGTCAGATCGCCCGGGTCGTAGTCCACCAGCCTTGTCAGATGAGTCGTGACCAGCGCCACGTCGTATCGCGCGGGCCGGTTTCCTATCCACAGTTTGCTTCCGTTGCCAGATGGGACGACGGCCAGGTGCTCCCGCGCGCAGAATCCGAGAACCTCCGCAACCTGCTCGACCGATGCGGGGCACACGACAGCGGCCGGCGCCATTGTGCCGATGGCGTACCGGCTGCACAGCGCGGAAGCCGTCTCCATGTGTTCGCTGCCCACCAGAGCTTCCAGTTGGGCAAGAGCGCGCGTTCGGCTCTGCACAGACAATCACGCTCCGGCAGTGACCGCGCGGATTTCTCCGCACAGTTTTCCGGCGGGGAAGATCTTCCCGGGATTCAGCAGGTCATCCGGGTCGAAGGCATTGTGGATCCGGCGCATGAGCTCGAGGTCCGCCTCGGTGAACAGCAGTGGCATCAGGTGGTCTTTTTCCATGCCGACGCCGTGCTCGCCGGTGATGGAGCCACCCTGAGCCACGCAGAGGGCAATGATCTCATCGGCGGCCGCCCGGGCCCGTTCGAGCGCGCCGGGTTGCCGCTGGTCAAAAACAATCATCGGGTGCAGGTTGCCGTCGCCGGCGTGAAACACGTTGCCGATCTCGAAACCGTAACGACGACCGATCTCGGCAATGCGCCGCAGCGTCTCGGGCAATTTGGTGCGTGGGATCACTCCATCCTGCACATAACAATTCGGCGCCACACGGCCAACAGCTCCGAAGGCATTCTTGCGGGCCTTCCAGAGACGTTCGCGCTCGTCGGCATCGCGTGCCAGGCGTACCTCCCGTGCCCGGTGCGTCCGGCAGACCGCTTCTACTTTTTCCGCTTTTTCCTCGGCCTCTTCGCGCAAGCCGTCCACCTCGATCAGCAGTAAAGCCGCTGCGTCCACTGGCAGCCCGGCCTGCACCCAGGCCTCGACCATACGGATGCTCCACCCGTCCATCATTTCGCACGCCACCGGCGTGATCCCGGCGGCTGTCAGGGCAGCCACCGTGGCGGTGGCGTCGTCGGTGGAATCGAAGATCGCCAGCAGGGTGCGCACCGCCTCCGGCAGAGGCGTCAAGCGCACCGTGATCTCCACCGCCAGACCCAGCGTGCCCTCCGAACCCACCATCAGCGCTACCAGATCGTAGCCGGCGGGATCGCCCGTCGCACTTCCCAGGCGCAGCAGCTGGCCGTCAGCGGTCACCACCTCTATTGCCAGCACATGGTTGATGGTCACGCCGTAGGCCAGTGTGTGGGGCCCGCCAGCATTTTCCGCCACGTTGCCCCCAATCGTGCAGGCACGCTGACTCGACGGATCCGGGGCGAAGTGCAAGCCCCAGCGCGCCGCCGCCTGACTCAGTTCCCAGTTGACGACGCCGGGCTCGACCACGGCGAGCAGATTCTCAGGGTCCAGGTGCAGGATGCGACGCATCCGTGAGAAGACGACTTGAATGCCTCCGTACCGCGCCAGGCTTCCTCCGGAGAGCCCCGTCCCGGCCCCGCGAGCGGTCAACGGCAGTCGGTAGCGGTGAGCCAGCCGGACGATCTCGATCACCTGCTCCTTATCGGCAGGGAAGACGACGCAATCGGGTCGCCCGCGTTCGATCGAGCCATCGTACTGGTAGAGCTGAACCTCGGCAGGGTCCGTCAGAATGTGCTCGGCACCCACGATGGTGCGCAGGTCCCGCACCCATGCGCCCGACATGACGTCAGCACCCGTCGGCCACTATAGCCACCGGCTCCGAGCAGTGTCAACGCGGGCTCCAGTTGACAGCGCGCCCGCCCAGTGGTAGTGAGCGTTCGATGGAATCCACGACTCAGAAACCCAGGCTGCTCGTAACCCATCCCCTGTTCGAGCCAGCGCGACGTCTGCTGGCCGAACATTTCGAGGCCGAATACTGGAACGGCCCCGAACGCATCCCGCGGGCTGAGCTGCTGCGTCGCATCGCGGACAAAGACGGTCTGATTTGTCTGCTCACCGAGAAAGTGGACGAAGAGCTGCTGGCGGTGGCTCCGCGGTTGCGTCTGGTGGCGACGGTCTCGGTCGGGTACGACAACATTGATCTTGCGGCCTGCAGCCGGCACGGTATCGCGGCCACCAACACGCCCGGCGTCCTGGACGAGACGACGGCCGATTTTACCTGGACGCTGTTGTTAGCTGTGGCGCGTCGGCTGCTCGAAGGTGTCGAGCTGGTGCAGTCAGGCACATGGAGGGGTTGGAGTCTTGATCAGCTCTGCGGGACCGATGTGTGGGGCAAGATTCTCGGTATCGTCGGCTTTGGCCGGATCGGACGGGCTGTCGCCCGACGGGCCCGAGGGTTTGGAATGCGGATCCTCTACAGCGATGCGGTGCGGGCCCCCGCAGAAACGGAAGCGGAGCTCGGTGCTGAGTATCGCGAGCTGGACTCGTTGCTTGGGGAAGCAGATTTTGTCAGCCTGCATGTGCCGCTGTTGCCCTCGACACGCCACCTGATCGGTGCAGCCGAGCTGGCACGGATGAAGCCGACCGCTTTTCTGATCAATACCTCGCGGGGGCCCGTGGTGGATGAAGAGGCGCTGGCGCAGGCCCTCGAAAGAGGTCAGATTGCCGGCGCGGCCCTGGACGTCTATGAAAATGAACCGCGCGTGCATCCGGGTTTGCTGGGGCGCAAAAACGTGGTGCTCGCCCCCCATATGGCAAGTGCGTCGCTGGAGACACGCACGCGTATGGCCGTGATGGCCGCCGAGAATGCCATCGCGCTGTTCTCCGGCCGGCGGCCGCCGAACCTTCTCAACCCAGAGGTTCTCGATCGGCTTCAATCTCCGCAGTCCTGAGGTGTCGCATGGCCCTGGTCGAGCACAATCGCCCGCGGCTGACGCTCGAGGGAGCGCAGGCGGTGCTGCAGGCGGCTTTGAAGCGGGCGGCGGAAATGGCCTGTCCGGTGAACATCGCCGTGGTGGATGACGGCGGGCATCTGCTGGCGTTCGCGCGGATGGACGGCGCCAAGCCCTCTTCGATCGAAATTGCGCTCACCAAGGCGCGTGCTGCGGCCCTGCGCCGGGCGCCGACCGGGCCCCCCATGGTCGGTGACCAGCTCAACCTGCTGCTCGGACTGGCGCTGGCGGCGGCGCGCGGCGACCAGCAGACGCCCATTCGCGGTGGCCTGCCGCTGGTGATTGAGGGGCAGGTGATTGGGGGCATCGGGGTCAGTGCCGGCACCGAGGACCAGGATGTAGAGATCGCCCGCGCTGGCGCCGCCGCCCTGCTGGAAGCCTGAGGCAGCGACTGGCTCATGCACGACCTGAAAGCCCAGGCGCGGGAGATTTTTACTCGCACGCTGGCGGCCGTAGATATCCGGCGAACTCTGCGCCGGCGGCTGCAGCGCCGTGGCTCGCGTTTGGAGTGGGACAGTGGACAGCTCGATTTGCAGGACTTTCAAAAAATCTTCGTGATTGCCTTCGGCAAGGCCGCCGAAGAAATGACCGCTGCACTGCTTGAAGAGCTCCCACCTTCACCGCCACCCCGGGGCATCCTCGTGGTGCCCGTGGAACCCCGCTCTCGTCCCGATGGATTTCAGATTTTTGTCGGTGGCCACCCGGTTCCCACAGAAGGGAGTTTTCAGGCCGCTCGAGCTGCACTGGATTTGCTGGCCCAGGCGGACAGCCAGACCCTCGTCTTTTTTCTCATTTCCGGCGGCGGTTCGGCGCTGCTCGAGCTGCCGCTGGATCCGCAGATCTCGCTCGAAGAAATGCAACAGGTGCATGCCGCGCTGGTCAGCAGCGATGCCACGATCGGGGAGATCAATTGCGTGCGCAAGCATCTTTCAGCCGTCAAGGGAGGTCGGCTGGCGGCGACTGCTCCCGAGGCCTTTCGGTTGACGCTTGCCATCAGCGACGTTCCGCGAGGTCAGGAAGCCGCTCTGGCTTCAGGGCCGACGCTGCCCGATCCCTCCACGTTGCAGGAGCTGCGGGCGATCGTCCTGCGCCATCGCTTGATGGAGCGGTTCCCACCGACCATTCGGGCCCGCATCGAAGCAGGTCTGCCCGAGACGCCCAAGCCTGGCGATGCAGCGTTGCACCACAGCGCGTTTGTTTTGCTCATGGATGCGCGGGACCTGTTGCACGCCGCTCACCGGGTTGCCGGGGCCCTGGGCTTCTGCAGCATCTGTGACGACTCCACCGATAACTGGATGCTGGAAAGGGCGGCCGATCGGCTGCTGGCGCTGCTGGCGGAGCACAAAGCTGCCTGCAGCCAGCGACCGGTGGCGCTGTTGGCCAATGGCGAGATCCTGAGCCCGGTGCGCGGCTCCGGCCGCGGGGGCCGCAATTCCGCCTTTGTCCTCTACTGTGTGCCGCGCATTGCGGGTCGTCCGGTGGCGGTGCTGAGTGCGGGGACCGATGGCATTGACGGCTCTAGCCCTGCCGCCGGCGCTGTAGCCGACGGGGAGACACTGAGCCGGGCGCGTGCGCTGGGGCTCGACCCGGAGGAATTTTTCGCCCGGAGCGATTCCTACACGTTTTTTGACCGCCTCGGCGATGCAATCGTCACCGGTCCCACGGGCCATAACCTGCGCGACCTGCGCGTGCTGCTTTACGCCTGAGCGCGGGTGCGAAACGTCCACTCAGCGTTCCGACTGTGGGGCGCCGGTGCGCAGGTAGGCATCCTCGCGGCGCATCCAATCCTCCCGCCGCGGACTGAAAATGTCCAGGTCCAGGGTATCCTCCAACGCGACGGCGGCATGCGGCACATGGGAGGGGATGAACAACATCTGGCCGGCGCGCACTTCTACCTCACGACCGTCGTCAAAGATGAACTTCAGGCACCCGGTAAGAATCAACGAAAACTGTTCGCTCGCGTGGGCGTGGCGCGGGACGACGGCGCCTCGTTGCAGGAAAATTTGCGCCAGCGTCGTATGCTCCCCGTGGAGCATCCGCCGGGTGATTTTTTCGTTCAGGCGTTCGGCTTCGATCTGGTCCCAGCTTGTGGGGTGCATGCGTCAACCTCCTGAGGCCGCAGTCGCGGGCGCTTTCATGCTGCGGGGTGGAATAGATTTCGTCAACTCGTTGACGTCTTTACCAGGGTGCAGGAGGGGGATAACATAGAGCCGGAGCACGGGGACTGCCGGGCCCTGGCAGAAGGGTTGTATGAACCGCTTTTCGCTGCTCGGTCTGCTCGCGCTCGCTCTGGCGGCGGCCGCTGCTCCCCAACTCCAGCTGGGCCGGCGCATCCAGATTCGCGCCGGGACCCCTGAAGACCGTGAACTGACGGCCATTCGTGCGGCAAGTTCCCCGCAGCAAAAGCTCGCATTGATCGAGCAGTTTGCACGGGAGCATCCGGAAGGGGATCTGGCACTGCTCGCCAACCAGTTGTTCGTCGAAACCTATGCAGCGCTCAAGGATTACGATCATGTGTTTCTGTACGGGGAGCGAGTGCTCGCGGCGGATCCGGAAAACTTGACGGTTGCGACGGCTCTGGTCGCTGCGGCGGCGGCAAAAGGCGATCTGGACAGGCTGTTTGCGTACGGTGAAAAGGTGGGCAGGGCGGTGGCCCAGTTTGCCGCTCAACCGCCTCCGGCCGGCGTCCCGCTTGAGGAATGGGAGCGAGAGAAAGCGGCTGCACTGGAGCAGGCCCGCCCGAATCTGGATTACATCGTGCTGACCCTCTACGAGGCGGCCCGCCAGCAGCAGGATCCTACGCGGCGCGCCACTCTGCTGGAACGCTTTCTGGAGGCATTCCCTCAGGCTCCGGCTGCCACGGCAGCGGAACTGGAGGTCGCCGGCATCTATCAGCGCGCCCACCAGACCCAGCAGATGATCGCCTTTGCGCAGCGGCGCGTGGCGGCCAGTGCAACCGATATTCCAATGCGGCTGCTGCTGGCGGATACCTACAGCGAGCAGGGCATCGAGCTGGAGCGCGGTGAGCAGCTCGCCAGGCAGGTACTGGATCTGATCGCACATGCGGAAAAGCCGGCCAATGTCAGCGCTGAAGACTGGCAGCGACAGCTCGATCTGCAGAAGGGTTTGGCCTATTCCGCCTTGGGACAGATTTATGTCCGCCAGAATCGGGATGCGGATGCGGTGGCGGCTTTCCAGCAGGCGAAACCTCTTCTGCAGACAGATCGTGTCAACTACGCCCGGAATCTCTACCGGCTGGGCTTCACGCTGGCTCGCATGAAACGTGTCGCCGAAGCGCGTGCAGTCCTCAACGAGGTGGTGAGTCTCAACACGCCCTACACACCACTGGCGCGCGATGTGCTGCGAAAGCTGGCCGGCACCCGTGCGCCCAGACCATAAGCGTTCGGGCAGATGGTTTCCTGCAGGGGCGGCCGGGACGGGTACAATAGGGGAAGGTGTGCCTGGCTGTGCGCAGCCGGGAGCGAAGCGGAGAGGTGTCTGAGCGGCTGAAAGAGCCCGCCTCGAAAGCGGGTAGGCCGGCTAAAACCGGCCTCGTGGGTTCGAATCCCACCCTCTCCGCCAGCATGGCTGGCTGATCAGCGGTTTTCGCTTGCTACCGCCGAGCCTGAAAGAACGTCTGCAGCAGCCGCGCACTCTCCTCGGCCAGAACGCCCCCGGTAATCTCCAGCTCGTGATTGAGCCGCCGGTCGTTGAGAATTTTAAAGACCGTACGCACCGCTCCCCCTTTTGGGTCGTCGGCGCCGTAGACCACACGGGCCAGCCGCGCCTGCACGATGGCGCCGGCACACATGGCACAGGGTTCGAGCGTGACATACAGCGTGGCATCGGTGAGGCGGTAATTGCCCCGGAGCCGAGCCGCCGCGCGCAACACCACGATTTCCGCATGGGCCGTCGGATCGCAGTCTGTAATGGTGCGATTGCCGGCGGCCGCCAGAACCTGGCCACCGGCAACCAGCACGGCGCCAATGGGAACCTCTCCGGCGCGTTCGGCCAATCGGGCCTGCTCCAGTGCGAGTTGCATGAAGTGCAGGTCTGGCGTGGGCATCATCCACCAGCATAGCATCTCTGCTTGTGCACGCTGCCTCCTCTGGCGTATACAGGCACGATCGATGGCCTATGCCGAAAGGTAGCGGGTGAACAAGATGAAAGCGAGCGCGACCTATCGCTCTGGCAAGTCGAGCGCCAGGCCGAAAAGCTTCCGTGCAGGGTGGGCGCAAGCCGAAGGCGGTGGAATTCTCTTTCGGCTACTGGCCATGGGCACCCTGATCGTGCTCGTGCTGGTCGGGATGGCGTTTTACCGGAGCATCCTGGGAACGCTCGGGAGCTGGCTGGTGGTTCAGGAGCCACCCGCCCGGGCCGATGCGATCATCGTTCTCAGTGGAGACAGTCCGCGCGCCCCCCGCGCGGCTCGTGCCGCTGAACTGTATCGTGCCGGATGGGCACCGGTGGTGGTCGCCAGCGGCACCGCTCTGCGGAGCTATTTTTCCGAAGCCGACCTGATGGCTCAGGACCTGCTTCGCGATGGTGTGCCGAAAAACAGCATCATTCCCTTCCGCCACACCGCGCGCTACACACTGGCCGAAGCGCAGGCACTGGCTGCGTTCTGCACAGAGCGAGGCTGGCATCGGTTGCTGGTGGTCACTTCCAACTATCACACCCGCCGCGCGGATTACATCTTCCATCAGGTGTTTCCCCCCGCAGATCGCGTGCGCGTCATCGCTGCACAGGACGTAGATTTTGATCCGTACAGTTGGTGGACGACCCGGGAAGGAACGAAGCTGTTCATACGGGAGTTGGTGGGTCTGGGAGTCGCTTTTTGGGAACTGCACTGAAGGTGGAATGCCTCCGTACAGAAGGGAAGCAAGGGGCAGCTAGAAGGAGCTGCGGGGCTGTACTATACTCGGTTTCGCCGCCGGTCGGGCAAGCCAGGCGGCGCCGGCAGCACGCAGGCATCAGGTAACGCGTAGAGCATGCGGGGAACGGTATGAGTGCTATTTCGAAGGGACTGAAGTTCAAGGGCGAAATCCACGGCAGCGAAGATCTGCGCGTTGACGGCAGTGTGGAAGGTCGCCTGAATTTGACGGCCGGCGTGGTGGTCGGCCCTAGCGGGCAGGTGATCGGTGATATCGAGGCTCGCGAAGTCGTGGTTGAAGGTACGGTGCGCGGCAACGTAACCGCTCGGGAACGCGTGCGGATTGCAGCCAGCGGTCGCGTCGAGGGGGACGTGACGGCAAGCCGCCTGGCCGTGGAGGAAGGGGCACAGATCTCCGGTCGCCTGCAGATTGCTGCCGGCACCCCCGCCGCAGCTGCCTCGCGGATGGCGGGCCGTCCCTAGCTCGGCGGCATGCCCTTTTTTCGCAAACGAATCACTCCGTCCCCAGCCCCGGTCACTCCTGTCAGGCCAGCCCCACCGGGTCCGGGGATCGTTCTGCGGAAGTCGACGGCGCTAAAAGATTTTCTGCTGAAGATTCCAGAGCTTGACCGACGCTCGTTGCTCGACCTCGGTCGCGCATGCCAGGCGACGATCAGCTTCTTTGCCGATCGAGGCTTTCGCATCACCGTGCAACCGCTGCTGGAAAGCTGGCGGCAGTTCCTCGAAGAGCAACAGATTCCTGGCCCGCAGGAGGCGATGGCCCCATCGGATCCAGCTGTGCGGGCGCAGGAATTCTTGAACCGGGAGTTGCAGTTTCCGCCCGCCAGCTTTCACAGCGTGCTGGCCTGGGACGTGTTTGATTGCTTCGAGCCTCCGTTGACCGATCTGCTCGTCAAGCGCCTGCACGAGTTACTGGCCCCCGGCGGGGTTCTGTTGGCCCTTTTCCACAGCGAACCGCCGGCACAACGCTGGTCCTACCGGGTTCGTGACCTGGAGACCATCGAGCTGGTTCCGGATCCTCGCAGCCTGCCGGTCGTCAACGTGCTGAACAACCGCCAGATCCTGAACCTGTTCGCCCGGTTCCGCTCCTGCACCACCTACATTGCTCGAGACCAGCTCCGCGAGGTGCTGGTGGTGCGTGAATGAGCCAATGGCGTTAGCGTCCGGCAGGCTCTCTGGAAGCCGCTTCGCGTCGCCGCTGCCAGGAACGGAGCAACTGGGTCACGCCAGGAAGAATGGAAAGCAGCACAACGGCGGCGATGACCCAGTGGATGCGGTGCTCGACCTGCGGCACCGCCGTGCCCAGGAAATATCCCGTCAGTTGCAGTGAGACGCCCCAGAAGAGAGCACCGGCTGCGTCGAAGAGGACAAACTTCTGGTAGGACATCTGCGCGGCTCCGGCTACAGCCGGGCAGAACGTGCGCGCGATCGGCACGAAACGAGCCAGCACAATCGCCGCCGCGCCGTGCGCCTCGTAAAACTGATGTGCCTGCTCGATGTGGCGGCGCTTGATCAGGCGCGAATCGGGCCGCCGGTACAGGGCCAGGCCCGCGCGCCGCCCGATCCAGTAGCCAAGCTGGTCGCCGCCAAAGGCACACAGAGGCACCAGCACCAGCAGCCAGCTCAGCGGCAGATGACCGGCAGCGGCAAAGATTCCACTGGTCACCAGCAGCGAATCGCCGGGCAGGAAAAAGCCGGCCAGCAACCCGGTCTCGACAAAAACGATCGTGCAGACCGCCAGCGTGCCGCCCCACTGGATCAGCTCGCGCGCGTCGAGAATCGCTCCCCAGAACTGTTGAATCCATCCGGACATGCGTGGCCTCGCCGGGCCGGGCAGCCCTGTTTGCCCGACTCTCTAACCATAACAGAAACTCCGACGGCTCACCGCCTGGCTGACCCTTCCCTGTGTCCAGGATCCTACCCAGTAGGGCAACGTGGTATTTTGGCTCTGTAAAGGATCGGCGCGAGTAGGAGGGTCGTGTGCCTCGGGGGGTTGCCTCGGTCAACGTTTCGTCCGGACGCGATGTCTGGTACGAGGGTCGGCTGGTGCGAACGGGAATTTTCAAAAAGCCGGTGCACGGCCCGGTTCGCGTTGGCCTGATCAATCTCGACGGGGATGCACAGGCCGACCGGCGACATCACGGCGGGATCTACAAGGCAGTCTATGCGTACCCCTTCGAGCATTACTATTTCTGGGCAGACTATGTGGAAAGCGTCACGGCGTTTGGACACTTCGGTGAGAACCTGACTCTAGTCGGGCTGCTTGAGGAAAACGTTCGCATTGGCCAAAAACTACAGGTGGGCACGGCCGTGCTCGAGGTTTCACAGCCGCGCATTCCTTGTTTCAAGCTGGGGCTGCGCATCGGGCGGCGTGATTTTCCAGAACTGTTTCTGCGCAGCCGGCGTGTGGGCTTTTACCTGCGCGTGATTCGCGAAGGGTTCATCGAGGCGGGCGACACTGTAGAAACAATTTATTTCCCACGCGAAGGGATCACCGTAGATGAAGCCATAGCGTGCTATCTGGAGCCGGGGGACCGAAGGGAATCGGCGCTGCGGCTGTTGCGCGATCCTGCGCTCGCACCAGAATTCAGGCGAGCTCTGGAGCGACGCCTGGCGCGTACCGGGCAGAAACCAGAGTTGTAACGGAAAACCGCGCCGCCTGAAGATTCTTGACGGGCCTGCAGGTCCTGCCGGCGACTGGAATGGCGCGCCCGGAGGGATTCGAACCCCCGACCTTCTGGTTCGTAGCCAGACGCTCTATCCAGCTGAGCTACGGGCGCGGCTGCTGCTGGTGCCGCACGCTGCGGCCTTTCGCGGAACTACGGCGCCATTCTAACACACCCGAACGCTCTGCTGCGCGGGCCAGCCCGCGCCCAGAGGTTCCAAGCTTTGCCGCTCCCGGCTGTCTGGGTCAGCGCTCGGCCGGGCTTCCAGTCGGCTTCAGCGCCACCGGCTCGCCCGCGAACAGCGTCGGGGCCCCCGCCTGCCGGGCCAGCTCGTTGTAATGCGCCACGTCGGTCTGCAAGAGCTGGTTGAACTCAGTCAGTTTCTTTTCCAGCTCCTGGCGCAGCTCCGCCAGCCGTTCGCGTGCCTGGGTGCTGGGAGGCTCTCCGTAGCCAATCCAGCCGCCGCGCAGCAGCGCCTGGATCTTTCCATGCAGGTCGTTCAAATAGTGGATGCTGTCTTCGGGAACGTTGCGCTGGACGCGCGTGTTGTAGACGCTGTTGAGGAAGCGATTGAGTTTCTGGGCCAGTGCGCGGCCTTCGGTGAGCACTTCACGATAGCGTGCCGGTGCTGCCTCGGGGCTACCGCCTTCACCTCTGACTGCCTGCTCGAAGGCGGTCATCTGCGCCTGCAGGTCGTCAATGCGATTGATGACCGTATTCAGCGCATTCAGCATGTCACGCACTTCCAGCCCGAAAGCCGCCTCGGCCTGGAAGGCTGCCGCCTCAGCGGGGAAGTTGGGATCCGGTCGGACGGTGAAGCTGGCCGATGCGGTATGGCCGGCCGCACTGACTTCGACCCGGTAGGTTCCCGGGGTGACCAGCGGCGCACCGCCGACGAATCCGAATTCACCGCCACCAGCGGGCCGAAGCTGAGCTTCGCGGCGCAGGCGCACGGGCGGGTCGTAGCGCAGGTCCCATACGAACCGATTCAGGCCGGCTTCAGCGGGTCCGAAACGGGTGGCCACCACCCGGCCATTGCTGTCGCGGATGGTGATTTTCACCGGTGTCTGCTCGGTTTCAGTCGCCCGGCGTTGCCCGAAGGCTCCCCGAGCGCCCGCGGAGGCGGGGCCGACGGGAGCGGGACGACCCTGCTGGCCGCCGGACAAGCTCAACGCCTGCTTCAGGTAGTAATCAATGACCGCACCCTGGGGCGCCTCCGGGGCGCGGTAACCCGCAGCCCGACGCTGCCCAAACGGCTCGCGATTCAGCAGAATCGCGTCGTTGACACCGAACAGATGGAAGTCAGCCTGCTCGACGGCTGCAGACCATTCCTCGAGCGGCCGCAGGTTGTCCAGCACAAAAAAGCCGCGGCCATGAGTGGCCACGACCAGGTCGCGGCCGGCGGCAAATTGCAGATCCCAGACCGGCACGGTGGGGAACTCCACCGGCAACTTCTGCCAGTGGTCGCCGGCATCGGTGGAGAAGTACAGGCCCAGATCATTGCCGAGCACGAGCAGACCGCGCTGATTGGGATCCTCCCGCACAACGTGAACCGGTGAGTCGGGCAATCCAACGACAATTTTCTGCCAGCTCCGGCCATAGTCGCGCGTCCGGTAGACGTAGGCATGGTGGTCATCGAGCATATGCGCATCAAAAGCAACATAAGCGGTGCCCGCGTCGAATGGCGAGACTCCGATTTGATAAACGCGCGCCCAGGCCGGCGCTTCCGGCGGCGTGACGTTTGTCCAGGTCTTGCCGCCGTCCC
>Ga0209810_1002892_pt1 | contig 19237 bp, 19 predicted proteins | sample Coa_R1_7_FD_187159 | JGI IMG/M metagenome (GOLD analysis project Ga0209810, IMG submission 187159) | Surface soil microbial communities from Centralia Pennsylvania, which are recovering from an underground coalmine fire - Coalmine... | ecosystem: Environmental > Terrestrial > Soil > Unclassified...
GGGCGCCGACGGGATGTCGAGCGGTACAGGACTGTCGATCGTCCGCGCCCTCGTCGCCGACGAGCTTCAGGGCAGCTTCGCCTTCGCGGGCGCCCGCGCCGAGGTGGTGTTCCCGGCGTGACCGAGTGGAGCGAGGTACTGATCCACGTGCGTCGCGGCGACGAGTTCCTCGTCGCACACCGCTCCCCTGACAGCGGCGGGTACTGGCACACGATCGCCGGCACCGTCGAGCCCGGCGAAGCGTTCCGCGACACCGCGTTGCGCGAGCTGCGCGAGGAGACGGGGCTCGACGCGGTGGAGCTCGAGCCGCTCGGCGAGTTCGCGTACACCCGCGAGTCGTGGGAGGAGGAGCCCGGCCTGCGCGTGCACGTGAAGGCGTTCCTCGTCGACGTCGAGACCGGCTGGGAGCCGCAGCTCAACGAGGAGCACGACGAGTACCGCTGGCTCCGGCGCGAGGAAGCCGCCGAGCTTCTCTTCTGGCCCGAGCCGGCCGCCCTGCTGCGTTCGCTGCCGTGAGGGAAGCTCCACCGCCGTACCGTGGTGAAGGTCCGCACGCGCTCTGGCACGTGAGCGAGGACCCCTCCATCCGTCGCTTCGAGCCTCGCGACGGGAGGGTCTGGGCGATCGCGACGCGGCTGCTGCCGCTCTACTGGTTCCCGCGGGACTGCCCGCGCGCGACGTTCTGGGCCGAGTCGAAGACAACCGACGACGACATCGAGCGCTTCCTCGGCGGCGACCGGGGTCGACGCGTCCATGTGGTCGAGCCGGAGTGGCTCGGGCGGATGCGGACGCACCGGGTCGTCGCCTACCGGATGCCCGAGGAGACGTTCGTCGAGAACGACGACCGCTTCTGGATCTCGGCGGAGGCGGTCGAGCCGCTCGAGCTCGTCGAGCTGGGGGATCTCGTCGCGCGGCACGAGCAGGCCGGGATCGAGCTCGGCACCGAGGAGAACCTCCTCCGCCTCTGGGGACGAGGTGATCGCGTCGAGCCTCGGCTACAGCGGGATCCGGCTGCGCAACGCGGTGTCGGCCGGGAACCAGTAGTCGCCCGTGTCCTCCGCGAAGCCGAGCAGGTGCCGGCGGAGCGGGGTGAGCCGCGCCAGCCGGCCCGGGTCGAGGCTCAGCTCGTCGCGCGGCCGGATCCAGCGATGGGTGTAGCCGTAGAAGAGGGCCTTCCTCGTCCGCTCGGAGACGTTGTCCCCCCGTGCGTGCCAGAGCCGCCGGTCGAAGATCACGGCGCTGCCCGCCTCGACGAGTACCGGGACCGCGCCTGCCGGCTCGCGGCCACGCGGGAGCGTGTCGCAGCCGTGGCTGCCGGGCACGACGGTCAGCGCACCGTGTTCCGCGCTCGGCACATCGGTGAGGAAGTACGCGACCTTGATCGAGAGCCTCGGCCGCGGCGACTCGAGCTCGACGTTCTGGCGACCTCCGTCCTGGTGCCAGCGCCAGCTCGGCTCGGCCCGGGGTTCAGGCGGATGGACGTCGAGATGGCAGTGATAGACGTAGATGTTCGAGCCGAGGATCTCCCACACGAGCGGGAGGCAGCGTGGATGGTCGACGAGCTCGAGGAAGGCATCGTCGAGCCCCGCGAAGGCGAGCCGGTGGAACGGGCCGACCGACCCGGCCTCCGCCGCCCAGACGCGATCGACGGCAGCCTCCAGCCGCCGTAACGCCGTGGGGCCAAGCACCCTCGGCACGATCACGAAGCCGTTGCGTTCGAACTCCTCCCGCATCGGCTCTAGTACGTGAAGGACCGCGCGTAAGGTCCCGGTGCCTATGCGGATCATGGTCGCCGAGGACGAGACGATCATCCGCCTCGACCTGCGCGAGCTGCTCGAGCGCGCGGGATTCGAGGTGTGCGCCGAGGCGAAGGACGGCGAGGAGGCGGTCGAGCTCGCCCGCGCCGAGCAGCCCGACCTCGCGGTGCTCGACGTGAAGATGCCGAAGCTCGACGGCATCGAGGCGGCGCGGCGGATCCTGGAGGAGCGGCCGATCCCGATCGTGATGCTGACTGCGTATGGACATGACGAGCTCGTGTCGCGCGCGGTCGAGGCGGGCGTCTTCGGCTACCTCGTGAAGCCCTTCCGCGAGCAAGACCTCCTCCCGGCGATTGCCGCCGCGCGCGCCAGGCACGACGAGCTGCAGGCCGTGCGCGCGGAGGCGGAGTCCCTCTCCGATGCGCTGGAGGCGCGGAAGGTGATCGAGCGCGCAAAGGGGCTGCTGATGGAGAAGGAGCAGCTCTCGGAGCAGGACGCGTTCGCGCGACTGCGGAAGGCGAGCCAGGCGTCGGGGCGTCCGCTCAAGGTCATCGCCGAGGCGGTCGTCGCCACGCTCGCGGGCGAAGGGTGAACGGCGAGCATCCCAACGCTGCGCTCGTGCGGCGCGTCTTCGCAGCCTTCGGCAGAGACGCGATGGCGATCTCCGCCGCCCTGGCCCGCGACGTCGTCTGGCGCGTGCCCGGCCACACCGTGATGAGCGGCGAATACCGCGGTCGCCGCGGAGTCGTCGAGTTCCTGCGCCGCACGGCCACCGAGACCGGAGGCACCTACCGGAGCCGTCTCCACACCGTCTTCGCCGACGACGACTGGGCCGTGGCGATCTACCGCGCGACCGGCAGCCGGAACGGATTGGACCTCGACGTCGACCAGGCGCTCGTGATCCGCATGGCGGACGGGCTCTGGCAGGACGTGACGGCCGTGCCGCTCGACTCCGCCTTCGAGCGGTTCTGGGCCTAGCCGGCGCCGGTCAGCGCGGTCCCGCAGTAGCGGCACTTCGTCGCCGCGACCGGGAGCCCCTCCGAGAGGCAGGCGGGGCATGTTTGCGCCGGCGGCGGGTCGCCGAAGACCGTGACGCCGCGCCGCCGCTGGATCACGCGATAGGGGACGACGATCAGGAAGTAGATGACCGCCATGAAGATCGCGAAGTAGATCACCGCGCCGATGAAGGCGCCGATGTTCACGAGCTGGCCGTTGACGTGGAAGCCGAGGCCGGTCGCGCCGCCGGTCCCTGCAGCGTTGATCAGCGGAGTGATGATGTTCGTGGTGAACGCGGCAATCAGGGTGCTGAACGCAAGCGCGATCACCAGGCCGACGGCGACGATCACGATGTCGCCCTGCATCAGGAAGTTCTTGAAGCCGCGCAGCAGGCCGACGGGGCTCTGAGCCCGCGCCTCCTCGGTGGTTGCGACCATGGTTGCCCTCCTGGGGTGGGGTCCGGAAGGCCTAAGTATCTACGCCTGCGCCTGCTCGAACAGCTGCTCCCAGCGCTCGAGGAGGGCGGCGAGCGCTTCGCGGCTGCGCTTGTGCGCGGCGAGGACGTCGACGTCGGTCCAGTCCTCCGCGAGCCTCGTCTCGAGCTCCGCCACCTCCGCCTCGCGCGCCGCGATCTCCTTCTCGATCCGCTCGAGCTCGGACGGTCGGCGCGGCTTCGGCTTGGGCGTCACGGGCTTAGTGACCGTTTTCGTTGGCTCGACCGGCGGCATGGGCTTGGCCCGCGCCTCGCGCTCCTCGCGCACGCGCAGCAGCTCGGCCCAGCCGCCGTCGTACGCCCGGAGCTCCCCGTCCTCGATCGCGAGCGTCCTCTCGGCGATCGCGTCGAGGAGCGCGCGGTCGTGCGAGACGAGCAGGACGGTGCCGGGGAACGCGTCGAGAGCCGCCTCGAGCGCCTCCCGGCTCTCGAGGTCGAGATGGTTCGTGGGCTCGTCGAGGACGAGGAAGTTCGCGCCCGAGGCGACGGTCACCGCGAGCGCGAGCCGCCGGCGCTCGCCGCCCGAGAGCACGGCGACCTGCTTCTCGTGCGCGTCCCAGCCCGAGAAGAGGAAACGGCCGAGCAAGTTCTGCGCGTCGGGCCGCGAGAGGCCGATCATCGACTGCACGCACTGGAGCACCGAGCCGCGCGTGTCGAGCTCCATCTCCTGCTGGGAGAAGTAGCCGATCTCGACGCCGTGGCCGATGCGCACGCCCTGCCCGCGGACGAGCCTCTCGAGCAGGGTCGTCTTGCCCGAGCCGTTCGGCCCGACGAGCGCGACGTGCTCTCCGCGCTCGACCGCGAACGACGCCTGTCGTAGTAACAGCCTGTTGCTTGCGACGGACACGTCCAGCCCATCTGCCTCGACCACGGTGCGGCCGCTGCGCGCCGGCTTGAGGAACTCGAAGCCGAGCCCGCGCGTGCGGCGCGAGAGCAGAGCCACCTCCCCGGCCGCGGCGGAGCGGTCCTGCTGAAGCCGGCCGATTTGGGTCAGCTTCGCCTGCGCCTGCTTCGCCTTGTTCTTCTTGTACCGGAAGCGCTCGACGAACCGCTCGAGCCGCGCGATATCGGCCTGGACGCGCTCGACCTCCTTCTGCGCGTGCAACATCCGCGCGGCCTTCTCGCGCCGCCACGCGTGCCACGGACCCGGGAAGAACGTCCCCCGGCCCGCGTCGAGCTCCAGCGTCGCCGTCGTCACGGCCTCGAGGAACCAGCGGTCGTGCGCGACGAGGATGACGGCCGCGTCGAGCGAGGCGAGCTCTCGCTCGAGCCACTCGAGGTTCGCGACGTCGAGATGGTTCGTCGGCTCGTCGAGGAGGAGCAGGTCGGGATCGCCACCGAGCGCACGCGCGAGCGAGGCGCGCGTGAGCTCCCCACCGGAGAAGGTGCGCAGCGGGCGGTCGAGGTCGTCCTCCGCGAAGCCGAGCCCGCGCACGACGGAAGCCGCGTGGTCGCGCCATGCGTAGCCGCCGGCGTGCTCGAGGCGACCCTGCGCCTCGGCGTAGCGGTTCAGGGTCGCCTGCGCGTGGTCGCCCTCGGCCATCGCGTGCTCCAGCCGTCGCAGCTCGTCCTCGAGCGCGACGAGGTCGCGCGCGCCCGCGAGGACGTACTCCCGCAGCGTGACCTCCTGCTCGAGCGGCGGCCTCTGGTCGTGCAGCGCCACCCGGGTCCCTTTGGCGAACGCGAGCTCGCCGCCGTGCTTCTCCGTCTCGCCGGCGAGGATCCGAAGCAGCGTCGTCTTGCCCGCGCCATTCGGGCCGGAGAGCGCGACCCGGTCGCGGCGCTCGACGGAGAACGAGACCCCGTCGAAGAGCACGGAGCCGGCGAGCTCCTTGCGCAGGTTGGAGGCGATCACGACTGCCAAGGCGGAGCCACTGTAGATTCGGCCGGTGGCAGTGGCTACGCCGTGGGCCATCCAGGGGAGCTACTTCGAGTCGTGCAACTGCGACCCGATCTGTCCCTGTCGCCGCATCGACGGCGTCCCCGGCGGCCGCTCGACGCACGGGATCTGCGCCGGCGTCCTCTCCTGGCTGATCGAGGCAGGAGACGCCGGGGGCACGGATCTGGCCGGGCTGACCGTGGCGCTGGCGATCCGGTACGACGACGACGAGCCCGGCTCTCCGTGGACGTGGGTCCTCTATCTCGACGACCGCGCGAGCGGCGAGCAGCGGGCCGCGCTCGAGGGGATCTACACGGGACGGCTCGGCGGCGACGCGCTCACGCACTTCCCATGGGCATGGAAGGCCAGCAACCTCGTCGACGTGCGCGCCGTCGCGATCGAGCTCGACCACAGGAGGCGTCGGCAGTGGCTCCGCATCCGGGACCACGTGACCGTCCGGATCCGCGACCGATACGCGGGCCGGGAGGCGGTGACCTGCGTGATCCCCGGACACGACCGGGACGGTGAGGAGCTCATCGCCGACGAGCTGCGGGTGGCAGACGGCCCGCTCGCGTTCGACTTCAGCGGCACCTGCGGCTACGCCGCGACCTTCTCCTACTCCGGCGGCTAGGTTCGGCGGATGGCGACGGCAAGGAGCGAGGAGCTGCGGGTCGTCGCGCAGCGCGTCGCCGACGCCCTGCCGTCCGAGGTGATCGAGGTGGTGCTGACCGGCAGCGTGTCCCGCGGCATGGCCGATGAGGTCTCCGACGTCGAGATGCTTCTCGTGACCGCCGAGCCCCTCGAGCTCGAGGAGGCATATGCCATCGCGCGCGGCGCCGGGCTCGAGGATCTCGACACGTGGGGGACGCAGGGCGTGCCGGCCAAGCGCGTCTCGGGCTACGTCGAGCGCGAGCCGTTCGAGCTGATCATGTGGCCGCGCGACTTCGCCGAGGCGGAGCTCGACGCGCTGCTGGCCGGCAAGCTGTCGTCCGCGGCCGACGCGCTCGCGCACGGCGTCTCGCTCCGCACCTCGGGGCTCCTCGCCAAGTGGCAGCAGCGGCTGGGCGACTATCCGGAGGAGGTCGCCGCGGCCCGGATCGAGGAGGCCGCGCTGCCCTGGGGCGGCTTCACGCCGGCGGGGCTGCTCACGGTCATTCGGCCCGGGGAGCGCCTTTCGCTGCTCGAGTGGATGCTCGACGGAGCGGTGCGCGTGCTGCGGATCGTCTACGCCGTCAACCGCGTCTGGGAGCCGACGACCAAGCGGCTCGCCATGCGCGTCGAGCGACTCGCCGTCAAGCCGGACCGTCTTGCGGAGCGGATCACCGAAGCCATGACCGAGCCCGACCTCCGCCGTGCGCTGGCGATCATGACCGAGCTGCAGCTCGACACGGTCCGGCTCGCACCCGACGGCCCGAACGTCGTCCGCGCCCGCCGCTGGCTCGAGGACGCGCTCGCCTTGCTCGCGTGAACCGAGCCGAAGAGCTGCGCGCGCTTGCGCAACGGATTGCGGACACGCTCCCAGTCGACGAGGTCGTGCTCACCGGCGGGGTGTCGCGCGGCGTGGCGGATGAGTGGTCCGACCTCGAGCTCCTCTGCCTCGTCCCGGCCCTGCCGCCCCTGGAGCAGGCCGAGACGCAGGCACGAGTCGCCGGCGTCGAGCCGACCACTCGCTTCGGCTCCGCTGAGATCACCTACGTCGCGGGCGCCCACGAGGGGACGACGGTCGAGCTGGTCTGGGTCGAGCCCGCAACCTTCGACGGCTTCATCGACCGAGCGTTCGCGGGCGAGCTCCTCGACCACTCCCGCCTGCGCGGACTCGAGGCGCTCGAGCACGGCGTCGCGCTGCGCGGCGGCGAGCGCCTGGCCGCCTGGCAGCGGCGGCTCGCCGAGTATCCAGACCGGCTCCGCGAGCAGCTGATCCTCGACGCGATCGACGACTGGGGCGGCTATCCCGTCGCCGCCTATCTACGGCAGGCGCACCGCGACGACCGGTATTCGCTCGTTCGGGTCGTGCTGGAGGTTACGGACGACGTCCTGCGGCTCCTCTTCGCCCTCAACCGCCGCTGGGAGCGGAGCTGGAAACGGCTGCCCGACCTGCTCGCCGGCCTCGAGGTTGCGCCTCCGGACGCAGCCGAACGGATCGCGTCTGCGCTCACCACCCCCGAGGCGAGGGAGGCCCTCCGAGTCACGTTCGAGCTCGCTCGCGACGCAGTTGCCCTCGTCGGTCCGGAGATCGAGACCGACCGGGCGCGTGCATGGCTCGACGAGGCGGTGGCGGAGCTGCAATGACGGACGTGCTCGCGCTCGACGTCGGCTCGTCCTCGGTGCGCGCGCAGCGGTTCGACGAGCGCGCCGAGCCCGCCGGCGACCTGCGGCAGGAGGAGTACGAGACCGACGATCCCGGGGACGTCGCCGCCGCCGCACGCCGTGTGCTCGCCGACGAGGAGCCGGACGCAACCTCATGCTTCGCGCACAGCCTCGTCGCAGTCGACGACGACTGGAACCCCCTCACCCCCATCCTCGGCTGGCGCGACACCAGGAGCGCCGGCGCGGCCGAATGGCTCGCGCGAAGGCTCGACGCCGAGGAGGTGCACGCGCGCACCGGAGCGTTCCTCCACCCGTCGTTCTGGCCGGCGAAGCTCGCGTGGCTCGCCGAGACGGAGCCGGAGACGTTCCGCCGCGCCGCGTGGTTCGTCTCGTTCGCCGACTACTTGCGGGGCAAGCCCGAGACGAGCCTCTCGATGGCGTCGACGAGCGGCCTGCTCGAGCTCACGACGCGCGACTGGGATGGTGAGCTGCTCCAGACGCTCGGCCTCGACAGCGGGCGGCTGCCGCAGCTCATGGACGTCCCGCTGTGGAGCGACGCTGCGTGCTCCAACGCCGGCGCCGGCTGCGTCGACCGCGAGCGGGCCGCGCTCATGGTCGGCACCTCGGGCGCCCTGCGCGTGCTCTACGAGAGCGAGCGCCCGCAACCGAAGCCCGGCCTCTTCCTCTACCTCGTCGACGAACGCCGCGTCGTCGAGGGTGGAGCGCTCTCCGACGGGGGAAACCTCTACGACTGGCTCGAGCGGACGCTCGCCGGCGCTTCGGGCTCGCTCGCGCAGCGCGACCCGCGCGACCACCGGCTCGTCTTTCTCCCGTTCCTCGGCGGCGAGCGCTCGACGGGCTGGAACCCGAAGGCACGCGGGGCGATCCACGGGCTCACCTTCGAGACCACGCCGCTCGACCTGCGCCAGGCCGCCTACGAAGGCGTGGCGTTTCGCTTCGCGGCGATCGCCGACCTGCTGCCGGAGCTGCAGGAGGTCGTCGCAACCGGAGGCGGGCTCCTCCACGACCGCGACTGGATCCAGATCATGGCCGACGCGCTCGCCCGGCCGGTCGCCGTGTCGGGAGTGGCCGAAGCCTCGCTACGAGGCGCCGCAGTGCTCGCGCTAGAGCGCCGCGGACACGAGGCCGCAGAAGCGCCGATCGCCGAGGTCGTGGAGCCCCGAGCGGACCGGGCTGAGCCGTACCGCGCGGCGCGCGAGGAGCAGCAGCGCCTGTACGAACGGATCTACGACGCGCCGGCGTGAGCCCGCGCCAGGCTGCGCGCGGCGGCCGCGATGCCTTCGGCGTCGATGCCGGCCTCGGCGAGCAGCTCGGCGGGCTTTCCCGAGTGCGGCATCTCGTGCACCGCCAGCCGACCGACCGGCGGGCGCTCTTCGGAGTCCGAGAGGGCTGACAGCACCGCCTCGCCGAGGCCACCTTCGGCCCAGTGGTCCTCGGCCGTCACGATCGGGCACGTCAGCGAGCGCAGCGTCTCGGCGTCGAGCGGCTTGATCGAGTAGAGGTCGATCACGCGCGCCTCGATGCCCTCCTGCGCGAGCGCCTCGGCGGCCTTCAGCGCCTCGTGGACGGTGATCCCGGCGCCGACGAGCGCGACGTCGCCACCCTCGCGCAGGGTGCGCGAACCGCCGATCTCGAACTCCTCGTCCGGCCCGTAGACGACCGGGGTCGCGGGCCGCAGCGTCCGCAGGTAGGAGATTCCCTCGAGATCGGCCATGGCGGCGACGAGCTTCACGGTCTGGTTCGCGTCGCACGGATGCAGCACCGTCGAGCCATGCACGGCCCGCATCGAGGCGATGTCCTCGAGTGCCATCTGCGACGGGCCGTCCTCGCCGATCGAGACGCCGGCGTGCGAGCCGCAGAGGCAATAGCTCGCCCGGCTGATCGCGGACATGCGGATGAAGTCGTAGGCGCGGGAGAGGAAGGCGGCGAAGGTGGAGGCGAAGGGGCGCCAGCCGAGCACCTGCATGCCCACGGCGGTCGCGACCATCTGCTGCTCGGCGATGTACATCTCGAAGTAGCGCTCGGGAATCTCGTCGCGGAACTCCTCCGCGTACGTCGAGTTCGAGACCTCGCCGTCGAGCGCGACGATGTCGCCGCGGGCCTTGCCCAGCGCGGCCAGCGCGTCGCCGTACGCCTTCCGCGTCGCGACCTCGTCGCCGAGCTCGTAGCGCGGCAGCTCGAGCGTGCCGCCGGGGAACTCGTGCTTGGAGGCACCCGTCTCGGGCTTTGCGACCTCGACCTTCAGGTTGCGGACGCCGCCGAGCGTGGCGATCACCTCGTCGGAGTGGTCGAGCGCCTTGCCGTGGAAGCCGTTCTTGTCCTCGACGTCGGGATCGCCCTTGCCCTTGATCGTCTTCGCGACGATCACGACGGGCTGGCCCGCCGTGTCGATCGCCTCGGCGTAGGCGCGGTCGATCGCCTCGACGTCGTGCCCGTCGATCTCGATCGTGTGGCAGCCGAACGCCTTCGCGCGATTCGCGTAGGAGTCGAGATCCCAGCCGTGCATCGTCTCGCCACGCTGGCCGAGCCGGTTGACGTCGAGGATCGCGACGAGGTTGTCGAGCTCGTAGAAGGCCGCATGCTCGAGCGCCTCCCACTGCGAGCCCTCGGCGATCTCGCTGTCGCCGCAGAGCGTCCAGACGCGGAACGGCAGCCGGTCGAGCCGCTTGCCCGCCAGCGCCATCCCCACTGCATACGGAAGGCCCTGCCCGAGCGAGCCGGTCGCGACGTCCACCCAGGGGATCCGCGGCGTCGGATGGCCCTCGAAGATCGAGTCGAACTGCCGGTAGCTCAGCAGCTCCTCCTCCGAGATCGCCCCCGCCGCCCGGAACATCGCGTACATGAGGGTCGAGGCGTGGCCCTTCGAGAAGACGAGCCGGTCGTTGTGCGGATCGTGCGGCTTCGCGAAGTCGTAGCGCAGGTACTTCGCCATCAGCACGGCCATCAGATCGGCCGCCGACATGCCCGAGGTCGGGTGACCGGAGCCGGCCTTCGCCGCCGGGCGGATCGAATCGACCCGCAGTTGCTGCCCCAGCTCGCGCCAGAGCTCGACGTCGTTCACGAGCACGATTCTATGTACGGTCCTGCGCGTGAAGGTGGCGGTTGCGTTCGACCATCGGGGGGTCCATCTCCGCGACGAGATCCTCGACACGTTGCGCGAGGAGGGTCACGAAGCCGTCGACCTGGGCACCGACACGGATGCGGTGCGCATCGACTACCCCGACAAGGCGGCGGAGCTGGGAGCGGCGCTCAAGGACGGCGAGGCCGAGCGAGGCATTCTCGTATGCGGCTCCGGTGTCGGCGCCGCGGTCGCCGCGTGCAAGATCGTCGGGATCCGGGCAGCCATCTGTCACGACGTCTACTCCGCGCACCAGGGAGTCGAGCACGACGACATGAACGTCCTCTGCCTCGGCTCCGAAGTCGTGGGGCCGAGCCTCTCCGCAGATCTTGTGCGCACGTTTCTCGCGGCACGGTTCGACGGAGGAGAGCGTTACGTCGCCAGACTGGAGAAGATCCGAAGGATGGAAGAAGGGATGCGGAATGGCTGAGTCGAGACTCCATCAGCTGAGCGCGCGGGGGCAGTCGGTCTGGATCGACTACCTGTCGCGCGACCTGCTCGAGACGGGCGAGCTGAAGCGGATGATGAAAGAGGACGCCGTGGTCGGCGTGACCTCGAACCCCACGATCTTCCAGAAGGCGATCTCCCACGGCAACGCGTACGACGAGCAGCTGAAGGAGCTGCTGGCGGAGGAGGACGACCCGAAGGAGATCTTCCTCCAGCTGGCGGTGCGCGACGTCGAGGCGGCGCTCGACTTGCTCGAGCCGGTGCACGAGGGGAATGCCGAGGACGGCTACGTGTCGATCGAGGTGGATCCCAACCTCGCCTACGACACGAAGGCCACGTACGAGGAGGCGATCCGCCTGCACGAGTGGATCGACCGGCCGAACCTCTACGTGAAGATCCCGGGCACGGAGCCGGGCCTGCAGGCGATCGAGGACTGCATCGCCGACGGGCGCAGCATCAACGTCACGCTCCTCTTCTCCCTGCAGATGCACAAGAGGTCGATGGAGGCGTACGTCAGCGGGCTCGAGCGTTTCGTCGAGGGAGGCGGCGACCCGGCGAAGGTGCGCTCGGTCGCGAGCTTCTTCGTCTCGCGCGTCGACACCGAGGCCGACAAGCGGCTCGAGGCGATCGGCTCGGACGAGGCGCTCGCGCTGCGCGGCAAGCTCGCGATCGCGAACGCACGCATCGCGTACCAGCACTACAAGGAGATGTTCAGCGGTCCGCGGTGGGAGGCGCTCGAGGCGAAGGGCGCGCTGCCGCAACGCTGCCTTTGGGCATCCACCTCCACGAAGAACCCCGAGTACAGGGACGTCCTCTACGTCGAGGAGCTGATCGGCCCGCACACGGTGAACACGATGCCGGAGGAGACGATCCAGGCCTTCCAGGATCACGGCGAGGTGCGCGGCGATACCGTCGAGGACGACCTCGAAGAGGCCCGTGCGCTCCTGCAGGAGAAGCTGCCGGCGGTGGGAGTCGACTACGACGACGTCGTCGCGACACTCGAGAAGGAGGGCGTGGAGAAGTTCTCGGACTCGTTCGCCGAGCTGCTGGAAGGCGTGAAGGCGAAGCGCGAGACCGTGGCCGCATAAGGGTGAACCGCGAGCGCCTGATCGAGGGGATCTGGGAACGCGACTCGACGGTCTGGACCGGCAGCGACGAGGCGCAGTGGCTCGGCTGGCTCGATGAGCCGCTGCACGTCCAAGAGCGGCTCGACGAGATCCGCAGCGTCGCGGAGTCGCTCCACGACGAGGTCGACGCGGTCGTGCTCTGCGGGATGGGCGGCTCGTCGCTCGCGCCCGAGGTGCTGCGGCGCAACTTCGAGGTCGACTGGTTCCACGTCCTCGACACCACGCATCCCCGCGCGATCCGCGCGCTCGAGGAGAAGCTCGACCTCGAGCGCACCTTCTTCGTCTCCTCCTCGAAGTCGGGCACGACGCTCGAGACGCGCTCGCACACCGACTACTTCTGGGAGCGCAGCGGCAAGCGCGGAGAGATGTTCGCGGCGATCACGGATCCCGGCTCCGAGCTCGAGCACCTCGCGCGCCAGCGCGGCTTTCGGGCGGTGTTCGCCGGCGAGCCCTCGATCGGCGGCCGCTACTCGGCGCTCTCGCCGTTCGGGATCGTGCCGGCGGTCCTGATGGGCGCGGACGCGTCCCGTCTGCTCGAGCGAGCGCAGGAGATGCGGGAAAGGTGCCGCTCGGGGGACGGCAACCCCGGCTACGAGCTCGGGAGCTCGTTCGGCGAAGGCTGGCGCGAGGGGCGCGACAAGATCTGCATCGCCGACTCCGGCGGTGGCTTCGGTCTCTGGGCGGAGCAGCTCGTTGCGGAATCGACCGGCAAGCAGGGCAAAGGGCTCGTGCCCGCCCCCGGCGAGCTGCCGGAGGGACCTGACCGGCAGGAAGCGGTCGCGGACGTGCCCGACCCCTACGCCCTCGGGGCCGAGTTCTTCCGCTGGGAGTTCGCGATCGCCGTCGCGGGCGCCTATCTCGAGATCAACCCCTTCGACCAGCCCGACGTGCAGGCGGCGAAGGACAAGACGAACGAGGTGCTGGCGACCGGCAAGGAGCCAGAGCTTGCGACGGAGGGCTCGGTCGAGGAGCTGCTCGCGCAGGCCCAGGAAGGCGACTACGTCTGCGTGCAGGCGTTCGTCGAGCCGACGCAGGAGAACGACGTCCGCATCGCCGATCTCGTCGGGCTCCTCCGCCGCGAGAGCGGCCTGGTCGTCACGCACGGCTACGGCCCGCGCTACCAACACTCGACCGGCCAGCTGCACAAGGGCGGCCCGAACACCGGCCTCTTCCTCCAGGTCGTCGACGACCCCGGCGAGGAGCTCCCCATCCCCGGGAAGCCGTTTGGGTTCCGCCGGCTGATCCGCGCGCAGGCGGCGGGAGACCTCGAGACGCTGAAGGAGCGCGGCCGGCGCGTGGCGCGCGTGCCTATGGAGGACCTGTAATGCAGCTCGGGATGGTCGGCCTCGGCCGGATGGGCGCGAACATGACCGAGCGCCTGCGCACCGCCGGCCACGACCTCAAGACGTTCGACCCGAAGGTCGACTCGCGCACTGCGGGCTCGCTCGAGGAGCTCGTGCAGCAGCTCGGCACGCCGCGGTCGGTCTGGCTCATGGTCCCGGCGGGACTCGTCGACTCCATCGTGGACGAGCTCGCGCCGCTCCTGGCCGCGGGCGACACGATCATCGACGGAGGCAACTCGTATTACGTCGACGACCTCCGCCGGGCGCGCGAGCTGCGCGCCCGGAAGATCCACTACGTCGACGTCGGTGTCAGCGGCGGCGTGTGGGGACGCGAGCGCGGCTACTGCCTGATGGTCGGGGGCGACGACGAGGCGGTCGGCCGCCTGACGCCGGTGCTGGAGGCGCTCGCGCCGGGGCTCGACGCCGCCGTCCGCACCCCCGGCCGCAGCGGCGACGCTGCACCCGAGGAGCAGGGCTGGCTCCACTGCGGCCCTGCGGGCGCCGGCCACTTCGTGAAGATGGTGCACAACGGCATCGAGTACGGCCTGATGCAGGCGTATGCGGAAGGCCTGAACGTCCTCAAGCACGCGAACATCGGGCTGCACGCGCAAGAGACCGACGCCGAGACGACGCCGCTGCGCGACCCCGACCTCTACAAGTACGAGCTCGACGTCTCGGCGATCACCGAGGTCTGGCGGCGCGGCTCCGTGATCGCGTCATGGCTGCTCGACCTGACCGCCGAGGCGTTGCACGAGACGCCGGAGCTCGACGAGTACGCGGGCCGGGTGAGCGACTCCGGCGAAGGCCGCTGGACGGTGCAGGCCGCGGTCGAGGAGGGCGTCCCGACGCCGGTGCTCGCCGCCTCGCTCTTCGACCGCTTCGCCTCGCGCGGCGAGGCCGACTGGGGCAACCGCGTCCTCTCGGCCATGCGCAAGGGGTTCGGCGGCCATCTCGAGAAGAGCCCGGAACAATGACCGAGACCGCAGAAGCGCCGGCGCAGCAGGAGAACCCGCTCGCGGAGGGACTCGCCCTGCGCCGGACGCCGGACCCGTGCACGCTCGTCATCTTCGGAGCGTCCGGCGACCTCACGCACAAGAAGCTCATGCCGGCCCTCTACGCGCTCGCCGTCCGCCGCCTGCTCCCACCGCGGTTCGCGATCGTCGGGGTCGCCCGTACCGAAGGCGACGACGGCTCGTTCCGCGAGGACATGCAGGCGGCCGTGAAGCAGCACGCGCGCGACCCATTCCGGCAGGAGACCTGGGACGAGCTCGCCGCCCAGCTTCATTACGTGTGCACCGACTTCGCCGACGCCGGCGGGGAGGACAAGGTGCACGACCTCCTCCGCAAGCTCGACGAGGAGGAGGAGCTGGGCGGCAACCACGTCTTCTATCTCGCGGTGCCGCCGCCGGCCTTCCCCACGATCGTCGAGGCGCTCGGCAAGCGCCGCGACGACCGCGGCTGGACGCGGCTCGTGGTCGAGAAGCCGTTCGGGCACGACCTCGAGTCGGCGAAGGAGCTGACGGCGACGCTGCTCGAGTACTTCCGCGAGGACGAGATCTTCCGGATCGACCACTACCTCGGCAAGGAGACCGTGCAGAACATGCTCGCGCTCCGCTTCGCGAACGGGATCTTCGAGCCGATCTGGAACCGCCAGTTCATCGATCACGTCCAGATCACCGTGGCCGAGTCGATCGGTATCGAGGCGCGCGCGGGCTACTACGAGCACGCCGGCGCGATCCGCGACATCTTCCAGAACCATCTCCTCCAGCTGCTCGCGCTGACGGCGATGGAACCGCCGATCGACTTCACCTCCGACTCGGTGCACAACGAGAAGGTCAAGGTGCTGCGCGCGCTGCACACGCCGGGGCCGAAGTCGGTGGTGCGCGGCCAGTACGGACGCGGCTTCGTCGAGGGCGAGGAGGTGGTCGCGTACCGGGAGGAGGCGGGCGTCGCGCCCGACTCGATGACGGACACGTACGTCGCCGCGAAGCTGTACGTCGACAACTGGCGCTGGGCGGACACGCCCTTCTACGTGCGCATGGGCAAGCGGCTCGCGCGGCACGAGACGACGATCGCGATCCAGTTCAAGCGTGCCCCGCACCCACCGTTCGAGGAGACCGCGGCCGAAGGGCTGCGCCCGAACGTGCTCGTCGTGCACGTGCAACCCGACGAGGGCGTCTCGCTCGCGATCGGCGCGAAGGTGCCGGGCCAGGGGATGACGATCCGCACGGTCCACATGGACTTCCTCTACGGCGGCGCGTTCCGTACCGGGATGCCGGAGGCGTACGAGCGCCTCATCCTCGACACGATGCTCGGCGACTCGACGCTGTTCACCCGGGCCGACGAGGTCGAGGAGCAGTGGCTGCTCGTGGATTCCATCGTTGCCGCGTGGCAGCGGGACCGGCCGGGGTTCCCGAACTATCCCGCCGGGTCGTGGGGGCCGCCGAGCGCCGACGAGCTTCTGCACCGGGACGGCCGGTCGTGGCGACGGTACTGAGAGATCTCAGCTGGTTCGGCGAGGACGTCTGTCTCGCCGACGTGGACACGGCGCTTGCGCGCCTGCGGGCGCAGGCGGCAGCAGAGTCGGCGAGCATGCGCACCTCGGTGATGACCCATCTCGCGTGGGTACCGGCGGAATGGGCCGAGCCGGCGCGGGCGGCGCTCGAGGGGATGGCCGAGCGACATCCGTCGCGGACGATCCTTCTCTTCCCCGAGCCCGACGCCGACGACAATCGGATCGACGCGCAGGCCGAGGTCGAGCGCTGGGAGGTGCCGGATACCGACCGCGTCCTCGTGACCGAGGTGGTCGAGCTCACGCTGCGCGGTTCGCGCGCGAAGGCGCCGGCGAGCATCGTCGCGCCGCTGCTGATCTCGGATCTGCCCGTCTTTCTCCGCTGGCGAGGCGAGCCGCGCTGGGACGCGCCGGAGCTGGAGCAGCTCGTCGGGGTCGCCGACCGGCTGATCGTCGACTCGACGGAATGGGACGGAGTCCCGGGCTCCTATGCGCGGCTGGGGGAGCTCTTCCCACTCTGCGCCGCCTCCGACATCGCCTGGGCGAGGACGTCGCGCTGGCGGTCGCATCTCGCGACGATGTGGCCCGAGATCGGAGGCGTGGAAACGGTTCGCGTGCGTGCGACGGCGGCACAGGCGTGGCTTCTCTGCGGCTGGCTGCGCTCGCGGCTCGGGCGGGAAGACATCACGCTGGAGCACGACCCGGCCGAGCGGCTCGAGTCAGTCGCGCTCGACGGGGACGCGGTGCCGTTGCCGCCGGGGGATCCGCCGACGCCGAGCGACGTCCTCTCCGACGAGCTGGAGCGCTTCACGCCCGACCCGGTGTACGAAGCTGCCGTCCTCGCCGTCGCGGGCGCGTAGCGCGGGACCCTGACTTTCCTTGTAACAGTCTGTTACGAGGAAAGCCGGGTCCAGTCGCGCCCCCGGAGCAGGGAGGAGAGAAGGCGGCCGGCGGCGAGGAGGAGGGCGTCCGCCGCCGGCGCGGCGAGCTGTACGGATGCGGGCAGGCCGTGCTCCGCGGGTCCGCACGGGAGAGCGAGAGCCGGCCAGCCAAGCGAGCTGAACGGGTACGTGAGGGACGTCCCGCCGGCCCGGATCTCGAGCTCGTCGACGTCCGCCGGCGGTGCGACGAACGGGACCGTGGGCGTCACGACGAGGTCGAGGTCGCCGACTGCCTCGACCACCACCTTGCGGTACTCGGCACGATCCCGCTCGGCCGCGGCCGCCTCCGAGTCCCCCACCCGCAGGCAACGTTCGACCTTGCCGCGGACGTTCTCGCCGTACAGCTCCTCGTTGCCCGGGAAGAGCGCGCGGTGGACGTCTGCCACCTCGCGCATGAAGTCGGCCCGATTCGGAGGAGCAAGCGGAAGCTCGATCGCGCGCCGCCGCGGGAAGAGCGCCGCCGCCTCGGCCACGCGCTCGCGCACGAGCGGCTCGGCGTGCTCGAGCCAGGCGACGCCGACCTCGAGCTCCTCGAGCGACTCGAGCTCCCGCGGCTCGAACTCCGGCGCGAGCGTCTGCAGCAGCCGCTCGCAGCCCTCTACCGACGACGCCATCGGCCCCACCACGTCGTAGCTCGGCGCGAGCGGAAAACAGCCCTCGACGGAGACGAGCCCATGCGTCGGCTTGAGCCCCACGACGCCGCACCATGCTGCGGGGATCCGGATCGAGCCGGCCGAATCGGTGCCGAGCGCCAGCGCGGCGTCGCCGGCGGCGATCGCGGCGGCGGAGCCTCCGCTGGAGCCGCCCGCGAGCCGTCCGGGCGCGTTCGGGTTCGGAACCGTGCCGTAGTGCGGGTTCTGCGAGGAGATGCCGTACGCGAACTCGTGCAGGTTCGTCTTCCCCGCGACCGAGTAGCCGCCGGCCTCGAGCAGCCGGACGGCCTCCGCGCTCGCGGTCGGCACGTGACCCGCGAACAGGGCCGACCCGTACGTCGTCGCCAGCCCGGCGGTGTCGAACAGGTCCTTCACCGCCACAGGCTCGCCCGCGCCCGGCCGCTCCGGGCGCGCCAGCCAGATGCCGTCCACTACTGGAAGTGCAGGTAGAGCAGCGCGATGCCGACGCAGCCGGCGAACAGGAGCACGAAGACGCCGAACAGCAGCCAGCCGAGGCGTACGTTCCGGCGGGCGAGGTCGGGATCCATCAGACGACCGCGTCCACCGCGAGCGCCGCGAACAGCAGCGCGAGGTAGAGCAGCGAGTAGTGGAAGAGGAGCATCGCGCGTCGCGGCGTCGTATCGCGCCGCAGCCGCTCGGCCAGCCACACGAAGACCGCCCCCAGCGCGAGGGCGCACACCACGTACAGGGGCCCCGCACCGCCCCAGCCCCACGGCAGCAGGGTCGCGGCCACGAGCACGAGCGAGTAGAGGACGATCTGCCGCGCCGTCGCGCGCTCGCCGCGCACGACCGGGAGCATGGGCACACGCGCGTTCGCGTAGTTCTCCTTGATCAGCAGTGCGAGTGCCCAGAAGTGCGGCGGAGTCCAGACGAAGACGATCGCGAAGAGCAAGAGCGCCGCGATCCCGACGTGTCCGGTGGCAGCCGCCCAGCCGACGAGCGGAGGGACGGCGCCCGCTGCTCCACCGATGACGATGTTCTGCGGGGTCGAGCGCTTCAGCCAGCGTGTGTAGACGAGGACGTAGAAGAGATTGCCAACCAGCGCGAGCACAGCCGTCAGCACGTTGACTGCGCTCGCCAGCAGGACGAAGGAGAACGCCGACAGGGCGAGGCCGAACTCGAGCGCCCGGCTCGGCGGCACACGTCCGGAAGCGACCGGGCGCGATTGCGTCCGCTTCCCCATCAGCGGATCGATGTCGCGGTCGAGCACGTGGTTGAGCGCCGATGCCCCGCCACAGGCAAGGGCGAGCCCGACCATCGACGCGACTGCCAGCCCGGTTCCGGGCCAACCGCGCGCGCCTGCGATCAGCCCGCAGAAGCCGGTGATCAGCAGCAGCGACATTATCCGCGGCTTCGTCAGCGCCACGTAGTCGCGCCAGCTCCCCCACGGCGTGCGCTCACCGCGAAAGCTCTCGGCGACGACGATCACGAGCGCCGCCAGCGCGAATGCTGCCAGGCCCGAATGCGAGTGCCGCTCCGGAACGGCAGCCGCGCCGGCGAAGAGCGCCGCGGCAGCGAGCGCCGCCGGCACGAGCCGCCGGTGCGCGTACCACGCCGAGACGACGAGCGCTGCGAGCGGCGGCGCCACGAGCGCCGCGAGCAGCCGGTGCGCGGTTCCAAGC
>Ga0209810_1002893_pt1 | contig 19235 bp, 14 predicted proteins | sample Coa_R1_7_FD_187159 | JGI IMG/M metagenome (GOLD analysis project Ga0209810, IMG submission 187159) | Surface soil microbial communities from Centralia Pennsylvania, which are recovering from an underground coalmine fire - Coalmine... | ecosystem: Environmental > Terrestrial > Soil > Unclassified...
GACGCATCAGGAGCATTTTCTTTTCAACGGCGACCAGTTTCTCTGGTGGTACCCCGGCGTGGATGGCGGCAAACCCGGCTATGATGGCGCCTCTGACTTCGTGCAGGTGGTCTCTGTCACCCGCAATCATCACCACCTCATCGGCGTCACCATGCATACAAAGGACTGGTGGACGGATATGCGCGACCTGATGAACTGGGGCTTCGATGATTTCACCTGGGTCTCGCCCTACATCGTCGATTTCCAGCATCCCATCCCCTATGACACCCTGTGGGATTTCTTCGTCAAGGACAGACAGGAAAATACCGTTCCGACCGCCGACGGGGGGCGCTACTACATCTACACCGGCTACAGCATCTCCGGCCCGATTATGACCTACTTCGACAAATCCGGCGGCCTCAAGAAATTCGGCTATCCAACCGGCATGCCGAAGACACCGAACGCGCAAACGATCAACCAGCAGTTCCAGCATGGCACGATTCAATGCAATCTCAGCACGGAACAGTGCCAGACCGTTTAATGCACGGTCTTCTCAACATCCCCCGATCAGGCAGCATAACAGCTTTATTTCCTGTAAAGGGGCAACAGGCTCTACCAGTATGCCCATATCACTTGCCCGGCAGCACAGTGTTTGCTATACTGCACAGCAACAAATGCAAGTGTTCTTTAATCGAGAGGTTTTGATTTATGGCCGTAGATGATAAGATGAATGAAACCGGTACAGGGCAGCAGCGTAATAGCGATGCACAGGTAAATGGAGGCGCGAACATGCCGTCGGGGCTGGGGCGGGCGCGACTGGCTCTGGCTATTTCGGCAGGGAAGCTGGCCGGGGCTTCCGGGCGTTTCTTTCGTATCGGCGGCGGCACGAGCCTGCCCGGCATGATCGCGCGCCGCATTGACCCCAATGTCCTCAAGTCCATCGTGGGCGCGAGCAAGGCGAAGAAAATTGTGATCACGGGCAGCAACGGCAAGACGACGACGGCGCGCATGACCGCCGCTATCGCTGATGCCAGTGGACAGCGCGTCTCTCAGAACCGTACCGGCTCCAACATGCTGCAGGGCGTGACCTCGGTGGCCGTCAATTTTGCCGATATCTTCGGGCGGCTGGACAGCGACGTGCTGCTCTTCGAGATCGATGAAGGTACGATGCCGCTGGTACTGCCGGAGATCGAGCCGGACGTGGTGGTCATCACCAATATCTTCCGCGACCAGCTTGACCGCTATGGCGAACTGTATTCGGTGGCGAAGGCCCTCAATAAGCTGCTGGAGTCGCTGCCCGCGTCGTCAACGATTATTCTGAACGGCAATGACCCTCAGGTGGCGAATTTCGGGCAGAACGCGAAGGCGCGCCGCCTGTTCTTCGGGCTGGAATCGAAGGAAGTTGGCACGCCGGTTCCCGAACAATCGGCGGACATTATTCGCTGCATCCACTGCCAGGAAGACCTGCTTTACGAAGTGGCCTACATGTCGCACCTGGGCATCTATCGCTGCCCCAACTGCGGCTACACGCTCCCGAAGCTCGATATCGCCGCGACCAGCATCCAACTGGCTCCCGACGGCGAAGGGCCAACCCACGTGACGATGCGCACGCCAGAGGGCGAACTGCAATTCGATATTCCCCTGCCTGGCCTGCACAACGTCTACAACGCCGCCGCTGCCATCGGCGCCGGGCTGGCCGCTGGCTTCGACATGGAGAAAGTTCCTGTCGCCATTGGCAACATTCGCCCCGCCTTTGGTCGCCTGGAGAAGATTCAGGCCGGCGACCAGACCATCTACCTGGCCTTCGTGAAGAACCCGACCTCCTTCAACCTCATGTTACGCCTGATCGCCAAACACCCCGGTCAGAAGCATCTGCTGCTGGCGGCCAGCCACACCATCGTTGACGGCGAAGACTTCGCCTGGCTCTGGGATGTAGACATCGAAGACCTGGCACCCGATATCCTCGACGTGGTGTGCAGCGGCAACAAGCCCGAAGAACTGGCCATGCGCCTCAAATACGCCGAGGTTCCTGTCGACAACATACAATTGATCGAGGATCGCGAGGCGGCATTAGACGCGGCGCTGAAGAATGCCGGGCCGGGCGGCACCCTCTACATCATGTGCAGCTACACGCCAACACACGAACTGCGCCGTATCATGCAAAAACGCGGCTGGGTCAGGCATTTCTGGGAGGAATAGCTTCTTCGCGAACACCTGTCGGGAGGGCAAAGCAGAAGCGGCAGCCCTCTCCGGCCACGCCGCTGCTTTCAACCCAGATTCTGCCGCCCATCTTTTCCACCATCTGCTTGCTGAGATAGAGGCCAAGCCCGGTTCCCCGGATTGAGCCGGAGATATCGCGTTGCAGACGGACAAAACGGCCAAAGAGGAGAGGGAGTTCATCAGGCGGGATGCCGGGGCCGACATCTTTTACGGAGATGAGGACTCTGTTAGCCTCACCCTCCCCGCGTTCTTCACACAGCGCGCTCACATTCACAGGAGTGGAGCGCGGAGAGTATTTGAAGGCGTTGGAGAGTAAGTTGCGCAGCACCTGCTGAAGATAGTGTTCGTTGGCGTATACGGTAAGCTGCTCCGCGACTTCAAGGAAGACGGGATGCTCTGCCCTCACGCGGGGATCAAATTGCGCGAGTACATCCTCAACAACAGGTAACAGGGGAATATTTGCTATTTCGAGCGGAGCGGGTTGTTGATCGGCGTTGAGAGCGTCAAGAACGGTATTGACGAGGAATTGCAGTTCCTGGCACTCACGGAAGGCCTGTTTGAGAAAGTCATCATGGGTTGTCTTATCCAGCCGTTCATCAAAATCCAGTAGCAATTCCAGGTAGCCTAACAGCCCGGTCAGCGGTGTGCGCAATTCGTGACTGATGCTGATAAGCAGTTGATCTTTGAGCTGATTTAACTGCCGCTCTTTTTCATACGCCTGCTCTAATTGCGCCTCTGCGCGCTGGCTTTTCTCACGCGCTGCATCGGAGATATCTAAGGTCTCGCGCAAATAGTAGATAATCAGGGTTTCGATCAGCAGGCCAAGCGTACCGGCAAAGAAGGTGGTAACGAGAAAGGGAGGCCAGAGCAGCGAGTGGATGGTCAGTATATTGACCGCAATGATGACCAGCAGGGTCGTGAGAAAGCCGATCAGCGCCCCACGCCGCTTAAAAAGCCAGACAGCCAGAGCGAGGGGAATACTCAGGAGACTGCCATTAAGCCGGTCAGGAAAGCCGATTGCAAAGAGGAGGCTACATAGCAGAAAAGTAGAGATAACGATAAAAAGTTGCCACCGCGCGGATAGACGCAGAGGGAAACGTGGCAGTAGACGTAAATAACGCATTCCCCGCTCTCCTGAACATACATCCCTGAGACACATAGATACTTGAAGATAGTATTTCCCCTGTCAGCAAATAGCGTCGAGTGGCTGGCAGAAGAAATCGCAGACTTCCCATCCCTGTCTGGTAGAGCTATTATAGCATGACGCATTACCTTATGACAACCAGACAGACCATTTTGCTCTCCCCCCGAAGGACGCAGACCCACCATTTTGCTGATCTGTCCCAGAGCCGCTCCACCATGCCAGTATCAGGCAAGCTACCCTACCGTAACAGGCTCCCCACCACCCGCAAAAGGTGGCCTGCGGGTGGGGAGCCTGTTGTGGTAGGGTATGTGACAGGGAAAAGCGTTGCTTCGTTCTATGGAATGTATGGTATAGTACAGGCTGGCTTGAGAGGCTAGAGAAAGCAGACGATAGTATCAAATCACCGGCGGGAGGAATAATTATTGTGAGCGAGCAGCAAGAACAAGATAGCGGCATGGTATTGAGGATCGGCCATCTGTATCCGACGCTGATGAGCGTGGCAGCCGATCGCGGCAACCTGTTTTCCATCGAGAAACGCTGCAAATGGCGCGGCATTCGCACCGAGGTGGAGCAGATTTTTGTGAAGCAGACGCCCGATTTCACGAAATATGACCTGATTCTCTTTCATGGCGGCGCCGACCGCGAGATGGAACTGGCCTCACGCGATATCCAGGCCAAAGCCCCTTCGTTGCGCGAAGCTGCCGAGTCCGGCACGGTCTTCCTCAGCGTCTGCGCGGGCTACCAGTTACTTGGACACTATTACAGACCGTTTCAGGGACCGGAACTGAAGGGCGTTGGCCTGCTCGACCTGTATACAGAGGGGGGAGATAAACGCTTTATGACGCATATGGCGCTGGAATGCGAGTTCGAGCCAATCGGCAAACATGTGCTGGTGGGCTATGAAAATCACAGCGGGCGCACCTATCTGGGGCCAAAAGCGCAGCCGCTGGGCAAAGTGCTGGCCGGCTGGGGTAATAACGGCAAAGATAGCTACGAGGGCGCGGTCTACAAGAATGTCTTCGGCACCTACCTGCACGGGCCGGTGCTGCCAAAAAATCCCTGGTTTACCGATTTGCTGATCCTGCGCGCGCTGGAAAGACGCTACGGCAAAGGCAACGTGCAACTGGCTCCCCTGGATGATAGCACAGAGATAGCCGCCCACGATGCCGCCCTCAAGCTGGCAATGGAGTTCAAAGGCACCATGTCCGCCATCGAAGCAACCCCCTGGAAACGCTAAGCGTATATTCATAGATGGTTTCGCTTCGAGCGTTGCAGCGGCACGTGCGCAGTCGATTTGTGTACGTGCCGCCGCAGTATATGAGAGCAATGCTGGCAAAACATACCCTGTTACAATATGCGCAAAAGTCACAGTATGCTCTGTATGAATAAAAGGAAATGTCTATGCCATTCAAAAAACTGCTCAAGCTCCTTCTACTGTTCCCTCTGCTGTTCTGTGTGCTGGCAGGTTGTGAGCTGACATTTAACGGCGCATCCCCCTCGTCAACGGGTTCCGGCGCTGACAGTTCGGGGACGCCCGCGCTGAATACGTGGATACAGGCCGCGCCGGGCGTCGAGATTCGCTATGAGGACTGGAAAAGTCCGGGCGATAATGAGGATACGGTGACGATTGTACGCTTCGATGTACATCACATCCGTTTGAGCGTCGCCTACCAGCCCTCTGATCCGCTGACGATGAGCCAGTGGATGAAAAAGGAGCATGCAACGGCCATCATCAACGGCGGCTACTTCGATGAGCAGAATAACGCCGAGGGGCTGGTGATCGCCAACGGCCAGGCTTCCGGCACATCCTATAGCGGCTTCGGCGGCATGCTCTCCGTTAACAGCCAGGGGCAGATTCGCCTGCGCTCGCTCAGCGAAACCCCGTATGATCCCAACAGCGAGCAGTTGGAGCAGGCAGCGCAATCATCTCCGCTGCTCATGCTACACGGCAAGCGCACGCAGTTTAACGCCGACGCGGCAAGCTCGCGGCGCAGCGTGGTGGCGATAGATAAGCAGGGCCGCCTGCTCTTCATCGCCAGCCCCGGCATAGCCTTCTCGCTGGACGAACTGGCCGACCTGCTCGTCTCCTCCGACCTCTCCATCGATACCGCGCTCAACCTCGATGGCGGCGCCTCCACCGGCCTCTACGTCAACGCCGGTAGCCAGCACGTCAGCATCGACTCGGTGACGCCGCTGCCCATTGTGATCGTGGTGAAGGTGAGGTAACCGACCAGCCCTCATGTCATGCTGAGCGGCAGCGAAGCATCTGAGGCGACCGCTTCTGAGAATGGCGAGACCAGATGCTTCGCTGCACTCAGCATGACATGCCTTCTTCCTGGCAAAAAATCAATGCCCTTCCGCTATGCCCTGACGAATCTCTTCCTGAATGGCCGGCACAGCTTCGGCAAGCGGGACGATGCGACTCTCTTTCTGAGCGCGCAATTTGAGTTCGATGCCGCCGTTTTTGAGCGAGCGCCTGCTGACAACGGCGCGCAGGGGCAGGCCGATGAGATCGGCGTCGTTGAATTTGACACCTGCCGTTTCCAGTCGGTCATCATAGAGGACTTCCACTCCTGCGGCTATCAGGTCGGCGTAGAGTTGGTCGGCGACCTGGCGCGTCTCGGCTTTGTCGAGGTCGAAGCCGAGCAGGGCAATAGAGTAGGGGGCGATGCTGAAGGGCCAGATGATACCCTTTTCGTCGTGATGTTGCTCCACGAGGATGCCCATGAGCCGACTGATGCCGATGCCGTAGCTGCCCATCTGGATGGGGTGTTCGTTGCCCTGCGCATCCAGATAGGTCACACCCAGCAGGTCGCTGTACTTCGTACCAAGTTTGAAGATATGGCCCGCTTCGCTGCCGCGCACGATATGTAGCGTACCGCCACAGCGAGCGCAGGTCGCGCCCTCATAAGCAGACGCAATATCTGCCCAGATGTCAACGCGGAAGTCACGGGGATAGTTGACGTTCTTGATGTGGTAGTCAACGCGGTTGGCGCCCGCGACAAAGTTGTTGCCCTGTTGCAACGATATGTCCGCCACGATTAGCATTTCCGGCCCCTTGCTGAGCGGCGAGGTAAAGCCAGCAACAATACCCGCCTGCTCAAGTTCTTCAGGAGTGGCAAGGTGCAGGTCGGTGGCGTTGAGACCGGCGCGGTAGAGGGCGCTGGCGAGCTTGACCTCGTTGATCTCCAGATCACCGCGCACCAGAGCCAGCACCATACGGCCACCGGCAACGTAGCAGACAGTCTTGATGGTCCTGTTCTCTGGCACATTGAGAAAAGTGGCAAGGTCGTGAATGGACCTGCAGTTGGGAGTGTAGACCTCTTGCAGCGCCGCCTCCCGCTCGGCAGGCAATTCGTTGCGCACAAACTCGGCCTTCTCCACGTTGGCCGCGTACTCGCAACCGCTGCATACAAGAGCCTCGTCCTCTCCGGCTGCGGTGAGAGCGATGAACTCCTGCGAATCACGGCCACCCATGCCGCCGCTTTCGGCATGAATGGCGATGAAACGCAAGCCGATGCGCTTGAAAGCCTCGACACAGGCCTCAGCCACCGCTTCGTAGCTGCGATCAAGCCCGGTCTCGTCGGCGTCGAAGCTGTAGAGGTCCATCATGAGGAACTCTCGCGAGCGCAACAGCCCACCACGCGAACGAGGCTCGTCGCGAAACCTGGTCTGAATCTGGTAGATGCGCTGCGGCAGATCCCGGTAGCTGCGAATAAACTCAGATACCAGCAGGGTGACAACCTCCTCGTGCGTCGGGCCAAGCACGATGTCGCGCCCGCGTCGGTCCTTGAGGGTGAAGAGGACAGGTTCGTAGATTTCGGCGCGGCTGGGGCCGCTGACAGGCCGCATTTCCCACAGTTCCCTCGGCTGCAGCGCGGGCATGCGTATTTCCTGCCCACCGGCGCGATCCATCTCCTCGCGCACAATCTGCGTAAGCTTACGCAGCACACGCTCGCCCATGGGCAGGAAGCTGTAGACGCCTGCCATAAGCTGGCGAATAAAGCCAGCGCGTACCAGCCATTCCTGGTTGCCTCCCTCCGTCTCGCGCGGAGTCTCACGCAAAGTCTTTGTCAGTTGTTGCGAAACGCGCACAGATACCTCCTTCCTTTCCCGATGCCCAGCCCTGTCATGCCATGAAAAAGGCTCTCTCGCCTGTCATGCTGAGCGCAGCGAAGCATCTGGTCTCACCAACCGGATGTCGTGGCCCACGTGGATGCTTCGCTGCGCTGATCCTTCGCTTCACTCAGGATGACACGTGAAGGGATGATTCTCATAGCATGACGTGGCTGGACACTATCAGTCGGCAGCGATAGATTTTGATGACCCCACAACATGCGTCGGGTCGTCGGCGGATAGCTGATCCGGGTCGTTCAACGCGGCACCGATGGGGGCGGGAACCGGCCCCTGGAGCAAGGGGTCGTCGGTCTCGACCATCCAGGTTTCGAGGCGTTGTTGCATCTCCCGTAAGACGGAAACGTAGGCCGGGTCGTTTGCCAGATTGCACATCTCGTTGGGATCGAAGATCAGGTCATAGAGTTGTTCGGCGGCGCGGGGTCGGTTTTGCCAGCCATAGGTCAGGAGCAGGTCTTTGCTGGGGCCGTCGTCGCAGTTGGGCAAAACGGGACCGGCATGGTCGCCGAAGCGGCGAATATATTTCCAGCGTTGCGTGCGCACGGCGCGCTGCGGGTCGTAGGCCGCATGGTAGGTCAACTCGGCAAAGATGGCCTCGCGCACCTCGTCACGCTGCAAGCGAATGAGAGGCAGCAGCGACTGGCCTTGCAGCCACTGCGGGCGATCAATACGCAAAAGATCGCAGAGCGTGGGAAAGATATCGACATGCGAGACCAGCGCGTCGCAGACCTGGCCGCCGACGAAGCCGCCGGGGCCGCGCATCATGAGCATCACGCCGATACCCCGGTCAAACAGGTTGGCCTTCGCGCCCGGAAAAGCAAGGCCATGATCGGTGGTCAGGAAGACCAGCGTATTGTCGCGCAGCCCACAGGCGTCAAGCGCGTCAAGTACCGCACCAACGCCCTGATCGAGAACGCGGGCGCTGGCCTTAAACGCGGCTATATCGCGGCGCGTCTGCGGGGTGTCCGGCAAGTTGGCTGGCGGCAGGCAGTAATTGGCCTCTTCAGGCGCGGCAGGCTGAAAGAATTCGCGGTGCGTCTCAAAGAAGCCAACAGAGAGAAAGAAAGGCCGCTCCGGCGGGTTGCGCAGCACGCTGATGACCGCCGGAGCAACCGCGTCGACGTGTGTTGTCTTGATATCAAAAACGCGATCATAGCCAAGGATATCGGGAGTTTTTGAGATATGCTGCTCGCCGATGAGGATCGAATAATAGCCCGCTTTGCGCAGCGTGTGGATAAGTTGATGCTGATAGTCGCGCAATGCGAAGCCGCGATGGGCAAGACCCATCATGCCATTGCTGTGCGCGTACTGGCCGGTTAAGAGAACGGAGCGACTGCCGGAGCAGGTAGGCGCGGCACAAAACGCCTTGCGAAACAACACCCCCTCTTCAGCAAAACGCTGAATGTTGGGCGTTGGAATAGCATACCCATAGGGCTGAACGTAACGCCCCGTGTCATGCGAATGAAGATAGAGAATATTCGGGTAGTTTCCCTTTTGCATTGTCAGTGTTCTTTCAAGGGAGCAAATAGCTCCATATCTCTGTATACCTTTTGCCTGTTGACCCGTGTTACGAATCAGCAAAAGCGTCTTTACCGTCTTTTCAGGAAGACAGAAGGAGGTTGCTATGCGGCCGCACACGTCATACCTCATCTGCGCGACGCAGCGCAGCGGAAGTACGCTTCTCTGTGAGGCGCTGCAGAACACGGGCCTCGCCGGTCGGCCCGAAGAATACTTCCAGATCCACAAAAAGAGCGGCAGTATCCGCCAGCCAGAAGACTACTTCAAAGGGCTGGACGTGGCGGAGGTGATGAGCTATCTCAACGACTCTTCCCCACCCGCTCTGCCTTTTCCACAGGTGGAAGGGCAACCCTATGAAGACTTCCTCAACAAGGTGCTTGAGTACGGCACCACTTCCAACGGCATCTTTGGCGCGAAGATCATGTGGGCCTACTTCGACGGCTTCATCAGCAAGTTGCGCGAGATTCCGCGTTATCGAAAGGTGAAAGGCAATAACCTTCTTCCCACCGTCTTCCCCAATCTCCATTATATCTGGCTCACGCGCCAGGACAAAGTCAGGCAGGCGGTATCGCTCTGGAAAGCCCTCCAGACCTGGGTCTGGCGGCAGGACGACGATACATTCCCGCTTTCCAGAGAACCTCAGTTTCACTTCACGGCCATCGACCACCTGGTTCATCAGATTGAGGCCGATGAGATGGCGTGGCAACGTTACTTCAGAAGGCACCACATTCAGCCATACACCGTCATCTACGAGCAACTGGTGTCAGCCTACGAGGAGACGGCGCTGGACATCCTCCGCTACCTCGACATCCCTCTCTCTCGCAGGCCAACCTTTAGCGAGCGCCATATGAAACGACAGGCCGACGCCCTGTCGGAAGAGTGGGTACAACGCTATCACCGGTACAAACAGACAGCTTAGAACATTCTCCCGCCGGGCGGAACGTCTTTCGTCGGAGCAAGCAGGACAACGCCGTCGTCACCATCGGGAACGCCGAGCGTCAGCACCTCAGAGATAAAGGGACCGATCTGCTTTGGCGGGAAATTCACGACTCCCATCACCAGTTTTCCCGGCAACTCGTCCTTTGTATAATGCTTCGTGATCTGGGCGGACGATTTTTTCAGCCCGATCTCCGGGCCAAAATCAATCGTCAACTTATAGGCGGGTTTGCGGGCCTGGGGAAAATCCTCGACTTTGACGATTTTCCCCACCCGGATATCCACCTTTTCAAAATCTCCATAAGAAATCACAGTTTGCTCCTTCTGAAACCTCCGCAGGCGCCGATCGATCGGCCCACATCACTCATATTACTCATTTTGCCGATCAATCGGCGGTGCGCACGATCGATCGGCGCCTGCGGGATTATGTCCACCGGTTAATATGCACGCGCGAAGATGGCTTCGCAGGTGGCCGGTTTGCCGGTGTAGATGCTCTGGCCCTGGACGCCGCCCTCTGGTTGATCGAAGGGGATGACGCGCAGGGTGGCTCTGGTCTCTTCTTTGATGGCCTGCTCCGCTTCGCTGTCTTCCGCCCACTTCACACGGGCAAAACCGCGATTCTCGATGATCTGCTTGAACTCCTCGTAGTCCTCAGTGTAGTGCGTGTTCTGCTCGCGGAAGGCAAGCGCGCGCTGGTAGAGACCCTGCTGCACCTCTTCGAGCAGGACGGAAAGCCGCTCGACCAGCCCTTCGACGGGAACGATCTCTCTGGCGCGCGTATCGCGGCGCACCAGCACAACGCTGTTGCTCTGCACGTCGCGCGGACCGATCTCCATGCGCACGGGGACACCGCGCATCTCCCACTCGTTGAACTTCCAGCCGGGGGTGTTCTCGCTCATGTCAACCTTGACGCGCACTTTCCCCTTGAGCATCTTTTCGATACGCGCCACCTGCTCGCTCACCGCCGCTTTATCGGCCTCCTTGCGCCAGATGGGGACGATCACCACCTGGTAAGGCGCGACGTGCGGGGGCAGGATGAGGCCGGAACTGTCGCCATGCACCATGATGATAGCGCCAATGACGCGGGTGCTGAGGCCCCAGCTGGTGGTGGCGGCATATTTACGCTGCCCGTCGGAGTCCAGATACTGGATATCAAAGCCCTGCGCGAAGTTGGTGCCGAGATTGTGGCTCGTGGCCGATTGCAGGGCTTTGCCGTCGCCCATCATGGCCTCAATAGAATAGGTGCGCAGCGCGCCCGCGAACTTCTCGTTCTCGCTCTTGCGCCCGACAATCACCGGAATCGCCAGGTCTTCCTCAACGAAGGAGCGATAGACCGCCAGCATCATAAGCGTGCGTTCCTCGGCCTCTTCGACGCTGCGGTGCGCCGTATGGCCCTCCTGCCAGAGAAATTCGGAGGTACGCAGGAAAAGCGCGGTGCGTTTCTCCCAGCGCATGACGTTGTTCCACTGGTTAATGAGGATGGGCAGGTCGCGATAGCTCTGAATCCACTTCGCGAAGCTGTGGCCGATGATGGTTTCGCTGGTGGGGCGAATGGCCAGCGGCTCCTCCAGTTCCTCGCCGCCGCCGCGTGTCACCCAGGCCACCTCCGGCGCGAAGCCCTCGACGTGTTCCGCCTCCTTCTCAAGGAAACTACGCGGGATGAGCAGGGGGAAGTAGGCGTTCATGACTCCCGTCTCTTTGAAACGCGCATCCAGCAGGCGCTGGACGTTCTCCCAGATGGCATAGCCATAGGGGCGGATAATCATGCAGCCGCGTACAGGGGCATAGTCGGCCAGTTCTGCCTTGCGTACCACCTGATTGTACCATTGTGAAAAATTGTCTTCCTGGTCTACCAGTTCTTCGACATACTTTGTCTCGTTTGCCATACATACTCCTTTCAGGCATAAAAAAACTCGCCCTTACATAAGGACGAGATGATCCCGTGGTGCCACCTTCTTTGAGCTACACCTCACAGCATAACTCCACTCACGCGGTCAGTCTGTGACTATAAGAAATCCAGAGGATAACCGCTGCTCCTGATAACGGTGAGGCTCCGGTCAGTTTCGCCTGTCGCTCACTGACGCTCTCAGGTGGGTTCGGACGCGGCAACCATCCACCGGCTTACACTCTCCCGGCTCGCTGCTCGACTTGCCCGCGCCTACTGATCCTGATCAAGGCGTTGCCTGTCTGTGATTGATTGTATTAAAGATACACCTTTTCATGCGCATTGTCAAGCATTTTTCCTTCATCTCTTATAATAACGCCCTTTCCACACGATGCCAGCTTTGCGGTAATGCCAGCGGATCGCGTTGAGCAGGATCAGGCATTCGAGAACGATAGAGAACGGGTGCAGGAAGCAGAGCAAGAGCATATACGCTCTTTCTCTATGGTTGCTGCGCAGGGTAATCAGCATACGCAGCACGACCGCGAGCAGGAAAGCCGCCAGAGCGAGGGCAAAGATGAACCACGCATCGGCAAGGAGAGCAAGCACGGCGAGTACAGGCGGCACGACAAAGACCATCAACATGAACACCATCGCGCCCAGCGCATTCAAGAGCGAGTTCTGATAAGCGACGAAATGACTTTTTGAAAAGCCGGCTACCACCCCGGCGAAGGAGTGATACATGCGGCAGCGCACAAGCGCGCTGGCATCGACAAAGATCATCCGATAGCCCGCCGCTTTACATAAACGTGCCAGCACGACATCCTCTATCAGGCTGTCTTGCACACTGAAATGGCCCCCGATTTGATCATAGGCAGCGCGCTCAAAGCACATCAACTGGCCATTGCCGTTGGAGAGCGCCGGCTCAGGCCGGCGGGAAACCAGGGCAAGGGGAAGCAGGATCAGCATCAGGAAGGGGAGCAGTGGAACCAGCAAGCGTTCTCCCAGGCTGCCAAAAACATATTCAGGGTGGGCCGAGAGCAATTGCACCTCGTAGCGGCTCATACAATCGACTACCGCACGAACCGTTCCGGGAGCATGCACGGTATCGGCATCGGTGAAGTAGAGCAACTCTCCCTGGGCGTGCAGGGCCAGTTGATAGCAGGCGAAATTCTTGCCAATCCATTGCGCTGGCAGCGGCTCGCCGTTGAGCAGGCGCAGCCGCCCCCGCTGGCTAGAGGGCAGTTCATCGATCAGACGCTGCACGATCGCAGCGGTGGCATCGCTGCTCTGGTCATCCAGCACCAGCACTTCCAGCGGCCCGTAGGTTTGCGCCAGCAGGGAGCGCACGCAAGCCTCAATGCAGGATTCCTCATTGCGGGCCGGAATAAGGACAGACACCAGCGGCTCACACTGTCGATCTTCAGGCGCAGAGGGGCGAGAAGAGGCACCATCAGCTTGCAGGCGAGGATAGGTCAGCAAGTTGATGAGTAAGATCACCAGGAAAAAGCTGAGAATGCTCAGGACAACCCAGAGGAGTCCGCTCAGCAGATCCTGATACTGCCAGAACCATGCATGTAAAAAAAGCATCATTCTCTCCTTCGTTTCTGAAAACTGTAGTCTGTAACTTGAGTTATTATATCACTGGCAGTTTGTATTTCCAATCGTGATTATCTTTATTTTTAAATTCATTTTTAGTTGCTAAACTGTTCTATTCTAATGTGTATTTTTATTATGATGTTTCCCCACAAACGATAAAACGCTTTAGAGTAACGCATGTTCACGAGCATAAATTGCTGCCTGGGTGCGATCGCGCAACTCCAATCGGCTGAGGATATTCGAGATATGGTTTTTGACTGTTCCCTCACTGATGACCAGCTTCTCGGCTATCTCCCGATTGGTAGTCCCCTGTGCAATCAGGTGTAACACCTATATTTTACGTTCGGTCAGGCCAGCGTGTTTCAAAGAACCAGGCGGCGTGGCGCCTCCTGACACAGGAGTCATGGATGGAGCAGTCTGGCTCTCCATGCGCTTCAATTCAATCAGGGAAGTCATAACCCTGCTCATCACTGCGGGGTCGAGCTGGTAAATGCCACGATGAACGGCCTGTACTGCCTGGGCCAGGTCACCGACGGGGATATCTTTGAGCAAATAGCCACTTGCCCCTTTTCTTAAAGCCTCAACGTCCCGCATTTCTATTTGCATCCTGTCCTCGCGCGCTGCTGTACTGGCAAAACGCTCTCTCTTCTCTTCTGACCCGGACTATAGCTCGCACAGATCCGCTCTGCAAGGCAAATAGCCGAGGAGGATCGGAAATACCTACACATCACGTGTCGAATTGTTTATGTGAGCATACCAGAAAGCCACCCGCAGGACAATATGCCACAGGGAGGATTTTCTATAGCCAGAAGTCATATGATTTCTGGCTATGCTTCCGGCCCGACCTGTTAAAACGAGGCAAAGGGGTAGGAAAATACCATCGGAGGCAAGTATAAAGAAAGGCGCCATCTCCTCCACTTGCTCTCCGTCGTTTTTTGTGCTAAGAATAGGAGCAGCAGGAGGTATGTTTTTGTTATGCCATCGGTCGTCGTGACAGGAGTTTCCTCTGGCATCGGATGGGGAACCACAAAGGTCTTGATCCAGCATGGTTTTCATGTCTTCGGAAGCGTCCGCAAGAGTGAAGATGCCCGGCGGTTGCAGGCCGAATGGGGCGAGGCTTACACGCCGCTCCTGTTCGATGTCACCGATGAGCGGGCGGTTCAAGAGGCTGCCGCCATCGTCAGCGATCGCCTGCAAGATGAAGTCCTGTTCGGTCTGGTCAACAACGCCGGTATTGCCGTCCCCGCCCCGCTCAGGTATCAGCCAGTCGATGATTTTCGTCGCCAGCTGGAGGTGAATCTGATCGGCCCGTTGATCGTCACGCAGGCATTTGTGGGTTTGCTGGGAGCCGACCAGAGGCGCTCAGGCAAACCTGGCCGTATTGTGAACATCAGCTCTACCGGAGGAAAGATAGCTGTTCCCTTTCTTGGCGCCTACCATGCCTCAAAGTTTGGATTAGAGGGTTTTTCCACGAGCCTGCGTCGAGAGTTGCTCATTCATGGCATTGATGTTATCGTCATTGGCGCCGGAGACGTTGCCACTGCCATCTGGGATAAAGCAGAGCAGGTGGACATCTCTCCCTATCAACACACGGAATATGCCTCAGCGTTGCAGCCCTTTCGCCGGTTCATGCTCGAGAAGGGGCGCAAAGGCTATGCTCCCGAACGCCTCGGCGAGATCGTCTGGCAGGCGCTGACAACTCCTCATCCCCCTGTCCGCTACGGGTTTACCGCTGTGGCGCACCCGCTGAGCAACTGGATTCTCCCTCGCCTTCTTCCCGCGCGCTGTTTTGATGCCTTGATAGCCCGCTATCTGGGCTGGAAGCGTAAAGCGCGTTCGTGATATTCACTTCCCCGCTCAGGCTGTTCGGAGGAGGAATTGGAGTTAGAGGAGGAGAGCTTGCCGCATAGTCTGCAAGACGAGCGATTGATGGCTCTGGAGAAAGAAATGATCGCCCGGAATGACGGTCATGGTAAAGAAGCCTGTTGTCTGCTCACGCCAGCCAGCCAGTTCCTGAATGCTGACCAGACGATCCCGCTCACCACCGAAGGCGGTAATGGGGCAGGTAAGCGGTTTTTCAGGGGTATAGATATAGGTTTCGTAGAGGGCAAAATCGGCGCGCAGGATGGGGAGCATCAGCCGCATCATCTCTTCATTTTGCAGAATAGCTGTCGGGGTGCCGCCCAGCCGGTAGAGGGCATCGATAAATTCGGGGTCGGGCAGGGTATGCAAAGGGGAAGCAGGCAGTGGAAGCTGCGGAGCGCGATGGGCTGCAACGAAGAGATGCGCGGGGCTGATGTGCTTGCTTCGGACCAGGTGGCGGGCCAGTTCGAAGCCGATGAGCGCGCCCAGGCTATGGCCGAAAAAGGCAAAGGGTACGTCCAGAACGGGGTTCAGGGCCTCTGCCAGCGCCTGCACCAGAGAGGGCAGATGAGTAAAAAGCGGCTCGTGCCACCTGGTCTCCCTGCCGGGCAGGAGAACAGGACACACATCCAGCTCTGGCGGCAATTGCTGCGGCCAGAGCCGGAAAAGAGAGCTGCCGCCACCCGCGTAGGGAAAGCAAAAAAGCCTGAGCCGGGCATGGGGTGAAGTACGAGCTACCCAGAGTGTAGAGGTCATACCTTGCATCCCTAAAAGTAGTAGAGAGTACAGCCCACCTGAATGCCAGAGGCAACACTGATGATGAGACCGATATCCCCCTTCTTCACTTTCTGACACTTCTGCGCTGCCTGCAGGGTGTAGGTGAGCGAAGACGTAAAAAGGTCTTTCGCGGCATGCACATCGATGCACCTGTCTCTATCGATCCCCAGCGCGGCGCTTAATGCATCCACGAATGCCGGGGAGCTTTGCGGAGGCAGCAGAACATCTATCTGCGACATATCCAGATGCTCTATGCTCAGCAGTTTGTGGACGGCCCGCTGAATGCATTGCAAGAGGGCAGCCTCGAATTGCGGGTCTTCAACAGCGTGAAGGACCATCTTGCCGTTGTGGAGTTTCGTGTGCGTGACGCGGGCAGCATGGTAATCCGTGAAAGACTCAAAGACAAAGTTGCCAAAACCGGTGGTGCCATCAGGGCTTTCATCCAGCAACAGGGCCGAGCCAGTTTCTTCGATGCCCAGGAGTTCTTCCGGCAGGACATCGCGGTTGTTCTCAACCTCGGAGGCCACGATCAAAGCGTTTTTGACCTTGCCTGCCCTCATCATGCCGATAGCCGCGTAGCAGGCGTCGAGCGGGGCAAGAGAGCCATTGAATACGTCAAAAGCAAACGTCTTTTTCTCCGTTTGCGACTGGATGGTATCGTTGATGCCCAGTTGACCGGCGACCAGGGAAGCGATGGCTGGCTCGCATATGAAATCGTCGCGGTACGTACCGGCATAGATCAGCAGATCAATATCGCCGGGCCGGTATGAGGAGGCCGCGAAGCAGTTCCCGGCGGCAGTTTTGATCAGCGGCAGCGTCTTTTTCTCCGTCTGAGAATCGGGGGGAACGATTCCTGTACTTTCTACGCGCACGCGCCATCCGGGAGGGAAAAGCGGAGCCAGCTCCTGTTGTTCAGACACGTTCCTGTCAGGGATATATACGCCCGCCTCGCTGCGGCGGAGGCGATCTGGCAGGTCGTCAAAGGTATAGATGGCCGTCCCGATGGTTGCCCCGGAGCCGGTGATGCCAAAGATCACATTTTCGCCCGACTTGATTCTGTTTGAGCGAATATGATCCATCATAGCGACAGCGTGGGTCGTGGTGGCGGTGTTTCCCCGCTCGGCAATGTTATCGATGACGCTCTCCGGCGAGCAAATCTCTTTGCCGAAATAGGCGTTGATCTCGCGGGCCACGTCGCGCAGCGTGGTCTTCGAGGTCTGATGCACGATAATATGCTGAATGGAATCGGTCGGCCATTGAGAACGCTCGATGATATAGCCGGCGTGGGAGACCGCCTGCGACAGATTCACGGCAGTGACGTTGACGGCGTCGGTATACATAATAGCGCCGCCATGCTCGCGGTCGGTCGCCTTCGCGATGCAGTATTCGCTGTAGCGGCCCAGCGTGTACATCTCAAACTCGTGGAAGCCAACCCGCTTATCCGGCGCGCTCTCCAGAATCAGCGCGGCCCCCGCGTCGCCTACCGTTAAGCAGGCGAGGCGAGAATCCATATAGCCTTCCAGTTCTTTTTGCGCCGTCAGCGTCAGGTGGGTAATGTACTCACCGCTTACCACCAGACCGCGACGAATCAGCCCTGTTTTGAGAAACGCATCGGCAATATAGATGCCGGTGAAGAGGCCGGTGCAGGCATTAGAGATGTCGAAGGCAATAGCATTGCTAAAGCCAAAATGGTGACGCAGCCGTAATGAGGTACTCGGCTCAAAGGAGAAAAGCGCGTTGGGGCCATCGCAGCGCGAGATACTGGTGCAGATAAGCAGATCGATATCGGCAGGTGTATACCTGGAATTCTTGAGACACTGCTCGACCGCCTGTTTTGCCAGATCAAATGAGAATTCCGTTTCACCTGCCATTCTCCTGCTGTTGATGCCGGTGAGCCGGGCCAGAGGGAAACGGATGGGCCTGTGACATTGCCGCACTATCTCATCGGTGGAAACTGCTCTGGGCGGCAGGTAGACTCCCAGGCTTTCAATGACTGTGTTCCCGCGCTCGGCCCGCGCTCGCTCCTCTCTTGCAGGCGAGACGGCGACCTGTGAGACGCTGCCGCTAGAAACGCGCTCAACCGGCTTCTCCGGCTCCTCGGACGATTGAGCGCGTTCCAGAGCGAACGCTAATTCCGCGATGGTCTGGTGTTCAAAGAGGGCTTCGAGCGTGACCGGTAGCCCGGCCTGGCCGCTTTTTGAGACGACTTCTATGCATTGAATCGAGGCTCCGCCTAAATCGAAAAAGTTATCATTGATGCCAACCCGATCCAGCCCCAGCACCTCGGCCCAGATACGGGCCAGTTGCTCTTCCGTCTCGCTGCGAGGCGCAACATAGACCTTTTCGAGTTCAGGCCGGGAGTGAGAGGGTTCAGGCAGCGCCTTCCGATCTACTTTGCCGTTGGCGGAGAGCGGCAAAGCCTCAAGGAAGAGGAAGAGAGAGGGAATCATGTAATCGGGCAGCCTGTCCTTCAAATAGCCGCGCAAGCCTTCAATAGACGGCGTCGTTTCCTGTTGGGCGCAAACAAGATAGGCGATGAGCCGCTTATTGCCCGGAGTATCCTCACGGGCGACGACGACAGCCTGCTCGATGGCGGGATGCTGGAGCAGCACGGCCTCAATTTCGCCGAGTTCGATGCGGAAGCCGCGAATCTTGACCTGGTGATCGATGCGACCAAGAAACTCGATGGCTCCATCACGTCGGTAGCGGGCAAGGTCTCCTGTTTTGAAGAGCTTCCTGCCTGGTTCGGCGCTGAACGGGTCGGGAATGAATTTCTCGACGGTCAGCTCTGGCCGGTTGAGGTAGCCGCGAGCGACGCCGACGCCGCCGATGTACAGTTCCCCGGCGACGCCAACAGGGACGGGCTGCATGGATGAGTTGAGAATATAGATCTGCGTGTTGGCAATGGGACGGCCAATGGGAACAACCGGTTGCTGGCTTTCGCGCTGGCACTCCCAGTATGTCACGTCAATCGCAGCCTCCGTCGGGCCGTAGAGGTTGTGCAGCCTGCAGGAGAAACGCGAGAAGAAACGTTGTTGCAGGTCAAAAGAAAGGGCTTCGCCGCTGCAAAAAACGTTCTTCAGGCTCGTACACTGCTCCAGGTTCGGCTCCATCAAGAACGCCTGGAGCATGGAAGGAACAAAGTGCAGCGTGGTGATCCGCTGCCGGGCAATCAGAGACGCC
>Ga0209810_1002894_pt1 | contig 19224 bp, 10 predicted proteins | sample Coa_R1_7_FD_187159 | JGI IMG/M metagenome (GOLD analysis project Ga0209810, IMG submission 187159) | Surface soil microbial communities from Centralia Pennsylvania, which are recovering from an underground coalmine fire - Coalmine... | ecosystem: Environmental > Terrestrial > Soil > Unclassified...
CACGCTCGGCAAACAATTGAGTGAACTGGCCCATCGCTTTGACCTGCTTCCAGATTTATGATGACTGTAATTTTAATCATACGAACCGGCGATTTTCAATCAGCTTCGCGAGGTTGATTGTGAGATGCAGCCCCATATTTTATGCTGATTTCCTAAGATTAGTACAGTCAAGCTTTTTCTGCCAGTTCGACTTATTGAAATTTATTGATTCAAGTCTGCTGGAGGAAAAATGATCCAGATTCGGGGCTGTTACGGGTGTGCCGCGAACAGGGTGCAAACGGGTGCGCAGCACAGTTGTCCAAAATTCCACGTCCTTGATCCGAAGGGAGGACCTCGCGGGAGGCAATTCGTATCGACGAGTTCCGGCGTGGGAAATAGTCATCACAAGGCTGGGCAATCTCCATTAAAATTTGCTCTAGGGGGAGATGCCCTCGGCAGATTATGGATTGTGAAGCCGTGAAATTGCGCAAAAGGAACTGTATGAATCCCTTAAAGGACACTGGTCAGTTCGCGCGAAATCGCGGAGCGGACTTGAAGTGTTTGTTACCGATTGGCTCATCCAGCGCTGTCGCATGGCTGCTTCTCACCGCTCTGGAATGTCTGGTTTTGCTGGGGGCCGGCCAACTGAAAGCTGTGCAGGATGCCGAAGCAGCCATTCAGGAGCTTGCTGTTCAAGCTCGCGCTGCTGAAGCGGGCGGTCAACTGGATTTAGCCACCAAGAAATATCGCGCCATCTTAAAACTCGACCCCAAACTGGCTCCCGCCTATAACAATCTGGGCAGGCTCTATTTCAAGCAGGGGCGGTACGGCGAGGCAATTTCGGTTTTAAGGCGAGGACTCGCTCTGGACCCCCGGATGGTTAGTTCGCGCGTTCTGCTGGGCATTGCTCTGTTCGAGACCAACAATGATCAAGACGCGCGAAGGGAGCTGACTCAGGCTTTAGCGCTCAATCCGAAAGACCTGCACGCCAAGCTTTATCTTGCGCGTAGCCTGCTAGAGTTGGGGGATTTGAATGGCGCGGTGCATTTGCTCGAAGATCTCGATCGCGTTGAGCCACAAAACGCCCAGATCCTCTACACCCTGGGGGAGGCTTACATGAAGCTTGCCGCGGCCACGCTTGGCCGGTTGCAGAAGACGAACCCCGACTCTTATCTGGTGGAGGTCTTGCTGGGGAAGTCGGCGGAAGCGAAGCAGGCGTTTGAGGAAGCTGCAGTGCACTATCGCAAAGCCATCGTGGAGGCGCCAAGCGCGCAAGGCTTGCACTACTTGCTAGGGCATTGCTTGTGGCGGGACGGCAAGTCTTTGGAGGCTTTACGTGAATTTCAACGCGAGCTTCAGGTGAATCCATACGACTATCAGGCAGCCTGGCATGCAGCATTGGTACTGCTCGAGCAAGATCCTCGGCAAGCCGACCGCCTCGCCACTCGCGCTCTAGAGCTCAAGCCTGACCTGCCTGCCGCGCTTATGGTTCGTGGCCGTGCTCTTCTGGCGTTGAATAAACCCAAAGAAGCGGTTCAAGATTTTCTTAAGGTTGTGGCGCTCGACCCCGAAGAAGATACGGCCCACTTTCAATTGGCCAGAGCTTACCGCCGGCTTGGTTTGATTCAACAGGCGGTGACTGAGGATGCGATTTTTGCTCGCATGGAAAGCTCAGCACACAGCCCGAAGGGGAAGCAAGCTGTGCTCAATCGCCAAGATTCGTTAAAGTGAAGAAGAGGGGGAGATAAACTGTAAGGTCTTGTCGTCGCAACCCTGAAAACCATGGCCGTCCGGTTTGAATTCACCATGGCTTTCCAGCTTGCCCCTTGAAACCGATTTCATCATTCCAGTGAAATGCGATGCAGCTAGTGCCTTCCAGCAGAGTTTCGACTATCTCGCGGCGAGACTTTCTGGCATTAACGAGTGGTCTCTTTCTGGTGCAGACCCAGGCACCTGTTCCGTCCCCTGTGCAATTTGTGGATGTCGCGCAGGAGGCGGGCATAACTGCGATCAACGTTAATGGCGGGGACCAACGCAAACGTTACATTATTGAAAGCACAGGCAGCGGAATTGCCTTTTTCGATTACAACAATGATGGCTTCCCGGATATTTTCATGGTCAACGGCACGACTTTGGATGGTTTTCCCTCTGGGAAGCAGCCTACAAATCATCTCTTTCGGAATAACGGGAACGGAAAGTTTACTGATGTGACTGCCCAGGCAGGGTTAGCGCATTCAGGCTGGGGTCAAGGTGTTTGTGTCGGAGATTATGATAATGACGGTTGGCTCGACCTGTTTATCACCTATTACGGTCAGAGGAACGTTCTATATCACAATAACGGAGACGGAACGTTTACGGATGTCACCATCCAGGCAGGGCTAGCATCCGCCGACAGGGATTATAGCAGTCACTACAGCACTGGGTGCGCCTTTCTCGATTACGATCGTGATGGCTGGCTCGACCTTTTTGTGGCGCACTACACCGAGTTTGATCTCCGGCATACGCCTGCGCCCGGCGCCTATTCTGCTTGCCGGTGGAAGGGAGTTCCCGTCTTCTGCGGGCCTAAGGGGTTACCACTTTCTCATAATCGTCTTTATCGCAACAATGGGAATGGCACGTTCTCGGATGTAAGTGAGGTCGCTGGCATTTTAAACGGCAACCAGGGATACGCCTTTTCCGTATTGACTGCCGACTTTCGCAACTGCGGCTGGCAGGATATATATGTTTCCTGTGATTCTACTCCCAGTTTGCTTTACCGCAATAATGGGGACGGAACGTTCAGTGAGGCAGGCTTGGCAGCAGGTGTAGCTTACAGCGATGCAGGCGTTGCGCAAGCCGGCATGGGGATTGCGGCGGGCGATTATGATGGCGATGGCTTCCTGGATATTTTCAAGACCAATTTTATCGACGACTCTTCCAACCTGTACCATAACAACGGCGACGGAACTTTTACAGACGTGATTGCCTCGGCAGGCGGAAGGTTCAATGCCAGCTTCATGGGATGGGGGGTCGGCTTTTTTGATTATGATAATGACGGATGGCCGGATGTGTTGATTGCCAACGGCCACGTTTATCCCGAGCTTGCGGCTCATGGCGTGGATGAGCCATACCGGCAGCGGAAAATTCTTTATCACAATCGAGGTAATGGAAAGTTTGAAGATGCATCATTAAGTTCAGGACCCGGAATTCTTCTGAAGTGTTCAAGCCGCGGAGTAGCTTTTGCGGATTTCGATCAGGATGGAGATGTGGATTGCGTCATCAATAATCAGAATGACGTTCCTACCCTACTGCGAAATGAAGGTGGCAATCGCCAGCATTGGCTCTCAATTCAAACTGTGGGTATCAAATCGAATCGCGCGGGAATTGGAACGCGAGTTAAAGTGGTGAGCGGCGGCCGCGCTCAAATTGATGAAGTGCGAAGCGGCGGCAGCTACATTTCGCAAAGTGACCTGCGACTCCATTTCGGCCTGGGAAAAGCGACCCGTGTTGATTGGATCGAGCTTCGCTGGCCGAGCGGAAGAGTTGACCGGCTACGAGACCTCCCTGTCGACGCTGCGTTAATCGTTCAGGAAGGGAAAGGGATCATCGCCCAGCGTGGTCCTTAAATGGGTGCTGAAAATAATGAGACACGTTATCCAAGGTCTGATTATGCAAGCAGTTTTGCTGCTGGTTCCAGGCTGCTTGATCGCTCTTAGTGCGCAGCATGTCAAGGGAATTGAAGCGCCGCCGTCCCAATCGCAGCCCGGCGATTTTGCCGTGGAACAATTGCAGGATTTGATTCGCCAGAAGCGCTGGGATGCTGCTGCCCAAGCGTTTCGGCAATTAGCCCAGCATTATGGCGATAACCCCAAGATTGATTATTGGGAAGGAGTCGTGAGTTTTCAGCGCCGAAATCCGATTGGCGCGATTGTGGCTTTTCGAAAAGCCGAGCGTGAAGGGTTGAATACGGTTGAGCTACATGTTTCGCTGGGGCTGGCGTACTACCTGATTCATCAGTATTTCCTGTTCCAGCAGCAAATGGAAAAGGCCGCTCAGTTGGCTCCTTCCGATGACGAGCCCTTTTACTACCTCGGACGATATTTCGAATCCACACGTGACAACTTCACACGCGCTCTCGAGTTCTTTAATAAGGCCCTTAAGCTTAAGCCGGATAACACGCGGGCACTCTACCATCAAGGCTATTGTTTGCAGATGCTCAACCGAAAGGAAGAAGCTGAGAAAAGCTACGAAAGAGCTATCGCATTGACAGCGAAAGACGGAGAGCGCTTCAGTTGGCCTTATCAAGGCATGGCAATACTTTTGCTGCGAAAGGACCCGCAACGCGCGCTGGATTTCGCGCGAAAGGCTGTTGAATTGGAGCCTGGAGAGCCTTCAAATCATGTCACGCTCGCCAGAGTTGATGAGCAATTGGGGAGGCCTCTTGATGCCATCGTCGAGCTTGAAAACGCCGCGAAGTTAGATCCAACTAATCCCGCTCCCCACTATATCCTCGCCCGACTCTACCGCAAAGTTGACAACCCTGATGGGGCGCAGGTGCAACTGAAGATTTTCCAAGAACTGAACGCCTTATATGGACCGCAATAGACGCTCGGTGATGACTTTGACGAAAGTAATGAAACTACCGGGTTTTGCTCTCCTGATGGTGGTGTTTTGGATTGGAGCGGAGCGCGCAGTGCGGCCGCAGTTTGGACCGCTTTTGGATCCGGCCTATGCTCCGCAAGCGAAGTCAGAAGAGGAACTGGACCAGTATCTGAAGATTATGACTGATTCAGACCCGCAGGTAACGGTGGCAGATGTACAACAGTTCGCCACGCTGTATCCAAACTCCGAACTGCTTGGACTTGCGTTCCAGTATCAGATGATGGCTTATCGCCAACTACACGATCTGAACCATGTGGTCGAGGCCGGAAGGAAGGCACTCAAGCTTCAGCCGAATAATGTGAATACGCTCCTGACGCTGGCTTCAGCGATTGCAGAGGGAATTGGGACCAAGCCGGCTACCAACGTATTGCGACAGCAGGCTGAGCAATGTGCTTATAAAGCTTTACGAGAACTGGACCAGATGCGAGTTCCTCGAGAGATTCCTTTAGAGCGTTGGAAAGAAATGCGCGCGGCGATGGAAAGCCAGGCGCGCGAGGCTCTCAGAGAGCTCGCAGTAAAGAAAGGAAAAGGGAAGAAAGAGTAAGTAAGTGTCAATGCCCTCAGAGCACGCTGCACATCAATTAGCAGTGAAATGAGAAAGCACCTTGCCTCACATTAGCGTTCTCTTCTTCTGCCTCAGCCGATCTCAGCATCGTAATCCAGTTTGAGCGTGAAGATCAGCAGGAATCCTAAGATAAATTTGGATGCCCTCTGCCACATTTCGTAACGCAAGTCCGCATTATAAACATGGCGACCAGCAACGTTCAGAGGCGCAGCGAGAGTTCTCTTCCGCCAATTCGCGGCTCCCTCTCTTATTCTAAGCTGCGTCCCGAAGTCCAGGTCTATCGTATCCTCCTATAAAGAATTAGTGCTGAATCAGGTTTGTTTGGCAAGGCTAGTTCCAATCCTGGCTTAATAAGCTTGCTACCTGGAACAAGCCAACGTTTACGTTTATCGAGATCACTCATTTCATAAAACCCAAAATGATCGAGGGCTCTTAAGGGAAAGATGGCGGATACGTAATCACTCCGGGACCGCTTCAGGACCACAATTAAGCCTTCTTGTTTGTCCGTCAAATCGAGTTGGTAGGCTTCCCATGCATCTTCAGCCTGGGAGTATTCCGTTAATGGATAGTAGTCTCCATAAAAATAGGTTTCGATTTTCCGCTGCCGCTCCAACACTTTCTTCACTCGATCAAATGGGAAGCCAACATAGTCCTTTTGAGGCTGGGTGTGAACGCCATCGTCAAAAAGACTAAAGACTAATCCGCTGCACATGCTGCTACGCAGATCATATATCGTGCCATTTCCCAAATTGCCGACCGTGGTTGAATTAAGCGGCACCCAGCGTAATAGGCCATAGGTGTGACACTGTTTGCCTGTATTGCTATTGGGGAAATCAGTTCGCCATAGCGGAAGGCAGCGACTGATTGTTTCCAAATCGATTCGCCTGCCGCCGCTAGCGCAGACGTCAATGACCAAATCTGGATGGCGGCGCTTTAATTCATCCCAGAAAGCATATAGCCCTTCGACCCATCGGATTTCTGTTATGCCTTGCCGGTCGGGCGCATCGGCTGCACGCCAGAACTCCAACGGCGCGATATTGGCATCGTGGCGGTAACAATCAATACCAAATTCATCGATCTTGGCTGAAATGAAATCGGTAAGAAATTGGCGAGCCTCAGCTATTCCCAGGTTAAATAATCGATCATTCTCTTTGATCTGATTACGCAAACTTTCCCTGCGTACCCAGTCGGGGTCTTCTTGAGAAGTCCCCCAGTTATAGGCCCTCTTATTTGGGGGAACCTCGAGCAACCAGTTTGCATGTTCGGTATACCATGGGGTTCCTTCACAAACGCGTTCCGGCTCGAACCACAACAAGAATTTAAGCCCTGACCGATGAAGCAGGTCACTGATCGGTTTGAAGCCTTCTGGATATAGATCTTTCTTGACACTCCAGTCTCCCGCGTTAGACCACCATGGGCCACTGCCGAACCATTCAGCATCGATCCAGTAATAATCCATCGGCAGTTTGTGAGCTACGATCTGATGAATGTTTTCGATGTGAACGGCAGCAGGAGTCGCTCCCCAATTAATATTGCACATCGGCATTCTTACCGGTTTATCGTCTGCCTCAGGCCTGTAATGCGAGAGCAGAAGACGCCGCAATAAGTTGTTTCCTCGCAATGGATGGCCCCGCCAGAACAGTATCAAGATTCGCGGAGTACGAATCTTTTCACCAGAGTGGAGCTTAAGGTGAGTGCGTGCCATACCTGCACGTAACCGCACGCTTGCACCCTCAGGACGGCTGAAATTCATCGCCCACTCGCCTGTCCAGCCAAGGGCAATAATCATGCCCTCGTCCTGCGTCTCGAAATTAAAAAATGGCATGAAGTCGCTAGAGGACCTCCCGCCGCCGGGTTCTATGTGCTGTTCTCCCTTTATGTTCAGTCTTCGTGTCAACGGCATAAAGTCATCCATCGAGCATGTGGCGCCTTTGGCATAGTGAATGATGGGGTCGCCCCACGGAGAGAGCAGTTTTGTATCGAGTGCCTGAATATCTTCTAAAATAGGTGTAGTCATGGTGCCAGAATTCTGGAAGTAAACTACCCATTCGACAGCCGGGAAATACTTGTACTGTAATACTACGAGACGGATCACCAGATTCGTTTGCGGATCGGTATAAGTCACTTCGTGCGATTTTCCTGCCTTTGTTAATTGCAAAATCAGAGATCCCTGTTCCCAGGTGGATATCAAATCAGACGATGGTCGTGAATCGTAGATGAAAGAGAAGGGTGGTTTGAGTAGCTCTGGCAATAATGAGGCTTTACTCTGCTTCTTCCATCCGGTCGCCGAAACGGTCAAGGCGTGAAGCCAATCCTCCGCGGCCTTCATCTCGTGGGCGTCCGAGAAAGTCGCGCTTGTACCGCCAGACATCTCCGGATTCGATGTAGATCCCGTTACTAGAAGGTTATCGAGAGCCGTTCCGATCTCCATGGGAAACGCAGCGGCGGCTGTGGCGCGACATAGAAAATCTCGCCGGGGCATCAAGCGTGGATTCGGAGTTCGAATCTCATGCATTGACTTAGTCATAGATTCCAAGAATGTCCTTCAGATTTCGGGTGTTCACCTGAAGGCTTCCTAGGCTTACCGAAGTCGATTTTGAATTACTCGACACTTTCTCAGATAACGGGATAAGTTGAGGGAACCCCACCCCCAGCTGAAGATAGACGCAGTACCAACTGCGGTCTGGCTCGTATAAAATTCGGGGAACGTTCCGATCAGAAGAAGCCGAACAGTTGGATTATCAGACGTGATTTGCATTCCCGCTACCAAATCATCGCGACGCTGATTGAGTGTTGGAATTCCCCACATCAGGCGGGGAGAGTGAACCAGGAATCATAGTTGGGTGAAAACACCTCACCGGGTAGATGGCTGGCGGAGCCAGTTCCGGTCCATCGTAGGATTCAAAGGGCGAACCTTGGTTGGGAAAGGTCAAAAAATCCTTCTACGGACGAAGCGTCGTTCTACGAACTCCGCTTCGTCCCTTTTCAAGCGTTGGGCGTGCGGTTCGCGGAGTCAAGTGCTTGCGATGAACAATCCGGCCCAAAGGTTGGCCCGCCTTGCCCCCCACGCCCGGCACGCAGTTGCGCAGATATTGCTAGAATCCACTTGGTAAAGCCTCCGCCATTATAGACAGTACTTCGTTTGCAGGACTTGTGTCGGACTGTCCGTTATCATCGGCGCGGAGTATAAGAATGCTTTGTCCCTCCTCAGAAGTTAAATTTCAACCCAAACTGAATTTGTCGGGGAATATCGGCTTGCCCTCCAATCCGTCCGAAGCCTAGGACGTCGTTCAAATTGCCGTCCGGGCCGCCAAAAATCACGCGGTTGAATGCATTAAAGAACTCCGCCCTGAATTCGATACTCATTGTTTCTTTGATGGGCGTTGTTTTGATCAGCGCAAGGTCTTCGTCGTAAAAGGGGAAAGTTCGTGTGCTGGGCTGAGTTCTTGGTCCGTTGCCAATACAGAACGCGCAGGGTTGCGACCAGGCTGCGGCATTGAGATAGATATCCGTTGCCGGATCGAAGCTTCCTCCCCGGAAGGCAATCGTTGAAGTGCCCGGAAGCGCGTTCGGTCGATTCCCGCCATTGAAGAGGGGAAGCGGAGGCCCACCGACAATGCTTATGGGGGTTCCGCTGTGATAGTTGAGAATCCAGGAAGGTTGCCAGCCGCCCACGATTTTTCCAATCACTCCACCGTGATTCAGGAACTTCTTTCCAGGCCCCAAAGGCAGCTCATAAGTGCCGCTAGCCGTGAGGTCTTGTGGCATATCGAAAACACTCACAGCTTTCTCCACTTTGCGATCGTAGGTATTCACTGGGAAAGGATTAAAGGCACCAAAGGAATTGGAGGTGTTATCCAGTGTTTTCGACACGACATAGTTCACCAAGAAAGAGACGCCCTGCGAGAAGTACTTCTGAACGCTGAGTTGAAGTGCATCGTATCGAGTATTGCCAGTGAGTTGAGCATTGCTGTGAATGAACCCGTACTGAGGGAAAGGGCGCAAAGCTTGCGCGACCGATCCCTGGAAACCCGGATATGGGATCGGAATATTAGCGGCGCGGGCGTCAGCCGAGTAGATATCCTCACTCAGAAGTGTCCCAAGCGAAAGATATTTAGGATCGACCTGATTCAGATTTTCCAGATTGGCATCCACCCGAGTCCCTTTGGTTCCCACGTAGGAAGCCTGAAGACCCATTTGGAAAGGCAATTGTCGCTCTACCGTGAGGTTCCAAAATTGAAAGTAAGGCGCGCGGCCAGCGTCACTTCCCATATAATCTACATCTTGACCGTTGCCAACGCTCCGATTAAAGGGAGGAAAAACCAAGGGCGGAATGCCCTGATCCCAGGCGAGGGCAGGCGTCACGCCACCGTCGGGAGATACGATATCTTGCGTGGTCCGGAAGCCGGTGAGATAGGATGAAACTGTAGATCCATCCCACATGAACAGAGCGCCGCCCGGAAGATATGTAAGGCCATATCCGCCTCGCAAAACAGTTTTATCATTGAGGCGATAAGCAAAACCAAACCGGGGTGCAACTTCTTTCCAGTCAATATTTGCGATGCGGGAATAGCCCAGCGAGGCTCCGCCTAGGCTTACCAACGGCCCTCCTTTATTGCCCGCAAAGACAATTGCGCCCAATCGGTTGCCAGCGCCGGGGTTTGTCACGTTCGGGTCGAAGAACGCCATGCGATCATATTTCTCGGTGACCCCTACTGGAACGTCATAACGCACGCCTAAATTCAGGGTCAGCTTGGGCGTCAGTCGAAAATCATCCTGAAAATAGGCGGCCCGATAAGCCGTGCGGTAGTTGTGAGTACCAATGATATTCTGGCGGATAAAGGAGCTGGGCAAACCTAGCAGGAAACTGGCAAGCCCGTTTCCCCAGATGGTAAAGTTGGGAGAATCCGGGAGGGAAGTTGTCGCGGTTGAAAAGCCATAAACGCCAGGCCAATCCGTATTGGCCAGTTTGGTCTCATCCTGCCACCGGAGGTCAATGCCCATGTGAAACGTGTGCCGACCCCGAATCCAGTCCACATTATCCAAGATTCCGAACCCGGGTATCCAAGCATCGCTTTCGCTGCTTCCTGTGCCAAAGCCAACATATCCAGGAATGTTGAACCCCGGATATGAAGCTCCGATGGGCGAAATAGGGGTGTCCAGGTTCTGGTTCAGGTTTTTGGGGATCTGGAACGTGACCGTCCGAATATATTGAACACCGAGCGTATTAATGAGATTGCTCGAGAAGATTCGATCGTAAGTGATTCGGCCCTGCCAACTGGGCACGATCTGCTCGATGAAAACACCCAACGGACCTGGAATTTGCGGCGAGGCTCCGGGGAAACTTTGACTGGTTCGCGTCAATGAGCCGTGGAGAACATTTTTCGCATCGATGTAATGATCGACTTTCAGTAGCCAGTCGCCTTCGTCGATGGGCGGGGCACTGGGGACGCCCACGAGAGCGTTGTTGATCAGGCCGGGCAGGTTTGCCGTCGGAATGAGTGGAACAAATTTCTCGGAGATGGTACTGATCCGGTCCGGAGGAATGATATTGCCCGGGAAAGGATCGCGGGTGATCCCTCCGTGACCATCGGGGCGCGTCGTGGCGGGGTCGAAAATGGGAATCAGGTTTCCGCTTGCATCCTTTAGTTGCGAGAAATCGCCGCTCAAGAAAGCGGGTTGAGGCAAAGTGATGAGCGACGTCCGAATGGCGCCGCGGAACTTGAATCCCTCGTAAGTAAAATTCCAGAATGTTTTGTTGCGGCCGTCGTAAATCTTAGGAAGATATATAGGGCCGCCCACGGTGAATCCATATTCATTTTGCTTCTCGATTCCCCGTGTGGGCGCAAAGAAGCCGCGCGCGTCCAGAACCGTGTTGCGAACAAATTCAAAGGCATCACCATGAAGCTGGTTGGTCCCGCTCTTGAGGTGATAATTTTCAATTCCCGTACCTCGGCCATATTGCGCAGAATAGGTGTTAGTTTGCATCTTGAACTCGTCGATGGACTCAAAAGGCGGGCGAAATTGCAGGAACGAGCCACCTTCATCCGAATTCAGCCAGGGAAGGCCGTCGATCAGGATTTCCTGGTCGAATGTGGGTCCTCCGTTAACCTGGCTCTGAAACGTGTTTCCAGTGACGCCAGGAGTCAGAAAGATGAAAGAATCCAATTGCCGGGCGCTTCCCGCTACCTCCAGAGGCAGAGCGGAGATCGTTTTAGGCGTGATAATCGTGCCGAGATTGGCCGTGGTGGAAACCACAGGCGTGCTTTGCGCGGCTACGGTGACGCTTTGCCCCACTGTGCCGACAGCAAGTTGAACGTCCACTACAGAAGCTGTGCCCACAACCACCCGAATATTCTCTTTGATGGCGCGCTTAAATCCCGTATGCTCAACGGTCACCCTGTAGATACCCGGCGGCAGGTTAGGAGCTGTATATTGCCCATAACTGGAGGTAGTCACCGTCTGGCTGACGTTGGTGCGAATATTGGTGATCGTGACCTTGGCGTCTGGAATATTTGCGCCTGACGGGTCTCTGACGGTGCCTTCAATAGAGCCTTGTTGGCCCTGAGCCTGCAAGAGGGGTGGAGTAAACAGAATGGCTCCCAGCATCACCCCTGCCATAATCAAAGCTAACAGATAGATCTTCTTCATATCTAAAATCCTCCATCCCTGGGTCCTTGATGGCGCTCGTTTGGGGCCCTCGGGGCAATGTACGCGTCTGCGTAAAAACTTTGCTTCACACTCTCGGCCGTCCTCTGAACCTTTATGCCGTGTGCTCTTTCAGGTCGGCGTCGATTGATTTATATCTTGGTTGCAAGTGGGTCAAGCGAATTCAATACATTGAACTTCGTCCGGGGTGGGGCTTACCCTCGGGCGACTGAAGCTGGGAACGGGCAGACGCTATTGACGGAAACTTTTTGTGTAGGGTTAGATTTGCGGAACAAAGGCGCAGGTGAGAAATCTCCTGTTTCTAATCTCAAAGGAGGCGTATGGTGGCGACGTATTTTAAGTTTTTGGAAGATGATAGGTATATCCAGGAGCATTTAAGCCCAAATGCAAGGTTTGCAAAGAGGGAAACTGGGAGTTCATCGGAGTCAGGAACTTAGGCATTACAGTAGAGGCTAATGTTGCGTGATTAAAATAAGTTGACTTATATGAGACTTTGACTTAGAGTGCTCGATTATGCCACGTCGAGCACCCCAAATTAACCTAAGCTCCGAGGAGCGAATGATCCTGGAAGGCATCGTCCGTTCTCCTTCGGCCGCCCAGCGAGATGTCCTGCGAGCGCGCATCGTGTTGCTGGCCGCCGAGAATCTACGGAACGACCAGATCCAGCAGAAGCTGGGAGTGTCCAAGCCCGTGGTCATCAAGTGGCGGCGACGCTATGCCACCGACCGGCTGGAGGGCTTGGCGGACCTGCCGGGCCGAGGACGCCGACGAAAATATGATGCTGCCCTTCGTCATCGGATTGCGGCCACCGCGTGCACGACACCGCCCGACTCCGTGGGGACTCATTGGAGCGTTCGCACCCTCGCTCGGCATCTCGGCGTGGGCGTGGCGGTGGTGCGCTCGGTCCTATCGTCGGAATCCCTCCAGCCCCACCGCGTTCGATACTGGAAGGATTCCCCCGACCCGGAATTTGAACCGAAGATGCTGGCCGTGGTCGGATTGTACCTGCAGCCGCCTGACAACGCCGTCGTACTTTCCGTGGATGAGAAAACCTCCATCCAGGCGCTGGATCGAACCCAGCCGCGCTTGCCCATGAAATCGGATCGGATCGAAAGACTCAGTCACGAATACAAGCGCCACGGAACCGCCTCCTTGCTGGCGTCCTTGGAGGTTCACAGTGGGCAGGTTCGCGCTGAACCGATCCGGCGCAATGACAGCGCCACGTTCATCCGTTTTCTTCGTCGCCTCCTGAACGCCTACCCGGCTCAGGAACTTTACATCATCGCCGACAACGGCTCCTCTCACCGGAGCAAGAAAACCCTGGCTTGGGTCAGAAAGCACCAGCGCCTTCACCTCACCTTCACTCCGACCCATGCCAGTTGGCTCAACCAGATCGAAATCTGGTTCGGCATTCTGACGCGCAAGGTCGTCCGGCGCGGCATCTTCAAATCCCGAGAGGAACTGGTCGAGCGACTAATGAACTTTATCCACGCCTACAACCAGGAGGCTCGGCCGTTTCAATGGACTTACACGGGCAGCCTGCTCGCCGCCTGATTAAGTCAACGCATTTTTAGCACGCAACACTAACCTATCCGCCGGTCAGAAAATGAAGCAGATTTAGCGTGGTGCTGAAAGACTCTTTGGCGTTACGCTGCTGATCCTTCGCTGCCTCTCCGAGTGGGGCATCCCGACATTGTCATTCGGAGCGACAGCGAATAATCCCCGCGTTTGTATGATCAAGCAAATGCAGAAATTCCTCGCCACCTGCAGATCCTTGGAATGACAGGCTGGATGAGTATTTCAGTGATTAAATACACTAGGCTCGGGAAAGCCGCGCCAATGAATGAGTCTTCCGCGCCACCCCTCGCCTGCCGTTTCGCGGGCTACCCTCTTCCACTGGGAAGGAAACGGTCAGGGCTCTTTGCCCTTTTCCTTCATTTTCACAGTTGTTCGTGCAATTGAACAAAGTTGACATCCGTTCCTTTTGCCTTTATCCATGATCCTTTGCTTACGAATCGTTGTGCGGGTGCCAATCTGAAGTGTGATCTGACCTCCCTCCTTGCGGAAAGGGAGAGAATGCGGAGAAGCGACGATTCCTGCCGTAATGAGATTAGAGACCTTTCGACATGAGGTGTCACGATTTTTTGTATCCCCCTCTCGAGAGGGAACAGGGGGAGTGGTTGTTTGTCTACTCTCAGTTATCAGCAGGGTGGCATCAAGAGCTTTCGCTGAAAGCTGAGGGTTGATCAGCTCCTATCCAACCACCCTCCTGAATCCCTTCTCAATCACGAACGAGAGAAATTCGAGATTTAAATACCCAGTGGTTGAGCCGTGGGCTAAATTCTGCCGTCGCAAGGCGGCGGGCATGAAGCGCCGCACGGATGAATGTTTTAGCAATCCCTAAGCTGGGCTACTCATGAGTTACCTCGAAGGTAAGCCGTTCAGCAAGTGTAGGGAGCACAGGTGGGCGGAGGCCGTCCGACACCACTAATACCCGAACAATAAGGAGATCAGGTTAATGAAATGCGCTAGTTTGCTCTTTATGCTTTGGATCCCGGTTGCCATTGGAAGCGCAAGGATTTGCTATTCTGGACCGCCGACGCACGACGCTGTCGGCGGAGAAGGTGAGTTGCTTGCTCGCTCCGGTGATGCCTATGTCCGTCAGAGCGGGGCCGTCTGGACATTTGGCACGTCGAAAGTCGAGAAGAAGATCCGCTTTGAAAACGGTCACCTTGCTTTGGTCAGCTTCAGGAATCAGACTACCCGCCATGAATTTTTGGAAGGTGCTTCGGATCCATTCCGATTCGATCTGGACGGAAGGGAAGTCAGTGGGCAGTCAGAACGCTGGATTCTTGTGGGAGCCCACACCGAAACGCTCCGCCAGGGAGAGTTGCTTTTCACGATCACTTTTTGCAACCACGATGTTGCGGTTTCCAAAAACTTTATTATTTATCCCGGAGAGAGCGTTATCCAGGAATCACTCACCATCCGGAATATTTCCGGGCGCGATGAAACCCTGGCGGCCCCTTACTTCCTTGAAATGCACGTCATGAAGAACGAAGCTTCCGATATCGATTTCTCTTATATGACGGGAGGAATGTGTTTCTGGGGCAGTTGGATTCTGAAGACTCAGCCTCTCACGCCCGAGTACGCCCGCCACTTTGATGCGAACGATCCCCCGGAATGTTTGCCGGGAAAACCCTGCCCTAAAGGCTGGCCAACGATGGGAAACTCAACATATGCGCCCATTCAAGTCTACTTTGACCGCAAGACACAGGATGGTGTCTATGTAGGCTGGGATTACCTTGGCCGATGGGGTTCTTATGTAGGGAACTATCGCGGCGGTCCTGTTTATGTGGGTCTGCTGGTTGCCGGATATCAGAAGCTGCTTCCCGCTAGAGCCTCAATCGAAACCCCCTGGGCTTTCACCGGAGTCTTCGAAAAGGACTTGGACGAGATGGGGAATGAGCTGCTGGACTATCAGTATCGCTATAAGTGGGACTACACGCGCAATCAATATTTTCCAGGCGTTCAAATGCTAGGTTATTGGTGGAATGGCGCTTCGGATTTGGATCCGAAACACCCAGGAATGGGGGTGGACCCGATCTCAACCTTTCGCAAGATGTTCCGCATGGCCGATGAGATGCGCTACGTGGGGGCGGACATATACTGGCGAGACTACGGCTGGTGGGACATTGCTGGCGATTGGAATGGTCCCGATTTTTTTGAAGGTGGGCGTTATCTTGCCAAATACGGCATGCGGCGGACGATCTACACGATTGTCTACGATGCGCAGCAGGGATCGAAAGTGGTCACCGATCATCCCGATTGGATGGTCTACAAAGGTGGCAACTTTGCGGGGGAGTACCTGCTTGACCAATCGAAGCCGGGCGTCATCGATTGGGAATTAAAGTTGCTCAATAACGAGGTTCGCCAGTGGGGCGATTTTGAATGGCGCAAAGATGACGCTCCCCTTCATCCGGTGAATGGGGATTACACTCCCATGCTGGCCCAAGACCACAACTTCCGGAGACTTCTGAAATCATTTCTCGATCAAAACCCGCATAGCGCCTTTCACGGTTGCAACGGCGGTGGGAACGATCTGGGCTACGAGGTTCTGCGGATGGCGACAGCCTGGCAATACTCGGATGGTTGTGTAGGCCGGTATCTCAACCACTATGCCTCGTATCTTTTCCCTCCTGACAAGGTACTGGACATGCCTGACGTCTGGAATCCCGACAAATTTGACAAGGCAAGCTGGTACGGTTTGCTTTGGAGCGCAATCGGGATGACTGGAGATACGCTTGACCGGGACAAAAATGAGGACCTTCGGCAGTTGATTGACATCTACCATTATCTCGGTCATGAAGGTGTTGTGGGTCGTTGGGTGAAAGTCTATCACCCTAGGGTAACGGGAGACGATCCCAGTTGGTACTTACAGCGCATGAGCCGTGATAACCTGCGGGGCGTCATCATCCCAGCGCACGCTCCTAAAACCCGCATCACGATTTTTCCCAAAGGCCTGCTGCCCGGAACAAGTTATAACGTCTCTTACCAGCAGACAAAAGGCGCCGAAAAAAGGCTGGGTTCCGATTTAATGACGAAAGGCATTTCGTTTTCCAGCGTACCGGATGGTGAATTGATTTACTTCAACTTGCCGATGCATCCCGGAAGCGTGGCAGATAAAACGCCTCCCACCATGCCGCAGCAGGTAGTGAAGACAATCGGCACGAATATGGACTTTATTGGAGTTGAGTTGAGTTGGGCGCCAGCGACGGATAACAATTGGATTTCCTATTATCAGATTTTCCGCAATGGCGTCGCCATCGATAAGGTCGCAAAGGGTGACTATTATTTCGATCACTCTGCAGGAGCCGATCTGTCCGCTCAATATGAAGTGGCCGCTATCGATGGCAGCGGCAACATTTCTGGAAAAGCGGCGGCTCAAGGTGCGGCAACACCACCAGCGCAGGTAATCGATGATGCAGATAACGCCTTGAAATACTCCGGCAGTGGATGGGAGCATGAGCGAAACGTGTGGGCTGTTTTTGACGGCACACAGTCACGCACGCGTAACGCTAAAGATACCGTCGAGTATACTTTTGTCGGCAACCGCCTTACCTGGTACGGGCGGCTTGGAAGTGCAATGGGAAGGGCGGACGTCTATGTGGACGGCAAGTTGGACCAAGTTGTAGATACTTATAATGCCGACGAGATTCCGAATGTAGCGCTTTATTCAAGGACTTTTCCTTCAACCGGCCAGCACACGGTGAAGATTTTAGCTCGGGGAGATCATAACTGGCGCTCTTCGGATAACTGGATCGTGGTGGATGGCTTTCAGGTAGGTAAGGAGGAATTTCAGGTGATTGAAGACCCTCCCGGGCAGGGAATTAAATACTCCGGCTCCGGCTGGAGACACAGCCAAGGATGGCGGCGCGCGTCAGGAAAGAGCGCAAGCTGGACCCGCCATGATGGGGATACGGCTGAATGCGTGTTTCGCGGCGATGGAATTACCTGGGTTGGAAAGCGCTGTCCGGCCTGCGGGATAGCGGATGTCTACGTTGACGGCCAGCTTGAGGCGCGAGTTGATACTTACGCCCCTGATTTCCACCGTTTCCGCGATGACGCTCAGGGTGCGTGGCAAGTCCCTATTTTCGAGAAGACATGGGTCAGACCTGGCCAGCACACTCTTTTGATTGTGGCTCGAAATCTTAAGAATATGCTCGCGACGGGATACAAAATTTATGTGGATTCGTTTCAGGTTCATGGGCATTGAACTGTTGTGCGCATTCCTTTGCGGTTTAACATAATGGAGCGCGGTCATTCCCGCGCAAGCGGAAATCCATCGATAGGTGTAGGGAAAGCAACGAGCTGGAATTACGAACGCGTCCACGAGAATGAAGATCACCAAACTTGAAACCTCCCTTGCGAATGCCGGAGTGCGGAATTTCCTTTTCGTCCGCCTTCACACCGACCGCGGGATCACCGGCATCGGCGAAGCGTCACTCGAATGGCAGGAGCAGACTGTTCGGACATTTCTCCATGAGTTCCTTGAGGAGTATTACGTCATTGGGGCTAATCCATTTGATGTAGAGTCCACGGTCGGCCGTATGATTCGGGACCAGTATCAGGGCGGCGCAACGGCCATGACAGCGATCAGCGGCGTTGAAATTGCTATGTGGGACATCATCGCCAAGGACTGCGGCAAGCCGCTTTATCAGCTTCTTGGCGGCCGGTGTCATGAAAGCCTGCCCGCTTACGCCAATGGCTGGTATGGCGGAGTTCGCTCTCCGGAGGATTACGCCGAGCGCGCAAAAAACGTCATCAACATGGGATATACGGCTCTTAAATTAGACCCCTTCGGCGTGGCATGGAAGGAGTTGCCTCGGGCTGGCCTTGAGAGGGTATTGAAAATCCTCGACGCCATCCGCATGGCAGTGGGAGATGAAATCGAATTGATGATTGAAGGACATGGACGCTTCAATGTGGAGACGGCGATCGAAATTGCTCATGCACTTACGCCCTACCGTCCCGCGTGGTTTGAAGAACCGATCAGCCCAGACCAGGTTGATCTGTTGAGCGAGATAAAAAGCAGGTCCGCCGTCCGAATCGCAGCGGGCGAACGGCTCTATACCTTGTCGGAATTTTACCGGCTGATCTCAAAACGGGCGGCTGATATCGTCCAGATGGACATCGCGCATTGCGGCGGCATCCTGATGAGTAAAAAGATCGCTTCCATTGCGATGGCTCAGGAGCTGACCGTATCGCCACATTGCTCGATTGGTCCGGTCGCTCTGGCGGCTGCTCTGCACTTCGACTTCAGCACTCCGAACTGCAATATCCAGGAAGCATTTGGTGAATTCGATGCTCCCTGGCGCGATGCCCTTGTGCAAGGTTGGAATCCGATTCGCCAAGGAGTTTTCTACCTCTCCGAACGGCCTGGGCTTGGGTTGGAATTGGATGAGGACGAAATATTGCGTCACCCCTACGTGAAGAATTCTTTTCCAAGTCTGTGGGATGATCGCTGGCACGAGTCCTTTACGTACGAAGGTTAGGGATGAATCTACTTGGAGATTTAGGCTTGGCCGACATTATCGAGAAAAACAAACTTTGGAGTAAAAGATACAGTTGCAACTCTCTGAGCCAGCGCTTTCCAGCATGCCCACCCATGTGCTAGAGACCGTCACACCAAGAAAGGAGTACCTTTGGATCATGCAGGTTGACCTCAACAGACGCGTGGCCTTGGTTACGGGGGCCGGTTCAGGAATTGGTGAAGCCATTGCACTTACTTTCGCTGCTAACGGTGCGGCGGTAGCTGTGAATGACATTATTCCATCGGGTGAAAAGACGGTCGAAGCGATCCGGAAGCA
>Ga0209810_1002896_pt1 | contig 19191 bp, 25 predicted proteins | sample Coa_R1_7_FD_187159 | JGI IMG/M metagenome (GOLD analysis project Ga0209810, IMG submission 187159) | Surface soil microbial communities from Centralia Pennsylvania, which are recovering from an underground coalmine fire - Coalmine... | ecosystem: Environmental > Terrestrial > Soil > Unclassified...
ACGAGCTGATGCAGTTTGCGCGAGAGGCATGAGGCGCGCTAGGATCGACGCACGCTTCACCCGACGTTTTGCCTGCAAAAGCAGCTTTTCCGAAACCAGGAACCGACATGCCGACGACCGCTAGCTCCACGCCGCGGAGGCCGCACACGAGGTAGCGCGGCGACTTCGGGCGGGCATCGCCTGCCGGAGGACGGTTTCTCGAAGAGCTGCCGAGCCGGCTCGACGCTGGTCGAGGCGCACCGCCAGAGCGGCGGTACGGGCAGCGAGCGAGGAGCGGCAGTGCAGATCGGGATCGGAATCGCCATCGGGATCGCCGCGGGCGTTGCGCTGACCCTGCTCGCCGTCTCGATGTTCGGCACGACCGGGGTGCGCAAGGCGCGCCGGATCAGGGAGCAGCTGCTCGACGACGCCCGTCGCGAGGCGGACGCCGTTCGCCGGGAGGCCCAGGTCGAGGCCCGCGAGCAGGCCGTCCGGCTCCGCAGCGAAATCGACTCCGAGGTAGCCGACCGTCGCGCGCAGGTGCTCAAGATCGAGGAGCGCGTGCTCTCCAAGGAAGGCGAGCTCGAGCAGAAGCTCGTGGAGCTCACCCGGCGCGACCAGGGCCTCGCCGACCGCGAGACGCACCTGCGGCAGCTGCAGGAGGAGCTCAAGCAGGCGAAGAACGCGCAGGTGGCGGCGCTCGAGCAGGCGGCGGGCATGAGCCAGGCCGACGCACGCGCGTTCCTGCTCGAGCGCGGCGAGGAGCAGGCCAGGCACGAGCTCGCGCGACGCGTCCGGATGCTCGAGGACGAGGCGCGGGCGGAGTCGAGGCGAAAGGCGCGGAACCTCGTCGCCGACGCGCTCCAGCGCGTGGCGGCGACGCACACCGCGGAGACGACGGTCACCGTCGTGGAGCTCCCGTCGGACGACATGAAGGGCCGCATCATCGGCCGCGAGGGCCGCAACATCCGCGCGCTCGAGCATTTGACCGGGGTCGATTTCATCGTCGACGACACGCCGCACGCCGTCGTTCTCTCTTCGTTCGACGGCCTCCGGCGTGAGATCGCCCGCCTGACGGTGGCGAAGCTGATCGAGGACGGGCGCATCCATCCGGCGCGGATCGAGGAGACGTACTACGAGTCGAAGGCGGAGGTGGACGAGCTCGTCCGCCAGGCAGGCGAGCAGGCGGTGTTCGAGGCCAACTGCGGCGCCTTCCACGAGGAGCTCGTCCGCACGCTCGGGCGGCTGCGCTACCGGACGAGCTACGGCCAGAACGTCCTCAAGCACACGCTCGAGGTCGTCCACCTCGCCGGGATCATGGCCACGGAGCTCGGCGCGAGCGTCCAGACGGCCAAGCGTGCGGCGATGCTGCACGATCTCGGCAAGGCGATGACGCACGAGGTGGAGGGGTCGCACGCGCTCATCTCCGCGCAGCTCGCGCGCCGCTACGGCGAGTCGCAGGGCGTCGTCCACGCGATCGAGGCGCACCACTACGAGGTCCAGCCGCAGACGGTCGAGGCGGTGCTGCTGATCGCCGCCGACGCCGTCTCGGCAAGCCGCCCCGGTGCCCGCGGCGAGAGCCTCGAGCACTACATCAAGCGCCTCGAGTCGCTCGAGGAGCTGGCCGCGGCGAAGCGGGGAGTGGAGAAGGTCTACGCGCTCCAGGCCGGCCGGGAGATCCGCGTCATCGTCTCGCCGGGCGAGGTGGACGACGACGAGGCGGCTCTGCTCGCGCACGAGATCGCCCGCGAGATCGAGGACCGGCTGGACTATCCGGGCCAGGTGAAGGTGACGGTGATCCGCGAGTCGCGTGCCGTCGAGGTCGCCCGCAACCACGGCCCCGGACAGGTGCCGCCGGGCGAGCCGGAGTCGGCGGACTCGCCGATCCAGGCCGCCTGACGAGCGGGCTACGCTTCGCGCCGATGCGCCGCTACCACGTCACTACCTGCGGACGCGTATGGCAGATGATACCAGTGCCGTCAAGCGCGAAACGTCGCCCGGGCGTGATGAGCCTCGAATGGGAAGTAGCATCGGGTGATATGTGAGGAAGACTCGACGGGACTTGGCGGGCAACCCAGGGGCAACGGTCCCGCGCATTGCTCTCACACCGGCTGAGGCCGCCGAGTCGCTCGGCTGCTCGCCCGAGTTTTTTCGCGTTCACATCGATCCCGAGCTGCCGTGGGTTCGGCGCGGCCGTAAGAGATTCGTCTCGCTCGCGGCGCTTGCCTACTGGGTGGAGGAGAACGCGGGGCGAACGCTGTGACGGAAGCAGAGATCGTCATCCCCGAAGCCGCCGAGGTCCCCTTCGTAGACAGCCTCTCGCGCGACGAGGCGCGCGCGCTCACGGACGAGGCGAAGCGAGATACGCAGCGGCTGTGGATGAAGCTGCTCGAGCTATATGAGGGGGGCGCCCACGTCGCGCTCGGCTACTCGTCGTGGGGCGCGTACTTCAAGGCTGAATTCGATGGCTCAAAGACGGTCGCCTACCGGATTCTGGACTCCGGGCGTGTGGCGCGCGCGCTTGAGCCTCAGTCCCCCATGGGGGACTCACCCATGCCGAACGAGCGACAGGCCCGCGAGTTGACACCCCTAAAGGACGATCCCGAGGCCGTACGTGCGGCATGGAGCGAGGCGCTCGAGGAGGGGCCGAAGCCGACAGCCACCGACGTGCGGAGAATCGTTCAGCGAATAAGCGTGCCTGTCGAACAGACCACAGCGGACTGTGAGGCTCAGACGGCCTCGTCGGCCGGCGCGTCTGCGGGCGACGCCGACGCGCTTGTACTTCTTGGCTTGATCGAAGAAATGTCCGGAGCCGTCGTGCGCTACCGGGGGCGGGCAGCCGTTGCTGAGCTGACCTTGGTCATGCGTGAGGGTCTTCGGGCCGGCGTTGGCTGCCTCGTGGCCGAGCTTCATGCGCTCGAGTTAGCTCTGTTGGAGCGCACAACTTGAGTGCTAATCCTGTGCATTTTGCAGGGGTTTTCGCGGAGTGTCGCACATGGAAGAGCTGCGCTCATCGCGGCGGCCGGTGCTCGGAACAACGACGCCGAAGCACCCCGGAAACCTCCACCGATTCGCATGTTGGGTAGGAGCGGACCGAAGGCCACTTCGGGACATCGTCTCGACGGTGGCCTGTCCGTTGTCCTCTCCGCTTCGCATGTAGCTGGTCAGATCTGCGAGCCACGGGCGAGCGAGCAGATTGAGCGAATAAGCCCTGGGAGCAGACAGTGGAGCTGCGCGAGTTCCTGAGAGCGCACGCGATCTCGGACGAGATCGGCGGCAATGGCCGTTATGTGCGATTCGAGCGGGGGGAGACGGAGTTCGTCTCCTCGTTCTTCGACGGGTTCGGCGACAAGTGCATCAGGTTGGCGAAGACCGTTGCAGGCCAGTCGGGCGGCTTCATCATCGTGCGGCGAGGCTTCGAGCGAGACGTTCCCCCACAGCTCCGTCCCGACGAGCCCGTTTACACCTCTAACAAGCGGGCGTGGTCTTACCACCCGAGCGACCCGACGAAGGAGTACGTCTGGGTGAAGACCCGGAAGGGCCAGTGGGCGAAGATCTACGCCCTCTCAAGCGCGCAACTGCCGCGCCATCTCGCCAAGCATCATCCGACCGGCAATCCTGAGTACGCGCACCTTGAGCCGCCGCACGCAGCGAAGTACGTGCTCCCGCCCGGAACGCATGGTAAGCGGCTCGACGTGCCGATCCCCGAGCGCATCGTTCGCGCCGATCGGGTCTTCTTCGTGATCGAGGGAAGCCTTAAGACGGATGCGATCCTGAGCGCGGGGCAGGCCGCCTTCGGTGTACCCAGCGTCACGCTCTGGGACGCTCCGGAGCTACTCGACTTCGTCGCGGCGATGGGACTTCGCGACAAGCAGGTCGTAATAGTTCCTGACGCCGATTGGGTCAAGAATCCAATGGTCATCGCGCAGGCGATGCTGTGCCGCGAGCGCCTCCGCGACCACATTCATGATGTCGTCGTCGCCGCACCACCGTGGGCCGATGCCGTCGCGAACGACGGGGGCGAGCGGCGTGAATGCAAGTGTGCCGGTGCTTCGGTCGATTCATACGGGTATTGCTCGAACTGCGGCGGATTTCTCAAGGGGGTCGATGACTTCCTCGTCGCGGGCGGGGTGCTCGATCAGCTCTCAGTCCTCGAGCGCGAGCACTGTGGTTACGCGCTCGCATGGAAGGCGGTGGAGTGGTACTCACCCCGCGCAGACCAGCTCTCGCGCAACGTGCGCGCGTTGACGGCAATGTCGCTTCACGCCGATGAAAATGGTCAGCTCATCAAGAGCCTCTCAATGTTCGCGCGGATTCTTCAATGTGATCGAGAGACGGCGCGCAAGGCCATCGTCGCTCTCTATAGATCCCGGACGATCGCGGTGGAGGGCGGCCTCAATGCCGGCTTTCAGCGCAAGGACCCGCAGACTGGATCACTGCACAACTACGAGTGGGAGGAGCGCCCGCGCGTAACGATCGCGCCTCCGTATCGAGCCACTCATCGGGCTGTCCCGCTTGGGGACCTCCCGGTAATCGTCAAGCGCACCAAGATCAGGGAGACGAGACTTGTCGAACCAAGAGCTAGCTGACCATGTGCGCTATTCGCTCGAGGTCTTCGCCAGCGCTCTCCTGGATCTCAAGCACCAGCAGGAGGAGTTGGCAGACCGGATCGCGTTCATTGCGCCAACTGAAAGCGACATCGCTCACGAGGTAGATCAGTTCATCTCGAAGAGCTTGGCTGCGTGACGCTCCCCCGCGTGGCTGAGATGCGTGGTCTTTCGACTGCGCTGCCCGACGCGGGGCGGCCTCAGCGCCGCCCCGCTGTCTTTCGTAGAAGCCTCAAGCGCGCTCGTCCGTGAGAGCGGGTAGCGGAGCGCGCACGAGGGTGACGGGCGCCTACCTGTCGCCTCTCCTAGACGGGGCGCTGCCTTTCGAGTAGGCGGCGCCCTGCTCTTTCATTCCCAAGCGCACTCATCCCCAGGAGGGAACATGGAAATTCGCGAAGGACTCAGCGTCGGCGGTGAGCCGATGTACGCATCCCCAGAGATCGTGTCGGCTGCCCCGCAGGCCGATCCTCCGCCTACCGACCCGGCGACAGACACTGCGGAGGAGATCGGCGCTGCCCTGCTGACGCCGGGAACAAGCGACACAGACGTTCGTTCCGGGATTACGGAGACACTGCCGCCAGAGCCGGATTCCGCCCCTGATCCGCTCTCACCCGAATCCGAGAGGGCGCTCGAACAGGCGCGCCGCGATCTGGCCGTCGAGGCCAGTGAGGCCGAAGCCGGCCGGCAAGCACTTGAGGTACTCGCAATTCAGGAGTTTGAGGTCGCGGCCGAGCGTGCCGAGAACGAAGGCCAGCTCGCTTCCGCGCTTGCCTCCCTCCGAGGCCGTATTCCGGATGGCGACTTTGATGAGATCCTCGATCGCGTTTCAGGACAGTGGCTGGGGCTCGTAGACGAGGATGCTGAGGACGAGGAGGTCGGCCAGGAATGGGCGGATTTCATGGACCGCCTCGATCGCCATGCCAATTCCATTGAGGCTCTTCGCGCCGCCGTTCAAAGCCGGGAGGAACTGGAACGGCTTCTTCCCGTTGCCGCAGAACAGCGGGCTAGGGACGTTGGCGAGACAGTTCGGGCTTGGGCAAAAGACCAGGGTTTTACCTCGGATCGCGAAGCGAAACTGCGCTTCGACGCTGCCCAGGATTTCGCGGAGAGAGAGCTTGGGATCTCCCTGGAGCGGATCGCGGCTGATCCGTCTGGCTTCGACCAGAAGGCATTTGACGCAGTCCTTAGGTCAGCCGATGCGGCGCTGGTTGAGGGATCCAAGGGAGAGCAAAACAGGCGTGCACAGCAAGCCATCCTCGATTCGAGCAGCACCAACGTCGCGGACGGAATCGAGCGATTCACGGCGTTCGGTTGGCAGCGCGTGAATGGGCACGAGCTGCCGCGCAAACCGGTGGAGGCTGACCGCGTGGTCGCTCGCGCGCAGGCGCATCGCGCTTCTGCTCGGTCGATTCGGGAATCTATTTCCGAGCCCGAGAGCAAGAACATTGCGGACGGTCTTGTTGCGACCGTGAAGGGCAAGCGCGCCCGCCTGAGTGATGTCTTCAAGGCGCCTGATCCTGCGCGTTCGCCTCGCGGCGGCATCGGGTTCTGACCGCCGTGCGCGTCACACGTAGACAGCGCGAACAAAAGCGCGTCGAGGATGCGGAGAGGTTGCGCAGGCTTCGTGAGGGGGCGACGGTCACGTCATTCGCATCTCCATGCGAGCGGCATCCGCAATGGAGAGTGGATCTGAGCGACAGACGCATTCCGCCGCCGGCCGCCGCGTGCCCCCTCTGCGTGCAAGAGCAGCTCGAGAAGCGAGACGATCGGCGCGAGAAGCGCGTTCTCGAGAGCGCCGGCACGCCGGTCACGCCTCGGCAGTACGAGCTACTGCTTCTTCACGAGGAGCGGAATCCGTCCAGCACTGTCGTTCCAGGGTCGCCCGAAGAGCAGGACGCGTTAGACCGGATCTCCGAGCTTCGCGAAGAGGAACAAGCGCGGGACTTCCTCCGGCAGCGCCGAGGCGCGACACTCGTGAGTGCTCGCGCGCAAGGCGGCCGGTGGGTTGAGATCTACGCCGTGCCAGGTCGCGGCTTCGTAGAGGTAGCGCCGTGAGCCGCGCGCGCGGTCTGGGCCGCAAGTGCGAGCACGTCTTTGAGGACGACCGGCAGTGTGGAGCTTGGGCACTTCGCGATTCCGATCCTCCGCGGTGTCGAACGCACGCGATGTCGCCCGAGGAGCGTTCGGCGATGGGCCGCCGTATGGCCAATAAGCAAGCAATACAGCGCAAGGGCGAGGTAGAGGCTCACCCGCGGACGAGTGGTCTTGATCCGAACATCACGCTGGCGGAAGTGCTGGCCGTCGTTCGCCCGGCGCTAACAGCGACATTCTCTCACGACGAATCGCCTGATTGGGGGGCCCGTCTAGCCGCCGCTGGGACGCTGCTCGCCGCCTTTCCTCGTTACCTTCGCGAGACTCCCGAGCGGGTTCGCGAGCTGCTGAGCGCAGCCGTCCCACCGGAACTGCTCGATGCCGAGCGACTCGACGCGGGAAGGGCTTACCGCGAGCTGCGGGCCGAGTGGGACCATCTCGATGGCCTTCGCTGGGGTCAGCTCAAGGGTCTGTACGTCAAGCCCTATCCGGCGTACATGATCGCGCCGTGGGAGAACGCGGCGCACATTCAAGCGTCGCAGCCGACTCCGGAGGGGACGGTCCGTCAGCTCCCCGACGGGAGACATTTCCTTGAGCGGGCCGGCGAGCTAGCGCGTCTGCTCGTAGAGGAGGAGCGGATGTAGGCTCCTGAAATGCTCATTTGCCCGATCTGCGGTAAGGCCGCCGGGATGGACGGCTGCCGCGTGCTCGGCATCCTCGGCGAGCGCGGCGCGATAGAGGAGGGCGAGCTGTACGTGCTCGCGCGTGAGCTGCATCGCTACTGCGCTTGGTTCTCGCTGGAACTAGGCCAGGGCTCAACGCTGCCGAGCGCGTAGGACGAGCTGCCTGACGGCTTGGCGGCTAAGTCCGGCCGCTCTCGCAGCCTCGGCGTAACCGACTTCTTCCGCCGCTGCGACCACGGCCGCCCGGTACGCGGAGTCTGCCTCCTCGCGTCTCTTGAGGGCTCGTTGCAGGACTCTCAATGCCTCGGGCTGCCTATTCATCGGTCGAGAGACTCCGTGGGGCGCCGCGACTCGATAGCCACGGCGCCCGGACGCAGGCTCTACGGCGCTTACTGACGGTATGCGTACCAGGTGCGTCCGCCGTGCTCGAACTCGTGCTCGCAGCCGTCCCATGAGCTGAGGAAGTGACCTCGCCCGTCGGCCTCGATCGCATCGGATGCGAACTCCTCGAAGCGCTGGCCGAGCATCGCGAGGATCGCCGGAGCGGCGTCTTCGTACTTGGCTTGCTGCAACGTCTCGACCACATCGACCGTGACGCCCTCGGGCAGGTACGAGACGAGGAACGACGGAACGAACGCCCACACGTCGCGCCTAACCGACTCGACCGCCTCGGCGTCGGCTTCCTCATCACTCAGGATGAGCCAGTCCTCCGCAAGTCCATACCGCCGCTCGTCCCATGCGGCAGCCTCCGTGTCTTTGTCCTCGAGGAAGTGCCGAGCTGCCGCGTTGCGCTCAATCTGCGCTGCCGCGCTGTACCGTGCTGCCTGCATGAGAGCTTCTCCTCTCGTGCCGGGGGTCGGGACGCGTCAACGTCGCCGGCCCCATTTGCTCATGTCCGGTCGAGTATGAGCGCGACAATCTGCATTGTCAAGGTACACCGAGGAAGCGGCCCTGAAATCCGGCCAACCCTTCTACGGCCATCACGTCTATAGGGGATAGGAGAGGGAGCTAGTGAGGAGCACGTCCGGCAGGCCACACGCTCAGCACCTTCTATAGCGCGCTGCGCGATCCGCAAGTATCGCGTGCGCCCACAAGTAGCTAGCACGCTGCAAGATGTGCAAGCCAACGGCTTGTGGCAGTCCCGCACGTCTGCATGTGCTCGGGGCTAGTGCGCGCGCGCCGGGGAAGATCCAGCGCGATAGCGGATGCTCGAACCGTCGCGCCTCGCGGGGCGCGGTTGAGGAGGGGGAGAGGTCAGCCATCATCTGCCCGAGCCCGGCGAGATCGCCGCAACGGTCCCGAAAAAGAGCCCCTCCACGGCCGCACGTATGTACCTGAGCGCATCTGCGCATGAGCGCGGCTCCTCTCCAGGGGACGCGATCTCCAGGGAAACGCGCTAGCCCGCTACCGGCTCGAACAGCTCCACGAGCTGCGTAGGGCCGCTCTCGCAGTACGGGCAGGCAGGCAAGTCCTCGTACATCGGTGGAAGCAGCTCGGGCCACTCCTGCTCACAGTCGCAGCAGCGGAAGGCGGCGTACCGCTTCTCGTACGTCGGGGCGTTGCTCTCCATCATCGCTCCCTTTCACCGTTGACGCGGCCCAGACCGGCGGCCGTGAGTCGGGCTTCTACAGAGGATGGGTACGACCCGCAAGAGGGCCGTGCGAATCCTGACCGATCGGGTACCGATCCTGGCCGGCGGCGTACGTCACGCGCGTCCTGACGCGCAGCGCCTATTCGCTTCGGAAGGGTGCTACAACCCGCCGCTCCGCTCGCAGCGGTTCCACCGCGGGCCGCCTTCACGCCCGAACGATCGAGGAAGGACCCGCGCGCGAATGGTCGCGTACCACCCTCGAAGTTGACGCACATGCGCCGACGACGGCCACCCCCGCGCGGCGCGGGTCCCAATCCGCGCGCAAATCCTTGAGGCTCCAACAGCGATAGAGACGGCCCCGACCAAGGAGCGCGCTCCGACTAACTACGAAGGAGGCAGGAGGCCCGATGCCGACGAAGTCCTCGTCACAGAAGCGCCGTCGCCGGCAGCGCAACCTCAGCCGCGAATTGGAGCATCGGCTGGGTGCCGATCAGGCCGAAATAGTGCATCGCTTCGACGACGGTTGGACGATCCGACGGGTTGACCGGATTGAGGATCAGCGGCGCGAGGGCGAGCTTATGCGGTCGTGCCTAAAGGGCTTGTACAGCGTGCCGAGTCCTAACTGCTACTCGCTTCGCGATCCCGACAACCTGCCTCGGGTGACGTTCGCCGTTTGGGCGACACAGGGCCGACGGCTCCCGCGAGAGGTGCTCGAGGAGATCGAGGAGGACGACGCGTACCTACTCGCGGCTAGGTGTCTCTTGCAGCTCTCGTGGACTGATCCGGTGCGGCGCCCCGAGTATCTCGAGCGGCTCCGGCAGTTCGGCTCACTCCGGGTAGTCGATACGGCGTCGCCCCTTCCTCTCGACCCGTTCGAGCGGATGTGGGTGTTCTTCGGCGTCGCCAACCCCGGGTCAGCCGATGTACTGCCCATCGAGGTTCAGACGGAGCGAATCTATGAGTTCATCCGAGAGATCCGCACGGAGCACAAAGCCACCGCATGAGCCTCTCCGGATCCCGAGACGTTGACAGCCAACCGTGAAGGAGCCAGCAATGCCCCCGACTCTCGCACAGCAGCTCCAGGCCAAAGCCGAGGACCAGAGAGCCCATGAGCGCCGCGTCGATCGCCTCCTCGAGGCCGGTTGGACGCTCGAGCCGGAGGGCTGGGTGCTCGATACGTCCGATGCTCGCTGGAGCAGAACCTCGTGCAAGCTAGTGCCCTACGCTGAGGGCGTCGCTTTCGAGGACGGAACTCGTTCGGCTTACAGCATCCAGAAGGACCTTGAAGCCAAAGAACTCCGGCGCCTGCAACAAGGAGGTAAGTAGGCGCGCGCCCCTGGGTGGAGGTCCTGCCCTCTGCCTACCAACTCGCAAAGCAAAGCTGAGAAGCAGCCGTAAGGTTGGAGAGGCGCCTGCTCAGGCGGTTTCCGCTTTGCCCTCTTTCCCCGGCTGAGCACGAGTTTCATCACCGGGCGCTGCTTTTTCAACAGACGGGCATGCGAGCGCGCGGGCGGGTACTGGGAGATCACGTGCCCGCGGCGAACGGCTTTCGAGTAGCTGCGACGGGTGACCTTCAACGACATGTCCACCGCGGCGAGGCGCCGCTTCGCCGTGGAATCGTTCAGCGCCAGCACCGCGGACACCGTGGCCAGTGTCGGCTTGACGGCTGCGGGAGAGCGCCTCCGCCGGTGGACGGAGGGACGAGCTGCCCCGACCTCGGGCCGGGGTCGCAGACGCCGCCCGCGAAAAGGGGCGGATCGGCCGTGAGGCAGGAGACCTCGTGTTCGCCGCTGCCGTCGCGGTTCACGACGTAGGAGAAGTTGACGGCGACAACTGGCAATGGGAGAGTTGACTGATCTCAACCCATGCGGCGAGTCAAGCTAGGAGGTTCAGATGCGCGCTCCTTACCGTGATTTGAGCAGGCGACGAGTTCTCATTCTCGTCGGAATAGTCCTCGCGGCATCTCTTGTCGGCGTCGCCTCCGCCGGCGGCGCAGCTAAGCCCCGCCAGAGGCACCTCGCGATGGACTCAGGTCCACTGGGTACTACCCCCGCCGACCAGCCGGCGCTTGACGCGGCGGCTGCTGACGCTCAATCAGTTGCTGGCAGTGCGTATTACACCGATGCTCGCGTCAACGACATCGCGGACTCCGTGGACTTGTATCTGGCGGATGCTCCGGCTTCGCTCGTCGATGAGGTCGAGGCGCTTCATCCCGGGGTTTTCGTGATCCACGCCGCTGCACATCCGCTTAGTGAGTTGCTTGAGCTCGAGCACTCTCTGCCAGCTCAGGTTGACGGCGTCGACATCCTCTCTGCCTATCCGACCTCCGACGGCTTTCTGGACGTCGGAGTGCAGAATGAAAGTGACGTCGCAGTTGTACAGTCGGCCCTCGACTCGCTGGATGGTGCGGGGCTCATCCGGGTTTTTGGAGGCGTGCAGCCCCTCGCGTTTCTTGGCTATCGGTATAGCGACACCGCACCATGGAACGCCGGCGACTTCATCACGCACAAGGGCGTAGATCGCTTTAGTGGTCTCACTGATGGAGTTGACTGTTCCTCCGGAATAGAAGTGCATCTATCAGGCAATCCCAATACAACCTACATGCTGACGGCGGCGCACTGCTTCTGGGAGTTTGGCTCAAACACCAGTCCGGGCGTCGGCACTACCGTCCACAACGGATACGTGCAATCCGACGGTTCAATCTATGGCAGCAACACGACTATCGGCAATGAGTCGAAGACGGATAACGATGGTAATGGCCAGACATCGAACGATGCCGCTCTCATCAGCGCCTCCACTGGCTACGATCTTTTTAAGTCTGGCTGGAACAGCTCGCTCATCACGGCAGTGGCTAGCACGGTCGAAAACTACAGTGGCGACTTCATCTGCGACTCAGGTGCATACGATGGGAACATCTGTAATATTGAGGTTGAGCAGCTGAACTACCGGTACAGCGGGTGCGTAGGTCCCAGCGACTGCATCACTGTGTACGGAATCTCAGCATGGAATCCCAGCGTTTCGGGTGCCGTCGCAGCAAGCGGCGGCGATAGCGGTGGCCCAGTCTATAGCCTCGATGCGAATGGAAATGCTCGTGCTCGCGGCATGATGGACGCAGGGATCCCAGGCACCCAAACAACGTGCACTTCGAACCCTCCGCCGAACTGGATTCCAAACGAAGCCTGCTACCACGAGCTGTTCTTCGTTGGAATGGGAGCCATCACCGGCGATCTAAACGTCGCGACCAACGTCAACTAGTCGAAGGCGCTGATACGGGCTCAGCCAAAGTGGCTTGGCTATCGCATCGGCCATTTATGGAGTTGGGGGTGCGTTGTGACGGACGTGCCGAGCGTTTCCTAGCGCGCCTCCAACTCCTCCTCCTCGGCTATCGACCAGAGGACTTCGCCTATGGAGAGCTAGTGATGTGAACTACGGCAGGCGCGAGGTCAAGCGGTCGTACGCCGCCATACACTCGGACAATTCCCGCGCCGTCCAGTGAGTCGAGCGCGGACTGTACCGCTCCAACGTCGCTCTCATTCTTCACGCCGACCTCGAGAAATCCGTCCGACGTGGGATGCACAGAGATAATGTCGATCCCGTCAACTTGACCTGGCAGCGAACGCTCGAGCCGAAGCAGCTCACTAAGGGGATGCGCAGCATTGTTGTGAATCACATACGTCCCAGGGTGAAGCGCCTCAAGCTTTCGCGTGACCGACGCAGGTGCGTTCGCCAGGTACAAATCGACCGTATTCTCGGCATCGTTGACATGCGCATTGGTGTAATAGGCACTCCCCGCGACCACCTGAGCGTCGGACGCCGCGGCATCAAGCGCAGGTTGATCCGTGGGAGTGCTCCAGAGGCTGCTGATCCCACTTACCGCCCGAGACCCCAGGCTAGCGCCTCCAATTGGGACAAGAACAAGCGCTGCGATCGCTACAACGGGCACGACCAAGAGTGGGCGCCTCGCTCTCCAGATCGACGCAACACCCTTTCGCTGCCCGACATCGGCCGGCTCTGCCCCAACCTCGGCGATTAGGGCTTCTCTAACCACCGCGCGCGCCCGGCCAAACTCGAACGACCGGGCGGGATACATGTCCCGCACCGCACGGATCTCATCCATCTGAGATTCCCTCCTTTGTCAGATGCCGCGCTGCGATCTCTGAGTCAGCGAGATCTCGGCGCAAATGCTCTCGAGCCCGATTGATCCGGGACTTGACCGTGCCTACCGGCACCTCGAGCGCAGCCGCGATCTGGGCGTAGTCAAGGTCTGCCAAAGCGTAGAGGAGAAGTGGCTCTCGCTCATTCGCAGCGAGGCGCGCTATGGCGCTCGCGACGAGCGGCATGCTGAGACCTTCGTCTGTGGTGGCTGCTGGCCTTACACCGCGTGCTATGGCTTTCGCTCTCGCGACGAGCTCGAGCTGACGCCGCTCTGCCCGCCAATTCTCCCGGAGGACGTTTGTCGCGATTCCATAGAGCCAGGCCACCACCTCAGCCCGTTCCCGGGCAAAGCGGCGGCGATGAGCGAACGCCCGGACAAAGACCTCGGAGCTCAACTCGTCGACCTGAGCGGCATCGGACCTACGTGCCAGGTAGGCGGCGATCCGATCAAAGTGCCGATCGAAGATCACCAGGAAGGCCTCCGGATTCTCAACCGAGAGGACCAACACCTCCTCATCGCTGCGCTGAGTGAGATTCACTATCCCCCTATTGCAAGAAAGGGTGCTCGCGGTTCGGCCACACCGCCGGATACCTGGATAGTGTCGATGGTTGGACGCCTGCGCTAGCTCTTGCGAGCGCTCCGCAGCGCGCAGCCCGCCGGGCCGCCTTAGTACATCGCGGATCGGGAGGTCGGAGGAGCAGGTGGACCACAACCAGCTGCGACGAGCGTCCCCGTCTGGATCCTTGTGTCTCGAGCTCCTGCCTTAGCAGGGTGGGTGGCTACTTGGACTTGGCGAGGCATTCGGCTTCGTCGAGCCAAGCGTTTGCGCGGCGGATGACTTCTTCGCGTGCAGGGAGTCCGTTAGGAAAGAGGGTCTGCAGGAGGGTATCCATAGCTGGCCCGGCAGCGCGGGGTGCGAGTTCTGCGTGTCCGGTCCTGACCGGCGCCGCGGCGAGTTGTTTCGCGGTTGTGATCGAGTGGTACCTCGTCAACGCCATGAACGCCTGCACCTAAGACCCGCCAACCCGGGCGCGCGGGCACACATGTGGCCGCCCGCCGGGTTACTAGCAGGTTGAAGAGATTGCGGGCGAGGGCGGGAGCGTTGCGGTCCCGTTGCCTGCGGCGACAGCGGACCGTGGCGGCGCCCCCGCCCGAAAAGCCCTGTCACGGATCGCGGCTGACCGGTTTGGGGCTACTTGTATCGGTCGGCGATCTACTGACTCTGGGAAATCACCCGAAGGGGGGAGCACGTCCAACTTCAAGTAGCTCAGGGGTGAAGTGAAGACAGGTGAGAGATCGCAAGACATCAGACGACAGGCTCGCGGGGCCTGATGAGACGCGCGGGCCGTACCGTCCCTCCTAAGGTCCCGCCGCCGCCGCGCCCCAAGCAGGCAGGGCGCACTGCGCCGCCCAAAGTGCCGAGACAGCCGCCAAAGAACAAGCCGTAGCTGGGGACATCGCGCGGGCGGCCTCGGGTCAGAGTCACGAGGGTCGGAGCGAAGATCGTCTAGGCCGCGACGCGTCGGTCTAATCCTGATCGCCGCTCGAGAGCAGACGGCAGGAAGATGATCGTCTGCCGACGATCGAACCCGGAGCGCCGCTCCTTTTGTGCGCGGGCGCGAGAGGCCCACTGGCCCAGCCTGATCCCGGCGCATAGCACCGTGATTCCTGCCGCGAGGTCGCCAACGATCTCCACCACGTCTAGATTCGGCAACCAGCGGCGCGCGGTGAATGATCTTTCCGCGATACGCCACGTCCTCTCCGCGATCACCGCGTGCGGATGATCTTCGTGACCGGGCCAATCACGTCGGCTGCCGGGACGGAGCCCCACACACGGGAGTCGCACGACTCCGCGCGGTTGTCACCGAGCATGAAGTAGTGCCCCGCTGGGACGTACCACGTCTTTCCGAAGAACATGACATCTGCGGCGCGCCGAGTCGGTGTGAGGTAGGGCTCGTGCAGTCTCTTGCCGTCGATGTCGATGAACCCGTGCCTCTCTTCGTGCACGGTTTCCCCTGGCAGCCCGATTAAGCGCTTGACGAAGGTGCCGCCCTCTCCGCACTTCTCCGCCGCCGTGCGAGGCGCTCGAAACACGACGATGTCGCCTCGCTTGGGGAGTTGTCCCGGTCGCACGACAACCCGGTCGTCAGCCGTTCCGAGGCAGCCGGCCGCCGGCTTGGCGCAATTCAAGGTCGGCTCCATCGCGGACGACGGGATGCTGTACGTGCGTGTCGGCGGATTCACGAACGTCGTGTTCGGGCCGGCTCCTGACGCGCCACCGCAACCGGCAACCGCGAGGCAACCGCAGCTTCCGGCAAGCATTGCAATGACAGTCCTCATCCGCTAGGCGATCGTACGACGAGCACGAGACGGCGAGTGCGGCTAGGCTCGCCGTGCCGTCCGGCCCCGGAACGGAGGAACCGTGTTCGCGTACAAGCTGTACCTGGCCGACGGGGACGAAATCGGCGAAGCGTCCTACATCCAGCAGATCAAGCCGGGCGAAGAGATCCTCTACGGCAACGGTCGGCGCTTTCGGGTGCTCGACATCGCGCCGTTCGATGAGGAGGACGAATCGCGGTTCGTGGCGATGCTCAAGGTCGAGGCAACTTAACAACAGACTTGCGGAGCGCTACGCTCGTTTCGCGTGGACGCCTACGACGTTAGGGACGCCCTCGAGTGGTTTCTGCTGGAACGCGCTCGCGGCACCGCGGATGAAGGCGCAAATCCGTTTTCGGATGCCGCTGCCTACGTTGTGGTCGAGGCTTTCCAAAGGGTTCTGGGACAGGGAGAGCCTGAGGCTTGCGCTGTTTTCGATGTCGGTGGGGACGTATGGACTGCGATCGTTATCAACGATTCCTTGAGTCTCGTCCAGATCAATGGCGGAACCGTCGAGGTCCGCTTTGTCGGCCATCCGTTAGGTGGCACGTACTCGGAGTTTTGGGAGCTTGCCGAGACGGGGGAGGGCCGCCTGCGGATCGTGGGAAAGTTCGAACACGAGCACTTGCCCGGCCCGCTCGAACTCCGGATTGAACCCGTTGCTCATGGCGCGTACCAAGGGCTCGAAGCACTTCGCGCCGTCTTCCGTCGGTGGGCCGAGACTCTCCCCTAACCAGCGCTCACCAGACGTGGGCACGTGGCTCGAACCTCTCGCCACGCCGAGGTAGAACCAGCTCCTCCTCCTCGGCCCACACGATCTTGACCCGATCGCCGATCGGCAGCTTGTTCGAGCGCGAAGCGGCCGGCCGAACGAAGACGGCTGCAATCTCGCGAGCGAGAGCAGCCCGTACGGTCTTGATTCCGACGGCGTCGAGCCGCTTGCCCTGATCGAGCAGGGGAAGCGCGGCATTCACGAGGAGCGCGACATCCCGGTCGTCGTATGCACCGACTTCCGCGAGCTGCTCCTGTGCCGCCTCCACCTTGTCCAGGGCCGCGTTAAGGGCCTGGGCGAAGACCGCGGGCCGAAGTTCGCCCTCGAGCGCCTTGACTTCATCCAGCTCGTGTTGTGCCTCTTCGAGCGCGACTCGAGCCGCCGAGTCGTCCCGGACCGGCCGGGGCTCATCGTCGGATGCGAGCGCCCGCGCGGTGAAGGCGTCGAGCACGTACCGATCTAGCCGTTCCATCGAGATCGAGCTTGGATGCGGGCAACGTCCCGACGCGGTATTCGTGGGACAGCGGTACGTGCCGATGGTCTTACCGCGCGCCTTCTGCGTCCGCATCGCGTGGCTACAGGCAGCGCAGCGGACGATCCCGGTCAGCAGGTGAGTCGCGTCCGACGAGACGGAAGCGGCGCGCTTGTCGCGCTGAGCGAGCAGAAAGGTCGTCCCGTCGATCAGGGGCTCGTGCGCGTCGGGATTCGCGATGTCTCCGTAGCGTGCCTCTCCGAGGTACACGCGGTTGGCGAGCAGACGCTTGATCCGATTCGACGCCCAGACCGTGGGCCCGTTCCCCGATGGCAGTTCGCATTCGTTCAGGTAGCGCGCGATCTCCGCTGCTGGCCGGCCGGCAGCGGCCATGCTGAACGCCTCCCTCATCGTCGCGGCGTGCCTCGGGTGCGGCTCTAGGCGGCCGTCTTCACCGCGGACGTAGCCCGGAGGAACGTGACGCGAGACATGGACGCCGCGTTCGACTGCTCGCCGCTGCGCTGCGCTCCAGTTCTCGCGGATGCGGCGCAGCTCAAACTGTGCGAGCGTGAGCATCACATTGAGCACCAGCTCGCCGACGGCGGTTGAGGTATCGAAGTCGCCTTCGGCGGTGACGACCACGCCGCCGGCCTGGTCTATTTCCTCGATCGCTTGCAGAGCGCCCACGACGGTACGTCCGAGCCGATCCATCTTCGCGACCACGAGGCCGCCAGAAGCGCCAGAGCGGATGCGCTCGAGCCCGCTCTTGAACGCGGGTCGATCCATGCTCTTCCCGCTTTGATTGAGGTCGGTCAGCACCTCTCCGACGGCGAGGCCGCGCGAGGCGATTGCAGCACGGCAGCGCTCTTCCTGATCGACGGGCGAGATGAAGGTGTCACCGCTTCGCCCAGCGACATCGCTCACGCGGACGTAGATATCGAGCGGCTTGGTTACCCTCTTCGGGCTCATGGTCTATCTCCTCATCTGTTGAAACGCTACCACGTCACGACGTTCGGCTGTCAGATGAACGCCCACGACTCCGAGCGGATCAAGGGGCTGCTCGAGGAGCTGGGGCTCGGTGAGGCGACCGCGCAGGACGACGCGGACGTGATCGTCCTCAACACGTGCACGATTCGCGAGAAGCCGGACACGCGCTTCGCGGCCCACATGGGCAACGCCGCGAAGCTGAAGCGGGAGCGGCCGGGAACCGTGATCGCCGTCGGCGGCTGCTACGCCGAGGCACAGCGTGAGCGACTCTTCTCGCTCTACCCGGACGTCGACGTCGCCTTCGGCCCGGGGACGATCGCGCATCTGGGCGACTGGCTCGGCGCGGGCGGCGAGGGAGTCGCGCGCGGCAGCTTCGGCACGGGCGAGGAGCGGACGTTCGCCGCCGGCCTGCCCGCCCTGCGCGAGCGGCGCTTCCAGGCATGGGTGCAGGTCTCGATGGGCTGCAACTCCGTCTGCGCGTACTGCATCGTCCCGGCCGTGCGTGGCCGGGAGATCTCGAGGCGTCCCGGGGAGATCCTCGCTGAGGTAGAGCGCCTCGCCGGCGAGGGCGTGCGCGAGGTGACGCTGCTCGGCCAGAATGTCAACTCGTACGGCCGCGACCTCGGCTCGAGCTTCGCGGAGCTCCTGCGCGCCGTCGACGAGGTCGACGGGATCGAGCGGATTCGCTTCACGAGCCCGCACCCGAAGGACTTCCGTCGCGACGTGATCGCCGCCATGGCCGAGTGCGCCGCCGTCTGCGAGCACGCGCACCTGCCGCTCCAGTCCGGCTCGACCCGCGTCCTCAAGGCGATGCGCCGCACCTACTCGCGCGAGCGCTACCGGCGGCTCGCCGGGGAGCTGCGCGACGCGATCCCGGATCTCGCGCTGACGACCGACATCATCGTGGGCTTCCCCGGCGAGACCGAGGAGGACTTCCGCGAGACGCTCGAGGTCGTGGAGGAGGTCGGCTTCGACGGAGCCTTCACCTTCGTCTACTCGCCGCGGGCGGGGACGGAGGCGGCGGCGCGCGACGATCAGGTGCCGGACGAGGTGAAGCGCGACCGGATCGAGCGGCTCGTCGAGGTCGTGCAGAGCGTGGCCGCGGCTCGCAACGCCGTGCGCGTGGGGCGGGTGGAGGAGGTCCTCGTCGAGGGACCGAGCCGCACCGAGCCGGACCTCCTGCGTGGCCGGACCCGCCGCAACACGACCGTCAACTTCGCGGGAGACGCCTCTCCCGGCGATCTCGTCCCCGTGAGGATCGAGGCTTCGACCTCGACGACCCTGCGCGGCAGCCGGCTTGCAGCAGTTGCAGCCTAGGGATCTCGTCTGGGACGGCTGTCTCAACGTCCGCGACCTGGGCGGCGTGCCGACGCGCGACGGCGGGATGACGCGATCGGGCTCGGTCGTGCGTGCGGACAGCGTGCGACAGCTCAGCGAGCGGGGCTGGCAGGCGCTCGTCGATCACGGCATCCGCACC
>Ga0209810_1002898_pt1 | contig 19180 bp, 21 predicted proteins | sample Coa_R1_7_FD_187159 | JGI IMG/M metagenome (GOLD analysis project Ga0209810, IMG submission 187159) | Surface soil microbial communities from Centralia Pennsylvania, which are recovering from an underground coalmine fire - Coalmine... | ecosystem: Environmental > Terrestrial > Soil > Unclassified...
TGGACACGCAGCTGCACCAGTCCTACTACGTGGTGGCCCACCTCCACTACGTGCTCTTCGGGGGCAGCGTGATGACGATCTTCGCCGGCATCTACTACTGGTTCCCCAAGATCACCGGGCGCAAGCTGAACCAGGCCCTGGGGGAGTGGCACTTCTGGACCGTCTTCATCGGCTTCAACGCCACCTTCCTGGTCATGCACACCCTGGGCCTGGAGGGGATGCCGCGGCGCATCTACACCTACCCGGGCGGCTTCGGCGAGGAGGGCTGGGGGACCACCAACCTGGTCATCACCGTGGCCTCCTTCCTGGTCGCGATCTCGGTCCTGATCTTCCTCTACAACCTGATCTACAGCTGGAAGCACGGGGAGCCGGCCGGGGACGACCCCTGGCAGGGCAACACCCTGGAGTGGGCCACCACCTCACCCCCGCCCCCCTACAACTTCGAGCGCGTCCCCCCCGTGCGCTCCTTCATGCCCCTGCGCGACCTGCGCGAGGAACGCGAACGCACCACCGCGGAGGTGGGAGCGCCGTCCCCCTCGGGCTGAGGGGCCGCGTTCCTCGGCCGCGGGATCACCGGTGGAGCGGACCCAGGTGAACGTGCTCTGGTGGCCGGTCTCTCTCGCTCCTGAACCGTTCGTGCGCTCGGACGCCGGAGGGTGACGGTGCGGGGTGAGTTCACGGGCCGTGCCTTCATCCCCCTCTACCCCGATCCGGAGGCAAGCGAGACGCTGGCCATCCTGAACGCTCACCTCGTCTCCTCCCCTCCCGGACCCGCCGTTTGCCTGAAGCCGCCGGTGGCCGGCCTGGCCTTCATCACGACCGTGGGCGAGGTCTCCCGGATGCTCGACGACTGGTGGGAGGCCAGTGTCCCCGAGGGAACCCTCCCCGTGCTCCTGATGCGGCACGAGCCAGGGCTGGAGGACTGGGTGCCGGTGCTGGACGCCGAGGTGGTGGTCGGCGTCCAGCGGGAGGAAGATCTCAGCCTCTACGCCCGGGCGACCAACGTCCGAGCCCTGGTGGCGGGCGACGCGCGGACGATCACCGTTCACGCCATGCGCTGCCATCCGGAGTGGTTCGACGAAGGGTTCGATGAGGAAGAGGAGGAGGCGCCACCCGCCGAGGCCCCGGTTGCGACCTCCGACCTCGATCCCTACCCCTCCAGCGTTCGCATGGGGGGCGTGCTCACGACCGGGGGTGGGCGTCGGGAGGCAGCCCCGCCGAGCCGGGTCCACGGTGTCCTCTCCGAGACCGCCGAGCCATGGCCGGCGGGGATGGTCTCTCCGGACCGGCCGACCGACGGGAACCACGGCGATCGGCAGGAGGGGCGTGGGCTCCTGCGCTCGCTGGCGGGACCGGGTGCCATCGGGCAGGCCAGGGGACCGCTGGTCCCCCGCGAGCTGGTGGACCTGGCTCTGGCCCACCACACGGGGAGGATCGTGGGCGTGACCTCACGGGCGGGCGGGACGAGGAGGACGGCCATTGCCGCCGCGCTCGGCGTCGTCTACGGAGAGGCGGTGCGGGAGAGCGGATGGTACGCGGCCCTGGTCGAGCAGACCGGCGACGAGGCCGGCCAGTGGCAGCGCCTCGGCCTGACCGGGCAGGGTCGCACGGTCAGCGAGATCATGGCCGACGTGGAGGCCGGTCGCCGGTGGCCGATCGTGACCTGGGATCGCTCGCCCGCCCTGGTGCTGTACCCTGAGCGGCCGGGTGCGGAGGAAGGCTACGCGCCCGGCCGGATCGAGCGGCTCGCCTCGCGCTTGCGACAGCTGCACTGTATGTCGGTGGTGGACCTCCCCGGTCGGATCCCGGCCTTCACCTCGGCAGAGGCGGTCCTGTGTGCGGAGTGGGCCTCGGTCTCGGACCTCCTGCTGCTTCCCGCCCGAGACGACCCGGCGGGTCTCGAGGAGGTCCTGGACTATCTCGACGCACCACTCGTGGCCGGGGACGAGCGTTCCGGCGCCCGGCCCCTTCCCGTGATCGTCGCCTGGCTGCGCTCGTCGCGGCGCGAAGAGCCGGCGGCGAGGGCGGCTCTGGACGTGATCCGGCGGCGGGTGGCCGCGGTCGTGGAGATCCCGGAGGAGCCGCCGGCCGTCACCGGGGGGCTCGCGGCCGTTGAGCCGGCGTTGCGGCAGGCCTATATCGAACTGGCCCTGGCGGTGGCGCGAACCCTGCTCGACAGCTGAGCGTGGTCACCACGAGGCCGCTCGGCCCGTGCCTCCGGCTCTCCCGTCGGCGGACGGTGCCGGTCAGTCCCCCAGGCGATCCAGGAGAGCCACCACCCGGTCCGCCGCCAGCTCCAGCGTGGCCGGGCTGATCAGTCGGACGCGCCGGCCGCGGAGCGACTCGGCCGCGGCCCGCAGCCCCTCGGTGGTCGGCTCGGCCTCCCGGAAGATGTCCTCGAACCGTGCCGCCTGCGGACCGAGGATCGCCCGCAGCTCCTCCACCGCCGCCTCCACCAGGTCGGGGGTGCCGTCCTGGACGGGGCGGGATTCGCCGGTCGGTGGTTGCCCCTGGGATGTCGTCGCCCGGGCCGGGGAGGAGGCCGGGCCCCAGCCCGGGCCGGCCCGCGAGGCGGGCTGGGGTCCGGTCTCCTCATCCCAATCGGGGCTCCACCGCCGTTCCGCCTCTGCCCAGGCGCCGGCCGACATCCCCGGCTCAACGCCCTCCTCGGTGCGCGCGGGTCCCTGGCCGGCGTCCGGGGCCGTGCCCACGGGCGGCGTGGGCCGGGAGGCCGAGAAGGGCAGGGCCGCGACCGTGGCGGTGAGCGGGAGGTCGCCGCGCACGTTCCCAACCCGCACCGACACCCGTGCCTCCGGATCGTCGAAGAGCTCGGCCACCCGCTGAAGGCCGCCGATGTCCTGGTCCTCCTGGCGGTAGGCGCACTGGACCTGGTCCCCGTTGAAGAAGACGAAGCCCAGGGAATCGGGGGCGCTGACCAGGACGCACCCCCGCTGCCCGGGCTTGCCCAGGCTGCGCACGAACGTCTCCGGGACCAGCAGCCGGGCCGGCACGTCGCGCACCTCGGTGGGGAGGAAGTAGCTGCCCACGGCCAGGGCCAGCTCGGGCCGGATCTCGATCAGGGAGACGCGGTCGATGGGCACCTCGGCCAGGTCGTCCAGGGCCTCGGGACCGGTCACCCGGTGGCCGGGCCGAACCGCGATCCCGTCGATCGGCTCCCGGTCCAGGAAGACGACCATGGCGGCCAGAGCCGGCGTCCGGGCGGACAGCACGCCGGTGCGGATGCCGGCCACCAGCCGGGCCAGGCTGCGGACGTTCGGCACCAGCACGCGTCCGCCGGGCAGGGGCGGGAAGACCGGGAAGCCGTCGAGTCCGCCCTCACCGGCGGGGGCGGCGTCCGGCCAGCCTCCGGGCCTCATGGGGTCGGCGTGGGAGTGGCCACGATCCGCACCACCTGCACGATGAAGACCAGGGTGGCGTTGGCGGGAATGGTGGGCGGCGAGCCCTGAGAGCCGTAGCCCAGGGCCGGGGGAATGATGAGCTTGCGACGTCCCCCCACGTGCATTCCGGGGATGCCCTCGACCCAGCCCTGGATCACGCCCGTGCAGTTGCCGCTGGAGGAGGCGCTGGCCTGGAGGATGGCGCACAGCGGCTGGTTGCCGTGTTCGCTGCTCGCGTCGAACTGGGTGCCGTTGCTGAGCCAGCCGGCGTAGAGCACCTCGACCGTCGCGCCGGCGGGGACGATGGGGCCGGTTCCGGCCTGCAGGTCGATCATCTTCAGCCCGTCCGGGAACGTGATCGGGGTCTTGTCCTGTCCCTCCGAGAACGAGAAGCCGGCTCCCGGGGTCGGGGTCGGGGTCGTCTGCTCCACGGTGGCCGCCGGCCCCTGACCCGTGCCGACCTGGGGATATCCGCAGGCCCCGACCAGCAGCGTTGCCGCCAGAGCCGGCATCAGGTTCGAGATCTTCGTCGGCATGTGCATGGCATTCTCTCAGGATGTCCGGGCCCGGTCCGTATCAGGGCGAGGGCTCACGCGCGCCGAACGCCAGGACGAGCGACAGCAGGAGGGCCACACCCGCGCACAGGGACATCGCCGCGGCGGTCCCCAGACGTGAGGCCAGGAGCCCACCGCCGAGCGGACCCAGGGCGAAGCCGATCGACGTCGCACTGGAGGCCAGGCCGAAGACGCGCGCCTGAACGTCTCGTGGGGTCTCGAGGCCGATCATACTCGACAGCGCCGGCCCCACGCCGCCGTAGAAGGCGCCGGCCAAGGCCGCCCCGGCGACCACCGCCCCGGGACCTGGGCCCTGAGCGCCGAGCAGCTCGGCTCCGACCAGGAGGATGGCTCCGCCCAGGGCGACCCGGCGGTAGCCGAAGCGGCCGGTGAAACGTGAGCAGAGCGCCGAGGAGGAGGCGCTGGCCAGGCCGGCGGCGGCGAAGGCGACGCCGGCGACCAGCTCGACTCCGGACGGGAGCTGTTGCAGCAGCCGCAGCGTCACCAGCGGCTGGTAGCCGCTGTTGGCGATCTGGAGCAGTCCCTGGCACGCGATCAGGGCCGCCACCGCGGCCGCGGCGCCGGAAGCGCCGGCGTGGGAACGGGCGAGGGCGACCCCGCTCTCCTCGGCCCGGGTCAAGGGAGCTTCCCGTACCACCACCACGACCGGGATGGTCGCGACGAGCAGGAGGGCTCCGCCCGCCCAGAAGATCGGGCGCAGGCCGAAGAGCGACGCCGCCAGACCGCCCAGCGACGGGCCCAGCGCGTTCCCCACCGCCACCGAGGAGGTGAGCAGACCGAGCGCCCAGGCCACCCGAGCCCGCGGGGTGCCGGCGGCGACCAGGGCGGTGGCGGCGGCGATGGTGCCCGAGGTCGCGCCCTGAACCAGGCGCAGCGCCACTACGTCCATCGGGCCGCGGGCGAATCCGATCAGGCCCACGGTCACGGCCCCGCCGATCATGGCCCGGACCAGCATGGGCTTGCGCCCGCGGCGGTCGGCGAGCCAGCCCCAGATCGGGCTCATGGCGGCCATCGTGAACCCGGAGGCCCCCCCGGCCAGGCCGCTCCAGAAGGCCAGCTGCCGGGGGTCCTGCACCCCCAGCTGGCCGAGGTACACGGGCAGGAAGGGGAAGGCGAACGAGAACCCGAAGATGGCCGTGAACTCGGCGAACCACAGCGCCGCCAGGTTCCGGCGCCAGCGTGGCGCGGTCTCCGGCCCGGGTCCGGAGTCGCAGGCGCCGCGGCGGTCGCGCGCGCGTGCGGAACCGGCGGCGGAGAGCATCGCCAGTAGAATAGGCAACCGGCCGGGCGGCTAGCTCAGTCGGGAGAGCGCCAGCTTGACATGCTGGAGGTCGTAGGTTCGATCCCTGCGCCGCCCACCAGCGCGACCGGAGCAGGGAGTCGGGCCCGGTGGGAGCTTGGCCGGTGACGTCCGGAGGTGCGGCCCGGGCCGAGAACGGGGAGGCGCCGCCCGGGTCGAATGATCGGCCTCCGCCGGGACGCTCCTGCCTCGCCGGCGGTGGATCGTGGAGGAGAGGTTGCCCTGGTGGGACGATGACCGGTGTGGCGCCGGTCCAGTCCGGCCGGCGGCACCGCGGGATGAGCCCGGCCTTCCGGTCGCCCGGACCTGGGTCCGAGGGGGCGACCCGCCTCCGCCGGCACAGGTGCGATGAGCATCGGCACGGGGAGCGACCGGACCGATCCGGTGGCGCTCCTGGAGCGGCTGGTGGCCGTTCCCTCGGACCGGAGCGAGGAGGCACTCCAGCGCCTTCTCGCCTCCCTCCTCACCCCGGCCGGCTTCCGCGTCCGCCTCCAGCCCGTGGCCCCGGGGCGACTCAACCTGCTGGCGGTGCGGGGCCGCGGCGGCCCCGTGCTCTGCACCCACGCCGACACCGTGCCCCCACTGGGACATCCCGATCCCTACCGCCTGCGCCGGACGCGGGGGCGCCTGGTCGGGCGGGGTGTGGTCGACGCCAAGGGTCAGCTGGCGGCGGCGGTGGCCGCGGCACTGGCCAGCGATCGGCCCCTGGCCCTGGCCGTGACCGCCGACGAGGAGGGGGACGGCAGGGGATCGCGCCGCCTGCACCTCCCCGCCTCGGCCCGCCGCGACGGCGTCCTGGTCCTGGAGCCGACCGGTCTCGCCCTCTGCACCGAGCAGGTCGGCTTCCTCGACCTCGAGCTCAGCGCTCGGGGGCGGAGCGGACACGTGGACGGGGCGGCGTCGCCGGGCCCGCTGGAGGCGGTCCTGGAGGCGATCGACGTCCTCCGCGGTCATCCCTTGCTCGCCCGTCCGGACCCCCGCCACGGTCCTCCCTGGCTGCGCGTGACCGTGATCGAAGCCGGTGACGACGCCTGGCGTCTGCCCGCTCGAGCCCGGGCCCTGGTCCACCTGGCGCTGCTGCCCGGCACCCCCATGGAAGAGGTCCGGCGGGCGGTCCACGGCCTGACCGGGCCTCGGGTCCGGGTACGGCTCGACGACGAGGGGCCACCGGTGTCGTCCCCCGCCAGCCCCGTCGGGGAGGCGGCAAGGGCGGCCCTGCGCGCCGTCACCGGCGAGGCCCCGAGCCGCTTGATGCGCTCTTGGACCGACGCCCAGCACCTGGCGGCCCGCGGCTACCCCTGGGCGGTGCTGGGCGCGGGCGAGCTCGACTCCGCTCACTCGACCGCGGAGTGGCTGGCGGAACGTGACCTGCGCACGCTCTTCCGGGTGCTGCTGCGACTGGTCGAGGACTGGGCCGCCGGCTGGCGACCCGGGGCCCAGGAGAGCGGAGCGGGCCTTTGGGGCCCTCCAGCCCGGTCGGGAGGGGGCGGTCGACCCTGATCACGACCGTGCACCGGGGCCAGGATGAGGGCGGTGCTCGGTTCAGGAGGTAGTCGATGTTCGCTCTCTCCGTCCTGGTCCCGACGATGGCCGTGGGCGCCATCGCCTGGGGCGTCGTCGGCGTCATCCAGGGGCGCGGCCGTCAGTCGCTGACCCCGGTGACGGCGGCCTCCTTCTACGCCCACGTCATGCTCATGGTGGGGGGCATGATCGCGCTGGCCGGCATGGCCATCCTGGTCAAGATCGGGCTGACGGGGATCGATCTCTCGTTCGGATACACGCCGATCGTCGGTCCATCGGCGCCGTACGGGCCTCCCTCGCCGGAGACCCAGCGGATGCAGGACCTGATCCTGGCCACGGTCTTGTTCGGGCTCGGGACCGTGGTGGCGATCGGGCATGGGTTCCTGGCCGGGTGGCTGCGGACCATGGAAGGCGGGGGTCTGACCTGGATCACCCGCGGCGCCCTGATCGCCACCACCGCGGTCACCGGCCTGGCGGCGATCCTGAGCACCGTGGTCGGCAGCTATCAGCTCTCCAGCTACTTCCTGCTCGGCCAGAGCGCGGGGCCGTTCGCGGACGCGATCGGCATGGCGGTCGTCTTCCTTCCCGCCTGGCTGGCCTGTCTGGCGGTGCTGGTCAGGCTCCTGCGCCGGCCCCAACCGCGTCCCGCCCCGGCCTGACGGCGGTCCCGGCCCTCCGGCCCGGACCTGGATGGGACCGGAGGGCCGGCTCAGGGGTGGAGGGATCCCTCGTCGTCGGACTCCGGTCTGGGCGCGACCGGGGCCACCATCCGGACCCAGGTCCGACCCTCCCGCTCGACCGTGAACCCAGCTCGCTCGTACATGCGCCGGGCGCGAAGGTTGTGCCGGCCGACCCAGAGCCCGAGCCGGTCCCGCCCCCGTTCCCGGGCCAGGTCGAAGGCGGCCCCGAGCAGGGCACGACCGATCCCCTGCCCCTGGGCCTCGGGCAGGACCACCAGCTCGTGGAGCTCGGCCCTGGTGCGGCCGTCCGGTCCCACCCAATCGCCGTGGCAGGCCGCCCAGGCCACCACCCGTCCCTCCTGGCACACGGTCAGGAAGCCGTCGGGGTCCCGCTGGAAGAGCCACTCGAGGTAGGCCCGGCGCTCCGCCTCGGCTCGGTAGGCGTACTTCTCCATGCCCACGTAGGCGCGACGGTAGACCTCGGCCAGCTCCTCCCGTCGTGCGGGGAAGTCGTGCCGGGAAAGTCTTTGCACCCGGGTCTCCTGGCCCATGGAGCGCGGAGATGGGGCCGGGCGCCGGCTCCGCCCGCAACCGGCGCCCGGCCCGTCTCGATCAGTCGCCCGCGGCCGCCTCCCGGGGAGGGGAGACGCCCTCGACCTCGGTCACCACCTCGGTCGCGACCGCGACCGTGCGGTACAGGGGTCAGTGCTCCTGGTAGCGCCGCACCAGCGTCCTGGCCCGGTCGGGATCCGCCCCCGCCAGCCGGAACCGCATGCGCACGCCGGCGAACGTCGACGGGTCGCCGACGTTCCGCGTGGCCTCGATCTCCACCTCGACCCGATCCAGGGGGACGCCGTCCTCGCGGGCGTAGCCCTCGATCAGCAGGACGCCGCAGGCGGAGATGCCGGCCAGGAAGGCCTCGGCGGGCGTGATCTCCTCGCCGCTGCCCCCGCGGTAGGGCGGCTCGTCGATGACGAAGTGGTGGGTCCGGGCCTGGTTCAGGCACCGCCCCGGGGTGCCGGTGCTGTAGGAGCGGACCCGGTTCACGAGTGTCGGCTGAGCCATCAGCCGCACCCTACCAGGCCCGCGCGCCGCCCGTCGCGCGGGCGATGGGCCGGAGCCGGTGCCCCGGTGCTCCCGGCTCGACTAGAGTAGCCCCGACGTGACCGGAATCGAGACCGCGGCCGCCCCCGGAGGGGAGTTGCCAACCCTCCCCCTCGGCGCCCCGGCGCCGTGGCCGACCCCGGGCCTGGCCCCGTGACCGCCGGGAGAGGCGATGGGGCCGGCGCCCGCCGGCCGGGAGGGTCGGAGGGGCCGGGGCGGAACTCGGCGCTGATCGGCGTGCGGGCCGTGCTGCTGGACGTGGACGGCACTCTGATCCGCGGCGACGCACCGGCCGAGGGTGGGCACCCGCTGCCGGGTGCGGCCGCCCTGCTGCGGTGGTTGCGCCGGCGGGACCTGCCCTACCTCTGCTTCACCAACGGGAGCACCAGGCCCCCGGAGGTGTACGCCAGAGGACTCCGCGAGCTGGGCCTGGAGGTGGAGGACGACCGGGTGATGACCCCGCCCGTGGTCGCCGCCTCCCTGATTCGGCGGCGCTGGCCGGGGGCCGCCGTGCTCGCCCTCGGCGGGGAGGGGGTGACCGAGCCCCTGCGACGGCGGGGGATCGCGGTCACGACCGATCCCCAGCGCTGGGAGGAGGCCGGGGTGGTGCTGGTGGGCTGGGACCGTGAGATCGACTACCGGCGGCTGGAGGCCGCCTGCCGGGCGGTCTGGGCGGGTGCGGCCTTCCTGGTGACCTCGGCCGCGCCGGAGTTCTACCTGCGCGGCGGCAGGGGGATCGGGCTGTCGGCGGCCATCGCCGCCGCCGTCGCCCGGGTGACGGGCCGCCGCGCGCGCCTGGTGGGCAAGCCGTCCCCGCTCGCCCTCCGGGAGGCGTGCCGGGTTCTCGGGGTGGCCCCGGAGCGGCTCGCGGTGGTGGGCGACGACGCGGACATGGAGGTGCGCATGGGACGTCGCGGCGCCGGCCTCAGCGTGCTGGTTCGCACCGGCATCTCGGCCGACCGCGACCTGGAGCGCGGCCCGGCCCACCTCCGGCCCGACCTCGACCTTCCCGACCTGACCCACCTGCTGGCGCTGCTGGAGGCGTCGTGGGCGCTGCCGGGTGATGGAGTGCCGGGCGAATCGCCCTCCCGGGCCCGCGATCGGGGGCCGCGAGGGCGCCTCGGGCACAATGAGTGACCGTGTCCGGCGTCGACCCGCTCGTCTACACCACCCGCTGGAGGGTGCGCAGCTACGAGATCGACCGGAACGGCCACGTCAACAACGCCGTGTACCTCAGCTACGCGGAGGCGGTGACGGTCGAGCACGCCGAGCTGTCCGGCTACGGCCGGGCCTGGGCCGAGGCCCACGGGGGTGGCTGGGTGGTTCGCCGCAGCCAGGTGGAGCACCTCCGCCCGGCGGTCCTCGGCGACGAGCTGGAGTTGACCGTCCGGGTCGAGCTGGTGCGCGGGGTCCGCGGCCTCCGCCGGACCCTGATCAGCCGGCTCCCCGATCGTGAGCCGGTGGCCGAGGTCCTCACCGAATGGGTGTGGGTGCGATCCAGCGACGGGCGCCCGGCGCGCGTTCCGGAGGAGCTGGTGGAGGTGGCGGCCGGGGTGACCGCCGCCACGCTGCGCGACCGGGGCCGGCCCGGCCGGCGGGGACGGCCGGATCCTGGTTCGAGGGGCGAGGGCCGTCCGACACCGGACCCGAGCCTGACCCCCGGCCCAGGGCCGTGACCCGGTCCGGGGGGCCGCGACCTCCGGGTGGCATACTGGCGGGCGGTGAGCCTCTTCTTCCGGATCGCGTACCTGGTCGGCTTCAAGCCCTGGGACACGGGGGTGACGCCGCCCGAGCTGGTCGAGGCGGTGGAGGGGGAGGGGGCCCTCCCGCCCGGGCGAGCCCTGGACCTGGGCTGCGGGACCGGGACCAATGTCGTCTACCTGGCCCGGCACGGCTGGGAGGCCACCGGGATCGACCTGGTGCCGCGGGCCATCGGGGAGGCCCGCCGGCGCGCCCGGCGGGAGGGTGTGGCGGCCCGCTTCCTGGTGGGCGACGTCACCAGGCTGGACCAGCTGGGGGTTGGCGTCGGTCACACGCTGCTGCTGGACCTGGGCTGCTACCACAGCCTGCCCGAGTCGCGCCGAGATGCCTACGTCCGGGGGGCCGCCGAGGTGGCCGCGCCCGGGGCCCTCTTCCTGCTCTACGGCTTCCACGCCGGCCGGGCCCCCCGGGCGATGCCGCTGGGGCCGCCGGGCATCCGGCCGGACGAGGTGGCCGACCGCTTCGGGGAGCGCTGGGAGCTCGAACGGCGAGAGGAGGGGAGGGACGGCGTCTCGGCCTGGTACTGGCTTCGCCGGCGGGTCGATGCCGCTCCGGGCGTGATCGTCGAGCCGTCCGGGGAGGGGTGACCGCCCGCCGCGGCGGGCCAGGACCACCGCGCGGGTCCCTGTGATGCCCGAGGCCGCCGCCGGCAGCGGTCGGTGGGGAGGAACCGGGGGCCGTCGACGGGCGCCGGTGGCGGGCGCCCCGGTCGCCCGGCGGTGGCGCTAGCCGGTCCGTGACTGGAGGGTGATCAGCTCCCGGTAACGGCCGCCCAGCCGCAGCAGCCGGGCGTGGTCGCCCTGCTCCACGATCCGCCCCCCCTCCATGACCAGGATGAGATCCGCCCGGGAGACGACGCTGATGCGGTGGGCGATGAGGATGAGGGTGCAGCCCAGCTCGGCCAGTCGCGCGTAGACGGCGCGCTCGGTGATGGCGTCGAGCGCGCTGGTGGCTTCGTCCAGGAGCAGGATCCGGGGCCGCCGGATCACGGCCCGGGCCAGGGCGATCCGCTGCCGCTGACCGCCCGAGAGCGAGGCGCCCGCCCCGGCCAGCACCGTCTCGTATCCCATGGGCATGGCGGCGATCTCCTCGTCGATGCAGGCCACCCTCGCCGCCTCGATCACCGCCTCGAGGGGGGCGTCCGGCCAGACCAGGGCGATGTTGTCGCGGATGGGGGCGCTGAACAGGTAGGGGTGCTGGGTGACGATGCCGATCTGACGCCGCACGGCGCCCAGGTCCAGGCGCCGGAGGTCGACGCCGTCGAAGCAGATGCGCCCCGAGGTCGGCTCGTGGAGCCCGAGCAGGAGGGCGGCCAGGGTCGACTTGCCCGAGCCGGAGCGGCCCACGATCGCCACCCGCTGGCCGGGATGGATCTCCAGCGAGACGTCGTCCACGGCCGGCGGGGAGAGCGGTGCGTACCGGAAGACGACGTGCTCGGCCCGCACGTGCCCGCTCAGCCGGCCGGCCGGCTCGACCCTTCCGCCCTCCTGCTCGCGGGGCACGTCCAGGATGTCGTCCACGCGCTCCAGGTAGCTCCGCAGCTCCTGGAGGCGCAGCCCGGTGCCGGCGACCGTGACCAGGGGCTCGAGAAACCCCTCGGCCAGGGCGACCAGGCCCAGCATGGTCCCGAGCGGCAGCCGGCCGCTGAGCACGCTCAGGCCGCCGAGCATCAGGACGCAGAGGGGGGCGCCGAGGCTGAGCGCGTCCAGGGCGGCGTCGACCAGGGCGTCGAGCCGGCCACTGGCCAGCGAGGCCGCGATCTTGTCGGCGAACAGGGATCGCCAGTGGGCGACCGCCCGTTGCTCCACGCCGGCCGCCTTCAAGGTCTCGATGCCGGCCAGGACCTGGTACTCGTAGCCGCTCACCCGGGCCGAGGCCTCCAGGCTCTGGGCGGAGAGGAGCCGGTTCCGGCTCCCCGCCAGCACGACCACCACGATCTGGAGGAGGCCCAGGGCCAGGGTCACCAGGCCGATGCGCAGGTCGAAGGCCAGGAGCAACCCGAGGTAGAGGACGACCAGCGCTCCATCGATGAGGGCGGTCAGGGTTCCGGTGGCCAGGATCTCGCGCACCCGCTCGACGCTGGCCATGCGGCTCATCAGGTCGCCGGAGGAGCGGCGCAGGAAGAAGCCGTAGGGGAGGCCGACCAGGTGATCGAGCAGGCCCCGGGTCATGTCCACGTCGATACGGGTGCGCAGCTCGAGCACCAGCCGCTCGCGGAGCAGGGAGGAGGCGAAGTGGTAGACGACGACGAAGCCGAAGGCGGCGGCCGTGATGGCCAGGAGGTCGCCGTCTCCCTGAGGGACCACCCGGTTGACCAGGATGGCGGTGAAGAGCGGGAGGGCGAGCAGGAGGGCGCGGATCACGACCGAGATCGCCAGCACCCGGCCCAGCAGCCCAGGCTGCCGGAGGAGGGGACGCAGGTGGCGCCGGATCGATCCCGGCCGGCCCCCGGGGGCGAAGCGGGGGGTGGGCTCGAGGAGGATGGCGACGCCGGTATAGGAGCGCCGGAACTCCGACATGGGGATGAAGCGACGGCCGAGGGCCGGGTCGACGACGCGCACGCCGCGGCGGGTGATCCGCTCCAGGACCAGGAAGTGGTTGAAGCCCCAGTGCAGGATCGAGCCCGCCGGCAGCTGTCCGAGGTCCTCGAGGTCGGCCCTCACGCCCCTGGCCGCGAGGCCGTACCAGCGCGCGGCCTCGACGATGGCCTGGGCGTGAACGCCGTCGCGACCGCCGCCGGTGGCCTCCCGCACGCGCTCCAGCGGCTCCCTGCGCCCGTGATAGGCGAGGACCATGGCCAGGCAGGCCGCGCCGCAGTCGCTGATCTCCATCTGGGGGATGAAGGGGATGTGCCGTGCCATCGCTCAGCGAGTCGATCGGGAATCGCTTCGAGGTCCGCGCTCCCGGGCGACGCCGGGGTGCCTGGAGGGGCTCGGTCCCACGGTCGCTCAGCTGTTTCCGGACTGGGGCGCGATCCCCGAGAGCAGGGCCGGCAACAGGGGCCGGCCGCCGACGCGCACGCTGGCCCGGCCGTCCTCGGGGCCGGCCTCGGGCCTGGAGAGCCGTGCCCGCACCAGCAGCAGCCCGGTGGAGGAGGGGAGGTCGGCGGCCGCCCCCGGCCCCAGCAGTCGGGCGGCGGTGGCCTCGTCCACCGGCTGGGCCTGCAGGCCGGGATCCCGGACCTCCAGGCGTGGCCCGGTGTCCAGCCGGACCTCCACCGGGCCCCCCCGTCGCAGCTGCGGTCCGGCGGCCTCGGGCAACACGGCCAGCACGGTCGAACCGTCACCCTGGAGACGGGCCGGCCCCGACGCGTACTCGCCGATCTCGATCAGCATGCCGGCGGCCACCGCCGTCCCGATCACGGCCAGCAGGGCCCAGAACGCGGCCAGACTCCCCCGGCCGGCGGTCGGCGGATGGTCACCCTGGCCGCCGGGGCGCGTCCGGTGGTGCTCGACCGCCTCCGGACGGTACAGGGAGTCACGGTCTGGAGGGGCTGGGTCGGCCATGGCGCTCCGGTGATCCGCTCGATACGGTGGCGAGAGGGGAGCGGCCACGCCTGGCCGCTCCCCCGATCGGTCGAGACGGGCCGCCGGCCCGCCTCACCGACGATGGCCGCGCGGGCCGTCAGTCGTCGTGCCCGTGCCGCCGGTGGCGCCGGCGATGCCTCTTCTTGTGGTGACCGTGGTCGCCGTTATCCCAGCCACCGGCCACCTGGCGCAGCTCGTCGGGGGACAGCTCGCGCAGTCGTCTCGTGGTCGAGGAGTGCTCCTCTCGCATCATCGTCCTCCGCATACCGTGCCCTCCCGCGCGGGCGCACACGAGGGCGTCGGCTGGTCTTCTCACCCGGCTGCCCACGGCCTGAACGCTGAGGAACGCACGATGCTCGCCTGTTGGCTGGTGGTACCCGCAGCCAGGTCCAACGCTCTCGACGTTAAGAGAAACCGGTCCCCGCGCGGGTCCCCCTCCGCCGGTTCACCTAGACAAAAAGCGAAACGACCGTTACCACCGCTGGGCTCGATCGAGGGGCCGCGGCGGCGCCTACCATGCACGGTGGAAGCCGCCGATGATCGCGCCGGGCGGCCCGGCCATCTCGGGGCGGGACGGCTCTGGAATCGAGGAGAACGGGCGGATGAGCCTGCGAACACGACTGACCGAGCGTCTGGGCATCGAGCACCCGGTCATCCTGGGCGGAATGGGCAGTGGCGCCACCGTGCCCTCCATGGTCGCGGCGGTGTCCAACGCCGGCGGCCTGGGGGTGCTCGGGGTGAGCCGCGTTCCCCCGGAGCGGATCGCGGCCCAGGTGGAGGAGATCCGGGCATCCACCGATCGGCCCTTCGGCCTGAACCTGCTGTTGTTCGCCTCGGACGAGGGTGCGGTGGAGGCGGTCCTGGCCCACCGGCCGCCGGTCTTCTCCAGCGCCTGGGCCTGGCCCCATCAGGACCTCCGGCCGATCTTCGAGCGGGCCCACGCGGCGGGCGCCCTGGTGATGCACATGGTCTCCACCCTGGAGGAGGCCCGACGCGCGGCGGCCGCCGGCGCCGACCTGGTGGTGGCCCAGGGCACCGAGGGCGGCGGCCACGTCGGCACCCTGGCCGGGATGGTACTGGTGCCGATGGTGGTCCGGGCGCTGGCCCCCCTGCCCGTGATCGCGGCCGGCGGCATCGCCACCGGCGCCCAGCTCGCCGCGGCGCTGATGCTGGGAGCCGAGGGAGTCCTCCTGGGAACCCGCTTCCTCGCCACCTCCGAGTCGCCCTGGCCGCCCTCGTTCAAGCGCGCGATCGTGGAGAGCGACGGCCATGACACCGAGCTGACCGAGATCCCCGACGTCGCCAAGGGCGCCGTCTGGCCGGGCGCCTTCGATCGCGCCCGCCGCAACCGGCTGATCGCCGAGTGGTCGGGGCGCGGGCACGAGCTGCGCCGGCGGCGGGCCGAGGTGGCCGAGGCCATCGCCAGGGCGTACGCGCAGGACGACGCCGAGCACGGGGAGCTGAACTTCGGCCAGGCGGCCGGGCTGATCGACGCCATCGAGCCCTGCGCCGAGGTGGTGGCGCGGATGGTGGCCGAGGCCGAGGCGCGCCTGGCCGCGGCGGCGACGATGCTGCGAGCCTGAGCCCCGCCGGCCGGCCGGGTCCGGCCGGCTCACGCGAACGGTGGGAGATTTCCGCGGGCCCCAGCGCATCCGCGAACGAGGAAGGCACGGGGTGGGCATAATCGGAGGCCGTGACCGACTCGGAGGTGAGCCGCTGTCGCCTGCGCGTCCGCTACGTGGGGGGACCCACCGCGCTGCTGGAGATCGGGGGCCTGCGGTTGCTGACGGACCCGACGTTCGATCCTCCCGGGGAGCATCCGGTGGGCGACCGGGTTCTGGTCAAGACCATCGGTCCCGCCCTGGAGGTGGACGCGCTGGGGTCCGTCGACGTGGTGCTGCTCTCCCACGACCAGCACCCGGACAATCTCGACACGCTGGGACGCGCCTACCTGGCGCGGGTGCCGCTGGTGCTCTCCACGGCCTGCGCCCGAGATCGACTGGGCGATCGGGTGCGCCCGCTGCCGAACTGGACGTGGATCGAGCTGCCCCGTCCCCGGGGTGGGGTGCTCGAGGTCATCGGGGTGCCGGCCCAACACGGCCCGGAGGGCAGCGAGCGCCTGGTCGGCGAGGTCACCGGATTCGTCCTCGCCGGTGACGACCTCCCCACGGTCTACGTCAGCGGTGACAACGCCTCCCTGGAGGTGGTGCGCGCGATCCGGGACCGGCTCGGCCCGGTGGAGGTGGCGATCCTGTTCGCCGGCGCCGCGCAGACGCCGCTCATCCCCGGTGCTCCGCTCACGCTGACCGGGGAGGCCGCGGCCGGGGCGGCGGCGGTGCTCGAGGCACGGGCGGTGGTGCCCCTGCACTTCGAGGGCTGGGCCCACTTCACCCAGGGCGCCGACACGCTGCTGGCCGCGTTCGAGCGCGCCGGCCTGCGGGATCGGCTGCACCTGCCCCGGCCCGGCGAGACGATCGAGCTCTGACCCATCCAGCCCGGCCTGCGGCCGCGCCGCCTGCGGGCCTACCGTTGGCGGCATGGCCTGGGAGGAGATCGGGGAGGGGGTGTGGCGCCGCCGGTCCCGGCTCGACCTGAACGTGGGGGCGGTGCTGGGCGAGGACGAGCTGCTGGTGGTGGACACGGGCAGCACCCCGACCGAGGCCAGGGAGCTGCTGGCCGAGCTGCGCCGGGTCACCCGGCTCCCCTGTCGACGGGTCGTCAACACCCACTGGCACTTCGACCACTGCTTCGGCAACGCGGCCCTCCTCCCCGCCCTCGTCCACGGCCACCGGCGCTGCGCCACGCTGCTCCGGGAGCGGGGTGAGGAGCAGCGCGCCGAGGCCCTGCGCTGGCGGCCGGACCGGGCCGAGGAGCTGGCCGGGCTGGAGATCGTCCCGCCGGGCCGGACGCTGGTGAGGCGGGCGGAGGTGGAGGTCGGGGGGCGTCAGGTGGTGCTGCTCCACCTCGGGCGCGGGCACACCGACCACGACGTGGTCGTGTTCGTGCCCGACGCCGGGGTCCTGTTCGCCGGGGACCTGGTCGAGGAGGGGGCACCGCCCTCGTTCGAGGACGCCTGGCCGCTGGAGTGGCCGGGCACCCTGGACCGCCTCCTCGAGCTGGGCGCCCCCACGGTCGTGCCCGGCCACGGCGACCCGGTCGATCCGGCGTTCGTGCGGGGTCAGCGCGAGGAGCTGGAGGCCATGGCCCGGCTCTGCCGGGAGGTCCTGGACGGCCGCCTGCCGGTGCCGGCGGCGCTGGCACGGGCGCCCTTTCCCGAGCCCACCGCGGGCGTGGCGCTCCGGCGGGCCGGCCCTGGCTGAGCGGCGGAACTCCGGTGCTCTCCAGGGGCGCCGGCGCATCGGCCGGGCCGACCGGGGCCGGCGAGGGGGGCAGGCCCGGAGCTGGCCCGAGCCTCAGTCGTTGGAGGTCTCGTCTCCGGCGCGAACGTGACGCGCCAGCGTCTCCGCCGCAGTGGCGAGATCGGAGACCGCTTCGGCGAGCTGCCGGACGGCCTTTTCGATCCCTGGAAAGAGGCCCGCGTTCCAGGAGCGCAGGGAGCCGGACAGGGTGCGGGCCTGACGGATGAGCGATTCGGCCCGGTCGAGGTCGGTGGGCGGTTCTCCGGTCATGGACGACCATCTTCCATCTTCCCGACCCCGACCGGCGCGGGCTCGTGGCCGATCGCTCACCGTCGCGGTGCTCCCCTGGTTCTGAGTGATGGAGCGGCCAGGGGCCGATGTGTCCGCCCGGGCTGACGCGAAGGCGTCGGGACTGCCGGCCCGCTGGTGTGGCGTCTGGCGAGGGCGGGCCAGGGCCGCGGGGGTCGAGCCCGGACGCTACACACCACGAGATCCAGATCCGGAACCCGCCGCGTCTCGCGGGCTCGTAGGGTGGGGATGATTCGCTCCTGCTGGCGGCCATGACCCTGGGTCGGTCGCGTCGGCTGCTGGGGCTGTCGCCGGACTCCGCGAATCGCGCGATGATGCGCTGATCGCTCTGGAACCGGCCGACGTCACCGCTGGAGGTACTCGTCCCTGATGGGCCAGGAGACGGCCCGGCCAGCGCTCTCCTCCATCTTCGCGGTCGCTCCACCGAGCCCCGCCACGCTGTCCACGCTGGCCTCCGTCGGCACGTCTCCGGCACGGCAGAGGGCTCCACCGAACCGCCTGTCGGCATGAGGTCGGCGGCCCCACCCGGCGGCAACCGCACGGCCGTCATCCCTTTGCAACCACCTCGCCGTCCGGGCGCGACCGGGATCGGACGCGAGGGGCGATAGTTCTGTCATGGCTTCCTGGCAGGAGTTCACCGCATCGGCGGGTCGTCTCGGCGATCTCGCGCGCGAGCGGCTGGAGCGACCCGGCATGGTGCTGACGCTCGTCGGCACCCTGCGTCACGACGGCTGGCCGCGGATCAGCCCAGTCGAGGCCCTGGTGTGGAACGGTCAGCTCTACCTGGGCATGATGTGGCGCTCGCTCAAGGCGCGGGATCTGCTGCGCGATCCCCGCTGCGTCGTCCACACCGTCGTGGCCGACCCGACGGGTGCCGAAGGGGTAACAACAGCTGACGTGTCTACACACTACAATTCACTTCCGTGAACTTGAAGCAGTGGGCGCGCGAGCAGGGCATCCATCCCGTGACCGCCTACCGCTGGTTCCGGTCGGGCAAGCTTCCCGTCCCGGCGCGGCGAGTTGGTCACCTGATCCTGGTGGACGCTCCGGCGCGCCCCCCGGCCGGCGTGACCGCCCACTCGCGTGTCCTCTGCCGATCAACGCTCCGATCTGGACCGGCAAGTGGCGCGTGTTGCCGCTTGGGCGGCCCAGGAGGGGCTCGCCGTCGGGCGCATCGTGACCGAGATCGGCTCGGCCCTGAACGGAAAGCGTCGGGAGTTCCTGGCTCGGCTGCGTGACCCGACCGTGACCACCATCGTGGTCGAGCATCGGGACCGCTTCGCGCGGTTCGGGGCCGAGTACGTGGAAGCCGCGCTGGCCGCCCAGGGACGGCGATTGGTGGTGGTCGATCCTTCCGAGGTCGACGATGACCTGGTCCGAGACGTGACCGAGATCCTGACCAGCCTCTGCGCCCGGCTCTACGGCCGGCGTGCCGCCGCCCATCGTGCGGCCCGGGCGATGGCTGCGCTCCGGCACGATGGCCCGTAAGTACGCGGCCCCGGACGGCTGGACGCTGCAAGCGTTCCAGTTCGCCTTGGACCCCACGCCGGAGCAGTGGCAGGTCATCCGACGGCAGTGGGGCGGGCGGCGCTACGCCTACAACTGGGCGGTCCGGACCCTCAAAGCCGATCTCGACGCCTACCGGG
>Ga0209810_1002899_pt1 | contig 19178 bp, 15 predicted proteins | sample Coa_R1_7_FD_187159 | JGI IMG/M metagenome (GOLD analysis project Ga0209810, IMG submission 187159) | Surface soil microbial communities from Centralia Pennsylvania, which are recovering from an underground coalmine fire - Coalmine... | ecosystem: Environmental > Terrestrial > Soil > Unclassified...
TTGATCGATCATACGTTGCAGCTCTGGGATGCCACGACGGGCGCGCACCCTTTCATCTATCGCCGCTATACAACGACCATCAGCGCCGTCGCCTGGTCGCCCGATGGCACACGCGTCGCCTGTGGAGGTGGCAACGGCCTGTTCGGCGGCATACATACGGTGCAGGTCTGGGAAGCGGCCTCGGGCAAGCTCCTCACTACCTATAGCGGCCACCAGCAGCCGGTCTTATCGCTGGCCTGGTCGCCCGATGGCACACGCATCGCCTCCGCCAGCCAGGATAAAACCGTCCAGATCTGGGACCCGGCCAGTGGCACTCGGATCATATCCTATACCCGCCACAACGCGCCGGTGTCCGCTGTGGCCTGGTCGCCCGATGGCTCGCTCATCGCCTCCGCCAGCCAGGATACGAGCGCACAGCTCTGGGATCCGCGCACCGCGACGCCCATCCTCTCTCTCGCTCACAACAATGCCGTCAGCGCGCTGGCCTGGTCGCCCGATGGCTCGCGCCTGGTGACGGGAGAAGGCAATATTCTTCTCGGCGGTGAGCACCTTGCCCACGTCTGGAACGCGAAGAGCGGCCAGCTCCTGCTCACATATAGCAAACATGCCAGTGCGCTCACCTCCACAGCCTGGTCTCCTGACGGCAAGCACATCGTCTCTGCCAGTTATGATAAGCCCGTGCGTGTGTGGGATGCCACGACAGGCGCTACTATCTTCACTTATCATGGTCACACGCTCGGCGTCACTTCCGCCGCCTGGTCCCCTGATGGGCGCCTTATCGCAACCGGCAGCCTCGACGGAACCGTGCGTGTCTGGAAAACCTCGTGACGCGATAAGAAAGATAGGGAAATAGATGGTCATCCGCGCTATCATTGTCGACTCTTATGACGTGCTTTTCTCCCCTGTAGTCGCTTATCAAGCTTGCGGCCAGCCATTTACTCTGTCTCGATGGGAGGAGCTACGCCGGCGGCACTCGGATTTACCTATCATCATTCTATCGATAGAAAAAGACGTACACATGAGAGTGCAGGCATTGCACTCGTGTGCGGATGACTACATCATCAAGCCCTTCGATATGGAGGAAGTCCTGGCCCGCATCAAAGTGCAATTGGACCACGCTCATCGTATGCGACCAGGATCGGAGCAGCGGAGCTTTACGGCTGGCCCACTGACGATGAACTTCGATCAGCGGCGTGTAACTATTAACGGTCAAGAGGTTGACCTGACGCATACCGAATATATAACGAGCCTAAGGTCGGCTATCGCTTTGAGACCAGAGGCTTTACCCTGTTCAGGAATGAGTAAATCAAAGGCCCCATGATCGGATCGATCACGGGGCCTCATTTTTTATAGCGATGGCATTACGCGCGGCCCGTGATGGGATGCGGCGAGGTGTCGGTAGAGCGTGCGGGCTGGCCCGTTGTGGGTTTGCGCGTCATCCAGTAGAAGATGCCGCCAATGATGAGCAGGTAGGCCATATAGAAGAAGCCTTGCAGCAGCGTCGGCGCTTCGGAGTAGCCGACGATGCCGTGCAGCAAATCGCCAAGCGGACTTTCTTCGCTGAGAATGTGCGCCGTGCTCCACAGCGTATGCGTGCCAATCGTGATCCAGCCAAGCTCCTGCAAGTTCTGAATGGCGTCGCCAAGCAGGCCGGCGGCAAAGAAGATCAGTACGATGCCGAGCACACGGAAGAAGATGCGATAGTTCAGCCGGTAGCCGAGGCGGTAGATCAGGATGCACAGGCCGATAGCAGCCAGAACGCCCAGCACGGCCCCGCTCAGCAATAGCAGAGCGTTGGTCTGAAAAGCGAAGGCCAGCGTAAAGAAAGCGCTCTCCAGGCCCTCGCGCCCAACCGAAGTGAAGGCCAGCAGGCCAAAGGCAAAACCGGAAGTGGCGCCGCTCGCTTTCGCTACCAGCTCCTGTTTCATGGTGCGGCTGTGCTTCTGCATCCAGAAGGTCATCGTCGTCAGCAGCACGACAGCCACGACATATGTTGCCGTTTCAAAGATAGTCTGAAACGTCGTATCGACGTACTCACGTATCGTAAAATACAGCGCGAGGCCGCCCAGCAGCGCACCTACGACGGCGAGAATCACGCCAATCCAGACGGCGCGCATCTGCCGCGTTTGACCAAGCTGGCGCAGGGCCGCGAAGAGAATGCTTACAATGAGGCTTGCTTCTAATCCTTCGCGCAAGAAGAGAATGAATGTTGCGATCATCACTACACACGCTTTCTCACAGTTTATAGTTCGTGTGGCTGCCGCCACTCTTTAATTCCTACCTGACTAGTCAGATATTAGCACTGGCTAAGATCCAATGTCAAGAGTATGAACCCCTATTTTACTCTTCGCGCCTGCGCGCTCACAATTTTTGAGAGAGGGCATGGTTATGCGGGCGCAGCCCGCATAACCATGCCCTCTCTCAAAGGAAAAGGCCCGCGCAGCGGGCCACGAGATCAGAAAACCATTTACTATCAGGTTGTTACCCAGATCATCGCCGCAGCCGACTGGCTGATCGCTACGGTGCGGTCCGCGACACCCAGGTCGACGTGCTCATGGAAGCCATCAGCATCCTTGCTGTGCTGCGCCAGCACTGTTACCTGCGTTCCCGGCGTCAATCCCTTTTCGTGCAGGTAATTGATTAGCGCCTCCTCATCCTCGACGACCTCCGAGATACAGAAGATCGTTGCCTTCTCCCCTACGGGAATAGTAGAGAGACGCACAGCATGATGATCCTTGAGATAGTTGCGAGCATCCGGTACAGAACCGGGGATAGGATTTCCATGCGGGCAGGTGGTGGGATTATTGAGGCTGGCAATTACCCTTGCCTCTACCGCTCCCGAGATGAAATGCTCCAGGCGACAGGCTTCCTCATGCACCTGATGCCAGGGCATACCCAGCATATCTACCAGGAAGCGCTCGGTCAGGCGATGCCTGCGCAGGACGGCCTCCGCAGCCTCAATGCCGGCCTCGGTCAATGTCACGTGACGTTTGTTATCCATCTCCACGTAGCCATCGCGCAGCAAACGCTTGAGCATCTCCGTCACGGTGGGAGCAGACACGCGAAACTTCTCCGCCAGGCGCGCGCCGATAACCGTCTCACCCTCCATGCTCATGTTATAGATCGTTTCCAGGTACTCTTCGACTGTTGCGCTCAGTGGCTCACTCGTTTTCATAAGGCGTACTCCGGTCAAATCGCTCGACGAACCTACCCAACTTTAACATCCGTTCCAGCCATAGTCAAGAGAAAGCGACTCTCGCCCAGGGCTATTTTATTCTCCCCACGCCACGCCCGAAAGGAAGAGTCTGGGCGGGGACACCCCGCGCCCCGCAAAGGGGCTGCCGCCCCCTTGACCCCCGCTTCTGGCGAGCATTCAATAGCCCTGACTCTCGCCGGGCGTTGGTGCGGCCCCGCCGCATCGGGGAGAGGGTTTATTGTGTGAAAAAAAATGCGCTGCGCGCACTTTTTCACACAATAATAGCGAATCCGGTGGGGTGATAGTCAAAAGGGGCCAGGAATCGCCCCGGGCAGGGATACCTCCCCACCGGGGAGGGTGCCCTGCCCGGGGAGCAGGTAATAGGGGTCCCCGGTTGATCACTCCCTCTACGGATTGGACATAAACCCCCTCTGGCAAGCGCCGCAGGCGCGAGCAAGCCTGGTCAGACACACCCTTTAAGGAATGAGGCCATCCTGCCGATGTCTTTCGTGAGCGCTCGGCGCTCCGCCGATGCATCCTTATCGATTTAGCAGAGGCATATAGTAAGAGCAGAGAGGAGATGTTCAACCATGGTACGAGTACCGATATATGGCCCTATCGCCACAATGCTTCAAAAGAAACGCATTCACGATCCTGGCAGGGCCGGCTATGACCACCCACCATCACCGGCATTCAGACGGGCAATTCTGCCTGTGCTGACCATTATCCTGTTCCTCGGTTCCATCGCCGTTTCTCAGTACCAATCAAATATCTACGCCGCCAACCCGGGCTACGGCAACACCTGCTCCTGGTACCGCATCCAGCATGGCGATACATTGACTCGCATCGCCTGGAACTATCATACGAGCATCCAGACATTAGTAACAGCGAATAACATTTCTAATCCCAACCTGATTATTTCAGGTCAGCAGTTGTGCATACCCGCCGCTGGCAGCCAGGTCAGTTGGAGCAGCGCGAATCCATCGGGCAGCGCCTTTATGTCCAACGGGGCAGTGCGCTGGTACGACTATAGCGCGCTGCAAACCTCTACGCCCGGTCAGGTAACGGCCCTGCTGCGCCAGGCAGCCGCCCGGTTCGGTCTGCCGGCTAACCTGCTGCTGGCTATTGCCTGGGAAGAGAGCGGGTGGACGCAGCATGTGATCTCACGCGACGGAGGTATCGGGGTCATGCAGATCATGCCCTATACCGCCACAAGCATCAATGCCATCACGCATATACAGCGCAATCCTTACAATCTCTGGGATAACATCTGCCTGGGAGCGCAATATCTGAGCTGGCTGTGGAACAATTTTCATGGCAATCTCAACGAGGTCATCAGCGCCTATAACGAGGGCGGCTGGTCGGTCATCCACCGGGGCATCTTTAACTGGCAGTACGTCAGGACTGTGCTTGCTCTGATGCAAAGAATGTAGGAGACGTGCACTTTTTTGCATATCTTGCCACCTTCTCTCGCGCAGGAGGAGAAGAGGAGCAGATGGCGCCTGATAGGCGCCATCTGCTCCTCTTCTCCTCCTGAGCAAAGTGCCCGCGATGCTTCGCTGTTGGAGGAAGAATAGCAGCGCTGCAAAAAGATAAGAAACATGCGAGGATGCAAGGCGATTTAAAAGTCCTCTTCCATGCGGAGCGTCGCGCTTATGACGAACATTACGGTAAGAACAGGTGCAATGAAGTACGCCGCTCCGCTCAATGAAGTCCCATGCTGCGACTTTTAAATGGCCCTGACGAGGATGCAGGGCGATTTAATGCTCGCCCGAAGCGGGGGTCAAGGGGGCGGCCGCCCCCTTGCGGGGCGCGGGGTGTCCCCGCCCAGACTCTTCCTTTCGGGCGTGGCGTGGGGAGAATTAAATGGCCCTGACGAGGATGTAAAAGGCTTGACATTGGAGCAAATTCCCGTTATACTTTCCGACAAGCAAAAAAATACTCGAAGCAATGAACAGGAAGAGTACATAGCCAGACACGGGTACAGAGAGTCGGCGCTGGTGGAAAGCCGATCCGGTGCAGCTATGGAATGGGCCTGCAAGCTAAGGAGCGAACGCCGGGGCACGCCCAGGCAAGTAGTACTCCTTCGGTGCGTCCCCCGTTATCGAGGACAGGATATGCCGCAATTTCTCTTATCGTTGTGATACGGGAATCAGCTTCTCGTCTGAGATTGCAAGTATCTGGAATGAGGGATTACTGGTGTACACAGGAGACAAAGGCGCGCCGGTAATCTAAATCCGGGTGGTACCACGAAAGCTTTCACGCTTCTCGTCCCTGAGTGGGATGAGAGGCGTTTTTTTATTGGCCTTTTTTAGATGTTGGAGGTAGCAAATATGAGCGTTGAGATGAACCAGCAAACATCGCATATCACGACGAATACGCCGCTGAAAAAGCGCGTCTTTTCTGGCATTCAGCCAACGGGCAATATTCACCTGGGCAACTACCTGGGCGCGATCCGCAACTGGGTGGAGACACAGGACCAGTACGATAACATCTTCTGTATCGTCGATCTGCACGCGATCACTCTGCCGGCCGATCCCAAAGAACTGCACACCAACACGCGCAAGCTGGCGGCGCTCTACCTCGCGTGCGGCCTGGACACCCGCTATTGCAAACTCTTTGTGCAATCGCATGTGCGCGAACATGCAGAGATGAGCTGGATTATGAGCTGCTTCACGCCGATGGGCTGGCTGAACCGCATGACGCAGTTCAAGTCGAAGGCCGGCGAGAACCCCGAATCGATCCCTACCGGCTTCTTCTGCTATCCCGTGTTGATGGCCTGCGACATTCTGCTGTATCAGACGCACTATGTGCCCGTCGGCGACGACCAGCGCCAGCACATCGAACTGACGCGCGATCTCGCCCAGCGCTTCAACAGCATCTACAAGCAGCGGATCTTCACTATTCCGGAGGGACAGATCCGCGGCGTGGGTGCGCGTATCATGTCGCTGGCCGATCCAACGAAGAAGATGAGCAAGAGCGACCCGGATCCGAACGCGCGCATCAATCTGCTCGATGATCCCCGGACGATCAAGCAGAAGATCGCACGCGCGACCACCGACTCGCAGCGCCTGGTGGCCTTCGATCCAGAGCGCCCCGGCATCACGAACCTGCTGACCATCTATCAGTCGCTCACACATCAGCCGCAGGAGGAGATCGAGGCAGAGTTCGCGGGCAAGGGCTACGGCGATTTTAAAGCCGCCCTGACCGAGCGCCTGGTGGCGACGCTGGAGCCGATCCAGCAGCGTTATCACGAATACATCAGCGATATCCCGGCACTGGAGAACATTCTTAAGCAGGGAGCCGACGAGGTGCGCCCGCTGGCAGCGAAGACGCTGCAACGCGTGAAAGATGTGGTAGGTCTGGGCTAAGCCTCTACAGGTTTCGAAGGCGGGGGCAAGCCCCGCCTCTACAGGTTTCCAAGGCGGGGGGCAAGCCCCGCCTCTACAGGTTTCCAAGGCGGCCTCCTACAAGATGTAGAGGCGGGGCTTGCCCCCGCCTTGCTCGCGGCAACACCGCCTTGCTCGCGGCAACACCGCCTTGCGCGGCAACACCGCCTTGCGGCAACACCGCCTCGCGGCAACACCGCCTCAACAAAAGAAAAAGGTGCACGTATGGACTACCCGACGTTCAATGAAATCGAGCAACTACGCGAGAAAGAAGCTGATGTCCAGGCAGGCGGAAGACCAATCGTCCCTATCTGTCGCGACATCCTGGCCGATATAGAGACGCCCGTCTCCGCCTACTGTAAGACCGCGCAGCAACCCTACAGCTTTCTACTGGAGAGCGTTACAGGTGGCGAGCACATCGCCCGCTACTCTTTTATCGGCATCGATCCTTACCTGGTAATGATCCAGCGCGGCGAAACGGCGACGCTCAGAAGGATGAGCGGCTCTGGCACCCACGCTGGCCGCATTGAAGAGATCACCTGCCACGATCCACTGACCTTTATCGAAGAGGAACTGGGACAGTATCGCCTGGTAATGCCGCGCATGACGCAGGATGAACTGCCCAGATTCTACGGAGGCGCCGTTGGCTACCTTGCCTACGAGACCGCGGCGCGCTTCGAGCATATTCCCATACCGGAGCGCAATCCGCTGGATCTGCCGCTGGCCGTCTTCTGCTTCACCGAGACCGTGCTGGTCTTCGACCATGTGAAGCATCGCGTCAGGGCCGTAACTCACCTGCATCTTGACGCGCCCGATCTCGCTGCGGAACACCGGCGCTGCCTCACCATTCTCGATGATGTAGAGCAGCGCCTGCACCGGCCGATGCAACTGCCGCAGGAGCCGGAGCCAGTGCGCGATGAGGCGGCTTTACAGGTCACGTCCAACTGCACGAAAGAGGCTTTCGAAGAGATGGTGCGCCGCTCCATAGAGTATATCCGCGCGGGCGACGTGTTCCAGGTGGTCCCATCGCAGCGTCTGAGCCGGCACGTCAACGCCGCACCGTTTACCGTCTACCGCGCCTTGCGCGCGATCAATCCCTCACCATATATGTTCTACCTTGACCTGAGCGATTTTCATATCGTCGGCGCCTCGCCGGAACTGCTGGTACGCTTCGAGGACAACGAGGTGACGATTCGCCCGCTTGCCGGTACACGTCCACGCGGCGCTGACCGCGAGAGCGACGAGAGGCTCGCCGAGGAACTGAAAGGCGATCCCAAAGAGCGCGCGGAACATGTGATGCTCGTCGATCTCGGACGCAACGATGTCGGGCGCGTTAGTGCCCCTGGCAGCGTGCAGGTGAGCGAATTTATGGAGATAGAGCGTTATTCGCATGTCATGCATCTTGTCTCAAACGTTACGGGCCGACTGCGCCAGGATGCAACCCCCTTTGATGCGCTGCGTTCCGGCTTCCCGGCCGGGACCGTTTCGGGTGCGCCCAAGATCCGCGCGATGGAGATCATCAGCGAACTGGAGGGCGAGCAGCGCGGTGTTTATGCGGGCGCTGTGGGCTATTTCAGCCACACCGGCAATCAGGAGACAGCCATCGCTCTGCGCACAATGGTCATCAAAGATGGCCGCGCCTATGTGCAGGCAGGCGTGGGGGTGGTCGCCGATTCGGAGCCAGCCAATGAATACCAGGAGAGTCTGAATAAGGCCAGAGCGCTGCTGCGCGCTCTGGATGAGGCCGAACAGATGGCGGAAGCGCGGCGGCAGGTCTGCGCGGAATCCGTCGCCATGCGAGCCGGGAGGGAGCTGTGATATGCTGCTCTTGATCGACAACTACGATAGTTTCACCTATAACCTGTATCAATATCTGTCGGAACTGGGGGCCGAGATCGAGGTACGCCGCAACGATCAGATCACGCTCGACGAGATCGCGGCTATGCGGCCCGAGCGCATTGTCATCTCGCCGGGGCCGTGCACGCCTAACGAAGCCGGTCTTTCCTGCGAGATCATCGCGGCATTTGGCCCGCACACGCCCATTCTGGGTGTCTGCCTGGGCCACCAGGCTATCGGGCAGGTCTACGGCGGGCGGGTCGTTCGCGCCCCGGAGCCGGTGCATGGCAAGACTTCGCTGATGTATCATCGCGGTGAGGGTGTGTTTCGCGGCCTGCCCACACCCTTCGCTGCCAATCGTTATCACAGCCTCATCGTCGACGGCTCAACCCTCCCGCAAGAACTGGAAATCACAGCGGAGACCGACGACGGTCTGATTATGGGGCTGCGCCATCGCAGTTTTCCCGTCGAGGGCGTGCAGTTCCATCCCGAATCGATTATGACGCCTGTTGGCAAAGACCTGCTGAGGAACTTTCTGGAGCAGTAGGAAGAGAGTACATGTCATCCTGACCCATCAGGTGTCATCCTGAGCGGTGGGTGTCATCCTGAGCGGCAGCGAAGGATCCGCTGCCCACCAGCAGTGCGTCCGTCGGCCTGGAGGCACTCGCACATCGCTCCGCTCGTGCTGGATCCTTCGCTTGCGCTCAGGATGACACCAGACTGGTCGGAATGACACCAGACTGATTGGAATGACATATCAGAGCCGTAAAGCTAACACCTATGGGGTTATACCCCTGACAACCCCGCCGTTGGATAACGGGAAGGAGAGATTACGAAATGATTCGTGAAGCTATTGTTCACGTCGCTGCCGGAGCTACGCTCAACGAGGCCGAGGCAGCGGCAGTCATGGAAGAGATCATGACTGGCACGGCAACGGCCTCGCAGATGGGTGCCTTTCTCACAGCGCTGCGCCTGCGTCCCGGCGGCGAGACCGTCGAAGAGATCGCCGGGCTGGCGCGCGTGATGCGCGATAAGGCCGTGCGCGTCCATCTCGACGAACAGATGGCATCCTGCGCGATGGATACTTGCGGCACCGGAGGCGACGGCTCCGGCACCTTCAACGTTTCGACTGGAGCTGGCATTCTCGCCGCCGCCGCCGGGGCCGCGATTGCCAAGCACGGCAACCGTTCGGCTACCAGCCAGTGCGGCAGTGCCGACGTGCTGGAGGCGCTGGGTGCGAAAATCGATCTCGGCCCGGAGCAGGTCGCGTGCTGTGTGCGCGAGGTCGGTTTCGGCTTTATGTTCGCCCCGGCCTACCATCCGGCGATGAAACACGTCGGGCCGACACGCCGCGAGATTGGTATTCGAACCGTCTTTAATATCCTGGGGCCACTGACCAACCCGGCTCATACACGCTACCAGGTGCTTGGCGTCGCGGATGGCTCGCTGCTGCGCAAGATGGGCGAGGTACTGCTGCATCTCGGCTGCGAGCATGCCTTGATCGTCCACGGCGAAGACGGCATCGACGAATGCTCATTGAGTGCGCCAACGCGCGTCTGTGAGGTGCGCAGAGGCCAGGATCTCCGCGAATACAGCATCACGCCGGAAGATCTCGGCTTTACGCGTATCACTGATCGCCAGCCATTCCAGGGAGGCGATCCTGCCCACAACGCCGCTCTTCTGCGCGAACTGCTCAGCGATTATGTGGATTCACCCGCGACGCATATGCTCTGCCTGAATGCCGGGGCCGCGCTGCTGGCGAACGACCTGGTTGCGTCATGGCAGGATGGCATCAAGCTGGCGCGTGCGACGCTGCGCGAAGGCAAGGCGCGGCAAAAACTGGCCGATGTCATTGCCTGTTCTCAAGCTCAGGGCAGGGTGACACATGTTTCTTGATCGCATTGTCGAACGCACCCGCCAGGATCTTGAGGAGCGCAAGCGCGAGCAGCCACTCGAAGAGTTGCAGCGCCTCGCCGCCGCGCAGCCTCACCCGCGCGACCTGCTGGCCGCGCTGCAATCGCGCGCAAGCGTGCGCCTGATCGCCGAAGTCAAGCGCGCCTCGCCCTCGAAGGGTATGCTCGCGCCCGACCTCGATCCGGTAGCGCTGGCCCGCACGTATGAGAACAACGGCGCGGCGGCCATCTCCGTGCTGACGGAGCCGCATTTCTTCCTGGGAGCGCCGCGCTACCTCACAGAAATCAAGCAGGCGGTGAGCGTGCCGGTGCTGCGTAAAGACTTCATCGTGGATGAGTACCAGGTCTATGAAGCGCGGTCATGGGGCGCGGACGCCATTCTGTTGATCTGCGCGCTTCTGGATGATCGCCAGCTTCGCCACTTGCTCACACTCGCGCGCGAACTGGGTATGCACTGTCTCGTCGAGGTCCACAGCCGCGAGGAGGCCGGGCGCGCCGTGACCGCCGGGGCTATGATTATCGGCGTCAACAGCCGCGATCTGGTGACGTTCGCCATGCATCCCTATCTTATCCGCGACCTGCGCGCTATCATTCCGCCTGATCGCGTCGTCGTCGCCGAGAGCGGCATCCACAGTGCCGCTGATGCGCGTCGCATCGCACGCTACGATGTGCAGGCCATGCTGGTCGGCGAATCGCTGGTGGTCTCGCGTGACGTTCCGGCCCAGATGCGCATACTCTTGCAGGGCGCCAACGAGAGCGTACAGGTCAAGATCTGCGGATTGCGCACCGTCGAGCATATCGATGCCAGCATCGCGGCGGGCGCGGACCTGCTTGGCTTCGTCTTCTACAAACCGAGCCATCGCTATATAGAACCGCGACAGGTACGATCATTGATAGAGGCCAGCGCGCAGCCGTCCCAGGGCGGCGCAGCGCCTGACCTGGTTGGCGTCTTCGTCAACGAGGATACGGATTTCATCAATGCGGCTGTGGAAGAGGCAGGGCTGCATTTTGTGCAGTTACACGGCACGGAATCGCCCGCATTCTGCCAGAGGATCAAGCGCCCGGTTATCAAGGCTCTGCACGTTCGCGAGGCGGCCGATCTTGAGTTTATCGAGAGCTACCGGCACGTCGCCTGGCGCCTGCTGCTCGACACGCCCACGCCCGCCTGGGGTGGCACGGGCACAACCCATGACTGGGAGCTTGCCCGCCGCGCGGCGCGGCGAGCGCCAATCCTGCTGGCTGGCGGCCTGACCGTTGAGAACGTCGCCGCCGCGTTGCAAGAGGTTCAACCGTGGGGCATCGATGTCAGCAGCGGCGTCGAGACGGACAAACAGAAGGACAGCGCGAAAATACAGGCATTTATCGCACAGGTACGAAAGAGCAATATACATGCAAATACAGCACCAGGACAGTAAAACAAGCTATCAGCATAATCTCTATCCCGATGAGCGCGGGCACTACGGAGCATTCGGCGGCAAGTTTGTGCCCGAAAGCCTGATGGCGGCCCTCGCTGAACTGGAGGCCGCCTACAATCAATCGCTGGCCGACGCGGCTTTTCAGGCCGAACTGCGCGCGCAACTGCACAGCTTCGTCGGGCGCCCGACCCCGCTCTACTACGCGCCGCGCTTCTCGCAACTGGTCGCGCCGGGCGTCAGGGTCTATCTCAAGCGCGAAGACCTGGCGCATACGGGCGCGCACAAGATCAACAACGCGCTCGGTCAGGGCATGCTGGCACGGCGCATGGGCAAGCGGCGCATCATTGCCGAAACCGGCGCGGGGCAGCACGGTGTGGCAACGGCGACAGTCTGCGCGCTGCTCGGCCTGGAATGTGTGATCTACATGGGCGAGGTTGATATCGAGCGCCAGTCGCTCAACGTCTTCCGTATGAAGCTACTCGGCGCCGAGGTCTATCCGGTCAGCAGCGGCTCGCGCACGCTCAAAGACGCGATCAACGAGGCGATCCGCGACTGGGTGACGAACGTGGAGACGACGCATTACCTGCTGGGTTCGGTAACAGGGCCGCATCCTTACCCGCGCATTGTGCGCGAATATCAATCCGTCATCGGCAAGGAGGCACGCGCGCAGATCACGGAGCAGGAGGGACGCCTGCCCGATATGATCTTCGCCTGCGTCGGCGGGGGCAGCAACGCCATCGGCATCTTCCATCCCTTCGCCGATGCGCCAGAGGTGCAGCTTATCGGCGTCGAGGGCGGCGGGCGCAGCCTGGAGCCGGGACAGCACGCGGCGACGCTGGTAGCAGGCAGGCCCGGCGTGCTGCACGGCGCGTTCAGTTTCCTGCTGCAAAACGAGGATGGGCAGATCCTGGACACGCATAGCATCTCGGCGGGGCTGGACTATCCCGGCGTGGGACCAGAACATAGCTACCTGAAAGAGACGGGCCGCGCTACCTATGTTGCCGCAGACGACACCACCGCGCTGCGCGGCTTGCAGGCGCTGAGCCGCAGCGAGGGCATCATCCCGGCCCTCGAATCGGCGCACGCGCTCGGCTATCTGCTGGCAGCAGGGGAGCAGGGCAAGATCCCCGCAGGCTCTCTCATTATCGTCAACCTGTCGGGGCGCGGCGATAAAGATATGATGACCGTGGCAAAGGCGTTGAACGTCAATCTATAAGCAGCTATCAGATTTTCGACTACCCTCTCGTACTCGCGCCTCAGGCGCTCGCCACCATCCCGGGCGCGGCTGCTCAGCGAGAGAGTCGAAGGAATGCAGGAGAACAATTTGAGCACATTTCAATATCATAGCGATATTCTGGCGCGCTATCCTGCTATCGTTGGCGGGGTTATCATGGCGCATGGCATGACCAACGGGCCGACGCCGGAAAGCCTGCTGGCCGCGTACCAGGCCGAGCAGCAGAGCGTGCTGCAACATATCGGCAGTACACCATTGAGCCAGATCCCGTCGCTGTCGGCCTGGCGCAGTGCCATGCGCGGCTTTGGGGTCGAACCAACGCAGTATCGCAGCGCAGCCGAGGCCCTGCTGCGCCGCCTGACCAGGAAAGGCGATATTCCGAGCATCAATCTGCTGGTGGACATCGGAAACCTCGTCAGCATTCGCTACGCGCTGCCCGTCGCGGTCTTCGACACGCGTCCCATCCAGGGCGCGCTGACCGTGCATTTCGCCGACGGGACGGAGCGCTACACGACGCTTGGTGAGAGCGAGATCGACCACCCGGAGCCGGGCGAGGTCATCTTCTCCGACGAGACAAGGCTGGTCTTCGCGCGGCGCTGGTGCTGGCGTCAGAGCGAGCAGAGCGCGGCCCGGTCCGATACCACCAGCGCCATCATTACCATCGAGGCGCATCACACCGGCGCGCACCGCGATATCCTCTCCGCACTCAACGACTTGCAGGAGCTGCTGCGCAAATACGCGGGCGGGACTTTCACAGCCGGCATCCTCGACGCACAGCACCCGGCAATATCAGATTGACGAACAGCACAGGGGGTGCAGGGGAACGGCGTCCCCGGTCCAAACATGTCATCCTGAGCGCAGTGAAGAACCCGGCCCGACGAAGGCAGGACATCTTACTGAGCAGGGCCGGGTGTCTCGCTCAACAGGACAGAGTGGAGTGCTGCGCAGGACGAACTCGCCCGTCCTGACGGCGGGCAGATCCTTCGCTTCCGCTCAGGATGACATGGGCAGGGTACCTGCACAATTGAGCATTGGCACAGTATAAAACACCAGGGAGCAACCAATGGAACCTACAAATAACACAGTAATAGATCAGACGCGCAGCGACCAGCGGGAGAGCGTGCCCGCAAACAGGATCGGTGCGGCATTTGCGCACGCCCGGCAGGAGGGGCGCGGCACCCTCATTCCCTACTTCATGTGTGGCTACCCCTCGGCTGCTCAGAGCGTTCGGCTGATCCTGGCGGCGGCGGAGGGTGGGGCCGACATCATCGAACTGGGCATGCCTTTCAGTGATCCGCTTGCCGATGGTGCGACCATCCAGCACGCGGGGCATGTCGCACTCGAAGGTGGCATGACCATCAACGGCTGCCTGGAGATTGCCGGTCAGGTAGCCGCACAGAGCGATGTGCCGCTGATCCTGATGGGCTACTACAACCCCGTCCTGGCCTATGGCCTCGAACGCTTCTGCACAGCGGCGCGGGCGCACGGCGTCTGTGGCCTGATAATCCCTGACCTGCCACCCGAAGAGGCCACACCGCTCCAGCAGGCGGCGCGAGACAACGGCCTGGCGCTCATCTTCCTGGTGCCCCCCACCGCGCCCGATGAGCGCATCGCCAGCATCGTAGCGCAGGCGGTACAGGGCTATGCGGGTTTTATCTACTGCGTCTCGCTCAGCGGTGTCACCGGCATGCGCAAAGAACTGCCTCCACACCTGCGCAGCTTCATTTCAAGGGTCAATGGCTATACGAAACCCAGAGAGCTGCCGCTGGCTGTGGGCTTCGGCCTCTCGACGCCCGAACATATCGCCGAAGTCACCAGCTACGCCGACGGTGCCGTTGTTGGCAGCGCCCTCGTTCACCTCATCGACCAGCGTGCGGAGAGCGAGCAGGCCGAGGCAATAAAAACGTATATTCGTAACCTCCGCCAGAAATAATCATTATATGTAGAGACGACCCTTGTGGTCGTCTTGCCCGGCGGCCTCCCTGCCTGGCCCGGCGGCCTCCCTGCCTGGCCCGGCGGCCTCCCTGCCTGGCCCGGCGGCCTCCCTGCCTGGCCCGGCGGCCTCCCTGCCTGGCCCGGCGGCGAGGCCGCCGAGGGGCCAGACCAGGGGCCAGACGACCACAAGGGTCGTCTCTACATTCGGCCCGTTTGTCCAGGCCAGACCAGGGGCCAGACCAGGGGCCAGACGACCACAAGGGTCGTCTCTACATTCGGCCCGTTTGTCCAGGCCAGACCAGGGGCCAGACCAGGGGCCAGACGACCACAAGGGTCGTCTCTACATGGAACTGGTTCGCCTCTGGCGTGAGCTTGCCAGCATCCCGTAAAATAGTAAGCAATCTGTCTGCTTGCCGGCAAACGGATATACTATTGAAAGGGGTGAGCTGGTTGATCTACTGCCGAGGCATCCGAGGAGCGACTACCGTAGAGCGTAATGATCGCGAGGAGATCCTTGCGGCTACCACCGAACTCTTACAATTAATAGTAGAGCGCAATGAGCTGCAAACCGAAGATATCGCCAGCGCTATCTTTACCGTTACCGAGGATCTTGATGCCGTCTTTCCGGCTGTCGCGGCCCGCGCTATCGGCTGGACCGGAGTAGCCCTGATGTGCACGCGCGAGATCCCTGTCCCCGGCAGCCTGCGTAAATGTATTCGCGTCCTGCTGCATGTGAATACTATGCGCAGCGCGGCGGAGATGCGGCATGTCTATCTGCGCGGGGCGGTCAATTTGCGCCCCGATCTGGGCGACGAAGCGTAATTGTTTGTTTTTGTGATGGAATGAGGTTGTCAGTCAGGGCACGGATCATCTTGACAAAGTGGTCACGATAGGCCGCACCACTGGCGAGGAAGGGCCAGCCCTCTAACCATGTTGACCTGAAGGAGCCACTTTTGCATGATCGTTGTAATGAAACCATCCTGTAGTCAGCAGGACATCGACCACGTTCTTACCTTCCTTGATAAACACGGTCTAACCGGTCATCCCTCGGCTGGCGTCGAGCGCACGGTGATCGGCGTGCTCGGCGCGGTTGGTCCCTCCGGCGTTCCGGGGAGCATCGGCGGCATCACTCCCGCGCTGGGAGAAGCGCTGGAAGGCTTGCCCGGCGTCGAGAGCGTACTGCGCGTCTCCAAGCCCTACAAGCTCGCCAGTCGCGAGTTCCACCCGGAGGATACCATCGTCGATGTGCCGGTGCCCTGCGCCCCTGGCGGCGTTGTGAGCATCGGGGGCAGCGGCGTCGTAATGATGGCCGGTCCCTGCACCGTCGAGAGCGAAAAGCAGCTTATGACAGCAGCGGAGGCGGTAAGAAAGGCGGGGGCCGTGATTCTGCGTGGCGGGGCTTTCAAACCATCAACTTCGCCCTATGGTTTTCGCGGCCTCGGTGAAGAAGGTCTGAAGCTGCTGGCAAAGGCACGATCAGAATTCGGCATGGCGGTGATTACCGAGGTGATGACGCCAACCGATGTGCCGCTGGTCTGCGAATACGCCGATATTTTACAGATCGGTACACGCAACATGCAGAATTATATGCTGCTCGACGAAGTGGGCCGCAGCAACAAAGCGGTGATGCTCAAACGCGGCATGTCAGCGACGATTGAAGAATGGCTGCTGGCCGCAGAATACATTCTCTCACAGGGCAACCGTAACCTTATCCTCTGCGAGCGTGGTATTCGTACCTTCGAGAAATTCACGCGCAACACGATGGATATCAGCGCCATCCCGGTCATCGAGAGCCTGTCGCACCTGCCAGTTGTCGCCGATCCAAGCCAGGGGACGGGCCGCCGCGATCTGGTCGGGCCGATGACGCTGGCCGCCATCGCCTCCGGGGCCGATGGCCTGCTCATCGAGGTTCACCCCAACCCCGACGAGGCGCTCAAAGATGGCGCGCAGTCGCTAACCATCGAGCAGTTCCAGAGCTTGATGCCGCGCGCCCAGGCTGTCGCCAGCGCCATCGGGCGCAGCTTCGTCACGTGCTAGAGCCTGTCATGCTGAGCGGCAGCGAAGGATCTCACGCCCCATCGCCGCAGATCCTTCGCTGCCGCTCAGCATGACATGGCCCGGTTACCGATTCTGGATTGTTAACGTTCATCACTCGCGCAGCGACCTCTATACGCCATCAACGCCGCCGACTATGATGGTGTGCAAAAAACTTGCATCAGGTCTGTTCCTCGCGCCCCAGGGCGTCTTTCAAAGGCACTACGCGCTGCTGTAGGGCAAAGATGGCCGCCTGAGTGCGATCTGCCAGGTGCAGCTTTGACAATATGTTGGAGACATGCGTTTTCACCGTGCGTTCGCTCACCACCAGTTCAGCCGCGATTTCCTGGTTAGAGCGCCCTCGGGCGATCTGTCCCAGCACGTCCAATTCCCGGGGCGTCAGCTCAGCCAGCGGCGAGCGGTCGCGCTTTTGCACTTCTCGTAGCAGGCGAGCCGCGATCAAGGGATGGAGCTTACTTTCTCCGTGCGCCGCAGCCAGTACTGCGGCGATCAGGTCTTTCGGATGGGTATCCTTGAGCAGATAGGATAATGCTCCGGCCTTGATCGCGCCAAAGATGTGTTCCTCTTCATAGGAGGAGGTTAACACGATGATCTGCGTGGCGGGGGTGAGGCGTTTGATCTCTCGCACAGCGGTGATCCCGTCTACCTTTGGCATCAGCAGATCCAGCAGGGCCACATCCGGTAACAACTCGCTGGCTAACCGGATCGCCTCTGCTCCATCTCCACCTTCGCCAACCACACTGATCTCCGGTTGCTCTTCCAGCAGGAGGCGCAGACCCTTCCTGACCACAACATGATCATCGATAAGAATCAGTGTCATCATGATCGGTTCTCCCTGGGGATACAAATGGCGATCCGCGTTCCTGCTCCCGGCGTGGACTCAACGGAGAGTCTGCCGCCGAGTTGCTGGACCCGTTCTTGCATCAGACTTAACCCGAGTCCCTGCCCTGCCCTTCCTTCTATCTGCTCGAATCCTTTCCCATTGTCGCTCATAATCAATTCAACCTGCTCGGCAGTGGCATGCAGGACCAGAGTTATAGTGGTCGCTTCGCCGTGGCGGATGGCATTAGTCAGCGCCTCCTGGACTATGCGAAACAACGCCTGTCGGGCTGGTTCAGGCAGGGAGACAGGCTCGATCTCAGCCCGCACGTTGATTCCCAGTCGCGTCCGGTAGGTCAGGGCCAGATCTTCCAGCGCCTGGGACAATTCCAGGTTTTCCAACTGCACCGGGCGCAGTTCTAACAACAGCGCCCGCAGGTCACGCAGCATGTCATCGGTAGCCTGCTCTAAGGTTTCCAGGTAGGGATGCAGATCAGAGCCGGTAGCTATTGCGCTCTCCAGGCCACCGGCGAGCATCCGCAACGAAAACAGCTCCTGGGAAAGCGCATCATGCAATTCGCGCGAGATGCGCTCGCGTTCGGCGAGCCGTGCATTCTGTTCCGTCAGCTTGCGCTGCGCTTCACGGCTCTCCTCCAATTGCTCAGCCATGCGATTGAAGTGCTGCTCTAGCTCTCCGATCTCATCCTTACGCGAGAAGGGTATCCGCTGCGTGTAGTGGCCTGCGGCAACCTGGGTAGTGGCCGTGGCGAGGTAGCGTATCCGGCGGACTACCCCTCGGGTGGTCAATAGCCCGAAAATCCCACCAATGGGCGTGATGATGATGAGCAAGAGCAGACTTATCATGAGCAGAGAAGGGACCACGGACAGCCAGCTCCGCTGCCCCAATAGATCCAGCACTGAAGGCGCTCCTGGCAGTTGGACATAGACCGCTCCAATCGGCTGCCGCTGCCGGCTCCAGACAGGTTCAGCCGCATAGACGCTCCTGCGGTCGCCTCCGCTGGCCGCCGTTCCTGCCAGGGCGTTCGTGATCAGACGCGCTCGCTCGGGCAGCAGGAGCGGGATCGACGCCCCGGCGGGATAGCGCGCCGGATACGAACTGGCAAGTACACGGCTCTGCGGGGTAACGAGCAGCGCAAAGGCCAGGCGCCGGGTATCGGGCTGCTGGCCTGCAAGGTAGGGGATCTGAACGTCCTCTGAGGCAGAGGGCATCCCCGGCAGGATGAGCGTGCCAGGGCGATGCGGCTGAAAGGTCGCGTGAGGATTCAAGCCCGACGGATTGGCCTCCAGCGTCGCAGCCGATGCATAGCGCTCAGCCAGCTCGCGCGCTCTCAGAGTATAGACAAAGGGGGCAACAAAGGTGGTCGC
>Ga0209810_1002900_pt1 | contig 19178 bp, 15 predicted proteins | sample Coa_R1_7_FD_187159 | JGI IMG/M metagenome (GOLD analysis project Ga0209810, IMG submission 187159) | Surface soil microbial communities from Centralia Pennsylvania, which are recovering from an underground coalmine fire - Coalmine... | ecosystem: Environmental > Terrestrial > Soil > Unclassified...
TGTTCCCCGGGCGCTCACGACCGGCGCGGTGGTGATCGAGGATCTTGCTGCCGACGGCATCGATGAACGCGCCCTGTTCCATCTGCTCAATCTCGCCCGCGAGCAGGAGGCATCCGTTCTGCTCACGGCACGCAGCGCGCCGGCCGGGTATGCGTTCCGCATCGCCGACCTTGCCTCGCGCCTGCGCGCCGTGCCGGTGGTCGCGCTTACGCCTCCCGACGAGACCTTGTTGCGGGCGCTGATCGTGAAGCTTGCCGCCGACCGTCAGCTCCTCGTCGATGAAGCGCTGGTGAGTTTTCTCGTCACGCGCATCGAGCGCTCCTACGCGGCCGCGCGCGCCGCCGTCGCGCTCATCGATCGCGAGGCCATGCGGCTCAAACGCCCGCCCACGCGCGCCCTGGCCGCCGAATTGTGGCGCGACCGCGCCTGAGGAGGCCGTCCGCGGGCGAAAGACAATTGCTTGACAAATCAAGCATTTCCGCCGCGGCTGTCATTCGGCCGTCATTTTTCCTATCTAAAGCGGGTTCCGATCGGATCGAATCGAATCGGTCCCGTCACGGCGAGGAGCCCCGCAAGGCGACGAAGCAGGCCGGATGAGGCTTTTTCGGGTGCGGATGGCTTCGTTCTCGCGTCCCGCGGCTCGCACGGACGGGTCCATGGCAGCGCAATCGGCTCTGGCATCGGGGCCCTGTTTTCACATGGCAGATCGCGACCAAACCATTGCCGCAGCAGGAGACATTGTTCCGCTTCGGGAACCCGAGTCGGCCGCCGCGGGCACCGGGCCGGGCCACGGGCTGCGCCGGCGAGCGGACCGGTTCATCAACCGCGAACTCTCCTGGCTGCATTTCAATCGCCGGGTGCTGGAGGAGGCGGCCAACCCGCATCATCCGCTGCTCGAGCGCGTGCGTTTCCTGTCGATCTCGGCGAGCAATCTCGACGAATTCTTCATGGTGCGCGTCGCCGGCCTCATCGGCCAGGTCCGACAGGGCATCATGACTCAGAGCCCCGACGGGCTTACGCCGTCGGAGCAGCTCGCCCGCATTCGCGAGGCGGTCGCAAGCCTTGCCCATGATCAGCAACAACGCTGGATCGAGCTCAGACCCGAGCTCGCGGCGGCCGGCATCACGCTCGTCGACGGCGCCGATTTGAGGAAGAACGAGCGCGCCTGGCTCGAGGAACATTTCCTCGCCCAGATCTTCCCGCTGCTGACGCCGCTTGCGATCGATCCCGCGCATCCGTTCCCGTTCATTCCCAATCTCGGCTTCTCCATCGCGCTGCAGCTTGCGCGCGTGAAGGACGGAAAGGCGATGAACGCGCTTATCCGGATGCCGCTGAAGATCGAACGTTTCGTGAGACTGCCGAGCGACGACGACGGAATCCGGCTGATCGCGCTCGAGGAGGCCACGCAACAGTTCATCGGCCGGCTGTTTCCCGGCTACGCCGTGAAAGGGCAGGGCGCCTTCCGGCTGATCCGCGATTCCGAAGTGGAAATCGAGGAAGAGGCCGAGGACCTGGTGCGGCTGTTCGAGACCGCGCTGAAGCAGCGCCGGCGTGGTTCGGTGATCCGGCTCGAGCTCGAGGCCAGGATGCCGGCGGAGCTGCGCGCATTCGTTCAGCGCGCGCTCGCGGTCGCGGACGACAGGGTGTTTCTTGTCGACGGGGTGCTGGCTCTCAACGAGCTCGCACAGCTGACGCGCTTTGACCGGCCCGATCTCGAATTCGTGCCTTACAATCCGCGTTATCCCGAGCGCATTCGCGATCACGGTGGCGATTGCTTCGCCGCCATCCGCCAGAAGGATCTCATCGTTCACCATCCCTACGAATCGTTCGACGTCGTGGTGCAATTTCTCCAGCAGGCCGCGCGCGACCCCGACGTCGTGGCGATCAAGCAGACGCTTTATCGCACCTCCGCCGAATCGCCCATCGTCAAGACGCTGGTGGAGGCTGCCGAATCCGGCAAGTCGGTGACGGCGCTGGTCGAGCTCAAGGCGCGTTTCGACGAGGAGGCCAATATCCGATGGGCGCGCGATCTCGAGCGCGCCGGCGTCCAGGTGGTTTACGGATTCATCGAGCTCAAGACGCACGCCAAGCTTTCCCTCGTCGTGCGGCGCGAAGCCGGCGCGCTGGCTACCTATGTTCACGTCGGTACCGGCAACTATCACCCCGTTACCGCGCGCGTTTATACCGATCTGTCCTTCTTTACCGCGGACCCGGTGATGGGACGCGACGTTTCGCGGGTCTTCAACTACATCACGGGATATGCCGAGCCGGCGGAGCTCGAGCGGATGGCGATCTCGCCGATCTCCCTGCGCCGTCGGATCATCGACCATATCCGCCAGGAGATCGCCAACGCGCGATCGGGAAAGCCGGCGGCGATCTGGATGAAGATGAACGCCCTGGTCGATCCCGACATCATCGATGCCCTCTACGACGCGTCCTGCGCCGGCGTGCGGATCGATCTGGTCGTGCGCGGCATCTGTTGCCTGCGCGCGGGCCTGCCCGGCCTGTCCGAGAACATTCGTGTCAAGTCGATCGTCGGCCGTTTTCTGGAGCACGGCCGCATTTATTGCTTCGGCGCGGGCCACGCGCTGCCGCATGCCAAGGCCGCCGTCTATATTTCGTCGGCCGACATGATGCCGCGCAATCTGGACCGGCGCGTCGAGGTGCTCTGCCCCATCCTCAACCCGACCGTGCACGAGCAGGTGCTGGGACAGATCATGGTGGCCAACCTGATGGACAACGAACAGAGCTGGACGCTCTTGCCGGACGGCAGCTCGGCGCGCATAAAGGCGGCGGCGGGCGAGGAACCCTTCAATGCCCACAAATATTTCATGACCAATCCGAGCCTGTCCGGCCGTGGCAAATCGCTCAAGGACTCCTCGCCGCGCAGCCTCCTTCGGCGGCTCGCCGAAAGCGCGTAGCCTCGCGCGCGGTGCGAGCCGTGCCGCCAAGGGCCGACTCGACCACGGCCCGCCGGTCGCGGTCATCGACATCGGGTCGAATTCCGTGCGCCTCGTGGTCTATGAAGGGCTCAGCCGCGCGCCGGCGCCGATCTTCAACGAGAAGGTGCTGGCCGGCCTCGGTCGGCAGGTGCAGAGCACCGGTTTGCTCGCCGAGGAGGCGATCGCTAAGGCGCTCGCCGCGCTCCGACGATTCCGCAGGCTGTGCGAGACCCTCGAGGTCGGCGAGATCCGGGCGATCGCCACCGCGGCCTGCCGCGACGCCCGGAACGGGCGTGCATTCATCGCCGAGGCGGAGCGCGTCTGCGGCACCCCCATCGCGGTCCTTTCCGGCGCGCGCGAAGCGCGGCTGACGGCACTCGGGGTCATCTCCGGCATCCACAAGCCCGACGGGATCGTCGGCGATCTCGGCGGCGGCTCGCTCGAACTGGTCGACGTGCGGGGCAGTCGCGTGCGTCACGGCTTGACGCTTCCGCTCGGCGGTCTCGCGCTTCAGGATATTGCCGGCCAGTCGCTCAAGAGGGCCGAGCGCATCGTCGAGGAACGGCTCGCCGGCCTCGACCTCCTGGCGCAGGGCGCGGATCGCACCTTCTATGCGGTCGGCGGCACGTGGCGGGCGCTCGCGCGGTTGCACATGTGGCAGACCGGCTATCCCTTCCACGTCATGCACCACTATACCATCCCCGCCCGCGAGGCGCTGGAATTCTCCCGCCTGGTGCACCGGGTCGACACCGACACGCTGTCGAAAATCGAGGTTGTCAGCGCCGCGCGCCGCCCGCTGCTCGCCTATGCCGCGCTGGTGATGGAAAATCTTGTGCGCGCGATGCGACCGAAGGACGTGGTGATCTCGGTGCTCGGCGTGCGCGAAGGTCTGCTCTACTCGCTGCTCGATGCGCGCGAACGCGCGCGCGATCCGCTGATCCGCGCGGCTTCGGATCTCAATTTGCTGCGTTCGCGCTCGCCGCGCCACGGCGAAGAGCTGATCGCCTGGACCGATCGTTTCATGAGCTCTTCCGGTATCGAGGAACTCGCCGACGAACGTCGGCTGCGTCACGCGGCCTGTCTGCTCGCGGACATCGGCTGGCGGGCGCATCCCGACTATCGCGGCGAGCAGTCCATGAACATCATCGCCAATGGCGCGTTCGTGTCCATCGACCATCCGGGGCGCGCCTATCTCGCGCTGTCGGTCTATTTCCGCCACGCGGGGTTGAGGGAGGAAGACCTCTCCCCGCGGCTGCGCGAGCTTGCCTCCCCGCGCATGCTCGATCGCGCGCGGGTGCTCGGCGCGGCGCTGCGGGTGGCCTATGTGCTGACCGCCGGGCAGGGCGGCGTGCTGCCGCGCACGCCGCTCGCAGTGAAACGCGGCAGGCTGGTGCTGACGCTGCGCGGCAAGTTCCGCGATCTGGCCGGCGAACGGCTGGCGCATCGCGTTCGGGCCCTGGGCCGGCTCATCGGACGCGAGGCCGTCATCGACGCGTGAACGCGCGGTTCCGGCCGCCGTGTCGCGCGCCGCCGCTGGACGCTGCCCGGAGTGCCGGCTGGCAGCCCGCCGTGCGGCCGCCGCGGGCCAAGGACGCGGTCAGGATGACGGCTGCGTCACCACGCGACCGTTCTTCACGGCAAGCGCGAGCTTGCCGTGCTTGAGCGCGAGCGCCGTCTCCCCGAACAGTTCGCGCCGCCACCCCTTGAGCGCCGGCACGTCCGCCTCGTCGTCGGCCGCGATCTGTTCCAGTTCGTCGACCGTTGCGATGACCTTCGCCGCGACGCCGTGCCGCTCCGCGGTCATGCGCAGCAGCACCTTGAGCAGCTCGACGACCGCGGCGTCGTTCGCGGACGGACGGAACGGCGCGAGCGCCGGCAATGTCTTCGGGTCGCGGGCAAGTCCGCGCTTGACCGCCTCGACGATCTCGGCGCCCCAATGGGAGCGTTCGAAGCCCTTGGGCAGCGAGCGCAGACGGCCGAGACTTTCGATCGTCGTCGGGTGCTGTACGGAAATGTCGGCGATCGCGTCATCCTTGAGTATCCGCGCGCGCGGCACGTCGCGCGCCTGCGCCTCGCGTTCGCGCCAGGCGGCAACCTCCATGAGCACGGCGAGATCCCTGGGCTTGCGCACGCGGCCCCTGAGTCGCTTCCAGGCCTGCTCGGGATCGGCGCGGTAGGTGTCGGGGGAGGTGAGGATCTTCATCTCCGCCTCGACCCATGCCGCGCGCCCGCGCGCCTCAAGGTCGTGGGAGAGCTTGAGATAGACGTCGCGCAGATGCGTCACGTCGGAGAGCGCATAGGCGATCTGCGCGTCGGTGAGGGGGCGGCGCGACCAGTCGGTGAAGCGATGCGACTTGTCGAGCGCGTGACCGGTGACCTTCTGCACCAGCGCGTCATAGGAGATCGAATCGCCATAGCCGAGGACCATGGCCGCGATCTGGGTGTCGAAGACGGGATGCGGAATTCGTCCCGTCATGTGCCAGACGATCTCGATATCCTGGCGGGCGGCGTGAAACACCTTGCACACCTTCGCGTCGTCGAGCAGGGCGAAGAACGGTGCGAGGTCGATGTCGTCGGCGAGCGCATCGATGACCACGGCCTCATCGGAGCTTGCCATCTGCGCGACGCAGAGCAGCGGATAATAGGTCGACTCGCGCAAGAATTCCGTGTCGATGGTGACGTAGGGATGGCGCGCCATCCGTGCGCAGGCGGCGGCCAGGGCCTGGGTCGTGGTGATCAGGGAGTGTCTTGGCCGTTCGTGCGCTACCATGGGCCACTTCGGCAGGCTTCAGAAACCGCGCACGCGCGGCATCAGGATGAACTCCCATGGGCTCGGAAAGGCTCCGACCGGGACTTCGATCAGCGTGGGCTCGCGCCGGGCGATGGCCTCGCGCAAGGCAAGGCGCAGTTCGCCGGCGTCGCGCGCGCGCCGCCCCGCGGCACCAAAGCTTTCGGCATATCGGACGAAATCGGGATTGACGAGGTCGCAGCCGATCAGCCGGTTGCCGAACTGCTCCTCCTGGATGCGGCGGACATTGCCGAAGGCGCCGTCCGCAAAGACGATCGCGATCAACGGAATATTGTGGCGCATGGCGGAGGCAAGCTCGTTGGCGGTATAGAGAAATCCGCCGTCGCCGTTGATGGAGACGACGGGCACCTCGGGTCTGGCGTGTTGGGCGCCGAGCGCGGTGGCGTAGCCCCAGCCGAGATTGTCCTGATAGCCGGGCGAAAGGAAGGTGCGCGGTTTGTAGACAGGGAAGGCGAGGCGCGCGACGAAGCCGATCTGCGTCACCTCGTCGACGAAAATGCCGTCCTCGGGCAGCTCGGCGCGGATCGCCTCGAGAAAGGCAAGCTGCGGTGCGAGTTTTTGCATACGTCTGCGCATGCGCGCCTGGCGCTCGCGCATTTCCTCCTGGCGCGGCGCGCGGCGCTTGTTGGTGCGTGCAAGCGCGTCGATGAGATGCCGCAGGATCGGCTTGGCATCGCCGATCAGCGCCACGTCGGGTTTCACGATGCGGCCGGGTTCCGACGGATCGGCGTCGACGCGCACGATCGACAGCTCGCGGTCGACGCCCCAATGGGTGAGCGTGTAGAGCAGATGCGTGCCGATGCCGAGCACCGCGTCGGCCTCGCCCCACAATTCGCGGCCGAGCGGCAGGTTGACGCTGAAACAGTCGCGATCGTCCAGGACGCCGCGGCCGCGCCGGTACGACATCACCGGCGCCTGCAGCATGCTGGAGAGCAGTTTCACCTCCAGCGCCGCGTCTTGCGCGCCGCCGCCCACGCAGATCAGCACGCGCTCGGCCTTGCCCAGCAGCCGGGCGGCCCTGCGCACGGCGTCCTCGTCCACTGTGGGCGCGCGTCGCGCGGGAAGCGGCGTGATGGCGGGCACCGCGCCGCGCCTGCCCCAGACGTCCATGGCGCATTCGAGCGCGGCCGGCCCCGGACGCCGCGTGAACATCGCGCGGATCGCTTTTGCGACTTTCCACGGCGCCTCGTCGGGGCCGTTGATGATGTCGGCATGGTCGACCAGCCGGGCAATGATGCCTTTCTGGTCGCGGATCTCGTGCAGGTGACCGAGCCCGCGGCCGATGTCGGCGGCCGGGATCTGGCCGACGAGGGCGAGCACCGGCGCGTTCATACCGTAGGCCGTCAGCAGGGCCGCCGACGAATTGAGCAGGCCGGGTCCCGGCACCACCGCATAGGCCTGCGGCCGGCCGGTCGCAAGCGCGGCGCCGAGGGCCATATAGGCCGCCCCTTGTTCATGGCGCGTGTGGATCAGTCTGAGACGATCCTGGGCACGCTGGAAGGCGTCGAACAGGTGGTCGTTGTGGACGCCGGGCAGGGCGTAGACCGTGTCGACTCCGTGCGCCAGGAGCGCGGCGACGGTGGCTTCGCCGGTCGACATCTCGGCCGTCTGCGGCCGGGCGTGACGTCTCCTGGAGCGGCGCGGGGCGGGCATGGGCTTCCGGATACGCGACTGCGCGCCGGGGTGCAAATGGTCCGGACGCGCAAGCCCGCATTTCCCTTCGGTCTTCGCCCCGCTTGCCTTGACAAAGCGAATCCCGCGTGCGCTCTTGCGCTCGCCTTTCAGCCCTTTCGTCGCTCCCGGAACCGCCCATGCATCGCTATCGCACACACACTTGCGGCGCGCTGCGCCGCGACGACGCGGGCAAGACGGTCCGGCTGTCGGGATGGTGCCACCGAATCCGCGACCACGGCGGCGTGCTCTTCATCGACCTGCGCGACCACTACGGGATCACGCAGATCGTCGCCGACCCGGACAGTCCCGCCTTCAAGCTTGCCGAGACGCTGCGCGCGGAGTGGGTGATCCGCGTGGACGGCAAGGTGCGCCTGCGCCCGGCGGGCACCGAAAACCCCGAACTGCCGACGGGCGAGGTCGAGCTCTATGTCAGCGAGATCGAGGTGCTCGGGCCGGCTGCGGAGCTGCCCATGCCGGTCGCGGTGGAGCAGGACTATCCCGAAGAGGTCAGGCTCAAATATCGCTTCCTCGATCTGAGGCGCGAGAAACCGCACAACAACATCATGCTGCGCGGGCGGGTGATCGACTCCATCCGTCGCCGCATGCGGGAGGCGGGATTCTTCGAATTCCAGACGCCGATCCTGACTGCCTCCTCCCCCGAAGGGGCGCGCGACTATCTCGTTCCCTCGCGCTTGCATCCGGGCAAGTTCTACGCGCTGCCGCAGGCCCCGCAGCAGTTCAAGCAGCTCATCATGGTGGCCGGCTTCGACCGCTATTTCCAGATCGCACCCTGTTTCAGGGACGAGGACGCGCGTGCCGACCGTTCTCCCGGCGAATTCTATCAGCTCGATCTGGAGATGAGCTTCGTCACGCAGGAGGACGTGTTTGCCGCTGTCGAGCCGGTGATCCGCGGCGTGTTCGAGGAGTTCGGCAACGGCAAACCGGTGACGCCGCGGTTTCCGCTGATCCCCTATTCCGAGGCGCTGTCGAAATACGGCACCGACAAGCCCGACCTGCGCAATCCCATCGTGATGCAGGATGTAAGCGAGGCCTTTCGCGGCTCCGGCTTCAAGATTTTTGCCGGCATCCTGGCGAGCGACCCGACGGCGGCGGTGTGGGCGATACCGGCGAAGGGCGGCGGCAACCGCGCGTTCTGCGATCGCATGAATGCCTGGGCGCAGGGAGAGGGTCAGCCCGGCCTGGGCTATATCTTCTGGCGCGAGGGCGAGGAAGGCGGTGCCGGCCCCATCGCGAAAAACCTCGGACCGGAGCGGAGCCGGCGGATCGCCGACCAGCTCCGGCTCGGAATCGGCGATGCCTGCTTCTTCGTCGCGGGCAAGCGGAAGGATTTGGTCAAGTTCGCCGGGCCCGCGCGCACCAAGGTCGCCGAGGAGCTCGGCCTCATCGCGAAGGACCGTTTCGAGTTCTGCTGGATCGTGGATTTCCCGATGTACGAGTGGAACGAGGAGGAGAAGAAGGTCGATTTCTCCCACAACCCGTTCTCGATGCCGAATGTCGCGGCGGAGGAGTTCCTGGCGCTCGATCCGAATGACAAGGAAAAAATCCTGTCGATCAAGGCGGTTCAGTACGACCTCGTCTGCAACGGCGTCGAGCTTTCCTCGGGCGCGATCCGCAACCATCGGCCCGAGATCATGAAGAAGGCCTTTGCCATCGCCGGATATGGCGAGGACGTGCTGGAGCGCAAATTCGGCGGCATGCTGCGCGCGCTCTCGCTCGGCGCACCGCCGCACGGCGGCCTCGCGCCCGGGATCGACCGCATCGTGATGCTGCTCGCGGGCGAGGACAATCTGCGGGAGGTCGTGCTGTTCCCGATGAACCAGCGCGCCGAGGATCTGATGATGGGCGCGCCCTCGGAAGTCACGCCGAAGCAGCTCAAGGAGCTGCACATCCGGCTCGATCTGCCGCGGAAATGACGCCCCGCCGCGCGGCGGCGCCGGGGCGAGGCGGATGGCCGACCCCGCTCGCCGCGAATCCGCCGCGCGATGGGCTCATGTCTCGGGCAGCGGGATGAACTCGATCTCGTCGCCGGGCACCTTCCCGAAGCGGCCCGCTTTCCAGTCGGCCTTGGCCTGTTCGATGCGCTCCTTGCGCGAGGAGACGAAGTTCCACCAGATGTGCCGCGGTCCGTCCATCGGCGCGCCGCCCAGCACGATGAAGTGGGCGTCCTCGAGCGCGGTGATCGCCATTGCATCGCCGGGCCTGAAGACGAGCAGGCGGCCGGGCGCAAAACGGTCGCCCGCGATGGCAACGGTGCCGTCGATCAGGTAGAGCGCCCGCTCCTCATAATCGGGATCGAGCGGCATCCTCGCGCCGGCGGCAAGACGCACGTCGCCGAACACGGTCTCGTGCAGCGTCGGCATGGGCGACCGCGCTCCCAGAAACGCGCCCGCCACCACGCGTGCGGCCATGCCGCGCCCGCTGACGAGCGGAAATTCGGTCGCGGCGTGATGACGAAATCCCGCCTCCATCTCCTCCCTGGCGGCCGGCAGGGCGACCCACATCTGCAGCCCGTGGATCGGCCCGCCGGCGGCGCGGCGATCGGCGCCCGTCCGCTCGGAATGCACGATCCCGCGGCCTGCGGTCATCCAGTTGACCTCGCCCGGCCTGATGACGACGGCCGTGCCGAGACTGTCGCGATGCACGAGCTCGCCCGCGAACAGGTAGGTCACGGTGGCAAGGCCGATGTGCGGATGCGGCCGCACGTCGATGCCCTGCCCGGAGCGAAATTCGGCGGGTCCGAAATGGTCGAAGAAGATGAAAGGCCCGACCATGCGCGAACGCGCCGAGGGCAGCGCGCGCCGCACCGAAAAGCCGTCGCCGAGATCGACCGCGCGGGGCACGACCACGTGCGCGACGGCGTCGCAGCTTTGGGCGTCGCCCGGCACCGGGTCCTTGGCGGGAAAAAAGCTCATCGCGGCCTCCTCCTTGCATGCGAACCATTGCATGCGAACCGAGCCGGCGCGGCCCGACCCTCGTCCGCATGCGTTGCGGATCACGGCCGATCGTGGCCGCCCTGGGGCGGACCTCGGGATTTCGACCCGTCGTGGCAAGCCCGAGCGGAGTAAGGGCGCGGCAACCCTGGATCGACCATGGCGCTGTGGATTGCTTCGGCCTCGCCGCGGCGTGTCTTGCAACGACGGCGTCGATCAGTCCGACCGGCGTTACTTTAGCGCGCCGCGCGCGCGACCTCCATCGTGCAGCCATCGTGCAGCCCGCGACGGCGAGGGCGGGCGAGGCCGCGAATCTGCAATTTCTTCTTGATCGATCCGTGCGTTGCGCTTATGTGACGCCTATTGCGCGACGCGACGGCTGCGTGCGCGATGAGGCAAATGTTCAGGTTACTCCGCGAACCGGCGCGCCGGTCTCTCGGGTTCGATCTCTGGTTGGGGAGAGCGGCATGGCTCGAAGTGCCCTCTTGCGATCGGGGAAGGGCTTGGGGACTCCAGGTACCACCCGAAAAAAACGACAGGCGGATGCGGCAAGGGCGAGCGCGCCGTCGCTCGACGATCATTTCGTCGAGCGCAACGGCGTTCGTTGTGCGGGCGCGCATCTCGTCGTCGATCTCTATCAGGCCGAACGGCTCGACGATCTCGACCATATCGAGACCACGCTGCGGGCCTGCGTCGACGCCGCGGGTGCGACATTGTTGCACATCCATCTGCACCGGTTCGAGCCGAGCGGAGGCGTTTCCGGCGTCGCGGTCCTGGCCGAAAGTCATATCTCGATTCACTCCTGGCCCGAGCACGGCTACGCCGCGCTCGACATCTTCATGTGCGGCAATACCAATCCCGACGTCTGCGTGCCCCTGCTGCGCGAGGCCTTCGCGGCGCGCAAGATCTCGGTAAGCGAGCACCTCAGGGGCTGCGGCCTCGGCTAGCACGCGTTTCGGTGGCGGCCATCCGTCACCGCGGGCACGGCGAGGTCATCCGGAATCGACTATGCTCGTTCGGGATTGCTTCGTCGCCGCTGCGGGGCTCCTCGCGAGGACGGGGACGATCCGATCGGACCCGCCTCGCGCGCACGGTCGCTAAACGCGGCGGGCACCGGTTTGCGGAGCGGGCCGTGCGCCGCGATGATGCGGGCAAACAGGGCGATTCGTTCTGTTCCTTCGGAAAGAATCGCGCGCCGGCAGGCCGGTGGGGAGCTCGGCCGCCGGCCGAGAAGGGGACTGGGTCGGTGGCCGAGAAGCGGTGGATCGCGGAAACCCTGCACGAGTCGATCGGTCTGCGCACGACCTACGCGGCCGAGCGCGTGCTCTACGAGCAGCGGACGGCGCGGCAGCATCTCGTTCTGTTCGAGCACGGGTTCTTCGGCAAGATGCTGATGCTCGACGGTGCCACGCAGATCACGAGCCGCGACGAATTCGTCTACCAGGAGATGATGAGCCACGTGCCCCTGTTTGCGCACGGGCGGGCCGAAGACGTGCTGATCGTCGGCGGCGGCGATTGCGCGATCGCGAAAGAGGTGCTCAAGCACGGGTCGGTCAAGCGGCTCACGCAGGTCGAGATCGACCCGGCGGTCGTCGAATTTGCCAAGCAGCATTTCCCGGAATTCGCCGGGCCCGTCTTTGCCGACGCACGCTTCGAGAGCGTGATCGGCGACGGCGCGGAATACGTGGCGCGGAGCCGCCGGCGCTTCGACGTCATCATCGTCGATTCCACCGATCCGCAGGGGCCTGGCGCGGTGTTGTTCACGCGGGAGTTCTACGCGGCCTGCAAGCGCTGCCTCGCCGAGGGGGGCGTGCTGGTCACGCAGAACGGCGTACCCTTCCTCCAGGCCGACGAACTGGTCGCGAGCATCGGCCATTTCCGCGCCCTGTTCGCCGACGCGACCTGCTATACCGCGGCCGTGCCGACCTATGTCGGCGGCTTGATGGCGATGGGATTTGCCAGCGACGACCGGCGCTTGCGCCGGACCCCCGTGCGCACCATCGCGGCGCGGTACCGCCGGGCCGGCGCCTTCCCCACACGCTACTGGACGCCCGAACTGCATGCCGCCGCCTTTGCCCTGCCGCGTTTCATCGCCGATCTGGTGGACGGGCAGCAGGTCGGCTCGCCCTGACGCGCCTCGTTTGCCAGCGGATCGTCGTCATCGCCGGCCGTGGCGTCATGCGGGGGTCTGCCCGCGGATCCGCCGCGACATGGGCCGATCGCGCGACCGGACGGGAGGCATGATGAAATGAAAAGGGCGGCCTTGCGGCCGCCCAGTTGCAACGCCACGCGGGAGGAACCTCGGACCGGGTCGGCGCAGGACGGGCTGCCGGCCCGCGTGACTGAACCCGTATGTCGCAGTGCGTCATGGACGCGCTGATTCGTCAACCGGAATTTCCCGGTTCGATTTGCCTATTTCCTCGTCGACGAAGGGGCGGGGGCCGAGCCGCGCGACAGGCCGACCATGGTTTTCCCTCGGCAAAAATCCTTCGCCGAAAAGCGATGCCCATGCCGCTTGGCGACGGCCTGCGAGGGGCGAAGGGTCGCGAAGCGCCGCATTCCCGGCCCCCACTTTATGCGGATTTTATGCGGAACCTGTCCGGGACACTGTTATCGTTCCTGGGCGGGTTCCGATCGGATGGGATGGGCATCGTCATTGCATCGTCATTGCATGGAGCCCTGCCGAGGCCCTGACCCGTCCGCGGAGAGGCTGGTCGATATCCGGGTCGCTTGACCGTGCCCGCAATGAAGGATCGACGTCGCGGACATCCGCCTTGCTGATGCGGTCCGTGGCGTTGCGACGCCTCGACCGGTTTGGCGCGCGGACCGATCGCGGGCCCGCGCAAGGAGCTTCCGGAAGGATCGACCCATGCACGGCCGCTATTCATCGGTGAGCGTTGCCGCGCCGGCGTTCCGCGCGTTGACACGCCTTGCGGTGACCGCGGCGATCATCATGGCCGCCGCCACGGCGAGGTCGCAGCCGACGGACATCCGCTGGGGCACGGCCCCTGTCGGCTCGACGGGCCACAAAGCCCTCGTCGTTCTCGCCGATCTACTCCACAGGGAAATGCCCGAGCTGCGCGTCAGCGTACTGCCCTATCCGGGCGCGACGGTGAAGAATTTCGCGCTGGGGGAGATCGACGGCTATTACACCTCCGACGTGGCGCTGAAAGAACTGGAATCGGATCGAGGACGATTCAAGGGGTTCAAGCCGCATGTCCGGGTCCAGCCGGTTCAATCGCTGTGGTGCTTTACGGTCGACGTCGGCTTGGCGATCAAGGCCGGCAATCGCGGCGCGATCGCCAAATGGGCGGATCTCGAGGGCAAGCCGGTCTATACCGGACCGCTCGCGTTCGACGTGCGCAGTTATCTGGAAGATGCGCTCGCCGCCGTCGGCGTGCGCCACATCTACAAGCAGGTCGATCTGACCACCGCGGGATCGCAGCTGAGCGTCGGTTCGATCGACGCGATGCTGATCTATGCCGCGGGCGGCCAGACGCCGCCGCCGTGGCTTTCGCAAGCCTCGCTCGCGGTCGACTGGGCGGCGCTCAACCCGAGCGCGGATGAAATCGAAAGGCTCGCGGCGCAGGGTTTCGGCGTCGTCGAGGTCGACCCGGCCAACTTCCATCGCGATCTGCACGTCCGCAAGGCGATCCTGCTTCCGTCCTATTTCGGCTTCAGTCTCGGCATGAAAACGTCCGCCGACGAGATGTACAAGCTGCTCACCATTGTCGAGACGCACGCCGATGAGCTGGCCAGGGTTGATCCGAGTTTCCGGGAAATCGGCCACGGTCAAATGCCCGCGTTCGAAAAACGGGCGCTTCAGGCAACCTGGAGGCTCGCCGCGATCCATCCGGGTCTCGCCCGCTACATGAAGGAAAGGGGCGTGTGGGAAAGCCGCTGGGACGCCATGATCGCGCGGACGCCCTGACGCGCCGACGGCTCGGATGCCGCCGCGATCGGTCGCTTGGGCCATGCCCCGAGGGAGCGCGCGTGTTCGAGACGGATCGTGGATCACGAGGGGCCGCACCGGCGCGGCGGTCCACCGTGAAAGGATCGCCGCCTCAGCGCAGGCCGGCGATGCGAAACGCTTCGACCATTTTCTGGAAGTCCTCCCGCCGGCTCCACATCGTCGACGATTCTCTCAGGAATCTCTGCACGTCGGGACTGAGGCGCGTGACGTTCTGCAGTGCCCACCGCGCCGTTTCGACGTCGCCGGCAAAGGCCGAATTGTTGACGACCTGGCGATAAGCCGGAACCTGCCGCGGGTTCTGGAGGATCGCCTTGCGCGCGAACACGACGCCCTCGTCATGACGGCCGAGGCTGAAACAGGCCGTGGCACGGACATTGTCGTGCACGCCGGGATTGCCGTGCGCGAGCAGGTCGCGGGGGGCGGAGCGCTCGGCATCCGCGGCATGCGCGAAAGCGTCGGCCGCGCGGCCGGCGTAGATGGAGGCCAGCGCCAAGAGATAATGACCGACCGCAAGATCGGGATCGAGCCGCAGCCCGCATCCGAGATGCGTGAGCGCCTCCTCCACCTGGTTGCAGGTGTAGAGCCTGGCATAGCCCAGGGCGAGGTGGGCCCAGGGTTCCTCGGCATCGAGCGCCACGGCGCGCTGGGCGGCGTGAAGCGCGAACGCGCGGACCGGCTCGCGCGAGCGAAAGCCCATATGCACGCTCAAGCTCGCCACAAACGAGAGCAGGCTGTGCGCCGGGGCGGAGTTCGGATCAATCGCGATGGCCCGTCGCAGGAGCGCATGAGCCGCGCCGAGATTCTGCTTGCGGCGGGAATTGATGAGGGCCAAGGCGCGGATCACCGATTCCCATGCGGTGAAACTTTCCGGCGTTTTCAATTGCGTGCGCCTGTTCTCGGCCGCAAAGATCCGATGGCCGACGGACGACGCGATCCGGTCGGCCACCTGCCGCACGCGCGAAGCATCCTCGACGTCGCCTTCGAATCGCTCCGACAAGAGCACGTGATCGCCCCTCGCATTGACGAGTTGCGTGATGAGACGCAGGCGCCCGTCGGCGCGGCGCATGCGAGCGCGGAGAACATAACGGACGCCGAGCTTGCGCTCGATCTGCTGCGGCTCGCGCAGCATGCCGTGCGCGTCGGACCAGGACCGTCCCGCGAAGACCGATAGCCAGCCGAGATCGGAGAGCGCGGCGATGACCTCGTATCCGAGCCATTCCGCGAATGCCTCGCGGTCCTTGCCGCCGTCGCCGTCGACGAAGGGAAGCACGAGGACGCCAGGCGAATTTCTTATGACCGATGCAAGACGTCGTCTGGGCAGCGAGAGCGGCGTTGCGTATGGCGTCGCACCATGCGTCGTTTCATGGACGGTCCCGACGAAGCGAAAGCCGTTGCGGCGCAGCGTCCGGATCAGCCGTTGCTGCGTGCCGTCGTCGCCGATGGCACGACGGGCGGCATTGATGCGATTGCCGAGCACGGAATCGGAAACGATACGTCCGCGCCAGACGCTTTGGAAAATCTCGTCGCGGCTGACCACCCGGTCGCGGTTGACGATCAGGAAATGCAGCAGGTCGAACACCTGCGGCTCGAGGGCGCAAACCGTTTCCCCCCGACGCAATTCGCGCCGGTCGACGTCGAGAGTGCAGTCCTCGAATCGATAAATGACACGCCCCCTGCCGAGGGGCCTTTGCGTCGGACCGATCGGCGGATGGCTCGATCATAGGGAAGACGCGGGGCTAAACCAAGCCCGATTGAAAAATGAATCCGCGACGTCTGAAGGAAAAATGAAGGTTTCCTGAAAGATTCGGCCGTTCCGCGCCGGCAGACTGCACGCTCGACGCCATCGGGGCTGCTCCGGCCGGTATTCGGGATCGTCGATACCGGCGGCCGCGGAGGGGCCGAAGTGAAGCGGCAAGGCCGACGCGACGCGCGACAGTCCGAAGCTCGTTCGCGGCTCGATGCGCAAACCGCGCGTCGGGGCCTTCCGCCCAGGTAGGCGGAAGGCTTCGCGGGTCGCCGCGGGCGTCGGCAAGGAAAACCGGTTGAACACGCAACAGGCAGGGACGTCATGAGGCGATCGCGCCAGCAGGTCAACCGCCTGACCGAGGGCGAGATCGTCGTCGCCTGCGTGTGGCTCCTCTTCTTTCTCATCCTCGTCATCGCGGGGCTCGCGGAACATCACCTGCCCGCGGCAGCCACGCTGATGGCGCGCTACTGACGCTCGCCGCCATGGAGATGCATCAAATCCGATATTTCCTGGCCTTGTGCGAAGCGGGCAGTTTCACGCGCGCGGCCCGGTGCTGCGGCGTCACGCAGCCTTCGCTCACGAAGGCGATCCGCCAACTGGAGCGCGAGATCGACGGCCCGCTTTTCGTGCGCTCGCGCACCGGCGCGACGCTCACGCCGCTCGGTGCGGCGCTGCGCGAGCATTTCCTGCGGATCGAACAAAGCGCGGCCGCGATCCGAATGCGCGCCGCCGCCGTGCCGGAGTCGCAAGTCATCGTGCAAATGCCGGAACGAAAGGAGCTCGCCATGTCGACGCGACTCTGGCTTTTCGCCGCGGCCCTGGGACTGCTCGTCGGAGGCGGAGTGCTCGTGGGGACCTCCATGCACGCCGGCCCCTCCGTGTCGGAGCCGAGGCCGAGCGCGGGTGTCGATCCCGACGCGCTGCACAGGGCGATCGACACCGCCGCTCTGCCCGACGGGACGATCGACACCTTGTTCTGAAAGCGGCCGTCCGCGCGTTGCGCCTTGCACGGCGGATGTCGCCGTCGTACGCACCGTCGCTCGCCGCGACGTCGGATCATGTCGGACCCCGGCCGGAGCGGTCGGGTCGGCTCACAGGATCGCAAGCGGATCGGGGGAAGGAGTCGGCCTAACGCAGACGGACGCCGCGGAACGAATGTTCTGGTCGAGGGCGCGTGCGCTTAAGCCGACTCCTTGTCTCACGCGGCGGCGAAATAGACGGTGGTCTCGAAGGCGTAATTGCAGCGTTCGCAACGCCACAAGTGGCGCACGCGCCCGCCGTCGAGATATTCCGACCATTCGGGAATGTAGAGTCGCTCGCCGCATTGGGCGCATTCGAGCACCGGTCGCGAGCGCGCGAAACGCTCGGCGTCGCTGGCGTCACGCAGTTCCATGGGGCCTCCCTGTCTGTCTTTATGTCGGTCCGACGATCGATCGGTTGCGGCCCCCGACCCCGAGGATTTTCATGCTAGTCGCGCATTGCGCCCAGTGAAGCAGCAAGGCTGACATATCGACCGGCACCTTCGCGCCGCGCGGCGAACCCCGCGCGGGGAGGCGCATCGGCTCGCCTCGGAAAGAGGGACCTCTCGTCGCAGTCGCGCTTGCCCTGCCGCCGTGCGCGTTGAATCATGGAATATCGCAGCCTCGAGGAACGCGATGAGCCAAGATCAGACCCTCGTCACGCCGCGCACCCGGCTCAAGCCCAAGACCGAGCGGCCGAAGCTCTGGAAGGTCGTTCTGCTCAACGACGACTACACGCCGCGCGAGTTCGTCGTGCAGGTGCTCAAGGCGGTCTTCCGCATGAATGAGAGCCATGCCTATCGCGTGATGATGACCGCGCACCAAAAAGGGGCGTGCGTGATCGCGGTCTTCACCAAGGATGTGGCCGAAACCAAGGCCAAGGAGGGAACCGAGCTCGGCAAGCAGCACGGCTATCCGCTGTACTTCACGACCGAGCCCGAAGAATGAGCGGGATCCCCGCATTTGCGGCCGTTGGACGGTTCGCGCCGTTGGGCCGGCATGCTCGATGCTGGATGGTTTCGCCCTTGGCCTCCCGCTCGCGCTCGCAATGACGGGGAATGAGTGACCGTCATTGCGAGGCGGCGAAGCCGCCGAGGCAATCCAGGCGGGCCGGCCCCGGATTCACGGGCGTGAGGCGTCCCGGGTTGCCGCGCGCGCCGGGTGGCTTCGTCCTCGTTTCGCCGCGCGCCATGGCGGGTCAAGATTACCGGAATCCGTTCGAGTGTCGGCAAGGGCGCAATGGTCTTTTTACCGGACCGGGCGGACAATCATCGGCGCGCGCTCTTGCAGGGGGAAAGCCCATGCGAGACTGGTTTCTGCCGCTGCTGCCGGTCCTCGTGGTCGGCTATTTCCTGGTATTTCCGGATCAGTTTTACGCGCTGATCGACTGGGCGATCCACGTCATCCGGTGATCGCCGCCTTTGCGCGGGACCGGCGCGTACCGCGCCTGCCGGGGATTCTCCGCGGCCGCACTCTTGTCGCGGCGCGCCGTCTCTTCCATGGTTACGGCCGTGCCGAGGCAGGAGGCGGCAGGAGGATGGCCCAACGCGTATTGATCACCGCTGGCGCGGCCGGAATCGGCCGCGAATTCGCGCGCGCATTCGCGGCGAACGGCGCCAAGGTCTTCGTCTGCGACATCGACGAGCGCGCGCTCGCGGAGATCGCCGAGGAGATTCCCGGCCTGATCGCGCGGCGCTGCGACCTTTCCCTCCGCTCCGAGATCGAACGCATGGTTCCGCAAGCCGTGGCCGCGCTCGGCGGCCTCGACGTGCTGATCAACAATGCCGGCATCGCCGGTTTGACGCTGCCGGTCGATCAATATCCGCCCGACGACTGGGACAAGGTGATCGCGGTCAATCTCACCGCCATGTTCGATGTGACGCGGCTTGCGATCCCGCATCTCAAGCAGTCGCCGGCGGCCTCGATCATCAACATGTCGTCGATTGCCGGCCGTTACGGCTTTCCCAACCGTTCGCCCTATGCCGCGAGCAAATGGGGCGTGATCGGCTTCACGAAGACCTTGGCGACGGAACTCGGCGCCTGGGGGATCCGCGCCAACGCGA